>OIEH01000054.1_pt1:0-80000 | contig 81017 bp, 57 predicted proteins | sample 1604811 | NCBI WGS metagenome assembly OIEH01 (sample SAMN01760945, study PRJEB22395) | human gut metagenome | reverse complement strand
CGCCAGCGTTCGTCCTGAGCCAGGATCAAACTCTCAAGTTCAATCTTGACTGTTCCGACTTTGTCTGACAAATTTACTTTGCGTAAATTGGAATTTGACGTCGAAATTTATTTCGTGTTTTAATTCACTACAATTTCTTAATTCGCTTTTCCATATCTTCAATTTTCAATGTGCTGCTGTTGCCTTTCACGGGCGACAGTGTTTACATACTACCATATCTAAATTCGCTTGTCAACGATTTTCGCAATATTTTTCAAAGTTTTTTTAACTTTTTTTCAAAATGATTTTGAATGCACAATCCCGCGTTGTTCCCGATAAATCCTGAGCCGCAGCGTTTGTCGCCGGCGACGGGTTTTAAGGAGATTTGCGATGTGCGGTTATCAAAACTTACCACGATTTCGTCAACTGAATTTTCAATGTTCATTTGTAAACAACATTTGCGAATTATAGCCTTATCTTTTTATTCCGTCAAGCAAAAAACGGGGGTTTTTTACAAAAAAATTAAATTTTTTGTATATTTTGACATATCTTTTTATTTGTCAAAGTCAACGGGACAGACATTGCCTTGAAACACTATATATAGAAACGTGCGCGCATACGCGCGTGCACGCGCTCGCGTATGTGTGCGCGTCAATATAATAAGAATATTTCGTTTTCTATTTTTTCGACAAACGGTCTTTTGGGATTTTTGAAAAAGGCGGTTTTGAAACAGGATTGCAATAATGCAAAGTTTTCCCGATTATTCTTAATCTTACGAAAGCGGTTTATTAAACTTTACCATAATCTTGCAAGCGGTTTATTAAACTATCCATAATCTTGCGTAGGCAAGATTTCACCCGCCGAAGGCGGATTTCATCACAACGTGATTTCATTAAAAAAGCCCCCTTCGCGTTTTGCGAAGGGGGCGCGTTGTTTTTTATTATTTGTCAAGCCAGAGCGTTCCGCCCGGATTCATAATACCGTTGGGATCGAAATGGTGTTTCAACGCTTTCAGCATATCCATCTGAACGTCGCCGAGTTGTTTTGCGTTGTACGGCGCGAAGAGTTTGCCGATGCCGTGGTGGTGGCTGATGCTTGCGCCCGATTCCTGAATCGCGTTAAGCACACCACTGTGGAACTCCTTGAACTTTTCGATGCCCTCGTCCTTCTGCATCCAGATGAAGTAAAGGTTTGCGCCGTTCTGATAGCAGTGCGAGATATGGCAGGTGCAGATGACGTTGGGGTGCGATTTAATGAACTTTCTGACGTAGTCGTGAATGTGATCGACTTCGTCCCAGGGCATTGCGCATTCGAGCGTGTCGATGATAACGCCGAAGTCCTGATAATTGTCGCGCATATAGGGATCGGAGAAACGTCCCGACGACCATTTCGGCACGACGATGCCGGGCAGGAACGACGTCAGATGATGTTTTCTCGCGTTCTTTTTGACGTTTCTTATCGTCATTCGCTGATAATCGGGATCGCCGTCGCAGAAACCGACGATAAGACAGCATTTTCCGAGTTCGAGTCCGAACGTCTTCAAAAGTCCTTCGATTTTGCCAAGTCCGTACATTCTGAGACCAAGGTCGCTTTCTTCGCCGTCGGAAATTCTGAATACGGAAGGTACGCCGCGTTCAGCCTGCATAACGTCGCGCATAAACGCAACGCCGCTGTCCCAATCGCGCGAAAGATAGCAGAAAGGTTTTTGCACGCGGGAACGTCTGTGGAGTTTCAGCGTAACTTCGGTAAGGATGCCGAACGTGCCTTCGCTGCCCATCATAATCTGGTTAATATCGGGGCCCGTCGCTTTTCTGGGAGCGCGTTCCGTACGGAAAGTACCGACGGGAGTAACGTATTGCTGAGTGAGAACAAGATCTTCGATCTTGCCGTAATAGCAACTGTTCTGCCCCGCGCCGCGCGTTACTACCCAGCCGCCGACCGTCGAATACTCGAACGACTGCGGGAAATGACCGACGGTGTAAGCGTTGCCCGACTTGAAATTATCGGGATTGTTGAGATACGCTTCAAGCGCCGTTCCGAAAATACCGGGCTGCACGGTAACGGTTTCGTTGATTTCGTTGACGGAAATGATTTTGTTGAAGTTTTTGCCAAGGTCGAGCGTGATCGAGCGTTTTACCGTAGGTTCGACGCCGCGCGTTACGGACGAGCCGCCGCTGTAAACGTAAATCGCGATTTTGTGCTCGTCGCAGTATTTCACGATGTTTTCGATTTGTTCGGTCGTCGAGGGATACAGTACGAGGTCGGGCACGTTTTCGACAATACCTTCGCGAAGGCGCATAAGGTCGATCATCGTCTGACCGTATGCAACGCGAAGCCTTGTGTAATCGTCGTCCGCGCCGTCGCCCGCCACAAATGCGAGAAGCGCCTTGTGTTCTTCAACGGAAAGTTGCGACTTTATATCGTATTTCACGGGAGAATCGCCGAAATTCTTCTTGCTGTTCAAAAACTCGGGCGTGAAGTCCAACTTTTTCATCATATAATTGAACATTCCTTCGCTCGGAACTTTATATTCTTTCGGATTGCCCCACTTGAAAATGCTGCGATAACTGCCGGCAGGGGCTTCCGTCGTGTACCAATCGAGTTTTATGCCGTTTTCGTAGGTTCTGGGATGACCTGCAATGGGGTCTTTAACGGTTCTCCAAGGAACTTTCGGATAAGAGTTTTTTGACATAATTTCACCTCATATAATTTCTATGATTCAATTATAATAGCGCGCGCAAAATAAAGTCAAGGTTTTTTCCGCATTTTGTCGGTCAAATAGCCGACATAAAAAGAACAAAAACAAAAGACTGTCGCAAGGACAGTCTTTTTGACATTTTATTGCGTTTTTACGTGTCATTCTGACAGTAAATCGGAAATTTCGATAATTTGGTCAAGAGTCAGCGTTTCGCCGCGCGCCTTTAAGTCGATATTCAGGCTTTCAAGGATTTTCGCCGCCTCGTCTTTTTGCACGGGATAAACCGCAGTCAGATTGTTCAAAAGCGTTTTTCTTCTCATCATAAACGCGCACTTGATTGTTTTGTTGACTTTTTTCTTGTCGACGCCCGCATACTTATCGTATACGTCGATTCGCACGATGCTGCTGTCGACTTTCGGCACGGGATAAAACATACTTTTGTCAACCTGTCCGACGATATTCGCGTCGCCGTATAAGGAAATTGCCATTGTAATCGCGCCGTAATCCTCGGTTGCGGGTTTCGCGACGAATCGGTCGGCAACTTCTTTTTGTACCATAACGGTTATCGCCGACGGATGCACGCCTTCTTCCAGAAAACGCATTACGAGCGCGGTCGTGATATAATAAGGAATATTCGCAACGACTTTGAATTTTTCGCCGACGATTTCAAGAAGTTCCTTATCTTTCATTTTCAGAACGTCTTTGAAAATCACTTCGACGTTATCAAGCCCCGAAAGCGTTTCGTCCAGCACCGGCTTCAACGCGCGGTCAACCTCGAACGAATACACCTTTTTCGCTTTTTCGGCAATCGCGCGGGTGAGCGTGCCTGCGCCCGTTCCTATTTCAACGACGACATCGTTTTCGTCCACGCCCGAAAGTTCCACGATTTTATCGAGGAGATTTTTGTCCGTGATGAAATTTTGCCCGAGATTATGATTGAACCGAAAACCGTTGTCGATTAAAATATCCTTAATCTTTCTCATTGTTCGTAACTTTGGACGTACGTCCTGACTCTGAACTCGACGCCCGCCTGCTTTGCGACGGCGCGGCATTTTTCGATTTCTTCGTTTCCGATGACGTCAACGACGGACATAACGGTGCGGATACCTTCTTTTTTGCAATTAACCGCAAAACGAAGCATTTCGTAAAACCCTTCTTCGTTGAATTTGCAATGACAGATTTTATTGTACTTTTCGGCGTCGGACGCATTCAGACTTATCGACACGGTGTCAATAAGTCCTTTGAGTTTCATCGCCGTATCGGGCCCCGAAATAAGCCCTGCCTGACCGTTCGTGTTAAGGCGGGTTTTCATACCGTGTTCTTTGAGCCATTTTGCAACTTTCAGCAACACGTCGAAAGCGTACAGCGGCTCGCCGAAACCGCAAAACACGGCTTCTTTATACTTTGAAAGGTCGTACTTTTTCAGGTCTTCGATGACTTCGTCGGCGGTCGGCTCTTTGTCAAGCCACAGATAATAATCCAGCACTCCGTCGCCGGTATGCCTTATGCAAAATTCACAGTTATTACTGCATTTATTGGTAAGGTTTAAGTATATTTTGTTGTCGTAAACGTAAGTTAATGTGTTCATTTTATCTTCTTAAACAATCTTTTTGCATTGTTCGTTGTGATTTCTTCAATATCGTTTATTGATAAATTTTTAATCGTCGCAAGTTTTTCGGCAACAAGGCGGACGTTCTTCGGAAGGTTTATCGTGCCGCGAAGGGGCGTCGGCGCAAGGTACGGGCTGTCCGTCTCGACAAGCAGTCTGTCAACGGGTATTTCCGCCGCAGCCTCCACCGAGTGCCTTGCGTTTTTATAGGTAATCGGCCCGTCGAAACCGAAGTACAAGTCGTATTTCAAAAGGCTTTTTGCGTATTCCGCCGTGCCGCTGAAACAATGCACGGTCCCGCCGTATTCAAGGAGTTTTTTATTATCTTTTACGATATCGAAAAAATCGCCGTACGCGTCCCTGACGTGAAAAACAAGCGGAAGGCGCAGAAAATGTGCAAGTTCCATTTGTTCGACAAGCACGGTTTTCTGGATTTCCCGCGGGGAATTTTCGTAATAATAATCAAGCCCGACTTCGCCGATTGCGACGACTTTTTCGTTTTCCGCCATCTTGCAAAACTCGTCGTATTGCGCGGTTGTCCGCCCCGACGCTTCCTGCGGATGAATCCCGACGGTCGCATACACGTCGCGGTTGTTTGTCGCAAGCGCGAAATTGCACACGCTCGACTCGTAATCGCTTGACGAAGTAACGACGCAATACAGCCCGTCTTTTGCCATATCGCTTATGACGCTTTCGGCAAGCGGATACAGCCTTTCGTCGTCAAGATGGCAATGCGTGTCGATGAGCATTATCTGACGACCGCGCCGCTTTCCACGGCGGATTCGGGCGAAACGAGCGTAACTTTCCCGTCTTGTCCGCACGCGCAGAGTATCATACCCTGACTGTCGATGCCGCGAAGTTTCACGGGTTTAAGGTTTGCGATTATGACCACTTCTTTGCCGACCATTTCTTCGGGCGTATAGAACTTTGCAATGCCGCTGACGATGCTTCGCTCGACGCCGCCGACATCGACGGTAAGGTGCAGAAGTTTGTCCGCTTTTGGCACTTTTTCGCACGCGACGACTTTCGCGACTCTTAAATCGAGCCCCGCAAAATAGTCGATATCTATTTCGGGTTTTTCTTCTTCCTTCACTTTGGTGGCAGCGGTTTTTTTCCTTGCCTCGTACATTTCGTGCGCCTTATCGACGACTTCTTTCACGTCAAGGCGTCTGAACAGAATTTCGGGATTTTCAACGACTTTCGTGCCGTTTTCAATGCCGCCGAAACGGACAATTCGGCCGTAGTCGCGCACCGTTGTGCCGAAATACGACGTTACTTTTGCAGCGGTGTCCGGCATAAACGGTTCCAACAGCGACGTGCCGATTACGATACTTTCTGCAAGGTTATACAAAACCGTTTTAAGCCTTGCGGTCTTGGACTCGTCCTTGGCGAGCGCCCACGGCAAGGTTTCGTCGATATATTTGTTTGCGCGTTTGAAAATCACAAAGATTTCGGACAGCGCGTCGGATATTTTGAATTCGTTGATTTTTGCGCGCACTTTTTCGTATGCGCCCGTAACGGTTGCGATAAGGTCGTCGTCGACGTCTTCCTTCGCCCCTGCGTTTTCAAGGACGCCGCCGAAATACTTGTTGCTCATCGCGACGGTGCGACTGACGAGATTGCCGTAAATATTGGCAAGGTCGTTGTTGATTTTGTCGGTGATCCACTCCCAATTGATGATACCGTCGGTTTCATACGGCATTTCGGCAAGCAGGAAATATCTTACCGCGTCGACGCCGAAAAATCCGACAAGGTCGTCGGCGTAAATAACGTTGCCTTTCGACTTGCTCATCTTTCCGCCGTCCTGCAAAAGCCACGGATGACCGAACACCTGTTTCGGCAGCGGAAGCCCCAGACTCATCAGGAAGATCGGCCAGTAAATGGTGTGGAATCTGACAATATCCTTGCCGATGACGTGCACGTCGGCGGGCCAGTATTTTTTGTACTTTTCGTCGCTGTTGCCGTCGACGTCGTAGCCGAGCCCCGTGATATAGTTCGTCAGCGCGTCAAGCCATACGTACACGACGTGTTTCGGATCGAAATCGACGGGAATACCCCACTTGAACGAAGTGCGGCTCACGCACAAATCCTGCAATCCGGGCTTAATGAAGTTGTTGACCATTTCGGTTTTTCTTTGCGCGGGCAGGATAAACTCCGGATGTTCGTCGTAATATTTTTTAAGGGCGTCGGCGTATTTCCCCATTTTGAAGAAATAGGCTTCTTCTTCCGCCATTCTCACTTCGCCGCCGCAGTCGGGACATTTGCCGTCCACAAGTTGCGTTTCCGTCCAGAACGACTCGCAAGGGGTGCAGTACCAACCCTTGTAAGAGCCTTTGTATATATCGCCGTTTTCGTACATTTTTCTGAACATTTTCTGCACCTGACGTTCGTGATCCTTGTCGGTGGTGCGAATGAATTTGTCGTACGAAATGTTAAGCAGTTTATAGATGTCTTTGATTTCCCCCGCAACCATATCGACGAAGGCTTGCGGAGTCATACCCGCCTTTTCGGCTTTTTCTTCGATTTTTTGACCGTGTTCGTCGGTGCCTGTCTGGAAGAACACGTCAAAACCTTCGCGACGTTTGAAACGCGCGATTGCGTCGGACAACACGATTTCGTAACTGTTGCCTATATGAGGCTTCCCCGACGTGTACGCGATTGCGGTTGTGATATAGTATTTCTGTTTTTCGGACATATGAGCCCTCCTTATAATAAGTTCCGGTACATTATACAATTTATAATGCGTTTTGTAAAGTATAACTCCCCGTCTTCTTGCATACGATTAAACGTGAATGTCGTCTTTACTTTGATTTTTATCGTCGCCGTCGTGATAATTTCCGTGACTTCGCCCGATGAAGTTACGGCGTCTATGCTTGCCGGCGCGACGAATGCGGTGTCGCTGTCGCTTAAAATGCTGGCGATTTACGCCGTGTGGACGTCGGTGCTGAAACTTATGGAAAAGACGGGCATTGACAAAAAACTCACGAAACTTTTCCGTCCGCTTACCCGTCGCCTTTTCAGAAACGAAAGCGAAAAAGCGGTCGATTTAATCACCCTGAACGTTGCGTCAAACGTGCTCGGACTCGGAAACGCGGCAACGCCTGCCGGCATCGACGCGATATATCTTATGGACGACAAATCGGGCGTCGCGACAAAAAATATGGTAATGCTCACGGTGATTGCGGCAACGTCTTTGCAACTCCTGCCGCTTACCGTGTTAAGCCTTATGACGGAGTATGGAAGCACCGCCCCGTCCGCGATAATTCTGCCGTCGATAATATCGACGTTTTCGTCGACGGTAATCGGCGTTCTGCTTGTTGCGGTATTTATCAAATGAATTACGTTATTCCCGTAATCTTGGTTTTATTGGTGCTTTTTGCAGCGATAAAACGCGTAAACGTGTATGATGCCTTTGTCGAAGGCGGCAAAGAAAGTATGTCGCTTGTCAAAGACGTGTTCCCTTATCTTGCGGCGATTTTCATCCTTATCGAACTGTTTAAAACAAGCGGACTCACCGTATATCTCACAAAGATTTTTGAAAAACCTTTTGCCTTTTTCGGCATACCAAAAGAAGTGACGGAAGTCATGATTTTGCGCCCTTTCAGCGGCGCGGGAAGCGTCGCCCTTCTTGAAAACATTTTCAAAGATTACGGCGCGGACAGTTACGTCGGGAAGTGCGCCGCCGTCATCATCGGCAGCAGCGAAACGATATTTTACGTTTGCGCCGTTTACTTTTCAAAGGTAAGAGTCAAAAACCTGCGCTTCGCCATTCCCATTTCCCTTGTCGCGTCCTTTTTCGGCGCGGTCATCGGCTGCCTTTTCGTAAGGATATTATAAAATCCGCCCGAAAAGGCGGATTTTTATATCGTCGGATTTTTTTTAATCTTGTTTGCTCGGAAGACACTCGATAAACACGGCTTCGGTGTCGGTCGTGATTTTGAATTTCCCTTCCGCAATAAAAGGCAGATAAAAATAATCGCCGCGGCGCACGTCTTTTTCATAGTTTTCGCCGACAATTTTCGCGTTGCCTTCAAGGCAAATATAAACCGCGGGCGCAAATTCCGTAATAAAATTACCGCCGTTTTTTATCGTATGGCGGATTTCCTGAAAACACGGCGTATCGTCATATCCGATAAGGATTTCCTTTTTATAATTTTCGGTGTCGACGACGACTTTCGGCGATACTTTTGCAAACTCTTTTGCGGCGGCGCCGTAAATATCGTAGTTTATCGCGTCAAGCGCGACGTCCTTTTGAAGCCCGATAAATTCTTCGTCGTAACTTATGTGATAATCGCCGCACCACCGCTCGGGCTGAATTGTAAAATCCGTGGGTTCCTGCACTTCGATAATCGTGCAACCCGCGCCGATTGCGTGAATCAGCCCCGCGCGGATAAGCCACAAATCCCCGACCTGCACGTCCACGCCGGAAAGCAAATTGCCCATAATGTCTTTTTCGGTTTCGCTGCGCTCTTCGAGTGCGCTCAACTCTTCTTTCGTGATTTTGTCCTTAAAGCCGAAATAAAGTTTTGCGCCGGGACGAGTCGCGATGACAAGCCACGCTTCGGTTTTGCCGTATTCGGAATTAAAGTGTTTTTTTGAAAACTCTTTCGTGGGGTGCACCTGAAAAGGCAGCCTTGTCGCGCTGTCCAGAAACTTCACAAGACAGTCATATTTGCGGTGCCCCAAAAGTTCCGCGCTATGCTCTTTTAACAGGTCGTCAAAGAAAACCCCCGTTCCTTTTACTTTGGACACGCCGTCGCGCGCGCCGAAGTATTTCGGATTGATCGCACGCACTTTGCTTGCTACCCATTCTTCGGGAAACATATTGTCGACGCCGTCGTCGTATCCGTCGTCAAACAACGCTTTGAATGGTTTACCGCCGTGATATATACGATAAACTCTGTTTCTTTCAAAAAATATCGGTTTTGTTACTATGTCTTTAATGTCGTTCATAACTTTATCGCACCAAAAAATTCTGTCGTTTTCGCGCCCTTTTCGTTGCCCTTTCGCATTGCCGAAACAATGTTTTCTTTTGTCGGTTCCTTGTTTTCGATTGCCGCAAGAAACGCCCCGAAAAACGCGTCGCCCGCACCCGTCGTGTCAACGCTTTTGCATTTATATTCGCTTGGCACAACGCCCTTTTCGCCGTTGAAATAATACGCGCTGCCGTTCTTTCCAAGCGTCACGAGAATCAGCTTGTCTTTGTCGCACAGCGACTCCGCCGCAGCGTCGATCCCGGAAATTCCCGTGAAGTCAAGTAGTTCGTCTTCCGAAAATTTGACGATATCCGCACGTTTTACAAACGGCTCGTACGCCCTTTTTGCGGCGTCGAAATCACGGAAAATATCCTTCCTGAAATTCACGTCAAAACTAAGTTTCGCGCCGATTTCTTTCGTTTTGTCGGCAACTCTTTTTGCAAGCGCGCGCCCTTTTTCTTCCGACAGCATAAGCGAGCCCAAATGCACAATATTAAGGTTTTTATATTTTGCAAAGTCGATTTTATCAAAGTCGATATTAAAATCGGCGGTGTCATGGCGATTGAACGCAAAATCCCTTTCGCCGTTCATAAGAGTCACGAAAGCAATCGTCGTGTTGCGTTTTTCGTCCGTCTGAATGTCAAGGCTGTCAAGGTTTGCTTTTTCCGCTTCCGCCGTGACGAAGCGACCGATTACGTCGTTCCCGACGCGCCCGACGAACCCGACTGTCGCGCCGCTTTGCTTTGCGTTAACGGCAAGGTTGAACGGCGCGCCTCCGCAAAACGCCCTGAACGTCAATGCGCCGTCGTTTTTTTCGCCGATTAAATCCGCAAGTATTTCTCCGATCGATAAAATCATAATTCACCTTAATTATTTCTAATTATAGTATCGCACTTTTTTCTTTCTTTGCCAACAGAAAATAATGAATTGTTACAAAACAATATTTTTATAAAAACAAACCGCCGTAAGGCGGTCAATTATTTTTTGTCGGATATGGTTTTCAAAAACTCGTAAAGAGCGTCGCGCGACTTGTCCGAAAGATTGATTCGGTCGTCCTTCGCGCTTGCGATAACGCCGTCTTCGCCCTCTCTCCCGACAAGATAATCGATGCTAACGCCAAAGAAATCCGCAATCGTCACAAGTTGCTCAATCGACGGCTGAGTTTTGCCGTTTTCCCAGTTATTGTACGTGCCCTGACTTACGTTGAAAATCTTTGCGATTTCTCTTTGCGTCAGCCCTTTTTCGTTTCTTAATTCAGATAACTTAATCATAATCGTATTTCCTACTAATAATTATCAAGTTTTTTAATTAAATGTCTTGAATTATTAATATTTCTAATCTATAATGTTTAATATGATTAAGTTTTATAATCAAAAATCAAATAATTATCAATTTTCCTTATGCGAAATAAGGAGGCAACTTTTACAAATGCTTGCAACCGGCGATTATTACGTTTGCTTTTGCGACGGAAAAATGTTTGAAGCGCGCAAAAAATCTAACGACTTTGTTATTCTGACAAACCTGAAAAGCGGTGTCTTTGCCGAAATTCCAGTTGATTCGTTAGTGCGCGGTATTCGGCTTGGGCTGTTTTCATTAAAACAAAAATAAACCGCCAAAAAGGCGGTTTATTTTTATTACAAGTCGTAATTTTTACTCGTTGATAACGGTGATAAATCTTGCGGGCTTGTCGCCCATTGCCATCTGCGCGTGCGGAAGCGACGGATCGAAATACAAACTGTCGCCCTTATGCAGGTAAAACTCCTCGTCGCCGACAACCACTCTCAAAAGCCCTTCGAGAACGTAATTGAATTCCTGCCCGGCGTGACACACGAGCTCGGGCTTGTCTGTGGGGGAAATATCGACAAGCATAGGTTTCATCTGCTTGTTCTGAAAATCGGCGGCAAGCGACGTGAAAGAATACCCGGGGTACCTTTCGACGCGTTCGCCCTTGTTTTCGTAAACTGCCGCGGCGTACTTTTTCGTGGGTTGTTTCCCTGTGAAGATAAAGGACGGCTCGATATCGACGATCGACGCGAATTTGTAAACAAGCCATATCGGCGCTTCGTCCTCGCCGTTTTCAAACGCGATATATTCGTTTTCGGTCACGCCGAGTTTTTCCGCCATTTCCGCCGTGGAAATATCGGAAAACGTCCTGAGTTCATACAGCCTGTCTTTGATATCTTTTGATTCAGCCATTATTTTTTTGCCGCTTCGTTAAGGCGCGCGATGAGTTCGTTTACGTCGACGTTGTGGACTTCTGCCGCCTCGCCGACCGTTTCGCCGTGAGCGATTGCACAGCCCAGGCAATGCATACCAACGCTTGTGAGAACGTTTGCAACGGCTTCGATATTAACGTCGCCTTCGATGATGTCGCCAATTAAAGTATCGGGAGTAATAATCATTATATTCACCTCGTTAAAAAATTTTCAGATTATGCCGGCGCTTTTCAAGCCGAAATACGCGCCGACGATGACGGCGGCGATAATAACCACCGTGAGCGCAACCTTCCAGACGGAAATCGGCGTTTTGCCGCCCGCTCTTCCCGTCCTTCCGTTTACGAAATAGTTGTAAATCTTATCGCGGTATTTGAAACCGCTGCACCACAAAGGCACAAGGATATACTTGAAAGTGCTGTCGTTGAAACTTGTGTCGATGTGGAGGTAATCGACCACGTCGTAATGATACTGCGACAAAATCGCGCTTTTGATACGGGCGTTCATTTTTTCTTTTGCCGCGCCGTAAGCGTCGTTGACGCTCGTGTCGTATCTTTCGGACGAATGTCCCGCGATATATTCCGACGTGTACTCGACCGCGTTATCGGTATCGAACCCGCCGACCTTTTCAAATTCCTTTTGCGAAAGTTTCGGGCTGACTTCGATAAGAATGTCGTTGAAGAATTGCGAATACGTGCCGCTGACGACGAAGTATCTCGTGCGGGTTTCGGTACGGCGGTCTTTGCCGCTGCCGACGGTCACGGTATAATATTCGCCAAGGCGCCCGTTGTAAGTGCTGAAAGTATCACTGTCAAAGCTGAACGTCGGCGAATATACGCTGTTCAGATTTTCGGGCTTGAAACTCTTTTTCAGCTTAATCGGCGCATAAAGTTTCTTTTTTATCCATTTAAGTGCGTTTTGTGACGCTACGTCGCGCGTAATCCTGAACGGAAGAATCGCGTCGGGAGCAAGTCCCGGGATATCGTCAACCTTTAAGACGTTGGTCGCACCGCAGAACGGACATTTTGCCGACGTGTCGAAAACGCCGTGCATTTCGCACTTTGCGTGGCAGTTCGGGCATTGATAAGTAATGACTCCGTCTTCGTGGCGAAGTTTGCTTTCGTCAAAGCCGTCGACGTTGTGTTCGTTCTCGAAAACGTTGGCTTTCGCCTCGACGGTGTTATCGCAGTACGGGCATCTGAGTTTGCCCGACGCGATATCGAAGTACATATCCGCGCCGCAAGTTTTGCACTTTACGACGTCGGTCGAATCAACTTTTTTGTCAGCCTTTTTGCCTTGCATCGTGTGTCAATCAGTTAAGTTTTTTGCCGCATTCCGGGCAGAATTTTGCGTTTGCACCGACTTTTGCGCCGCATTCGGGGCAGAATCTGCTTTCCGCCATTTTGTTGCCGCATTCGGGGCAGAATTTACTGCCTGCTTTCACGTCCGCGCCGCATTTGGTGCATTTTACGGTGTTGGCTTTTGCTTCCGCGGGAGCGTCTTTTGCGCCCTTCAACGCTTCGCTGAAAACGCCTGCCATCGAAAGTCCCGCGCCGAGACCGATGCCTGCGCCTGCAAGCGAGCCGCCCGCGCCCTGATTGTTTGCCGCTTCACGCATAGCGTGCGCCGCCTGATACTGGGTGAACGTGCCCATCTTGTCACCCAGAACGCCCATCGACGTGCGGGTGTCCAAAGTCTTTTCGACTTCTTCGGGAAGCGAAAGATTTTCGATATAGAAATCAATAAGTTTGAAGCCGTATTCGGTGAATTTGTCGGCAAGTCTATCTTTCGTGGAGCCGGACAGTTCGTCGTACTGCGTTGCAAGATCCAGCGCGGCAATGCCCGATTCGGCGATGACGTCGGTGACCGTCGACAAAATCATTTTCCTCAATTGGTCGGCGATGTTTTCGGTCAGGAATTGTTGGTTCGTGCCGGAAAGTTCGCGCATAAGTTTGACCGCGTCTTCAACCTTATAGCTGTAAATGCCGTAGCCTCTCAGACGGATAACGCCAAAGTCCTTATCTCTCATCATAATGGGATTGGAAGTGCCCCATTTCTGATTTGTGAATTGTTTGGTATTCACGAAATAGACTTCGCCGGTATACGGGGTTTCAAAGGCGTATTTCCAGCTGTACAACGCCGTAAGAACGGGCAGGTTTTCGGTGTCGAGTTTATATCTGCCGGGCGTGAAAACGTCGGCGATTTTGCCTTCCACGACGAAGATGCAAACCTGCGATTCTCTGACGGTCAGCTGCGAGCCGCGCATAATCGCGTATCTGTCGGGGACGTCAAAACGATACAAAATGGTATTTTGAGTATCGTCTGTCCATTCGATAACCTTCAAGAGTTGTCTTTTTATAAAATTGAATGCCATAATAAGACTCCTTATTTTCGTTTTAATATATTATATCACAACGTTTCAGACTTTTCAATAATTTTCTATGCAATAAGCAACAATACCGGGAGCGTTATCGCGACAAGCAGACTCCCGACAACGACGATATTCGCGGCGGTTTTCGGGGACGTATTTGAAAGCTCGGCAAAGTTTAAGGTGATTGCCGCGGGCGGCATGCACGACAGAATATACGTTGAGATTTTCAACGTTTCGTCGACAGGCAGCGCGTACATTATCCCGAACGTTATAAGCGGCAACGCGATAAGTTTCAGAAAAATCGCGACGACTTGTCTGTAATCCATTAAATCTTTGAACTTCACGAAAGCCAGCCGCATGCCAAGCACGGTCATTGCCGTGGGCGTGGACATTTTTGAGAAGAACTCCACAAAGTTCATGACGGGCTTCGGGAACGACGTGTTTGTGAAAAACAGCGGCAACGCAATCAAAAGACACAACGTCGTCGGATTTATCAGGAAGTTTTTGACGGAAACGTGTTTTCTGTCGCCGCTCATCATAAACATACCGAGAGTCCAGCCGATAAGGTTCATCATGACGCTCATAACCGCGCTGTAAACAATGGCTTCGGGATGGTCGGGAAGCAACGCCTGCAATATGGGAACGCCGAAAAATCCGACGTTTCCGAACGCCGCCGCAACGGTCGCCACGCGCGACGCCCCGTCGATTTTATAAGTTTTTATGTTGATAAGGAAGCCGATGCCCATTATCAGCACCTGCATAAACGTCGTAACAAGCAAAAGTATGCCGATGTTTATCAGGATTTCCCTGTTACACTCCGCCTGCTGGAAACTGTATATCGACAGCGCGGGGCTGCACACGTACAAAAGGAACACCGCAAAACCTTTGATGTGTTCTTCTTTCAGCACGTTTGCCTTTGTCAGGAAAAAACCGGGCAGGCACAGCGCGACGAGCATAAGCGCGTTTAATCCCGTGATTTCAAAATTCATAGCCTTATTCTATCACAATCGTAAGAAATATTAAAGCGTTTCGGGCATAAAATCGGCTCCCTTTCGGGAGCCGGTTTTAATTTTGATTTATTCAGTTTTTGCTGAACACTCTGATTTCGAACGTTACGCCGTTCTGGACGAATGTTTCGTCTTCAACGAACTTGTACGCGCCGTCCGTCGCTTCGACGAAGTTGCCGTCGACAAGGTTGAATCTTTGTCCGTCGTACGTTTCGCCCGCCGCGATAAGCTCGTGTCTGCCCTTCTTGAACACGCTTGCCGTGCCGTAAGTTATGCCGAGATGATCTTTCGCGTTTTTAATCTTCTCGATTTCGCTGTCGGTCAGGCGGATAAGGTCTTTTGCAAGCCCTTGTTTTTCGGTGCCGTCCTTGTAGTAGACAGTGACTTCCGCGGTCGATTCAAGATATGTTCTGTCAATCACTTGGTCGTTATCGATAAGCAACACGACCTTGGTTGCGACCTTGGGCGTTACGACGACTTTGATGTCAAAGATTTGTTCGTACGCGCCGTTTACGTCGTACAACGCTTTCACGGTAATATTACGTTCCGTCTTGACGCCGAGTTCCGGCACGACGAACATCGTGAACGGAGTCTGCGCGGTGTCGATTGCCGCGAACGTGTCGGTATAGAACTTGAAGTTGTCGACGTGGAACTGTTGCGTCTCGGAAGTAATCCTTGAATGTTTTACTTTGACGTAAAGTTCTTCCGCGTCGAAGATATTGATCGCATACCTGTTGTCTGCGGTGCTTACGCCTTTCACGTACTTGTCGTAAACGTAGCCGGTAACTTTGCCTTCGACGTATCTTGCGGTGTTGTCAGCCGCCGCCAATGACGCGTCAACGTACTTGCCTTCAACAAGCGCATATTGCTTCTTGTCTTTGTGCAAAGTCTCGTCGTACGGGATAAACGCGTCTTTTTCAGTCAGGACGTAGTCGCCCGTCGCGCTTAATACGAACGCGTCTTCGTACTGGTTGAATTTAAGGTCGCCGCCCGCAAGCGCGCTGAGCGATTCTTGCGTGATACCGACGTCGAGCCTGATTTTTTGTTTGCTGTTCACGACTTCCGTCTTTTCGACCAAGCCTGTCGTACGTTTGATTTCGTACTTATTGATGACCGCAACGATTCTTCCGCTTGCGCCGTTTTGCGGTTTTCTCATATCGTACTTGAAGTCGTCGTAGTTCCACTCGATCACGTCGACGGTTGTCGTCTTACCCGTGCCGAGTTTTACGGTGATTTCTTTAAGTCCGGTGTAGCTCGTATCGGTTACCGTGAGAGCGTACTTGCCGTTATCCGTATTCGCGCCGCTTCCGCCGAAGAGTCCGCCAAGGCTGTCAAGCAAGCCTGCCGCAGTGCTTTCTGCCGCGACGTAGACGTACGTGCCGTTTTGGAGCACTTTGCCGTTGAACGACCTTGTGAACGTTCCGTTGCCGCCAAGCGTATGCTTGTTCCACTCCGCAAGTTCGGTTTCATCCGTAGGCGCGGTGCCCGGGGTGAACTCGTACGTGCTGCCGTCAAATCCGACGTATGAGAACTTGTCGCCGTTCTTCGTGAACGTTTCGCTTGCCTTAATGGACGGGAGTCCGAGGTTGCCGACGATATCGAAGTTTGCGGGCGTGAAGTCAAATGCCGTGCCGCCGTTCAGAATTCCGAATTTGTCGTTGTTCGGCAAGCTTCCCGAAACGATATCGACGTTGTTGTACTTGACCTTTATGCTCTTCTGGATACGAGAGCTGTAACCGACCTGATACCAGAACAGTTTTTCAACCGTTGCACCTTCTTCGATGGTGTCTTCGTCAATCCAGTTGAACTTGCCGTCGACGGTGTAATTGGTGCCGTTGATATTGACGGTGCCGGGCTTATCCTTGTCGTAATCTCTGGACAGAACTTGCAATTCGCCGTCCCTTCTCATGATTACGATAATTCTGGGCAAGCCTGCCGAAATATTGTCTGTACCTGTCGGATCTTTGGTCGGATCAACCGTAATCTTGTTGGTTTCGACAAACGTCGTGCCGTCCGCCTTGAAGTAACCGAACAGACGCAGGAAGCCCGTGCTGTTGCTTACTTTGACTTTGACTTTCTGCACTTTGTAGTTAAGCGCATAGCCCCAGATTTCGCTTTCTTCGCCCGGAATGAGTTTTGCAGTCGACGTATCCCAGACGATGGGCGTTCCGCCGAGTTCCGCGTAAGAGTCATTTTGACCTTTTTCGGATTTCGAATCGTATTCCGAAATACCATAGAAGTCTGCCGCGACTCTGTCAAGGAGACCTGCGGATTTCAATGCCGCCGTCGTGAGTTCGACAGGATCGAACGGGTTCGCGACGTTTATGGTCTTTCCGGAGTCTTCGTTGGGCCTCGTGCTGTTGGTGTTGTAGTCTCTTACCGCCGATACCGAGCGCAACGTCACGTTGCTGTCAAGGTTGATGACGATTTCCGCAGTGTCGTCGTTGTTGCCAACCGCCGTTATCGTGGTGCCGTCGTTTGTGGTGCGCTCCTTGTTAATCATCAGTGCGATTTGTTTAAGGACGCCCTTTCCGCTTGCAAGACGGTTCTTGTCGATTACGATTTCGACGTAACTCGGTCTTCCGTTTTCGGCTTCGTCAAGTTTCGGAAGCGGCAGCAATCTGCCAAGGATTTCTCTCAGAACGTCGCCGAACGATCCGCCGGGTTTAAGCATATTTTTGAGAATGCCTGCCATTTCGCCGATCATATTCGACGCAAACGTTTGCAGATAGAACACGCATTTTCCGTGAGCGTTCACGCTCTTCACAACCGTGCCGTCTTTCAGCGTTACGTCCTGACCTTCGGTGTAAACCATCTGATACAACGCTTCTTCGCTGAACAATTCCGCAGCGGGAGCTTTCGTGTCGTACATACCGTAAAGCAGGTAGTAAAGATTTGCAAGAATGTTGTTAAGTCCTTTTCCGTTAAGGTCGACGCGGATTGTCGTAATCGCTCTGTCGCCGACAGGATTTCCTGCGACCGACTGGTTGTTCCACCAGTTGACCTGAATGCCTTTGACAAATCCGGATACCGTGTCTTTCAGGCTCTTTTCGGGGGTTGCGCCGTCGCTTGCCATGGCGTTTGTTGCCGATGCCGAGCCAAGCCCGCCAAGGAGTCCCAGAATGTCAAGGTCCGCAACCTTCATCTTTCTCAATGCGCCGATTGCCAACGTGACGTCAAGCGTCTTCGTTATATCGATGTACAACTGGTTGTTGAACAGCCATGCGCCGATTTCACGGTTCTTATCATTGTTGATATAAGCCTGGAACTTACCTGCGTAAGTCTTGACGCCGCCGGTCATGTGCTCAGATTTTTTGTCTGTACGCGACAATTCGATTGTTGCGTATTGTTTAGAGTTGTAGCTTTCTCTACTGCTATTCGTATAGTAATGGTTTGTATTCTTTTTCCACGAGATGCTGATGTCGGGGTCGATACCCTTAATCACCGCGGTCAGGATATTCACAAGGCTGATGCCTTTCGCGTCGCTTAACACAAGTCCGGAGAACGCGTTTGCATTGGCGCCGTTGATTGCGTCAAGTTTGCCGTTTCCTGTGCCGGCTTCGTTAATCTTGCCCGCCGTCGCGCCGAACCTGATGTACCTTGCCGACTTTTCTTGTCCGCTTGTAAGCACGAAGTTGTGGATTTTCAGGTTGACCGCGCTTTCGTCGCTCTTGTTGAAGCCGAGTTTAAGGTCGATTTCCAAGGATCTGTTGTACATTGCAGACGCATGGTTGATGGAAAGCGACAATGCTCTGTCGTTATTCATCTTCGGCAAAGGAATGACCGTTGCGGTTGCGCCTTCACCGATGGTGATGGTCTTGTAACCCGCAAGTTCGCCTGTGCCGTCCGCCACGTGCAACGTATCGCCGAGCAGGCTCGTCAGAAGTCCTTCGATGAAGCCCCAGCCGATTTCGACGGTGAAGCCCACTTTGCCCGGGATAATGGTAAGTTTTGCAATGTCGCCCGATGCGGATGCAATCGCGACTTCGTTATTGCCGCTTGCAAGAGCGGTTGCCGACGCCGATACAAGTCCGCCGATAAGGCTCTGCAAACCGATGATCTTAACCTTGAACAAGGACAAGCCCGAAAGGTCTGCGTAAACGTCCGCGTCGCCTTTCTGTTTATACATCGTGAGCAACGAGCCGTAGTTCATGGGTTTCAGGTCAAGGAACAACTCGATATCGCTCCACCAGTCGACGTCGCCGCCCTGCAATGCTTTGACAAGGTTTGCAAGGTTCAGGGATACTCTCAGGTCAATGTCGCAACCGATTTCGCCACTTGACGGCAGGTTCAACTTGAAGTTGTTGATGCCTAAAAGCGATTTAAGCAGTACGCCGAGGTATTTCTCGAAGTCGCTTTGTCCGTTGTCGACGCAGTTTTGTCTGATCTGTACGTTGAAGCCAAGCGCAACCGTTTCAAGACCGATTTCGCCTTTTTCAATGTCGTATACGGTGACAAAATCCTTTCCGTCGCCTACGACTTCCGCATATCTTGTTTCGGCATGGCTTACTTTGGTGGAGTTGCCCGTGATTTCAAGATTCGTCGTGCGGAATCCGAAGTAGAGATTGTCGTTGACTTGCACCGCAAGGTCAAGTTGCGTGTCGGCGTAACCGTCGCCGTTCAGATCTTTTCTGGAATCGAACAGCAGGACAGCGTCGCCGAAGTCGGGAAGTTGAATATCAAGGTTCAACGCGCCCAGAATGGTTTCAAGCAGGCTGTTGATAAGGTCTGAGTTGATGCCGAAACCGAAGCGGTTGTTTGCAAGAATCAACGAGATGTACGGTTTGTTGCCAGAAACTTCCTTATAACGCTTTTGTCCTTCGTGGAGACTTGCGTTGTACGGCACGTATTTGCCGTCGATAAGGACGTATCCGCCGTTTTCGTCTTCTTCGTACGCAACGGGGAACAATACCTTGCCCCAGCTTGTTCTGAACGCGCCCTTATTCACGTTGTAACGGGTTACTCCCTGATGCGCCGTGTTCGCTGCGTCGTATTCTTCAACGTTTCTTGCGTAGCGGGTTGCGCCTGCATGTACTTTTGCATTGTACTTCACGTATTTGCCGTCGACAAGTACGTATCCGCCGCTGTTGCTTTCCGTATAGACAAGCACGTATTTGCCGTCTGCCGCTTCGACGAAGTCCGAATACTCGATATGGTTCTTGTCGTAGTCTCCGACGTAGCTGCTTGCAAGAGCGGCCGTCTCGCCGCCGCGTTTGTTGTCGTCGCCGACAAGGTACTGATCAAGCAGCGGTAACAATGCGTCGTTGATAGTGTTGCCAAGGTTCAGACCGCCAAGTTTGATCTTGGGAAGTCCCCAACCCGACAAATCAACGTAAACGCTTTGTCCGTCAAGGTACACGCCGAGTTTAAGTTCTCTTACGGGCTCTTCGCTGGTCGACTTGAAAATTTCAACAGAAAGTTTCATATTGTTGAAGTCCGCAAGGTCGATGTGCGCGCTTATCGCAGTGGCGTAAACGGCGTCGATCTTGTCGTCTTTTACGAGGACTTGCAACAATCTGTCGGGGAAGAGTTTCTTCTTCAATATGGTTTCAAGGATATCGACGACAGGACTGATATCGAAGCCATCCGTCTTGTTGGTCGCTTCGTAATACCATTCCGATTCAAAGTTGATATCCAGTTTCAGTTGTTTAATGTTCTTGAAGTTCGCGCGGTCCGCCTTCTTGATGAAGGTGTATTCGGTCATATCGAATCCGTCGGGAGCAGTCATGTTGATGCCGCCGATTCTGAGTCCGATATAGAAGTCGCGTTCTCCTTCCGAAACGTAGTTGTCGTCGCCGAGAATCATTTCGATGCCGACTTCCAGATTTCTGAGGTCGATATAGATTTCGCCCTTTACAAGGGATTGTTGTTCCGTAATATCAGTGCCGACCAAAGTATTCAGAAGTGCGCCGATGAAGTTTTCTCTTAAAACGATCGAGATCTTGCCGCCGCCCAGACGTACTTCGCCAAGGAGCGCGTTCAGAACGCCGAAGATCTTTTCGGGGATAAGTCCAGTATTCTCGTTTGCGCTTGCGTATGCCGCGCTGGACGTCGCCGTTCCGAGGATTGCGTTCAGGTCAAGTCTTGCGACGTGTTTGCCCTTTCCGCGGTATCCGCTGTTGTCGATAAAGACCGACAAAATGCCGTCCGCCTCACCGATTGCGGTGATGACGATCTTGCTGCCGTCTTTACGCAGGTCTTCCGAGAACAACATCGTATCGGAATTAATCGTAATGCGGATTTCCGTGCCTTCAAGGTTCAGACCGGTGCCTGCGATAAGTCCGCCAAGCAGTTTCTTCACGTCGATTGCCGCCGCGATGTCGATGCTGAAATTGCCATTTCCGTCAAGTTCGGATTCGGGGAAGAGCACCTGATACAATACCCTTGCGCTGTTTTGGTTAAGTCCGAGAAGTGCCGCAAAGTATTTTTCCCACGGGACGAAGTTGTCGCCGGTGTCTTTTGCGAACGAATCCGCGTCAAGCGACAGGTTCAGATAAATCTTTCCGCTCTTACCGAAGTCAAGGCTGTCGACAAGGACGTCCATGATTTCCGATGCGGAGAGAATACGGTTAAGGTCGACGTCCGCGAATTGACGATAATTATCCGCGTTTGCGGGTCTGAACGAAACCGTGTTTTCGGCATCGAGGAATTCAAGATAGCTGCCATCGGTGTTGCCCGCGCCTTCTCTCTTTTCAAAGTCGAACCCGAAAATGTTCAATCCTACGTTGAGCGCAAGTTTGTGATCGTTGTAAACGTCAAGGATGCCGATATCCGCGCCGAAGATGAACGGATCTTTCGTTGCATGGACGCTTACGAGCAATGCGTCGAGAATGTCTTCAAGACCTGCTTTGTCCATAAGTCCGCCGATAAGACCGAGCATCGCTTTGCCCGTAATATTGACTTTTGCGTTGCTTGCCACGTCGTAACCCGCAACGTTGTCGGCGATACCGTAGTTTCTGAGATCAGCCCAGACCGCCGAAATGCTGTAAACAGGCACTTTGACGTACGACTTCGCGCCGCCTACGCCTGCGCCTTCGACGTACTTCTTCTCGGTTTCGTCGTAGTGATAAAGTTTGGGTGCGTTGTGGCTTTCCTTTGCCGAGTCGTATACGTTATATTCGTACTTGCAGGTTTCCGAATTGTATTCTTCGATATACCACTTGCTGCCGCTTGCTACTTTCACGAATTTGTAAACCGCTTTGAAGGTGCCGTTTGCGTTTTGCGTGTACGTTCCGTCGGCGTTTTGTTCGTATTTGTCTTCTGCGTTAACGATTTCTCCGTCCGCAATCTTTACGTAATTGCCAATGACTCTCTTGTAAAGCGCAGTCGCGGTTACGTCCGCATCGCCTGCCGCCAATACGAATGTGCCGTCCGCGTTCATTACGTACAAGTCGGTAAGTTTCGCATAAGTCGTCGCCTGTTCGTGCGTGTATTTCGCCTTGTGGCTGAACTTTTCTGCGTTCTCAGCGCTGAGCAGCGTGTAGCCCGTATCCTTGTTGGCGCGGTCGCGTACGTACAAGTTTTTGCCGCTTTCCGTCTTATAGTCGGCGGTAATAGCACCGGTGTAGTTTCTGTAAACCATTCTCAGCTCGTCTTTTTCGTTCAACTGTGCGACGTGCACGAATTTTGCAGGCGCAGCGGAGTTAATGGCGTTTGCTTCGTAATATACGTAGGTGTACGGTTGTTGCTCGTCTTCAACCCACGCGTCGGACGAACCGAGCGCAACGGAAGTCGCCGAGCCTTCGCCCGTGAGAAGTCCGTTGATAAGGTCAAGCACGTTTACGCCCGTGATTTTGAGCATACCGAGGTTCTTGTTGTTACCCGCGTTTTGTTTCTGGAAGAAGTGCGATACGTCAACGTAAAGCGTGCCTTCCGAACTGATGTAGGTAAGAACCGCAAGCGGTACGTTGCCCAACGTCTTGTCGACTCTCGTAAGGGAAATTCTGAGATCGACCGCGTTCAGCGCAAAGTTCTTGTCTTTCAGACTGTATTTGATGCCGAGCGCCGCTTCGATTGCGAAACGAATGTCGATATCTTCTTCGATGACGAGTTTGGTTTCAAGGTCGCCGACAACGCCGCTCAGAATGTTTGCAAGAGCGATGCCCGGTTGCTTGTCAATCTTGACCTGACCTTTCAGACCAAGCGCGACGCCGGTAACTTCGTCTGCTTCCGTAAAGGCTACGCCTGCGACTTCCGGCGAAGAAACAATGTCTTTCTTCGCGCCGATTTTGGGCATATTGACGGCAAGTTTCAGGTGCGTCGAGTACGCGACGAGATCGAGTTCCACAAGACCGTTTCTGGTGCTTCGATAGAACATCGTCGTTTCGTCAACTGCGCCGAATTGTTTGACGTATTCTTTCTCACTGAACAGTTCAATATGATTTGTTACGGTGTTTTTGAAGAATACCATGCCGTAATATTGGCTTGTGCATCCTGCGTCGAAATAGTACTTGCCGTCCTTGCGGTAAATTTGTTCGTACGTGTTTTCGATACCGGCAAGGTTTATCGTAAGTCCGCTGAATGCGACATCGGTCGGCACTTCTGGCATTACTTTGTTGTAGTAGTCAATGTTTTTGTTCAGAACAATCGACAATACCGCGTCGATAAGGTTTGCGAAGTAGTCGTTCTGGAACGCGACTTTCAAAGCCTTTCCGCCAACGCTGATACCCTCGACGATTTTTTGTACGATACCGATAATCTGACTTGTTTCGACAGATGCGGTTGCTTCGTCCGACGAAAGCGCGGTGCCCGAACCCATTGCCGTCCTGATGATATCCATAAGGAATTCGCCGGTAACTTTGATGTTGGGCATTCCGAGTCCGTCAAGCATCAGGTATACGTTGCCGTCCGCAACGTAGATACCGATAAGTTCGTCGCCGTCGGATTGTGCGTAAATCGAGATTTGCGCTTTTATGAGCGGCAATGCCTGTTCGATCGCCGCGAAAATATCCGACGAATCGAAGCCTTGTTGCAGTTTGTTGAGAAGCGCCGCAAAGGCGATTTCAAGTTTGACCGACGCGCGGATACCCATGTTGCCGTTTCCGATTGCGCCGACCGACGATACGTTGGTGAGAACCGTCTTGCCTTCGCTGTCGAGAATGGATCTGCCCATCGCCATACCGTTGGTGAACATTGCGCCAAGGTCAAGGTCAAGCGACAAGGTGAGTGCTTCCAGTTTCGGCTCGAACCCGACTATCTTCTTTTTGGGCTTGCCGTTTGCGTCGACGATTTCGTTGCCGTTTTCGTCTTTCTCCGTTCCAAAGAGAATTTCGATGAATTCGACGTAATCGTTGATATCGATTGCTTTGACTCGTTCTTCAACGCCCGTGTTGCCGATCTTGATATTTTCGACCGCAACGTTTATGCCCAGAAGTTCTGCGGCTTCCGCGTTGAGTTTAAGCGAAATGTTGCTTTCGCGCTTAAACGTGCCGTTTTCGTCGATATAATATTTCTTTGTTTCGTTATCGTATGCGTACTTCGTGCCGCTGAACGTCTCGCCCGCCGGAATTTCGACGAATTTCTCGCCGAAGTTGACTTCGACAAGTGCTTTCAGGTCAAGACCGCCCAGGAGTTTTTGAGTATTTTCGTCAAGACCGAGAGCCGCGATTCCCAACAGTTTTTGGATGAACAGCGTGCCGACTTCAACCGCGATGCGGTTGCTGTCAAGGATAAGCGCAGCCGCCGGCGAACCGAATTCGTCGTTTCCTACAACCGTGAAGTTGACTTCGGACGCAAGCGCGGACGAAGATCCGCTGCCGCCAAGCAGTTTTTTAAGGATTTCGACGCCGTTCGAGCCGCCCAGCAAATCGCTGAGTCTGAGCCCCGAGATGCGGATATTGTCAAATCCGAGTCCGTCGAGTTTCAGCAGGACGTTGCCGTCTTTGTAGTAAACGCCGATAAGGGTTTTTTCGCCTATCTTTTTGTTGCCTTCAAAGATCTGACCGACGATTTCGATTGCGGCAACCGAGTGGTCGACGTTCGTAAGGTTGAGCGCCAACGCAACGCGAAGTGACAATCTGACTTCCTCGCCGCCTTCGGGCACCGTAAGTTTCAGCCAGTTTTCGCCAAGCGTCACACCCGTGAGCACACCGAGTTTATCGACGAATTTACCGAGGTCGAATCCTGTCGTCGCATTGGTGTTTTTATCCATGAATTCCAAGCCGAGATTTACTTCAAGGCTCAGGTCGATTACCGTTTCTTGTGCGATTGTCGCGGTCTTAATATCTTCGGGCACGATGGACTGTGTTCCGTCAATCAATCCGATATCGATTTTGCCGATGTTAAGGTTGAACCCGACGTGGCCGATTTTAAGCCCGATGCCGATACCGAACGAATTGAAGTCGAAGCCGAATTTCAGTTCTTCGAAAATATCGGTGCCGTCAGTTTTTGTGACCTTCGTATATCTTGTGGTCAATGCTTCCGCGTATGCCGAATCATAGCCTTCGCAATCCGAAAGAATGCCGGCTTCCGAAAGTTTGACGTATCTTACTTCTGCTTCCGCCTTTGCAACGCGTTTATAAAGCGTCTTGCCGGCAAATTGCGCTTCGCTGCCCTTTGCGATTTCGCCGTATTCGCCGTTTGCAAGCAATACGTACTTCTCGCCGTCGTAAACTTCGCCGTCCGCGAGCGCTACAAAGTCATACGCTTTCTTTACGTAAACTTCGCCGTCCGCGTTTTCGGGGAAGACGGGAGACGCCGTAACGATGGTGACTTCCACGCCGACTGCGCCGAACGCCGCAAGGCTTATCGTGCCTTTGTCAAAGCCGAGCAAGGTTTCAAGCAGCGTTTCGACAAGGCTTGTCGTTGCCTGAACCGCGATACCCGTCGTGTACACGCCGTTAAGTTTGATAAATTCGCCAACCCACAGTTGCAGCATTGCCGCATCGTAAGGCATGCGTTCATCCGCACTTGCAGACGCGATTGCGCCGAAGAGTTCGGACACGGGCATCGAGAAGATACCACGACTTGTATTGATATATTTAATATATAACGTACTGTTATACAGATAGATACCGCCTTTTACGGTTCCTTTGGAATCAAGCGACTCGATTGCGAGTTCGACATGTTTCAAAAGTTCCGCAATGTCGATTTTTGCGGTATTAGACAACGCCTTTACAAGTTCCGCAACGTTTGCGCCGACCGTAACTTTTACGCGCGCTTCCGCCTCGAATTCGCCGATGCTGACAAGGAGCTTCGCAAGAGCGTTAAGGTCTCTCAGGTCTTTGCCGGTGAACGCGGGGGTGAATTTGTAAATCACGTCTTCAATATAAATCGTATTATCTGCGGTTGACGCCTCGGACACACGATACAGTTTGCCGGTGTAGCCGTCGTTTTCAAGCACGGGATAATACGCGCCTTCTTCCGCGACGAATTGATATTTGCCGTTTTCGTTTACGGTTGCGACTTTGTTTACGCTGTCAAAGTCGAATCTGACGCCCTTGAACGTTGCAAGTTCGTCTTTGTCGATTTCGTAGTAGTTGCCTTGTTTATAAAGGACAACGGCGCCATCATAAAGCAGATATTCTTTTTCTTCGTCGACTTTGTCTTTCGTTCTGTCATCGAGACGGAATTTTGTGCCCGTATAATCTCTGCCTGTAACAACGTACTTACCTGCCTTAAACGTGCCGGCGTCGTCCGTGACAAAGCCATTTCCGTTTTCTTTGTACTTCTTGTCGGCAGGATAGGTTTCGGTTTCTTCCGGAAGGATCGGGAAGTAAGTCTTTGCCGAATCACTGTCAACGAATTTGTACGTGCCGTTTGCGTTGTCAATCGTGAACGTGCCGTCCGTATTTTTCACGAATTTCGTGCCGACGAATTCTTTTTCCGCAAGGTAGTACGCGCCACGCTTGAACGTGCCGTTTACATCCTGTGCATAAGCCATTGCGCCGGTTTTGGAATACTTTTGACCTTCGTAGATTTCTTTTTCGAGAATCGGATAGTACTCAATCTTGCCGGTGCGGTTGGAGACGTCAATAATGTCTGCGACAAATTCAAGAATACTGCCGTTTGTGCCTTTCGTTCCGGAAAGAGTCAGCCCGAGTTCCATCGAGAGATAAATCTTTTCATCGCCGACGGTTTCGGATACTTCCGGGAATTTATTGCCGATAAGGACAAGGTCGTGATCGGTTTCCGTTCCTTCAACAAGTTCTTTTCTGAACTTGCCGTTTTCGTCAACTTTTCCGTCTTTGTCGTATCTCGTGCCGGTGTAAACTTCCGAGGCGGGAATTTCGACAAGAGCCGCGCCTTCCTTGAAGTAGCCTTTGACTTCCTGATTGTCAAGAGCTTTCGCGCCCGCTTTCTTCACAAAGTACGGGATAACTTCAATCGCTTCGCCCTGCAAAACAAGGGTTGCGTCAAGTCCCAGACCGATGCTGAAATCGGGGGCTTTGGTCGTATTCGGGTTGTCGAACACAAGGTCGATGCTTATGCCGTTGTCTTTCGTCCAGCCGATGCCGCTGTGCTTGACTTTGACGAAAAGTTTATCTTCCGCGACAGCGTTGCCGTTCGCGTCGTAAACCGTCGTGCCCGTGACGAATCCTGCCGCTTGCACGACTTTTCTCGTCGCTTTGTCGGCGGAGTCGTACACCGCAAGATAACTCGTGTGAGTGTACTTCACGAATCTGGCTGCCGCTGCCTGTTCCGCGGTAAGCGCGACGTATTCGCCCGCGGCGGAGCTATAATACAACGTCTGGACTTCGCCGCCGGTGTAAACGACGTACTTCGTCGCGTCAACGGCGTCCGCTTTATAAAGTTTTCTGTAAACTTTTGCTTCCGCGTCGAAGAAGTATTGTTCGCTGCCCTGTTGCGACTCGAACGCCGCATTGTAACGGACGTAACGTTCTTCGACTTTTTCAGTGTAAAGGACGTTGTCGACCGAAGTTTTGCCGTCCGAAAGTTTTGCATAAGGGCTGCTGAGCGTGAACATTGCCTTCACGTCGTCGTTGAACCCGAACGTGTCGCCGAGAAGTTTCGCGACAACGTTTTCAAGCAATACGTTCATCAGGTTGGGAGCAAGAGCAAGGTCAAGTCCCGTATTGCTGATGCTTGCGCTTGAAAGCAGATTTTGCAAAATCTTGTTGACAAGCACGTAATCGGTTTTCTTGTCATCCTTTTTGTCTTCGCCGTCGCCTTCGCCCGTCGCAAGCGCGCTTGAACCGCTGCCCGACGTCTTTTTGATCTGGTCGATAATGTTTTTAAGCGACGCTTTGAAGTTGTCGCCGCCGACCGCAGAAAGCGAAACGTAAACGTAGCCGTCCTTCAAGCTCACGAAAACGGGGTTGCCGTTAAGGTTGATCTTGATCAACGCTTCAACCATATTAAGGAGTTCGAGCGGATCGTATTTTGCCTTGCCCTCGCCGGCAGTGTATTCCGCGCCGATTTTGCCCATTATGAGCTCGTAAAGAGCCTGACCTGCGGGCACAAGATACTCCGCCATTTTTTCGGATTTGACGTTAAGTACGACGTCGATACCGATTGAACCGTGCGTGTTTTTGATGATCGCGTCAGCCGTCAACGCTTTCAAAATACTGCCGACGGTTGCCATCGTGGCGTCTTTTTCGAAAGCCGCTGCCGACGCGACGTTGCTAAGGATTGCGTCAAGACTGTGCTTGCCGTCTGAGATATCGTAATTCAATTCGACGCCGAATTGTACGCCGAGCGCGCTCTTCGTTGCGTCTTCTGTCTTTGTCCAGGTGTTGTCCTTAATGGTCGTGCCGAAGATATCTTGTTTTTGGGTGCTGAGATTTACCTTATTGACAAGAATACCAAGGTCAAGATACGAGCACGTCGCAACGACCGAAAGCAAAGGTTTGTTTTCGTCTTTCAGGTTCACCGCGACTTCTGCGGAGAGTCCCAAACCGTTGATGATTTCGATAATGTCGTCGCCGACCTTGTCGCCGACAAGCGCTTCAAGCAGTCCTTTCACGGTTTCTTCCGCGATCTTCACCTGAATGCTCTTTGACGCAAGTTCCAGAAGGATTTCCGCTTCGTTTGGCGTGCTTCCGTCGTCGGACGCAAGCGCAGCGCCTGTGCCTTCGACTTTTCCGCCAAGGTATTCCACAACGCCGCTGACCGTCTTGCCGAGCAGACTTCCGAGCAGGTCAAAGTTTTCAACCTTGCTTCTTACGGGTGCGCTCTGGCTGAAAAATTGCGTTTCGACGTACAGGCAAGGAATTTCTTTCCCCGTTGCGTCTTTTTCGGTTGTGAAATACAAGCCGAGTATGGTCTTTTCTTTGCCGGTGGCTGCGTTTCTCACCTGCAACATAATGTCGGATTTACCGAAATCTTTCAGGTTAAGGTTCCCCGCGAGCCTTACGCGAAGGTCAAGGTCAAGTTCGTTCTGAATATCGAGATTGAGCGGGAATTCAAGGTCGGTACCCGTTGCCTGCAAAATGCCGGAAACAAGTTTGCCGATGGGGAATTCGCCCTGTTTCAGACCAAGGTCAACGCCGATTTCGACGTCAAGCGCCATGGTTTCGATTTCGGAAAGTCCTTTGTAGTCGGCTTTATTAAGGTTTTTGAGTACGTCGTTGTTTGCCGCAAGACCGATCTTCAATCCGCCAAGAGCAATGCCGAGTACCAAGGGGTCGATACCGACGCTGAGTTTCAGAAGGTACGGTTTTTTATCCGTAACTTTCGTATTAAGTTCGATAAAGCTGTTCGTTTCGTTGAGTTTCAGGTCAACGCCGTCGATGTCCGCAACGAGTTTCAGAATCGCGCCCAGCATGTTCTTGCTGAGAGAAATCGTCATGCCCGACGCTTCGTCGTTTCTGTAAATGCTGATTTCTTTGACGATGTTGTTGATGATTGAAAGTATGCCTTCAACGCCGAGATCCGCCGACGCAAGTGCGCCCGTGGACGCGCCGCCCACCATACCCAGGACTTTATCTACGCCGATTTTGAGTTTGGTGTCTTTGATGGTCTTTTCGCCGTTGATGTTGATGTAAATCGTGCCTTCCGTGACGTAAAGTCCGACAACCGTCTTCTTCGCTTCCCACGGATAGCCGTCGGTGAGTTCAACCGCAAGGTCGCTCTTCATCAAAAGCGCCTTGACGATTTGCATCGTGTCTTTTGTGTTGCCGCTTAAAAGCGCGCCGAGGTTCACGTTGCCGGCGATTCTGAGACCGATTACGTCTTTGAATTCGTCCTGAACGTTGAACTTAATGAGCAACGATTTCAGGAAGTTTGCAAGCGCGCTGGGATCTTTATCGCTGCCGCCGACAATGCCCGAAAGCAAGCCGCCGATCGCCCAGGTGCTGCCGCCCGCCGCCGTCTTGATTGCGCCGATTTCGATGCCCGCTTCCACGTTGACGTATACGGTAAGGTCCGCAATATTCGTTGCGTCCGCTTGGGGAAGGTTTTCGTTTTTCAGACCGTCGATGAACTGTTCAAAGGTTACTCCGTAGTTTTCCTTGAACGTTTTTTCGGAAAGTTGAATGTTGCCGAGTTTGATTGCGACGTTTGCGGCGGTGTTTGCAACCTGCTTATATTCGCCGTCTGCCGCTTCCTGATACGTGCCGTCGACAAGATTGTATCTCTTGCCGGTATAGGTTTCGTCTGCCGCGATCTTTACGTAATGGACGCCGTGAGGATCGGACTGACCGTTTCTCATAATGAAGATACCGATGCCGATACCGCTGAATTTTGTGCCGCCTGCGACCACAGACACGTCGCCGTCTTCGATCTTACCGATGACGATGGATGCGCCGAGTTCGGGCAGTTTAAGTTCCATTCTCTTCTTGGGTTCGCTCGTGGGATTGCCGTTTTCGTCAAAGACGTCTTTCATCGTGTAGCCTTGCGTGAAGACTTCGTAAAGAGCGACTTCCTGTTTGGAAGCGTCCACTTTGACGTAGGTGGTAAGACCGCTTGTCTTGTTGTACGCGGGGATAAAGCCTTTCGTAAATTCCATCACGTCCTTATCCATATCGAACATAAGAGTGTCCGCACGTTTGAATTCGGATTGATAGTACTTAGGCGCGCTCGCGTATATATCCTTATTAGAAGCGCCGATGAGCGTGAACTTTCTGCCGGAGTTTGCAAACTCTTTCAAAGTTCCGTCGGCGTTCTTTTCAAAGTATTTTTCGTCGATACCCGTAGCATTGTCTTTCAATACGTAGAAGAAGCTGCCTTCTTTTGCTTTTACGAAGAAGTCATTGCCGACGTAATCGTTATTAAGCGTGAATTCGCCGTTCTCGTAAACGTATTTATCGACGTTTCTCTGATACAGGTCTTTTTGTCCGACGGGATTTGCCAAAGGATATGCGTTTTGCAAAATCGTATAATCGGTGTTCGCGTCGTAAGCGTAGTATTTATAGCTCGTTGCGCCCGCATTGTATTCGATATAATCGTTCATATCGCCGACAAGCACGCCGACAAGGAGTTTCATAACGCCCGTCATTACCTGAATCTGCAAGCCTTTGTTGCCAAGGAGAATTACGGGATTGAGTTCGGACAAGTCGATGTCCGCAGACGCCGTGCCGTCGCCCTTGTTGATAAGCCCTTCAAGGAGCCCGATAAGGTCGAATTTCAACGCAACGGGCTGAATAATCGTGCCGTCGTCCGTTTTGAGATACAGCGTCGTGGTTTTCTGGTCATAGTAAAGACCAAGGAAGACTTTACCGTTCGATTTTTTCCTGATTTCGATGAGAATACGGGAGTCGTTCTGGTCGGGCTTGCTGGAAATGTCGATATCCGCAACGATGTTGAAGGTCAAACCGCCCTTGATTTCGTCCTTGATGTCGATTGTCGTGCCAAGCGCGAAGTTCGCGACAAGCGCGCCCAACAAATCTTCAAGAACGTAAGTTTCGTCGTCAAGCGCGACGTCGATTTCCGCGCCGAGTCCGAGATATACGTTGCCGCCGTTCAAAAGATCCTGATATTCGTCTTCCAGAATATTACGTTCGCCAAGTGCGGCAAGGTTGCGCTGACCGACCGTAAGCACGATGTGTCCGAGACCGAGTCCGAGACCGAGCGCCGCATTGTCGCCCTGCTGAATGCCTACGTTTGCTTTCAGCCAGAGTTTCGACAGGTTAAGTCCGTCGTATTCCAGAGAAATCGCGGTGCCGCTGTTTGAGAAATTAAGCCCTTTCACGATTTCCGTATCGACGCCCAGACCGTTAAGAAGCGCGGTGATAAGCGTATCCGCAATCGCAACTTCCAGTCTGTCGCGGTTTACGGAACTGCAGTTGATGTTTGCAAGAAGCAATCCTACGATATCGAACTTCGCCTTTTCTTCGGTTGCGGGAGCGTCGCCGCCTTCACCTTCGGTTGTATCGCCTTCGCCCGATGCGAGTGCGCTGCCGGTGCCCGAAACGTCTTTGCCGAAAAGTTTGAAGTTTCCGCCAAGGGCTTCCAAAATATTGATTTTATAATTTCTGAATTCGCCGTCGCTGCTGTTGAGATAAAGCATGCCGTCTTCAAGCAGCAATACGGCTGTTTTTGCGTTTTGTCCTTCGCCCGTCGTAATGTCGATGCGCGCGTCGACTGCGCCGAGGATCTTTGCAACATCCGCGCCGTTCTTAATCGCGTTTACAAGTGCCATTACGTTGGCGTTGGCGTTGATTTTAAGGTTGAATTTCGCGTTGACGCCGTCGGGAGACTGCACTTTCAACGCAAGATTGTACAAAAGCTTTCCGAGCGCGGAAAGGTCAAGTACGCTGTTTTCTCTGACGTTGAATTCAAGTTCGAGTTCCAGCCCGATACTTACCCACAGGTCAAAGTCGAATTCGCCGTCTTTGTAGGTTAATTTACCGGCGTTGATGTATTCGCCGCCTTGTTCGGCGCTCTTGAATTCCTTTCCTTTAAGATATCCGTCAAGCGAAGGATCGGGGTTGCCGTAGTTAAGGAACAAACCGACGTTCGCGCCGAGAATTTGTCCGCGTTCTTCGGTCGCCATATTGACGGCGACGTCGATTTTCCAGCCTTCTTCGCCCGCTTCGTAATCTTCGCGGGTTTGGTAAATTTTAAGGTCAAGTTGGTCAATGGGAAGTTTCATTCCGAGTGTGCCCATAAGACCTGCGATTACGTCTTTCGTAAGGCTTGCGGAAATGCTTTCCACCGTGAGCGGAGTCGAGTCGCCTTTGACGATATTCAAGCAGCCGATAAGCGCCATAATGTCAAGGCTTGCCGTTTCTTCGACAGCAGCCGAATCGTCGTCGCCCGCCGCAAGACCATAGTGCGTCACGACAAGTTCGCCGTTATCCATTGCGGTTTGAACCGCTTCGATAAGCCCTGCGTTAATGACGTCGCCCGACGCCGCGCCCGAACCTTTGCCGCCGATAATTTCCATTATGCTGGGGATTTCGGGGATTTTCGCCGCGATAAGGTCTTTCAGAATCTGATTAAGGTTGATGTCGGGGATCATCGCTTTGCCGCCGCCGAGTCCGGACATATCGGCATAAAGCGCGTTGTCCGCGCCGATGTAGTAAAGACCGAGATAGGTCCTGTCGTTGCCTTTCTTATCTTTTCCGTTCAGTTCGATGACTGCACGGGTTTTCTTGTTATCTTTAAGGTTGATTTCCGCACGCAATTTGAGGTGGAGGCTGATTTTGAGCGGTTCTTCGATTGTGATAGCATCGGATTTTTTATAAATTTCCGTGCCGGTAATGCCTTCAAGAGCTTTGGCAATCGCGCCGCCAACGGCGCCGTCGATGTTTTCGATGCTGTATTTTTGTGCTGCAATGTCGAGATTTACGTTAAGGTCGGCACTGAGCGTCGTGAAGCTGTAATTCTTCCTGTCCGCTTTGACAAGTTCGGGCATAGAATTTTTGACTTCGTTTGCGAAGTCCGCCGATTTGGAAAGCCCGCCTACGCCGAGTTCCATCGTCTTGTCGACGCCACCTTTCGTGCTGACGACGTTCAAAGCAAGTTTCTGGAAACGGTTGTTGCTGATATTCGCGACAAACGCCGTGTTAAGCGTCTTTTTGCCCGACAAAATATCGCCGACAAGGAAGTTGACGACGCCTTTGATAATGTCGGATTGTTTGCCCAGCAAGCCGTTGACGACGTTGCCGACTTGTTCAAGCAAGGTCTTATTCGTGAAAATCGCGTTGAGTTTCGTGGGCATCACGAGATCGACCGAACCGTCGGCGTTCGTCACGGAGTAACTGCCGCTTTCGGAAATAAGGGAAAGCATGATGTTGAACAGCGTGAGTTTATCGTCGCTTTTCGTGCCGAGAATGGTGGAAATAAGGTTTTTAACGCCTGCGTCGTTAATAAGGCTGCCAAGGTCGTAATCCGTCAACACCTCTTCGATTTTCAGCTGGTTGAGAATATCCTTGAAAAGCCCCACTACGTATGCGATATCCGAATCGGACACGTAGTAACGATGCACCGCCTTACCCGTTGCATAGTCGTTGAAGTCGATATACATATCGCCGCCCTTTGCGTAAATGCCAAGGACAACCGTCGTAAGGTCGGCGCTTTCTTTCAGCACTTCAAAGGTCATTACGCTTTCGTTGACGGGATATTGCTTGTCATCGCGTCCGCCGAGCGTGTCGATGGAACCTTTGACTTTGACGGTGTATTTATCCGTCTTGCCTTCCTTTTCGACGTAAACGTACGGTGCGAACGAGAACGTTATGTACCTTGAATTCGGCTCGATCGTCTTTGCGTTGATGATCGAGGTCAGCAACAGTTGTCGTGCCGCGTTACCGGACAATGCCGTCTTTACCGTTTCGGTCTGCTGTTGCGAACCGGTGTCGGGCTTAACGAACTGATTGAGGTTGGAATCCCCGCTCGTCGTTTGCCCACAACCTACGAGAAGAATCAGCGCAAGGGCGAGCACCGCCGCAAGCACCAACGCTTTCTTGTAAATCGAGTTGCGTTTCATAATAGCCTCCTTATGCGCATACATATGCGTGCGTGAAACGTGGCCTGCACAATTTCACATATATAGATAATTATATTCTACAAGAAAAAATGCCCGCCGTCAATACAATGTTGTTACTTTTTTCTACGAAAAATACCGAAAATCTTCCAAAATTTTTCCGACCACAATATGTTGTGTTTTCCGAGCGTTAAAAACCGCAAACGAAACCAAAATAATTTTCGACAGTTGTAAAAAACGCCAAATTTCGTCGCAAAACCCGACAAAAACCAAACTTTTCCGCCACGAACAATTTTGCCGCTTGACCTTAGTCTTACCCGCGCAACTCAGTGCATGTCATCGCAATCGTATGGTAATCACCATTCTTTCACAAGGTAACCCTTCCGGGAAATTGCCGCGCGTCATAAACTGCTCTTTTGACCAAACAATCGTCGAAGCGACAATGCTTGGGCATAAGCGAAGCGCGCACCGTGTCAATTCGTCTGTCCTGTTGACACATTTTACGGCAAAAATAAGCCCGATCCGTGTCAACGGGACACTTTTCGGGCATTTTTCAATTATTCGACAATCAAACTCTTATTTGTAGCCGAGCGCCTTTCTTACTTCCGTATCGTCGAAAAAGTAGTTTTCGTACAGGTCTTTTTTGTAAAGCGTCTTTATGTCGGTCTTTGCAGTCAACCCCGCCTTTTTGAGCGACGATTTTGCCCTTAACGCAAGCACCCACCACAATTCTTCGGGGAATTCGTAAACCTTTACGTCGGGATACTTTTCGTTCAGCATCGCCTTGAACTTCGCGTTTTTGTCTGAAAGCGGATATATCACGCCGTTTTTGCCGTTCAATATCACGCTTAAAACGCTCTCAGCCGCGCTTTCGTCGCCGATTTCGGGATATCCCCCGTCAAAAGTCAGATAAAAATTCCGAAATTTCAGCGCAGGTACGCCGCCGATTGTAAATATTTCTTTCGGAAGCGGATACACCAAAGGAATTTCCGCAACCGACACCGATATTTTGTCCGAAAAAGCAAGGATTGCGTTTTCGCAATCGGTCTGATTTTTCACAAACGGATGTTTTTCAAGATTTTGACCGGGATTGCGCCTGTTGAAGTAACAAATCGCGCTCGCAACGTAAACCGCGCGCTTCACGCCGCTTTCGACGGCTTTTTCGACAACGGTTTTCAGATTATCCTTGTTTTCGCCGAAATACGCGACGGCGTCGATTTTGTCGAAATTAAGTTCGTCGCCGGGCGTTGCGACTTTCGGCGTTATTCCCGCTTTTTCGACGTTTTCCGAAAAGTTATCGGGCAGTTGATTTTCATAAACGAATAAGATATTTTCCATTTCAGCCTTTTTTGAATTTTTTGATTTTGTCGGGTTTCAGGTTTTTTTCGGCGGAGTCTTCGCGCATTACGTCGTGATAATCGTTTGCGGATATGACGTATTCTTCGTACGGCAAAAACTCTTCCTTATAAAAGAAATTGTGATAATCGGATTTTTTCACGCTTTCAAAATACTTCCACGGGGCGGGCGTCATACATTCGCCGCACCAATATCCGCCGCAAAGCACGCCGTACGGCGTCATTTTGAAGGTATGGCCGTTTGCGCATTCCCACAGCGTTTTGCGCTTGAAATCCACGCCGCGGGTACTCACGTCAAAACATTTTCCGCCGCGCGCCGCCGCATAAGTTTTCAGGTCGTTTTCGGTAAGATACGGCGAGTTTTCGCTCTCGTAAAATCCGGGCGGATCGCCGCCTTCCGTTTGGGTTATCGAAACGTCCGAAATTTTCAAAGGAAGTTCCCTTATTTTGTCGTATCCGCCGTAAAAAACGTTAACCCTGTCGTTCATTCCGTTTTCCTGCCAATAGTACGGCGAATTTGTCATAATCGACAGTTTTGACACGATAAACTTCTTAATAAGCGGTGATAAAGTGCCGAATATGCGATTTGAGTTTTTTACCAAGTTTTCGGTAATATATCTTTCGACGCTGACTTTTTCAATGCCGAATGCGTCTTGCAAAACTCTTCCGTCCTTTATCCACGCGCCGAATCCGCACCGTTTTACAAACCATCTCGGCTCGGCGATTTTGTCGACGTTGAGTTTAAGCTTTCCCGCAATATTCGCGACGAAATCGCGATATATTTCGCGCTCGCCGCAGCCGACGTCGTAAATCGCGTTTTCTTTCACTTTCTTTTCGTTTTCGTCAACGCTTACGACAAGCCTGAATATCACTTCCGACAGTTCTTCCGCCGTGATAAACTCTGCGGGCGCGTCAAGCGGATTTTTGAAAATCATCGCGCCGTCAAGCATGCGTTTTACAAAAGTTTCGTCCGCGACGGGGGCGGTACGGAGCACGTAAAAACCTTTTATTCCGCTTTCGACAAGGTATCTTTCGCCGCGAAGTTTCGACACGCTCGCAAGGTCGTAATACGCCGGCATTGCGGGGTGTCCGACCGCCGCGTACGGCCGTTTCATCGTTCTTCCGCCGTATATGCCCGTTGTCGACAGCTCGATAATCTTTGCGTCCGAGCCCGTTTCGATAACGGCGTCGACAAGGTTTTTCGTATAAAAATAATTGACCTTTTCCGCAAAATCGGGAAAATGCTCGCTTTCGGGCATGCCGACGCAATCAAGGTTCAATATATAATCGGCTGCCGCGACAAGTTCCTTCGCTTCCTGAAAATCAAGCGGCGAGAAATCGCTGACAATGACGTTTTCGCCGTAATTCCGGATAAGTGCGTCGACGCGGTCGCTTTCACGCACGCGCACGGGCGCAATCACGCGCATATTTCCGTCTTTTATAAGTTTTTCGGCGACGAGATACGCAAGGCTCGTATGCATACCCGTCACAAGCGCAGTTTTTCTCATAGGGATATTTTACCACATAGTGCGATGCCTTTCAACCGTTGTCGCAAAATTCCGCAAAAAAAGAAGCGCGGATTTTCCAAACAAAAAACCCGTCCGAAGACGGGTTTCGATTTTGAAACGAAAATTAACGTTTGCTGAACTGCGGAGCCTTTCTTGCTTTTTTAAGGCCGTATTTCTTACGTTCTTTCGCACGCGGATCACGGGTAAGGTAACCTTCCTTTTTAAGCGCGCTGCGAAGTTCGGGTTCTGCAACGATAAGAGCGCGGGCGATGCCGTGACGGATTGCGCCTGCCTGACCGGTGTAGCCGCCGCCGCACACGTTTACGAAAACGTCGTATTTGTCAAGCGTGTTCGTGAGAACAAGGGGTTGACGGACGATAAGTTTCATCGTGTCCTGCGGGAAGTATTCGGTAATATCGCGTTTATTGATTACGATTGCGCCTTCTCCGCCGGGGATAAGACGAACGCGGGCGATGGCCTTTTTACGACGGCCGGTGCCCCAATATTGAACTTTTTTCTTTGCGGTTTTTTTAGTTGCCATAATTACACCTCATTAGAACTTCAACTCAACGGGCTGTTGTGCCTGATGATTATGCTCGTTGCCAGCATACACGTGGAGTTTTTTAATCATCGTACGGCCGATAGCGTTTTTGGGAAGCATACCCTTGACGGCTTTGTATACGACGAATTCGGGTTTTTCGGCCATAAGTTTCTTGTATTGAACTTCTTTGAGACCGCCGATGTAACCCGTATGATAACGGTAGTATTTCTTTTCAAGTTTTTTACCGGTGAGGCGAACCTTATCGGCATTGATGATAATGACGTAATCGCCCGTATCGACGTTGGGAGTGAACGTGGGTTTATTTTTACCGCGAAGAACCATCGCGACCTGACTTGCAAGACGACCGAGAACCATATCGGTAGCGTCGACCACATACCACTTTCTTTCGACTTCCGCGGGCTTTGCCATATAAGTTTTCATAATGGTAAAGACCTCCTAACAATTAAAATGTAAGCGTTTTGGGCGTACAATAATTACAAGGGGCTAACTTTATAACCAATGTACAATCCTAAATTTGACTTATATATAATATCCAAGAAAAAATTTGTTGTCAAGCATAAAACGTCATTTTCGACGTCAAAAGATTGTTTTTTCGGCGAATTTAACGTTTTCCGGCCAAAATTATTTGTATTTCACCGAATAAAGCGTGAGCCCTTTTGCGGGAAGAGTTTTGCCCGCGCGCACCCTGTCGCCGGATTTTATTATGTCTTCGACGTCGTTTGCGGCGATTTTCCCTTTGCCGACGTCAACGAGCGTGCCTGCGATAATCCGCACCATATTGTACAAAAATCCGTTGCCCGCAACTCTGATTTCGACGTCTTCGCCGTTTTTTATTATTTCGACTTTTTCAACCGTCCTTACGGTGTCCTTTACGCTGCTTCCCGACGCCTCGAAACACCTGAAATCGTGCGTGCCTTCGATAAATCGCGCGGCTTTTTCCATTTCCGCAAAATCAAGGGGGACGCATATATTTTCCGCCGTGGCGTTTTTCAGCGGATTGAGATGCGGCGACAGATAAAGTTTATAAACGTACGTTTTTTCTTTTGCCTGAAACCTTGCGTGAAAATCGGGAGATACTTCCTCGCAACTCAAAACCCTGACGTCTTCGGGGAGCATAGTGTTTATCGCAAAAGGAATTTTTTCGGCAGGAATCGACGTTTCCGCGTCGAAATGCGCGACTTGTCCGAGAGCATGCACCCCGGCGTCCGTCCTGCCGCTGCCCGTAACGGCGGTTTTTGCGCCGAACAGTTTTGAAAACGCGTCTTCCAGCACGCTCTGAACGCTCGTTCCGTTTTTCTGAGTCTGCCAGCCGCAGTAATTCGTGCCGAGATACGATACGGTGATTTTATAGCGTTTCATCAGAACAATCCCCCGAAAACGTACTTGTCGACAATGACCAGCGCAAGGTATCCGCCGACGACAAGTATGCCGACGATATCCGAGCCTTTGATTTTCGGCACCTTGTATTTCGTGCGGTTTTCGGTTGCGTTGTAACACCTTGCGTCCAGCGCGAACGCAAGCTCGTCGGCACGTCTGAACGCGTTGACGAAAAGCGGAATAAGCACGGGCAAAAGCGCCTTCGCGCGCTGATGCAAATGCCCCGTGTCGAACGTTGCGCCCCTTGCCTTCTGCGCGTTCATAATCTTTTGCGTTTCTTCCATAAGAGTCGGGATAAACCTTAACGCAATCGACATGATTACGGCGATATCGTGCACGGGAATTTTGACGTATTTCAGCGGAGTCATAAGGCTTTCAAGCCCGTCCGTAAGTTCCGTAGGAGTTGTCGTAAGAGTAAGGAAAGTTGTGCCGATAACCAAAAAAGTGAGCCTTAAAGCCATCATTATGGCATAATTAAGTCCGTAATCGGTAATTGTGAATATCCACCAGTGCGCGATGATTTTGCCCGTCTTCACAAAAAACAGGTTGAGCAGCGCGGTGATTACAAGTATCACCGTAATACGCTTCACCGATTTCAGAATCTTCGTGATCGGCACTTTCGAAACAAGCGAAAACGCCAGAATAAATATGAGCGTTACGGCGTATCCGAAGTAACTCGAAATAAAGAAAATCGCCGCGATATATAAAATCATCAGAAGAATTTTGACGCGGGCGTCCATGCGGTGCACGACGGAATCGGAAGGATAGTATTGTCCGAAAGTCAGGTCTTTCATCTTTTCTCCCTCCACTTTACGACGGCTTCCACAAAGTCGTTTGCCGTAACGATGTCGTCCGAAAGTTCGACGCCGCGCGCTTTCAGCTCGTTTTTGAGTTTTATCGCGGTCGGAATATCCAGCCCGATTTCTTCAAGTTCTTCCGCGTGTTTGAAAAGTTCTTTCGGCGTGCCGTGAAAACGCAATTTTCCGTGTTCGAGCACGGCGATTTTGTTTGCGACCTCGCTTATTTCGTCCATATTGTGCGACACCATTATTATGGTTTTTACGGTGGTTTCTTTCAATTTCGCGATAAGGTCGAACATTTCGATGCGGCCGACGGGATCGAGCCCTGCCGTAGGCTCGTCCAGAACGAGAATTTGCGGGCGCATTGCGATAACGCCGGCGATTGCGACGCGTCGTTTTTGTCCGCCCGACAGTTCAAACGGCGAGCGTTCTTTGAATTGTTCGTAATCGAGCCCCACCGTTTCGACGGCTTCTTTCACCCTTTCGGCGATTTCGTCCTTTTTGAGCCCCAGATTTTTCGGGCCGAACGACACGTCTTTTTCCACCGTTTCGTCAAAAAGCTGATATTCGGGATACTGGAAAACCATGCCGACTTCCGCGCGGAGTTTTTTCAAATCGGGCTTGTTGTGCAACTCGATCCCGTCGACGGTAATTTTGCCCGACGTGAGTTTTATAAGCCCGTTAAGGTGCTGAATGAAAGTGGATTTTCCGCTGCCCGTCGCGCCGATGATTCCCAAAAAATCGCCGTCTTCGACCGTGAGCGAAATATTGTCAAGCGCCTTATGCTCGAACGGGGTTTTGGGGGAATATACGTATGACAGATTTTCAATTACTATCGACATATCGCGTCAATCAGATCAGCCGCGTGCAACACGTCGGCTTCTCCGACAGCCCCCCTTTCTTTCAATTTAACGTAAATTTGGTTTATCAACGGAAGAGTGAGTTTATATTGCGAAACGTCCTGCTTAAACAGTTCTTTTGGCGAATCTTCAAAAACTTTGCTGCCGTCTTTCATGACGATTACTCTGTCGCAATCCACGATTTCGTCCATGTGATGGGTGATATGCACGACGGTAATTCCTTCTTCCTTATTGAGTTTTTTCACGACGTTCATGACGTCGCGGCGACCTGCGGGATCCAGCATCGACGTGGATTCGTCAAGCACGATAACGCGCGGTTTCATTGCAAGAATCCCCGCAATCGCGATACGCTGTTTTTGTCCGCCGCTCATATTGTGCGGCGTCGCGCGGCGATATTCCAGCATATTTACGGCGGTCAGCGCGTCGGTGATGCGACGGCCGATTTCTTCACGCGGGACTCCCAGGTTTTCGGGACCGAAAGCCACGTCGTCTTCAACGATGCTCGCCACCATCTGGTTGTCGGGATTCTGAAACACGACGCCGACGTTTTTCCTGATTTCGTAAATATCTTTGTCGTCTTTCGTGTTATGACCGAAAACGAAAACGTTGCCCGAACGCGGCAGAAGAAGCCCGTTAAGATGCTTCGCAAGCGTGGATTTTCCGCTGCCGTTTGCGCCGACCAATGCCAAAAACTCCCCTTCGTTTACCGAAAAAGAGACGTTTTTCAAAGCGTCGACGGGCTTCGAATCGTACGACTTATAGCGATAGCTTACGTTTTCGACCTTAATGATTTCCATAAAACCTCAATCGGAAATATTGTAGCATAACGCGGCGATTTTGGCAAAGATATTGACGGCAATAAAAAATATTGTATAAATACAATGGTTTGTGTAACGAATAAGGTTGACAATTTAAGAGCGAAATTTTATAATTACGCTTGCATAATTAATTTATTTATCTATATATCGTAAAATTTATACGTTATAAACAAACGGAGGTTCAAATGAGTACAAAAATGACCATTGACGGTAACACCGCGGCCGCTCATATCGCTTATGCTTTAAGCGAAGTTGCCGCAATCTACCCCATCACGCCGTCCTCGCCTATGGCAGAAAACGCCGACGAGTGGGCAACTGCGGGCAGAAAAAACATTTTCGGTCAGAAGGTTCGCATCGCCGAGATGCAATCCGAAGCGGGCGCAGCGGGCGCCGTACACGGCAGTCTTTCGGCTGGCGCGCTGACCACCACTTTCACGGCAAGCCAGGGCTTACTGTTGATGATTCCCAATATGTACAAAATCGCCGGCGAATTATTGCCCTCGGTTTTCCACGTAAGCGCACGTGCGCTTGCTTATCACGCGCTTAACATTTTCGGCGACCACAGCGACGTTATGGCGTGCCGTCAGACGGGCTTTGCAATGCTTGCAAGTTGCAGCGTTCAGGAAGTCATGGATCTGGCTCTCGTCGCACACCTTTCAACCCTTCGCGCAAGCGTACCTTTCCTTCACTTCTTCGACGGTTTCCGCACCTCGCACGAAGTTTCGAAAATCGAAATGATCGACTACGAAGACATCAAGAAAATCGTCGATATGAAGGATATCGAAGCGTTCAAAAAACGCGCTCTGAACCCCGAGCATCCGCAACTTAACGGCACCGCTCAGAACCCCGATATTTACTTCCAGGGACGCGAAGCCGGCAACAAATACTACGACGCCGTTCCCGAAATCGTGGAAGAAATGATGAAAAAGGTCGAGGGTATCACCGGCCGTAAATACAACCTGTTCGATTACTACGGCGCAAAAGACGCCGAAAAGGTCATCGTCATTATGGGCAGCGGCGCGGAAGCAGCCGAAGAAACCGTCGATTACCTTAACGCGAAAGGACAAAAAGTCGGTCTTATCAAAGTTCGTCTTTACCGCCCGTTCCGCGCGGACAAACTCGTTGCGGCACTTCCCAAAACCTGCAAATACATCTCTGTCATGGACAGGACGAAAGAAAGCGGCAGCCTTGGCGAGCCTTTGTACCTCGACGTCGTCGCGGCACTTGCGGAACAAGGCGTTACCGGCGTGAAAGTTCTCGGCGGTCGTTACGGTCTGGGCAGCAAGGAATTCAATCCTTCGATGATCAACGCCATCTATGAAAATATGGGCGGCGAAAACAAAAACCACTTCACGGTCGGTATCAACGACGACGTGACTCATTCTTCGCTGAAAGTAGTTGAAAAAATCGACGCTTCCCCGAAGGACGCAATCCGTTGCAAGTTCTACGGACTCGGCTCCGACGGCACGGTCGGCAGCAATAAAAACAGCATCAAGATTATCGGTAACTACACCGAAAAATACGCTCAGGCATACTTCGCGTACGACAGCAAAAAGTCGGGCGGCCTGACGGTATCGCACCTGCGTTTCGGCGACACTCCCATCAAATCGTCCTATCTTATCGACACGGCGGATTTCGTGGCTTGCCACAATCCTTCCTACGTCACGAAGTACGATATGGTCAGCGACCTTAAAGACGGCGGCACCTTCCTTCTGAACAGCATCTGGAAGCCCGAAGAAATGGACGCTATGCTCCCCGCCGAAATGAAGCGCACCATCGCAAGAAAACACATTAAGTTCTATACCATCGACGCAATCGACATCGTCACCAAAATCGGTCTCGGCAACCGTATCAGCACCACGATGCAGTCGGCGTTCTTCTATCTTGCAGGCGTAATGCCCTATGAAGAAGCCAACAAACATATGAAAGAATTCGTCGTCAAGTCTTTCAGCAAGAAAGGCGAAGCGGTCGTAAACATGAACTTTGCGGCAATCGACGACGCGGTTTCCGGACTTGTCGAGGTTAAATATCCCGAAAGCTGGAAAGACGCAACCACCGGCGCGGAAGTCAAACCCGTCACCGACGATCCTTACTACAAGGCTTTTGTCGAACCTATGCTCGCACAAAAAGGCGACAGCCTTCCCGTTTCCGAAATCGAAGCCGACGGCCACGTTCCCACCGCAACCACTCGTTTTGAAAAACGCGGCGTTGCAGTTAACGTCCCCGCTTGGATCAGCGAAAACTGCATCCAGTGCAACCAGTGCGCGTTCGTTTGCCCGCATGCGGCAATCCGTCCCGTGCTTCAACCCGCGGAAGTTCTTGAAAACGCTCCCGAAACCTTCGTTACGAAGGACGCGACGGGCTTTAAGGGCTTCAAATACAGAATGCAGGTTTCCGCCCTTGACTGTACCGGTTGCGGAAGCTGCGCGAACGTTTGCCCCGCAAAGGTAAAAGCCCTTACCATGATCCCCTTGGAAGACGCTTTGAAGAACGGCGAAGAAAAGAACTGGGATTACTCGGTCGATCTTCCCGACACCCCCGCGGACTTCAACGTCAACACCGTCAAAGGCAGCCAGTTCAAACAACCTTTGTTCGAGTTCTCGGGCGCATGCGCAGGCTGCGGCGAAACTCCTTATATCAAGGTCATCACCCAACTTTTCGGCGACAGAATGGTCATCGCAAACGCAACGGGTTGCTCGTCAATCTACGGCGGAAGCGCGCCTACCTGCCCGTATTCGAAGAACAAGAAAGGTCACGGCCCCGCTTGGTCGAACAGCTTGTTTGAAGACAACGCGGAATTCGGCTACGGCATCAACCTTGCTTACAAATACAGACGTAACGAACTGAAAGACCTCGTTGCACAACTCGCCCTCGTCCTTAAAGACAACGCGGATTGCAAGGAAGCCTGCGACAACTGGATCAACAACATGAACGACGCCGAAGGCAGCAAACGCACCGCGGCGGAACTCGTGAAAGTCATCACCGCCCTTAAAGGCGCAAGCGCAGACGCGGACGCTCTTATCGAAGAAATCCTTAAACGCGAAGATTGCCTTATCAAGAAATCCGTATGGATCTTCGGCGGCGACGGCTGGGCATACGACATCGGCTACGGCGGACTCGACCACGTTATCGCGTCGGGCGAAGACGTAAATATCCTCGTTCTCGACACCGAAGTTTACAGCAACACCGGCGGACAGGCAAGTAAATCCACCCCGACGGGCTCGGTCGCAAAATTCGCGGCAGGCGGCAAACTCACGAAGAAGAAAGACCTTGGCAAAATCGCCATGACTTACGAATACGTTTACGTCGCAGAATGCTCCATGGGCGCGGACAAAGCGCAATTCGTCAAGGCAATTTCCGAAGCCGAAGCGTATCACGGACCTTCCCTTATCATTTGCTACGCGCCGTGCATCAACCACGGTATCAATATGAGCAAATCGCAGAACGAAGAAAAACTTGCGGTTGAAAGCGGATATTGGCAGCTTTATCGCTACAACCCCTCGCTCATCGAAAAAGGACAAAATCCGTTCAGCCTCGACAGCAAGAAACCGACCGGCGATTATCAGGCGTTCCTTATGGGCGAAAACCGCTACGCACAACTTGCAAAGGCGAAACCCGAAGTCGCGAAAGAACTCTTCGCAAGAAACGAAAAAGAAGCTCGTATCCGTTACGAAGAATACAGCGAAATGGCAAAACACGAATAATTTTACCAAACAAAAACCCTCGCTTGTGCGAGGGTTTTTTATTGCCGCTTTTCGGCATATATGATTTTGTTTTATGTATTTTCCGCCCGTAATGCGGTTTATCTTAATAAAAGCGTGGCAGCGTTGTCGAAATTACGTTGGATTGCGGCAAACGCGTCGGAAAGGCGTTTCCCGTCGACGAAACAGTGGCTCACTGTAATGTTCAGCGTCATAACGTACCGTCCGTTTTCTTCGCGGTATTTATCCCAGCCGATTCTCGGGCACGACGACGACTCGATATTATTGTCGGGCAACGGGTGCATAAGACTTTCAACCGAAATCCACGGCAGACACGTCATATAATAATCGCCGTAATCCGATGAGTCGTTGTATTCCGCCGTAAACGTCGTTTGTTTCTTTTTCTCATCGATAATGCGGCGGGTGGTGTCGTAAAATTCCTTATAGTCGTTCGTCATCTTAAAACCGGCATTGACAAACTTTCCGCTGTCGGTCATAACGGTGAAAGTCGGATTGATTACGTCGTAAAGGCGGATTTCGTTTTTGACTTCGCGCATACGCATTTCCGGCACGGAATTCAACGCCGTCGTCAGAAGAAACAGCGCGTTTGCAAAGAAACTCGTGCCGCTTTCCTTCGACGTTTTCACGACTTCCGTGACGTCGACTTTGACGTTCATTCCGTAACACGGGTTTGAAAACTTTCTGAACCAGTCGTATTGCGACGGATTGTCGAGTTCGTAACTTTTAAAAACTTTATACATATTCCTTAATTGCATAAACGCCGCTTTATCGCGGCGTTTTGTATTGTTATCTTACTCTTATGCGGGTTGCGGGGACGTTTCCTTCCAGAATATCGCGGATTGAAAACTTGCTGTTGGCAATGATGACTTCCGTGCCTTTTTCGACGGGGGCTTTGATGTATTCCAGTTTCGCGCCCGCTCCGTTTGCGCCCTTTCTGGACGCGCCGTGGCAGAACTTTCTGTACTCTTCGATATTTTTCAAAAGCTCTTCCGTGTTCTTCCCGTTGATTTCTCTGACAAGGGAATTTTCGTCGGAAATATCGGTGTAAATGCCGTTGACGCTTGTAAGAATCAGCAAACGTTTGGCGTTGACAAGACACGCGATCTGACTTGCGGTTTCGTCGTTATCGACGCATTCCACCGCTCTTTTCTTTTCGTTCATAAGCGCGCGGATTTCCATTTTGCGGTTTTCCTCATAGCACACGGCGTCGTTGTAATTTATGATGGGAATCGCGTCTTCTTCGGGACAACGCAAAAGCACTTTTTTAAGGTATTCTCTTTTTTCGGCGTCGTTGAAGTGTTGGTGTTCCACAAGAATCTGGCGCAAGCTGAAACGGCTGTCGACAAACTGGCGATACCACCCCATAAGCACGGATTGACCTTGCGCGGAATAGTCGGTTTTGTTGTCTTCGTCGCTGCCGGTAAGTTCCCGTCCGGTGCGCTTGATGAAGTCGAGCCTGCCGATTTCCGTCGCGCCCGACGTAACCCATATTATACCGGGGCGAAGTTCGCGTGAAATGCGCGCGATTGTCGAGTAATTTATGTCGCCGTACGCCTTATCGATAAGCGCAAGGCTTCCCACCTTGCCGACAAGGTCGATGTCGAATTTTGCCATTTTATCCTCCGTAATACGAGGTTATTTCTTTCAAAATAACTTCTGTCAAGTCTTTCTTTCTGACGGCGTCGGCGTTCACGTACACGTCGTAGCCGTATTTATATTTGTATCTGCTGTGATTTGCGACGTCTTTCAATATTTTTACGCCGTGCTTTTGAAGAGTCGTGAAACTTTCGCCCAAAAAAACGATAAGCGCGGTGTCTTCCAGCGCCTTTATATGCGTGAGTTTCAGGTCGGTGAAGTCCGCCGCCGCAACCATGCTTTCAAATTCCACGGCGTCCTTTACGGCGATGTTGACGTACTTTTCGTACAGTTTGTTGCCGCCTTCCTTTAAGACGACTTCCTTCGACGCGCGGTTTGCGTAATATAAGGTAAGGTCGGGAATGGATAAATAATACAGCGAAAGACAGTCGGCAAGTTCCCTTGCGACGTTTTCGGTCAGTTTATTGTCAAATCCGGTGATTAAAATATTCCTTTTCATACCTTTATGATATTATAACCGCAATTTTCACTTTTCGCAACTAAATCAAGCGGCGCATTGTTTTTCGCACGAAAATGCCATTTCGCCCGTGTGAGACACCGTGAGAACGACGTTTCCGCACTTGTCGGTGCGATGGATTTTTTGTATGCCGTTTGCTTTAAGGCGGACAAGCGCTTCCTGTTCGGGATGACCGTAAGAGTTCCCGTCGCCGACCGAAATCACGGCGTATTCGCACTTGACGTGCTTCAAAAACTCTTCGGACGACGAAGTACGACTTCCGTGGTGCGCGACTTTCAGTACGTCGCAGTCCACGTACGGGTACGTTTCGCAATAATACTTTTCGTTGCTGTTGTTGCTGTCGCCCGTAAACACAAGCCGTCTTCCCGCATATTCGAGGATACCTATCGGCGACACGGCGTTTATTTGCGTTGCGCTTTTCAGATTTCTGCTGTCCCACTCTTCCTGCGACAGACAATAAAAAGTGAAGGTGTAATCTTGTCCTCTTATTTCGTATTTTCCGATATTGAGCGTGATGTTGCAATTCGGTTCCGACAACGCCGCAATGAAAAATTCGGTATAGGTATTCGTGTCAATCGTATCTTTATCGGTAAACTTTTTGAGTTTGCCTGCGTCAAGGTTGCCGACTTTCACGTCGCGCCCGCCGATTTTCACGCTTTTGTCAAGGTTGTTCGACCTGATATTCGGCATATAAACGTTGCCCACCTGAAATTCGGAGAGCACTTCGTCAAGATACGAAATGTGGTCGGTATCGCTGTGCGTCGCCATAACGCGGTCAATTTTGCCGTCGGGGTTGAGTTCTTTCAAATCGCTTATCGCGGATGTTTCATACTCTTTGCGCCCTTTTTCGCTGCCGCAGTCGATAAGCATATCCGTGCCGTCGGGGAACGCAATGTAAATGCAGTCGCCCTGTCCGACGTCGATGTAATGCACGACAAGTTGTCCGCTTTCCGGCATCGGTCCTCTGAACCACTCGGGCTTCACGAGGTAAAGCGCGCCGACGATAATCGCGGCGGTTACCACAATCGCAACGATTGCGATAAGCAGTTTCGGATTTTTCTTATGCAGTTTTTTCGCGGCGTTCACCGCGCTCTCGACAGCGATTTGCTCGTTCGTCTTTTTTGCGGTTTTCGCCTTGGTGTTTTTGGTGTTTTTTGGTTTCTTATTTGCCATTTTGTTGCAACAAACACGCTTTATCTGATAATTTTGTGATGATTAAAGTATGTTTTAAGTTATTTTTTGCAAAATGCCACCGCGGTTGCGGTGGCATTTGTATCGTCTTTTATCAGTCGGAGTCGACAAGGTCGCCGTATTGTTCCAGTTTATTCTTTTTGGGAATAGGTTTGCTGTCGCCGTGTTTGACAAACATCATCAATACGATTGCGATGATAATGCAGATCGCGCTGTACAGGAACAACATTTCGTTTTTGCTGTTGTCCATGATAAGGCCCGCGATGAACGGGGTGATTGCCTGCGCGGACATCGTTGCGGTGTAATAGTACCCGGTGTATTGTCCGACGGTTTCCGCGGTGGAAAGTTCGGTAACCATCGGGAACGTGTTGACGTTTGCAATGATAAGACCGAAGCCCGCGATAAGATAAAACAGCGCAAACAGTACTGCGGGGACAATCGCTTTTTCGCCGGCGTGGACAAAGAAGAAAATAAGGAAGAACGAAACGACCGCAAGAGCAAAGCCCAGCATTATTGATTTTCTTCTGCCGATTTTCGCCGCGAGCGCGCCGACGGGAATAAACGCGATTGCGGAAATGCCCATACTCACGCCCGAGATAATGGACGCCACGCCTGCCGACAGGTTAAGCGTTTTGGTGGTGTAGACCGAAAGGTTTGACGAGATCGCGTTGTATCCCATAAACCACATAAATATCGACGCGAGAATAAGCCAAAACGATTTGAGTTTGCCCTTTTCTTCGTCGGTTTTCTCGTTCCACCAGACTTTCGGTGATTTGTGTTGTTTTCTGACGCGCTTTGCTTCCAACTCTTTCGCTTCTTCTTCGTTGCCTTCGCCTTCTGCGATAAGTTCTTCCGCAAAGGTTGCTTTTGCGTCTTCTGCGCCCTCGTCAAAGTCGTCGATGCCGTACTCTTTGCAGATTTCCTGACATTTCGCGACAAGTTTCTTTTCCTTCACGAAAGCAAGGAAGCCGCCAAGGAGCAGCAGCATACCCGCCGCCACCGAAGCGAAGATAATCGTATAAGTATTGACCGTCAGCGGGAACATAAGCGCGACGGTGTAAATAATGAACGCAATCGCACCGCCTGCACCGCCGCAAAGATTGATAATCGCGTTTGCCTGCGAACGCAAGGGTTTGGGCGTGACGTCGGGCATAAGCGCGACCGCCGGGCTTCTGAACGTTGCCATCGCGATAAGTACAAGCAGCAAAATCACCATATAAATCGCAAGGCTGGATTTGCCTTCCGACGTTTTCGTAATATTTTCGTGAATTTCGTCGGAAATATAGTTGTTCATACCCGCCGCGACGTATTTATTGTAATGGTCGTTGTTTTCCTTTATGCTTTGATAAGATTTGCCGTTTGGCGCATTCCCGACAAGCACGACTTTGCCGTCTTCCTTTTTGGTTTCGATTTCAACGCCGTCGTAAGTATACGTCGTGCCGCCGAGCCCTAAAAAGCCGGATTTTGCTTTGAGTTTGCTGTCGAAACGGATGCTAATGAACGCGTCGCGATCAATCGCTTTGCCGTCTATTTTGTTTTGTTTAAGGTAATCGAGGTCGCAATAATTTGCCGAACCTTTTTTCGTCTTATCACCGTTCTTTTCCGCAACCGCGTTGTCGTACCATTTTCCAAGCAGGTCGCTCATGACTGCGTCGTCGTTGCGCTGCGCTTCGATTTCGGCTTTTTTCGCCATACCTTTTTCCTGCTGTTTCATCGTGGCGATGGGCACGAAAACCATCAATACGACGGAAGCAATCGTGCCGATGACGATAAACGGCGTGCGACGTCCCCATTTTTTGACAAGTTTTCCGTTGGCTTTGTCCGAAATTTTGCCGAAAAGCGGCAACATAAACAATGACAAAAGGTTGTCAAGCCCCATAATGAAGCCGCGCATTGCGTTGGACAACCCGTATGCGTGTTCCAGAAGAAGTGGCACGACAAAGTCGTAAGCCGTCCAGAACAGCATGATAATCGCAAATGCAAACCCTACTTTGAAAGTTTGCGGATAATCGAGTTTCAAAGTTTTTTGCCCGTCGGCTTCAACCGCTTCGGGTGATTTTTTCTTTCTCATAACTTCTCCCATATAAAAAATATATATACGTATTATAACATATCAAAATAAACTATGTAAATAAAATTGATTTATTTTGATTTATCTTTCAAAAAAATAATAATCCACATTTGAATAACCCGCGTGTTTTCGCCTTTTCGGACAAAAAAAGAAGTCGGAAAAATCCGACTTCTTTTTTTAGGGTGTTAGGTATTTATTCCGCTTTCACGGTCTAACCATATAAAACCTCTATGTCCTTTTCTGCTTCGTACAAGGTTTTTCCGTCAAAAATCTGTGCCTTGCTGAATTTTTCAACACTTTCGTTGTCATTTTCATCACTGAAAAACATACTTTGGATATATTCGCCTGCTTCATCTCCGTTTCTTGTATAAATATCCAACTTCAATCCCGGAATGCCTTCCGGTTGAAGAGTATCCCCTTGAATAATATAGTATTTGTCTTTATATACAAATTCTTTTTCTGGACCGCCACATGTAAGTAAATCGTCCATAAATTCTTGTAACGTATTACCTTTCATAATTTCACTCCTTTGAAATATTTTTTATATTTTTCATAATATTCGTTTCCCGGTCCAATTACAAATTTTTGAGCGCGTTTATGATTTATATCGCCAGGGTTTTTATATAAATGAACATGTAGAACTCTTTCTTTCCCCAAGGTATTTTCATTATGATAACCTATTTCAAAAATCGCCTCATGTTTGTCATTATAAAAACGCATCTGTTTGAAAATACCGTTTTTATCCAGTACTATATAACTATTTCTTGTGTGAGATTCTTCCGGCAATTTAAAACTTCTTTTGTTGTCAACAGGTTCCAATACTTTTACGCCTTCGATTTTGTCCACAGTTTTATATGAAAACGGCACGTTGTTGCCGACTGCATAAGTTCCTCTACCTCCCATATCGATTAACCCTCCTCGAAGCAATATAATCGACGGAAATAACGTTGCCTTGCATTTCGTCAAACGGTTTCCCGAAACATATAATCGCCGAAGGCTCGATACGTTTCAGCATTTCATTGTAACCTCGCATAAAAGACGTTTTACTACGTCGACATCCTATTGTTCCAATCGCGACAATAGCGCCTTTTTCAATGCCGTCAAAACAGTATTCAAATGTTGATGCATCTCCCCATCCTACGTTTGGAATAACCGTCAATCCTAAACTCTGCCAATATGCGTCGCACCAACGGCTTCTGAATACATTAAATAATTGTATCGCTTGGGGCATATCCTTGTAAAGACTATAATCGGGCGAAATCAAAAACTTATATTGACTTAATCTATGAATGGATTTTTTCGGATTGTAATATAATCCGTCCATACGATAATCGTCAATATAAAAATGAACGCCCTTTTGTTTGTTCTCGTCGTTATCATTAGTTTTAATGTCCGTAAAACTAATTAAACTAACATTTGATACATCGAGTTCGTTTTTTCGGATAATTGGCATATTCCATTTACCGAACGCATCGTACTCATTGCGTAAAAAGGTTTGTTGCGACCTGCTTTCTTTTGTAAGCATTCAATGCCTCCATTTTTTTATTTACCCTTTGGGTAGCGTCAAAATGCATTTGACACAAAGGACAAAAAATGCTATACTACATATAACCAAGTTGCAGAAATGCATTTTTTGAGAGGCACGTATAAATTGTTGTAGCAAGTTATATGTGCTTTTCCTTTATGAAAAATGTTATTTTAATTAAAAATCAACCATATTATTTAGATTTGTCTCATATGGTCTTATACCGTAGCTAAAATTTGCCCACCTTTGATATCGGTCGAATGCCAAAATTGCACATTCATCCGACACGTGAAATTTTTCTGCAACGTCGATAAAATCTTCACAGCCAAACTTCATTATTAGCGATGATGGCGCCAGTGCATAAGAAGCAAAGTGATTTGCACATTTTTCGGCATACACTGAATCTTCTTTATGCCCCAATTTTATATGACCGATTTCATGCATTATCGTAAACCTTTGTCTTCTTTCCATTTGTGCGTTGTCATAATAAATATTAAAAACGTTTTCTTTTTTAATGCTTGCTCCCGATATTTCCCTTGTACGAAGAAATTCTCGCGCCTCCGCTTTCAAACTGGAAAAAGGCACGAGTTTATATCCGCATTTGACAGCAACGTCATACGGGTTAATCGGAACGCTCCGAATATTAAGACTTTTATACAGGTCAACGACCGTTCTTTCTATTCTTTCATAGTCTCTGGGTATAATAGAGTTTTTACAGTTTTTGCCATCAATCATTAAGTAATAACCTCATAAGTTCCATTTTTTCATCCTTACTCATATCTTTTGCGCCGCGTGCGACCAAATGATATAAGTCAGCAAAATCGGTCGCATCCGTTTTACCGTTTATCAAATAATCAGACGTTGTATTAAGTGCAGTTGCAATGTTTGCAAGTATTTCGGCTTTTGGTTGTCTTTCATTATTGATATATCTGGACAATGCCGATTCCGTTACCCCTGCCATATTCGCCAATTCTTTTTGGTTTAATTTTTCTTGTACCATCAAATTTTCTATCCTGTCGCCGATCTTCATTTTTAACTCCTTATAATTGCATATTAACACACTAATAAAATTTTGTCAATAAAAAATTGACATTTGGCAATTATTTTTTTAAAATCATTGAATTGCAAAAAAAGAAGTCGGAAAAATCCGACTTCCTTTTTTAGGGTGTTAGGTATTTATTCCGCTTTCACGGTGTTATTTTTTGAAGTAACGGTTGTAAAGTCCCTGGAAGGCTTTGCCGTGACGGGCTTCGTCGCGCGCCATTTCGTGAACGGTGTCGTGGATTGCGTCAAGGTTTTGCTTTTTCGCCATGCCCGCAAGTTCGGTTTTGCCTGCGGTTGCGCCGTTTTCCGCCGCGATGCGAAGTTCCAGATTCTTTTTGGTGCTGTCGGTGACGACTTCGCCCAGAAGTTCCGCAAATTTTGCGGCGTGTTCCGCTTCTTCCCAAGCGGCTTTTTCGTAATACAGACCGATTTCGGGATAACCTTCGCGGTGAGCGACGCGCGCCATCGCAAGATACATACCTACTTCGCAGCATTCGCCGTTAAAGTTGTCGACAAGACCTTTTTTGATTTCGGGATCGACATCTTTTGCAACGCCTACGACGTGTTCTGCCGCCCAGGTCATTTCCGCGTCGGCTTCTTCAACCTTGAATTTTGAGCCGGGAACGCCGCATACGGGGCATTTCTCGGGCGCAGTTTCCGCTATTACAGAATATCCGCAAACAGGACATACAAATTTTTTCATTTTAAGTTCCTCCGAATTGTTTTATTTTTAATTTGTTTTATTATTACATTCGTCGCAGGTACCCGTATATACGACGTAAAAATCGTCGGCTTTCACGGGACACGCCGAAAGTATTTTAAGTTTAAGGTTTCCGTCGATATCCATATCGAGGATTTTTTTGCATTTCGTGCATACGAAGTGCGCGTGATTGTGTGCAAATCCGTCCCAACGCTCCTCGGGGAAGTCGCCCTGTATACGCATTATTTCGCCCGCCGCTTCAAGTTGTCTCAGATTTCTGTAAACCGTGGCGAGACCGACGTCGGGGATTTCCTTTTTCACGTTTTCGTAAATCCAGTTCACCGACGGATGCGAGCGCGTACTCCTTAAAACTTTTAATATTGTTTCGCGTTGTTTGGAATAGTTCATTTTTGCCTCAAAACGATAATCACTATCATTATTGTAACACATTTTTCGGATATGTCAACAAAAAATGATAGTGATTATCAATTTTTTTGAAAAATTTTTATTTTTTCTTCAAGATAACGAACGCGCCTCCGGGAACGTCCACGACGTCTTTATATTCCTTATTATTATAAAGGCTTGTATATTCTTTATTTATAATAAGGGTTTTGTCGTCCGCGCCCGCGTTTACGGCAATGAGAATTTCGTCGTCGCCGCCCGCGCGCTCGTATGCGACAAGCCCGTTTTCGTCACGCATATTGAACCCGCCCGAAAAAACCGCGCGGTTTTCACGGCGGATACGTCCGAGTTTTCTGTAATGAGCAAGGATTTCTTTGTCTTCACTGCCCCACGGATAAGGACGGCGGTTTATCGGGTCGTCAAACCCTTGAAGCCCCGCTTCGTCGCCGTAGAATATCGACGGAATCCCGGGAAGCGTGAACTGCAACACCGACGCGAGATACAGTTTTTTCTTTGCTTTTTCGTATTCGCTGTCGGGAAGTTTGTATCCGAGCTTGTGCGTTTTCGACCAGCCGTGCGCGCGTACGTCCGACAACGCGTTGATAATCCTTACCGTGTCGTGCGTGCCCAAGCTGTTCATCAGACAATATACCGTTTCTTTCGGATAATTTTCAAGAATGGATTGTACGGTGTCTTTGAAAAACTTTTCGTCGCCGTCGCGGACGTATGCGATAATCGCGTTCATAAACGGATAATTCATCGTGCCGTCCAGCTGATCGCCGAGAAGATACGGCCGAAGTTCGCCGTAACTTACTTTCGTCGACGCGTCTTCCCAGACTTCGCCGATGACAAGAGCGTCCTTGTTCACCGATTTGATTTTTTTGATAAGCAGATTTACGAAATCAATCGGCAGTTCGTCCACGACGTCGAGTCGCCACCCGTCCGCGCCGAGTTTCTGCCACTTTTCGACAACGCCGTTTTTGCCGAACACGAGAGCGCGGTAATCCTTATTGCTTTTGTTCAGGTCGGGCACGTTGTCGCAGCCCCACCAGCAAGCGTATTCGTCGGGGAATTTTTTGAAATAATACCAGTCGTAATAAGGCGACGATTTGCTTTGATACGCCCCGAGCGAGTCGTACGTGCCGAATTTATTGAAGTATAAACTGTCCGCCCCGCTGTGGTTGAAAACGCCGTCAAGGATAATTTTCATACCTTTTTCGTGCGCTGCATCCAGAAGGCGTTTGAAGTCGTCTTCCGTACCCAGAAGTTCGTCGACTTTGAGATAATCGCCGGTGTCGTAGCGGTGATTCGAGTACGCCTTGAAAATCGGCGAAAGATAAATTATGCCGACGCCAAGTTCTTCAAGGTAATCGAGTTTCTCGCGAATACCGTTGAAGTTTCCGCCGAAAAAGTCGTCGGCGTAATATTTCCCGTCTGCGCTCACGACCTCGGGACTTTCCGAAAAACTTTCGTGCAGGCGGTATTTCCTTTTTGTTTTTACGCCGTCCGCGCGATTGAACCTGTCGACGAAAATATGATAAATAATATTGCCTTTTGCAAAATCAGGGGTTTTATAAGACGATTTATATACGGTCAACTGCCATTCCGGAAGATTTTCGCCGCATACGCTTTCCCCGTTTTCACCACGACCGTAATACCATACGCCGTCGCGATTTCTCATTTCAAAGCGATAATAATAAATCCCCGCCGCGTCGAAAACGTAGTCGGCGGTATAAACCGAAAACCCGTTTTCGGATTTTTCAAAGCGCATTTCGACGGGCGTCGACACGTCGCCGAGCCTTATGAACACGAACATTTTATCGACGCTTACCCACGACGCAATCGGAAAATGCAGGGAAAGTTTTTCCCCGCATTTTACCGCGCCGTATGGCGATTTACATTCGATTTTCCTTGAATTGAAATTCATCTTACAGTTTATGAATGGGTTTTACCGTCCAGATTCTGTCGGCGTATTCTTTGACCGCGCGGTCAGCCGAGAAGAATCCCGCGTTCGCGATATTCATAAGCGACATCTTATTAAACGCCTTTTTGTTAAGGTAAGTGTCGTTGACGCGTTTTTGCGCTTTAACGTAACTGTCAAAGTCGGCAAGGCACATATACGGATCGGCGATACTGCCGTTTCCGAGAATAAGGTTGTCGGCAATCGCGTTGAACTGAACGTCGCCGACGCCGCGACGCATACCGTCGATAACGCGTTTGATGCGCGCGTCGTTCATATAATACGCCGTACTGTCGTAGCCTTTGTTGTAAAGGTCATGCACTTCGTCCGACGACATTCCGAAAATGAACATATTTTCGTCGCCGACCGCGTCGTGAATTTCAACGTTTGCGCCGTCCATCGTGCCGATCGTTACCGCGCCGTTGATCATAAACTTCATATTGCCCGTGCCCGACGCTTCTTTGCCGGCGATACTGATTTGTTCGGAAATTTCCGCAGCGGGCATCATAATTTCGGCAAGCGACACGCGATAGTTTTCCATAAATACCACTTTGAGTTTATCGTTTATCGACTTATCGTTATTGATGACTTCGCCGAGTTGCCAGATAAATCTGATGATTTGCTTCGCCATATAATAACTGCTTGCCGCCTTTGCGCCGAAGACGAAAGTGCGCGGGCAGATATCCAGATTCGGATTATCCTTTAAGTCGTAATAGGTATTAAGGATATTCATCGCATTCAGAAGCTGACGTTTATACTCGTGCAGACGTTTGGACTGAATGTCGAAAATCGAGTCGGGATTGACGACGACGTTGTTGTTCGCCTTGATATAATCGGCAAGTCTTTCCTTGTTTTCGCGTTTGACTTTTTGCAATCTTTCAAGGACTGCCGCGTCCGACTTGTAATTCTCAAACTTTTTAAGGTTGGACGCGTCTTTTATCCAACTTGTGCCGATAGTGTCGCACAAAAGCGCCGAAAGCCCGGGATTTGCCTGCTGCACCCAGCGACGATGCGTGATACCGTTCGTAACGTTGGTGAATTTCGACGGGTGCTGTTCGTAATAATCCTTGAAAATGTCGTGTTTCAGTATTTCGCTGTGCAACGCCGAAACGCCGTTTATCGTATGCGCCGCGACAAGACACAACGTCGCCATTTTAATCTGACCGTGTTCCAGAATCGCGTTTGCGGCAACCTTATTGTTGTCGCCGGGATATTCCGCCCAGAGTTCTTCGCAATAGCGGCGGTTGATTTCGCACACGATCTGGTAAATGCGCGGAAGCAACGACTGGAACAACTGTTGCGGCCACTTTTCAAGCGCTTCCGCCATGACGGTGTGGTTGGTGTAACTTATCGTATCCGTCGTGATTTGCCACGCCTTTTCCCAGCTGTACCCGTAGTCGTCCAGAAGGATACGCATAAGTTCGGGTATGCAAAGCGTGGGATGCGTGTCGTTTATATGAATCGCGGCGTGGTCGGCAAGGTTGTCAAGCGACGGGTTCGTCTGCAAATGTCGTTTGATAATGGATTGTATCGACGCCGAAACGAAGAAATATTGCTGTTTAAGCCTTAACGACTTGCCCTCGATATGGTCGTCCGCGGGGTACAAAACCTTGGAAATGCTTTCCGCCATCATACGGCTTTCCATCGCTTTGACGTATTCGCCCTTGCTGAAAAGTGCCATATCGAAGTCGGCGGACGCCTTTGACGACCAAAGCCTCAGACGGTTGACGGTATCGCTTTGAATACCGCTGATGTTCATATCGTACGGCACGGCAAGCACGGTGTTGTAATCGCGATGATTGATTATGAGTTTGCCGTCGCGCCATTCCTGATCGACAACGCCGCCGAAACGCACCTCGAAAGTGTCTTCGACGCGGGGTTGCAACCAGACCGAGCCGTTTGTCAGCCATTCGTCGGGAAGTTCGATTTGTTCCCCGTCGACGATGCGCTGTTTGAAAATGCCGTAATCGTACATTATCGAAAAGCCCGTCGCGATATAACCAAGCGACGTAAGGCTGTCGAGATACGCCGCGGCAAGTCTTCCGAGACCGCCGTTTCCGAGCCCTGCGTCGGGCTCGATTGCGTAAAGAGTGTCGATATCGAAGCCCAGATCTTTGACGGCTTTCACCATCTTTTTGTCAATACCCATATTGAAAAGATGGTTTCTCAAAGAGCGTCCGAGAAGGAACTCCATCGACATATAGTAAACGTGTTTTGCGTTGATTTCGCGCGCGGTGCGCTTGAAGTCCACCCTTGAATTCGTGAGCATATCGCGTACGACAATGCACACGGCTTTGTACATTTGGGTGTTGCTTGCCTCCTCGGGCTTTACTCCGAAAAACCTCTGGACAGCGTCCGTAATGCGGTTTTTCAAGTCCGCGGAAGTAATTTTTGAATAGTCCATAAAATTAAAGTCTCCTGATGTATGCCAATAAAATTTTTGATTATTTTGTTATTTCCTTGTAGATGTCAAGGTATTCTTTCGCGGAGCGTTTCCAACTGAAATCGCACTTCATCGCGTTACTTTGCACTTTCTTCCACAGGTTTTTGTCAAAATAGGTGCCGAGAGTACGCCATACCGCGTCAAGCATATCGTATGCCTGATACGCCTTGAAAGTGAAGCCGTTGCCCTTTTGCGTGACGGGATTGAACGCTTCCACCGTGTCTTTTAATCCGCCCGTTTCGCGGACGATGGGAACCGCGCCGTAACGCATTGCGATCATTTGTCCCAAACCGCACGGCTCGAACTTGCTGGGCATAAGGAACATATCCGCCGCCCCGTACAACTTGGACGCAAGTTCCTGGCTGAAATTGATAATGGCGCGCATTTTCGTGTTGTACGTTTTTTCGGCGTTTTTCAGAATCGTTTCGTATTTCCAGTCGCCTTTGCCGAGCACGACAAGTTGAATGTCGGCTTGCAGCATTTCGTCAAGGACGGTTGCGACAAGGTCGATACCCTTTTGTTCGGTCAGGCGCGAGATAAGCACCATAAGCGGACGGTCGGGGGAATAATTGAAGCCCATAAGTTCGCACAACGCTTTCTTGTTTTCGGCGCGTTTCGCAACGGTTTTCAAGGTGTAATTCGCGACAAGGTTTTTGTCGGTTGCGGGGTTGAAAACGTCGACGTCGATGCCGTTCACCACGCCGCGGATTTTGTAATCGCGCGCGTTAAGTATGCCCGCAAGCCCGTACGCATAATACGGATCCTTGATTTCTTCGGCATAAGTTTTCGACACCGTGGTAACGATATTCGCGCGTTCGATACCCGCTTTCATGTAGTTGACGTCGTCGTCGCACTCCACTATGCTGCGCCAGTTTTCGGGAATGCCCAGAATGTCGCCGGCAAGGTATTTGTCGTATTTTCCCTGAAACTCGATATTATGAATGGTGAACACCGTTTTCGTGTTGCGAAGCCCTTCGACGTTTCTGTAAAAGATGTCCAGGAACACGGGAACGAGCGCGGTATGCCAGTCGTTTGCGTGAATGACGTCGGGATAGAACCCCGTTACCGAGCACGCTTCGAGAACCGCTTTGCTGAAAAACGCAAATCTTTCGCCGTCGTCGAAATGGCCGTAAAACCCTTTTCTTTTGAAGTAGTATTCGTTGTCGATAAAGTAATAAACGACGTTGTCCACCGTATATTCGAACACGCCGAGATACTGTCTGCGCCAGCTGAGATCGACGTAGGTCGAGCCGACAAAGCGCATTGTCTGGCGGTATTCCTGCGGGATTTCCTCATAAAGGGGGATAATCACGCGGCAATCGTTTTTCATCGAAGCAACCGTTTTGGGCAGTGCGCCCATCACGTCGCCGAGACCGCCCGTCTTCACGAACGGACGCGCTTCGGAAGCAACATATAAAATTTTCATACTTCGTTCTCCTTATTGTCACTGCGCCGAAAGACGCAAAAATGTTAAACTATCTTGTTCTTGACGATTACGACGGGATACGTTTCATAGCCCGCAAGATGTCTTTCGGGTTGAACGATGACGTTTTTGTCGGTAATCGTATATTTAATGCTTGCTTTTTCGCCGATTACGCCCTTTTCCATGACGATGGAGTTTTCGACGACCGCGCCCTTTTCAACGTGAACTCCGCGGAAAAGGATGCTGTTTTTAACAGTGCCGTCGATGACGCAACCGTCCGCGATAAGGCTGTTTTCAACCTTGGCGTTGTCAAGATAACGGGTAGGAACGCTGTCCTTGACCTTCGTGAAAATCGTGCCTTCGCCATAGAAAACGTCGTTCCTGGTTTCGGCGTCCAGCAGTTCCATACTGTGCTTATAGTATCCCGGGATATCGTCGATAATCGCGGCGTAGCTTGTGATTTCGTGGCTGTAAATTTTCAGCGTGTCGATTTGTTTCAAAAGAACGTCTTTTTCAAAGTCCTGCAATCCCCTTGCATAAGCGTTTTCGACAAGGTTAATAAGCAGGTCTTTTTTGATGACGTAAATCTGCGTGTTGACGAGTTCCGCCGATTTGCTGGCGATGACCGCAAAGCGGATATCGGTTACCCTGCCCGATTTGTCGGACGTGATGATTTGTTTTCTCGGGTTGATTTCGTCGGTTCTTTTCGTCAGCATTGTAACGTCCGCGCCGCGGGCGATATGTTCGTCGACGATTTCCTCGACGTCGATATTGCAGATAACGTTGGCGTTTCCGAGCACGACGTATTCCAGTTTCTTTTGCGACATCATGTAGCCTTTCAGCGTGTAAATCGCTTCCACCTTTCCTTTGTAAACGTCGCGAAGGGTGTTGAACGCAAACGGCGGGAACAACGTAAGTCCGCTGTTTTTGCGGTTAAGGTCCCAGTCGCGTCCCATGCGAAGGTGGTCCATAAGGCTGTTGTAGTTGTTGCGCGTGACGATACCGATTGTGCTGATGCCGCTGTTGACAAGGTTTGACAACGCAAAGTCGATCATACGATACCTGCCGCCGTACGGAAGGCTCGCGCTGGTGCGCTTGATTGTAAGTTCGTTCATGTGGATTTCGCTGTCGCTTGCGATTAAAATTCCCATTGCGTTATTAATCATTGTTTTCACCTCCGAACATTTCGCCGGCCTTGATGACCGCGCCGGCTTTTACGGTAACTTCGGGACCGACAACCGCGATTTCCCATTCGCCTGCCGCGTGCGGCGTATTGATTTCGCCGACGTGCGCGCCCTTGCCGACTTTTGCGTCCCAGCCGACGATTGCGTATTCGACGACGGCGTCGTCCTCGACAACCGCGCCGGGCATAAGGATACTGTCGACGATACGGCAGTTTTTACCGAGCGTGCAGCCGTACGATATGACCGAATTTTTGATTTCGCCCTGTACGAAAGTACCTTCCGACACGACGCTGTTTTTAATTACTGCGTCGGAAGACACGAACTGCGGGGGCTCTGCGCTGTTTCGCGCGAAAATGCGCCATTCCTTATCGTCAAGATTAAGCCCGCTTGCGGGGTTCAGAATATCCATATTCGCTTCCCACAAACTTGAAATCGTACCGACGTCTTTCCAGTAATCGTTGAATTCGTAAGCGATCATTTTTTGTCCGTCAGAAAGCATCTTCGGGATAATGTTTTTGCCAAAGTCGTTCTGGCTTTCGCGGTCGGCTTCGTCTTCGACAAGGTATTTTCTCAGAACTTCCCAGGTGAAAACGTAAATACCCATCGACGCCTTGTTGGATTTGGGCTTTTTGGGTTTTTCTTCGAAGTCGATAATTTCGCCTTTTTGATTGGTCTGCATAATGCCGAAACGCGACGCTTCTTCCATCGGGACGGTGCGGACCGCGATCGTGCAGTCGGCGCCCGTTTTCTTATGATGGTCCATCATCTTGTGGTAATCCATCTTGTAAATGTGGTCGCCCGACAAAATAATCACGTATTCGGGATTAAATCTGTCGATAAACTCGATATTCTGATAAATCGCGTTGGCGGTTCCCTTGTACCACTCGCCCGCTTTCGCGCGCATGAACGGCGGAAGGACGTAAACGCCGCCCGTGATCCTGTCCAGATCCCACGGCTGTCCGTTTCCTATGTACTCGTGAAGTTCAAAGGGTTGATACTGCGTAAGCACACCGACCGTATCGATGCCGGAGTTTGCACAATTCGACAAAGGAAAGTCGATAATTCTGTACTTCGCTCCGAAAGGTACGGCAGGTTTTGCAACCTCGCCGGTGAGAAGGCCGAGTCTTGTGCCCTGACCTCCTGCAAGCAGCATCGCGACACATTCTTTTCTTGTCTGACGCATATTATTTCCTCCTAATTGTTTTCGGGTTTATATATGGTAATCGAGTTACCGGGAATATTCACCGCGATTGCGAAAGGCAACCCGTGCATACTCTTCTTTTCGGCTTTGTATTCCGCCTTGTAACTGCTGTTTCCGCCGTACTTTTTCATCGTCGACGAGAAGACGCATTTGTACGACGTAAGTTCCGGCACGCCCATAAGATATCTCTTTCTCGGCACAGGCGAGAAGTTCAGTACGACCAGTACGTAATCGCCCGATTTGTCGTAACGAAGATACGATATCACGTTTTGAGTGTTGTCGTCGACGGATACCCACCTGAAACCTTCCCATCTGTTGTCCTGCGACCAGAGCGCGGGCGTCGATTTGTAAAAATCGTTAAGGTCTTTCGTGTATTCAAGCATTCCTTTATGACGCGGATAAGCAAGAAGCAACCAATCGAGCCCCTGGTCGAAACGCCATTCGATAAACTGTCCGAATTCGCCGCCCATGAACAAAAGTTTTTTGCCGGGGTGCGTCATCATAAAGCCCAGATACGTTTTCAGCCCTTCGAATTTGTCCTCGTAACTTACGGGGATTTTGTCGATAAGACTGTGCTTTCCGTGCACGACTTCGTCGTGAGAAAGCGGCAATATATAATTTTCGCTGTATGCGTACGTCAGTGCGAACGTCAGTTTGTTGTGCACTTCCTTCCTGAAAAACGGATCGGTCTCGATATAAGACAAGGTATCGTTCATCCAACCCATATTCCACTTGAAATTGAAGCCCAGCCCGCCGATGTCGGGCGGCATCGTTATCATCGGATACGCCGTGCTTTCTTCCGCAACCGTGAAAAATCCCTTGTGCGCGGAAAGCAACGCGACGTTCATCTTCTGCAAAAACTCTTTCGCTTCGAGATTGTAATTTCCGCCGAATTTGTTTGGAAGCCATTCCCCGTCCTTTCTGCAATAATCGAGATAAAGCATGCTCGCGACGGCGTCCACGCGGATTCCGTCGATATGATAATTCGTTGCCCAGAAGTTGGCGGCGGATATCAGGAAACTTCTGACTTCGGGCTTGCCGTAGTCGTAAACCTTCGTGCCCCACTCGTAATGTTCGCCCTTTCTCGGGTCGGAATATTCGTAACAAGGCGTGCCGTCAAACAAAGCAAGCCCGTGCTCGTCCTTCGGGAAATGCGCGATAACCCAGTCCAGAATAACGCCGATGCCCGCCTTATGGAATTTGTCCACAAGATACATAAAGTCGTGCGGCGTGCCGTACCTTGACGTCGGCGCGAAAAGCCCCGTTACCTGATATCCCCAACTGCCGTCGAAAGGATATTCCGTCACGGGCATAAATTCCACGTGGGTGTAATTCATTTTTTTGACGTATTCGACAAGCTCGTCCGCAAGGTCGACGTAACTGTATACGTTGCCGTCGTCGTGGCGTTTCCAACTGCCAAGATGAACCTCGTAAATGTTCATCGGGCTTTCGTAAATATTCTTTTCTTCGCGGGATTTTAACCACGCGGCGTCCTTCCATTTATAGCCGGACAAATCGTAAAGTTTCGACGCGGTCTGGGGCGTCGTCTCGAAATGCAGACCGTACGGATCGGCTTTTAAGACGGTTTTACCTTTTTTTGAAGTAACGGCGTATTTATAAGCGTCGTAAACTTTAAGTCCTTCGACAAAGACTTCCCATATTCCGCCGTCGTCTTTTTTCATCGGAGTCGCGCCGACTTCCCAGCCGTTGAAATCGCCAACCAGGGATACGTCGCGGGCATTTGGCGCCCATACTCTGAAAATCCAGCCCTTTTTGCCGTCAATTACGGCTTTTTTCGGGCAAAACAACTTGTCGGCTTCGATATTCGTGCCTTCGTGAAACAGGTATTTCGGATACTCTTCAAAATTCTTTTGCATTTTGCATTAAGGTTTTCCTTTTAATCGTTCGTCTTATTATAACAAATATTAAAAATAAATACAATACCTTACGCGCGCATTCCGGCAATATTTTTCAATAAAAAACCGCGATTTTTTATCTTAATCGCGGTAAGAAAACTCGGTTTTGACAAGGAAATCCGGGACGTCGCCCGAAAACAGCCCGAATACGGTGCCGCCGCTGCCGCTCATCGACACGGCGTCCGCGCCGGTTTTCAGGATTCTTTCATACACTTTTTTGACGTCGGGATTTATCCTGACGGCAGGAAGAAACAGGTCGTTTTTCAGCATGTTTGTAACGTTCGCGTTGCCTTTTGAAAACTCCTTAATCAACTGTTCTGTACTATCTCCACCACAAAGTTTCATGTCGTCGTACATCTTGAAACAAGCAGTCGTATCGACTTCGTTTTCTGCAAGAAAACCTACTTTATATGGTAGTTTTATGTCAATAAAGTCAACTTTATCGCCGATTCCGCGCACGCGCTTAATTCCGTCGAAGTACATCGACGGCGCGTCAGAACCGACTTTCAACAAAAACTCCGGCGTGATATAATCGTGCTTTATGCCCAGCATTTTTTCAACGCCGCGCACCACCGCGACGCCGTCCGCGCACGAGCCGCCCAAGCCGCCCGCCAAAGGAATCCGCTTTGTGATTTCGACGGTGAATCCGCGCGTTTTGAACGTATCTTTCATAAGTTTTGCGGCGCGGTACGCGCTGTTTTTTTCGTCGGCGATTTCGCCGTCCTGAACGCACTCGATTTTGTCGTCCGCCCTGTAAGTGATTTTTACGTCGTCAAAAAGGTCTATCGTCGCCACGAGCATATCAAGAAGGTGAAAGCCGCCGCTTTCACCTGTTATATCAAGGGTCAGATTTATTTTTCCTTTTGCTCGTTCGAATATTTCCATATTTATATGATATCACGAACGGGCATTGCTTTCAACTAAAACTCGAAACTTATCTCGCGGAAATAAAAGAGTTTTTGCCCTTCCTTGAACGGGGCGCGGGCGTCGGGGTTTTGCGACTGAATATCGTCCGGCCGCGCCGACAACGCTTTCGCCGCGTCCCAAAGGGTGTCGCCCTCGTCGGCAACGAATACGCTGACCGCCGATTTGTTGACTTCGATTTTCTCGCCGACTTCCGCTTCCGCGATGTATTCCGCATCGACGCGTTTCACGCTTTCGGTCATAAACCCGAGTTCCGCCGTTACTTCGATTTCCCTTTCGCGTTTCAGTTTTGCCTGCGCCTTGATTACCGCGCCGCGCGCCGATACGTCGTCGGTTGCGTCTGCGTTTTCGCTGAGAAACGGTAATGAATACGGCACTTCGAGGGATACCGACGAAAGTCCGTTTTCGTCGCGGTACAGCACGTTTGCCAAAAATACGCCCTCAATGACGATTTTGCCGTTTTCGGCGGTCGCTTTCGCAATGCCGTTCCCCGCGCTCGTTACGCCGATAACTTCGAGGACTGCGGGCAAATCGTTTGACAACGCGGCAATTCCAGAAAGTTCGTCTTTGAAAAACGCGAATCCGCCGTACACGCCCGTCGATACGCTTGCCCTTGTGATATTTATTTCGTTTTCGATGCAGAACACGTCTTTCACGATTTTTTCGTCGGTTACGTCGTACGCCTTTACGCACGCTTCGTTTTCGACTTCGACGCGGATAACGTTGGAACCCTCGATGCCGGCAATTACTACCCTGGCGTTTTTCACGACGACTTCCGCCGAAAGTTTTTGTCCGATTTCGACGCCGTCCGCCGCAAACTCTTCGGAATACGGAATATGAAAATCTTTGACGTACACCTTATCGTTTGCAAGGTAAGTTACGGTAACGTCGCTTGCGCCCGACAAAAGCACGTTGCCCATGCCGGCAGTCGCGGCGTCAACGTAAGTTCCCGCACGCGTCAGAAGTATTTTCGCGACGTCGGTTTTCGTGTCGTATTCGTCGGCCACGGTAAACGGCGCACTCATCGACGTTATGAACCGCTGGCACTTCATCGCGGTGTTTTCGACGTACACGTCGTCGTCTGCTCCCACAAGACATTTTTTGTCGTTTTCGGCAACGCGATACAGCGTGATTTTCACGACGGCGTTAAGTCGTATTCCGCCGCTTATCGACGTGTCAACGTCAATAACGGCAATTTGTGCATACAATCTGCCTGATAAACTATCGTTTTGGATAACTTCCGTAAAGTCTGCAAAATAATCGAGCCCGCGTGTTTCGCCGTCCCCGTTAAGATACAGCACCTTGAAATTGACGCGTCCGAAAACGCGCGCCGCACCGTTTTGATTATCCAGCGAGATTATCTTCCCGTCTGCCGAAACGTCAAGGATTTTCGTCACGACGCCGCTTTCGCTCTCGCTTACCGACGTTCTTACCGCCGCTTCTTTTTCGGCGGTTTTCACGACGGTGTCCATTTTGATTTCATTAAAATCGAAGTTCATTTCTGCCCCCATAAGTTTAAATACGTTTAGGCCGTCCGCCTAATCAATATATAATATATCGACGGGAGCGAAATTATGCCAACAGATAATAATACGAACTTAGGTTTTACGCCGTGTTTTTGACTAATACTGCGTTACGCTCACGGCTTATACGGTAAAGTATTAAGCCACTCGCGTGCCTTGTCTTATCCTAAAAACACGACGGAAAACTTGTTCACAACCGAAAACGCCGAGATTTCAGATGATTTTTGGAAAAGGCGAACGCAGTTGTACTTTTCGTACTACAAGCGAGCATTTTTCATAAAAGCGTTGAAATATCGGCGTTTTGGCAACGTTTGTATTACTATCTGTTGGCATACCAACAGATAATAATACGAACTTAGGTTTTCGGTTTGCATTCCTTTTCGTTTTTTCCGCGCGGGAAGAATCTGACGTTTTTCATCATGACGTCTGCGTACGTCAACGTCAGTATTTTCGTATGGGCGTCTTCGGTTTTCACGGTGAACACGTTGGGGTACAGGTCTTCGATCACGCCGTCGACGCGGATAAACCTGTTTCTTCCCCGATTGATAAGGAGTTTCAAGTCGATTCCTTTCAGGTTTTTCACACGCTCCACGGCGACGGATATATTGTTTGTCGCTTCTCTCATAAGAAAAGTATTGCCGTTTTTTGATAAAATAAGCCCGCCGCGTTTTGCTTTCGCGATGCGCGTCGGGCATAATATCTTTTATTTTGTTTTATTTCGGATTAATCGTCGTCTTCCTCGTCTTCTTCGTCTTCTTCGTCGTCTTCGTCGTCTTCGTCTTCCTCGTCGTCAAAATCGTCGTCGGGAATATCGTCGCCTTCGCCGTAATCGTACTTGGTTTCGTCGTCGTCGAAGCTGTCTTCGTCTTCGAGGTCGTCGTCTTTCTTCTTCTCGTCGTGTTCAAGCTCGGACAGCATGATTTCGTCGGTCTCGTCCATTTGTTCGACCGTGTCGTCTTCGACGTACTCGCGCCAGCTTTCGTCGTTGTCGTCGTTGTCGTCGTCTTCCTTTTCTTCGGCATCGGCTGCCTTTGACTTCATTTCTTCGCGGCAGGTCGCGCACATATCTTCGCCGTCGTCGATGGGGTTGATTTTGCAGATGGGGCAAATTCTTTCTTCGGTATCGAGAATGTCCTCGTCGTCTTCGATAAGGCTCATACCGCCGATTTTAAGTTCCGCCTTGCAAACGTCGCACAAATCTTCGTCGTCTTTTATCCAGTTAAGTTCACACCTTGGGCATTTTTTGTAAGCCATAAAGCACCTCACTTAATATTGCTTGTTTTTTTCGTTGCTATTATAATCATAATACGATTATTTGTAAACTGTTTTATGTTACAATTTTGCGACTTATGTAAAATAATATAAAAGTATTTTTATTTATTACATTATTATACGCGCGCGACAAAAACCGTTACCGGAATATTCCTTATTTTCGGCGGTTTTTAAGGAAAAATAAAAACAACCGCAGAAAGCGGTTGCTGTAACGGCGTGCGACGTTATGAGTTATATTGCCTACGGCGCGCACTGCGCTTTTGAAATCACATTATTGCAAGCAATAATGCTCACTCTTTTGCTTGTGTGCGCCTTTTTCTCCACGCAAGTACAAAAGTATCTTGCGTGGGTTTTATAATATGGTTCCCTTCCGGGAGATTGCCACAGCACCGCAAAGCGGTGCTTCGCAATGACATAAATTTATCCGCAACTTGCCCGAAGGGCAAATATCACGCCGCGCGGCGCATTGCGCCAAAGGCATATCACTGCGAAAGCAATATCACTGCCGAAGGCAATATCACTGCGCAAGCAATATCACTGCGCAACAATGAAATTGTTGCGCTCACGCGCCTTCCAATATCATCTTGTCCGCCACAAGCGCGATAAATTCCCCGTTCGTGGGCTTATCGTTTGCGGTGTAAACCTTGATGCCGAAAATGCTGTTGATATTTTCGATTTTGCCGCGATTCCAGGCGACTTCGATTGCGTGTCGTATCGCGCGCTCGACCTTGCTGCTGCTCGTGTCGAACTTATCGGCAATCGACGGATACAGTTTTTTGGTGATGTTGTTGATGATATCGGGCGTATCGACCGCCATTTTGATTGCTTCCCTTAAAAACTGATAGCCTTTGATATGGGCGGGAATGCCGTCCGAAATAAATATGTTTGCGATTCTTTCGTCCAGCGACCTGTTCACGCGGGAAGACACTTTGTGCGTTTCTTCACGCGGCGCGGCGACGGCAGCGGCGGGCGCAAGCATTTCGCGCATATATTCGGCAAGTTTATCGTAATTCACGGGCTTTGCCATAAAGTAACTTGCTCCGAGGCGCAACGATTTCGTAACGAAGCCGTCGGTTGCAAGCCCCGATACCATTATCGTTTTCGGTTTTTCGTCAAAAGCGGAAAGCGCGCTCAACACGCCGAATCCGTCCAGTTCGGGCATAACGATATCGAGAAGTAAAAAGTCGGGCTTGTGTTTTTCGACAAGTTTTATCGCTTCAACCCCGTCGGGCGCTAGCCCTACCACCTTGAAATCGGTATTGTCCGTGAAATAATTTCGCATTTCTTCTGCGAAAGAGACGTTATCGTCCGCTATAACGATTGTGTGCATTTAAGTTACCCCCTGAAATGTAATTATTCGACGGAAACCAAAATAATATTTCGTTTTCCGTGTTGCAATGCGATTATAACAAATAAAACAGGTAAAAACTCAATGATTTTCACTTGTTTTTGTCGATTTTTGTCTAATTTTGTCGAATTAAAAATTAAAAAGAAACCGCCCCTTACGGGACGGCTTGGTTTCTTATTTCTTTTCCGACTCGAAAACCGCCTTGTAGTCGTCCGCGGTCATTTTGCCGACAACCATATCTTTGGCTTCGGGCTTTACGATATCGCCGGTTTGCAATTTAACGCGATACGTATATTCTTTCGTGCCGTCAAGGAAGTACATATAATCGCCTAAGATTACGGGCGCGAACCAGGACGAAGAAAGGTTGAATTCCGCAACGAGTTCTTCCGTGGTAAGGTCTGTGGACGCGTAATTGTAGCGATAAAGCGCTTTTGCGCTCGACGCGTCGGTATAGAAGACGTAGCCGTTCCTGACGTCGCGGATTGTGATCTGACGTTTGAGTTGGCTGTCGGATTCGGTCGCGCTTGCGGGGACGTTCTGCGGTTCTTTGCCCTGTTCCACGTATTTCAGATAAGGGGCGGAAGATACGGTGACGAACGCCGACTTTTCGTCGATGCCCTTTACCGCCGCAACGTTGGACGAAGACGCGTCTTTCATCAGAAGCACTTCGTTTTTGCTGTCGAACGAGAAGTCCGTGCCGAACGTATATGCACAAAGCTGAACCTTGGAATCCTTATCGGTCTTGGTGTAATAGACGGTGATTTTGTCGCCTTTCACGACGTAGTCTTTCACGGACACGGTCGCGTTGTAAAGATAGCTGTCCGCATCGCCGCCGAAAGAGTTGTCGGTGATGACGTCCTTAATCGTGCCGTCGGCACTGATAACCGAAAGGGTGTTGAATTTCTTCCAGCTGTCGCTGTCGGCAGCATTCGATACCATAAGTGCCATGCCGGAGAACGCGCCGTTTGCGACGATGGGTTGCAACGACGAAACGTTGCTGCGTACTTCGACGTAGTTTTTCTTGTTGTTGATTTTGCCCAGCGACTTTTTGTTGAGGTCGATTTTTTTGAGCGCGCCGCCGTCAAGGACGAGAATCGAGTTGTCCGTAACGAAGAAGTCGGCGGAACGATTTGCGATAGTGTATAAAAGTTCCGTCTTTTTGCCGTCAAGGCTCACGCGGAAAAAGTCAAGGTATTTCTTATTGACTTCGCCGCTCTTGGTTTTGTCTGTGTTGGGGGACGCAAAGTAAATCCAGTTGCCCCTGACGTAAATGCCGGATTTCGTGCTGGTCGAATAAATGTTTTTGTTGACAAGCGCGACGCGGCTGCCCTCGATGATGTTGCCGTTTTCGTCAAGTTCCGCACGGTACAGACAGGACTTTTCCTGTTTGCCGAATTTGTTTTCGGCGTCCGCCCCAACGTATGCGTTGACGAAATAAACGTAGTCCCCCTGTTTCACGACGAAACTGCCGTTGTTTTCAACGGGGCTCGAAGCGTATTTGTTGCCGTCGGCAACGCCGCTTGCCTTATAAGTTTTGCCGTTGCACGCCACAAGACCGATCGTAAGGACGAGAACAAGTGCTATAACGGCGATTATTTTTTTGTTCATGACAATCTCCTTGAATATAAATTCATAGATAGAAATATTATATAGTAAACAATAAATTATGGCAAACGAAAATAAACAAATTTTAACGATATGGGGTTTCAATGTATAAAAAATTTGGCGAATTTTACAAGATTGACAACGGCGGAGTACCGAAAAAACCGCAAAACGCGAAAATCGCCGCGCCGACGCCACGCGAAGTCGACACCGTGAAAAGCTCTTTTTCGGCGGCGGCGTATCGTGAATTTATGGAAAAACACAAAGCCTTGTCGGCAAAAATCGATTCCATAAAAAACTCCGAAAAACGTTGACTTTTGTCATTCGCTGTGTTACATTTACTTTGTTCAAGGGGAGTAGTAACTCTTTGAGTGGCAATGTTGACACTCTGACCAGACGGTCCGGTTTGCCTTAATTCACGAGACTTTGGACGGCAATTCGCCGTGACAAGGTCTTTTTTATTTATGAAAAACAACGGAGGGAACAATGACTGAAATTCTTGCAATAACGCGCACGGGCGATATCTGCCTTACCGTGTTCTTGTTTCTCGTGGGGCTTGTCCTTATCATCAAAGGCGGCGACTGGTTTGTGGATTCCGCAAGCAAGATTGCCGAAATGTCGGGCGTGCCGCAATTCATCATCGGCGCGACGGTCGTGAGCATCGGCACGACTTTGCCCGAACTTATCACGTCGTCCATTGCCGCAGGCGAAGGCAACGCGGCAATCGCAATCGGCAACGCCGTCGGCAGCGTGAATGCGAACATCGGGCTTATTATGGCGGTGTCGCTTTTGTTTTTGCCGCACGCTTTTGATAAGAAAGCATATCTCTTTAAGGGCATAACAATGATTTTATCCATCGTTATTTTGTTCTTAATGTGCCTGAAAGGTTATTTGAACGCATATTTGTCAATTATTCTTCTGGTTGTATTCGTCGTATTTATGGCGGAAAACATCATCGTCGGAAAAAAAGAAGCGACAAAGAATAAGCTTGTCGACAACGGCACGAATCCCGCTTCTGTTAACGCGAACGGCAACCCCGCCGAGTCCGGAAACGCAACCGACGAAAGCACAAACACGGATGCCTTGGCCGCCAAAAAACAAAAGACGAAAGACATCGCAAAAAGCATTATCTTCTTTATTCTCGGCACGGCGTTTATCGTCGGCGGCGCGCAACATCTCGTAACTTTCGGCAGCAAACTCGCGGGATATATGGGCGTCCCCGAAAGAATCGTCGCAATCACCCTTGTCGCAATCGGCACGTCGCTGCCCGAACTTGTCACGACGGTTACGTCGATTATCAAGAAAAAACACGACTTGTCCATCGGCAATATTATCGGCGCGAACGTCATCGACCTTTGTTTAATCCTGCCGGTTTGTGCAATGATTTCGGGCGGCAGACTTCCCGTCGAATTCAACTCGCTTTACATAGATATGCCCTTCTGCATAGGCTTCACACTGCTTGCGATTCTGCCCGCGGTAATCACCAAAAAGTTTTCGCGCGTGCAAGGCGGCGTTATCCTTGCAACCTACGTCGCCTATATGACGGTATCGATCGTCCTGTAACGACTTTTCTTTTCAAAAACAAAGCACCGATTTCTCGGTGCTTTTTAATTGTTCCGTGTATTTTGCTTTTTCGGTGTATTGTGTTTACTCGGTGTATTTTGCGCGGATTTCGTCCACGTCGAGTTGAGTTAATCCGTATTCTTTCAAAAGGTAGTTTTCAAAACTGCCGTATTTTTTGAAAATCGCGTCGCGCGCGGCGTCAAGGTAACTTTTGTCAACGATGAAAAGCGGCTCGTAACTGTTTTTTATGAACGGGTGCACGATTTTCGGGATTTTGTCGAACATTACTTTTCTGATGTTGTCCCGTATTTTCAGACTTTTAAGGTAGTCTTTCACGATTTCACCGTAGGACACGCCCAAAACCGCAAGAAGAAGCGCGCTGCCACACCCCGCGCGGTCTTTTCCCGCCGTGCAGTGTTGCAAAAACGGCACTTCGCCACGCTTTACCGCAAGCAGCATATTTTTGTATCCGTCGTTTCCGAAAGGCAGGTACGAATAAAACTCGCACACGTCCGCGGGCTTGATTTTTATGAACATTCTTTCCATTCCGCCCGTCTGCAACTTGAAAACTTTGCCCTTTGTGATGTCGTTGGGATAATGAAAATGCTTTGCGCCGATGCGCTCGTAAATATATTCTTTGTTTTTGTCCACCTCGTCGCGGTCGCGGTAATCGAAAACTTCCAAAAGTCCGAGTGTTTTCAAAAACGCGATATCGTTGTCGTTTGCAAAATCCAAAAGACCGCTTCTGAAAAACAGTCCGCTTTTGACTTTTCTGCCGTCCGCCGTGGGGATTCCGCCAAGATCTCTGAAATTGAATACGTTGTCCATAAAATACTCCGCATTCAAGTATATCAAACGGCTGGCGGAAAATCAACGGCTATAATATTTTTTTATTACGTTTATAAATTTCTCGGTCGAGTACGAGCCTTCGCGGTTGATACGCCTCATATAAATCACGCTGTCGGGATCGCCGAATCTTGCGCTCGTTACGCCCTCGTTGCAAGTCAAAGTGATTTTATATCCGAGCTTTTTCAAGGTATCTTTTGCAAGGGCGGAATATTTTCCGAAAGGATATGCGTAAACCGCCGTGTCGTAGCCCGCGTATTCCTTGATTTTGTCGTGCAGTTTCATCGTGTCGGCGGTGAATATTTTCACATATTCGTCGTCCGATTCGTACGGTTTTTGCGCAATTCCGTAACGCGGCTTGAACTTGTGCATTCCGAAACTGTGATTGCCGAAATATATCACGCCGTCCTTTGCCGCGTCCGCCATTTCGTCCCAGGTAATGTGCGAATAGTTGGGGTTTTTGGAGTCGCCCGACGTCGTCGTATGTTCCGAATATGCCCCGACCACGTTGATGACCGCCGTGAATCCGTGCTTTTTCAGAATCGGCACGGCGTAATATAAATTGTTGTAATGCCCGTCGTCGAAAGTAATAAGCACGGGTTTTTCCGGGAGCATACCGCGCCCTTCCGAAAACGCGATGATTTCATCGGGCGTTACCGAAACGAACCCTTCGTTTTTAAGCGCGACAAGGTCGTTTTCAAGTTGTTTTTCGCTGACGATATATCTTCCTTTGCTTCCGTTCAAAACGCTGTGATACATTATCGTTACGATTTTCGTTTCGAGAACTTCCGCGCGCGCGACGCGCGCGTTACAATTTATTATTCCCGTCGCCGACAACGAAAAAACCGCAAAAATCGCCGCGGAAATTATGACTTTTATGAACTTCTTCATACGCCTATTATGCGTAACGGCGCGATATTTATTTTGGGTTTGAAAAGGATAAAAAAATCGCGGTAAAAGCAAGGTGGCTCGGAAGAATCCGAGCCACCTCACTAATTATATGATAAGGGGGAAAATTATGAGCGATTTAATATCAAATGTAATTTCACTTGATTTATGGCATCATAATACAATGATATTTTTGACTTGTCAAGTGGTTTTATACAACTTTTTGCAAAATTTTTTTATTTTTTTTCTTTTGTCGGTTAATCGACCGAAATTGATACGTTTTTTGCGATTTTTATCAATTCATTATACAAATATTGATATATGTCTATATAAAATTTTACATATTTTAACGATTGTCAAAATTTTCCAGCGCATACTCCGCAGCAAACTGCCCCGCGATCGCGCCGTCCGACGACGCCGTGACAATCTGGCGCAGGTTTTTTTCGCGCACGTCGCCCGCGGCAAAAATCCCCTTGACGCTCGTTTGCATTTTATCGTCGGTAACTATATAACCCTTGTCGTCTTTTTTGATTTCCGACGGTATAAAGCCCGTTTCGGGTTCCGCGCCGAGCGCGACGAATACGCCGTCGGTTTCAAGCGTTTTCACTCCTCCGTCCTTAAATTTCACGTCGACGGATTCAAGTTTTTCGTTGCCGTGAAACGCGCCTATCACGCCGTTCAACACAAACTCGATTTTTTCGTTGTTTTTTGCCCGTTCCACCAGGATTTTTTCGGCGCGGAAACCTTCGCGCCTGTGCACGATATAAACTTTGTTCGCAATCGTCGCAAGGTACAGCGCGTCCTTGAATGCGGTGTTGCCGCCGCCCGCGACGACAACGGTTTTCCCCTTAAAGAAATTCCCGTCGCAAACCGCGCAGTACGACACGCCGCGCCCGATAAAATCTTTTTCGTTTTCGACACCGGTTTTTCTGTCGTAAGTGCCGACCGCCAGAATCAGACTTTTGTATTTTACGTCGCCGCCTTTAAGTACCGCCTTGTTTTCGTCGGGGAAAACGCCCGTTACTTCGTCAAAGATAAACTCCGCTCCGTACTTTTCGGACTGTGCGAAGGATTTAATCATAAGGTCGCTGCCCGAAATCCCGTCGGTGCCCATATAGTTTTCAAGGTCGTTTGCAAGATTTGCCTTGCCGCCCGGCGCAGACTTTTCGACAATGCCGACTTTTGCGCCCGCGCGCGCCGCATATATACCCGCCGTCAGCCCCGCAGGTCCCGCGCCTATTATCAATACGTCGTATTCTTTCATACTGCCTCCGTTTTTATTATATCACAACCCGCCGCCGCCGTTCAAGTATAGAAACGCAAATACGGGCAAGAATTATGTCGAGGTGAACAATGAAAAAAATCGTTATCCTGACTCTTCTTCTGATGATTTCCCTTTCGGGCTGCGTCAATACGAAAAATCGCAAACAGGACTGCGTACGGATACATATTCGCGCGAACAGCAATTCCGAAATCGACCAGAGCGTGAAGCTTGATGTGCGCGACGCCGTCGTAAATTACCTTACGCCGCTGCTTTCGGATTGCAAGTCGTCGGACGACGCAAAAGAAGTGATAAGAAACAATCTTTGCGCCCTGAAAAAGACGTCGGACGACATCCTTCTTGACAAAGGTTTTTCTTACCGCGCGACCGTGCGGATTTCTTCGGAAAAGTTTCCTTATAGGAAATACGACGACGTGTCTTTCCCCGCGGGCGTTTACGACGCGCTTATCGTGGAACTTGGCGAAGGGACGGGAAATAATTGGTGGTGCGTGTGTTTTCCGCCGTTGTGTTTCGTCCCCGACGACGGCAGCGAAAACTTTCGATACAAATCGAAAATCGTTGAAATAATCAAAAAATTCAGAGGTGAAGATGAATAAAAACTCGCAAAAAATCTTGTGCGCTTTCGTACTGTTTGTGACAATGCTCACGGCGGTTCTGGCGTTTTCGGGCGTAATGACGAAAGACGACGCCGTGACCGAAGCGGTCGTGCTGAAACAAGGCTCGACGGGCAATCAGGTGAAAACCGTACAAACGAAACTCAAACGCTGGGGCTATTATACGGGCGCGGTCGACGGCATATACGGCGCGGCGACAACGAAAGCGGTGAAATATTTCCAAAGCAAAAACGGGTTGACCGCAGACGGTATCGTCGGCAAAAAAACCGCCGCCGCAATGGGAATCAGTCTGTCCACCGGCAACGCGACGGGCTCGCCCAGCGGATACTCGTCGTCGGACGAATACCTTCTTGCAAAATGCGTGTACGCCGAAGCGCGCGGCGAACCTTACGTCGGACAAGTCGCGGTCGCGGCAGTCGTGTTGAACCGCGTAAAAAGCGCGTCTTTCCCCAACACTATCGCCGGCGTGATTTATCAGCCGTGGGCGTTTACCGCAGTCAACGACGGACAAATCAATCTTTCGCCCAACGCCACCGCAATCAAAGCCGCAAAGGACGCATTAAACGGCTGGGATCCCACAAACGGCTGTCTGTATTATTACAATCCGTCAACCGCCACGTCAAAGTGGATCTGGTCCAGAACGGTGATGCTTTCCATCGGCAAGCACAACTTTGCCAAATGAGGTGCGTATGAATAAAAAAGCAATAATAGCGGTAAGCGTGATTATGGTCGCAATGGCGGCGGGGGTGATAACTCTCGGCGTGCTTTTCGGAAGAGAAAAGAAAGCGCGCGCCGAAACCGAAAACGTGCTGGAAGCGCATTACCAGCAATCTTATTATACCCTGCTGGACGAAACGAACGATTTGGAAATCAAATTCGCAAAACTGACGGTCGCACGAGGGAAAACCACAAGGCTTTCTCTTTTGTCGGACGCCGTGAAGTCCGGGGAACTTGCCGTTTGCGCGTTATCCGCCCTTTCGGGCTCGGCCGTGAGCATCGAAAACACAATGCGATTTTTGAACCAGACGGGCGACTTTTCGGCGTATCTCAAAGATAAACTCGAATCGGGCGGAGAGATTACGGCGGAAGAAAACACGGCAATCGGGAAAATCCACGGAATGCTGAAAACGCTGTCGCAGGAACTTAACAAAGTCAAGGACAAAATATCCGAAGGATACCTTTTCGTAAACGGCGCAAATGACAAATCGGACGTTTTATCCGACGTTTTCGCCGCATTAAACGACCCGTCTGTCGAATACCCGCAACTTATCTATGACGGACCTTTCAGCGACGGCAGAAACGATAAGGCAATAAAAGGTCTTCCCAAAAACGAAGTAACACAAGAGCAAGCAACCGCCGTCGTCACGGATATTTTCGGCGACAAAATACAAAATCTGAACTTTCTCGGTCAGTGGGGCGGCGACATCGAAACGTACAATTTCGACTGCACGCTTTCGGGCGTGAGAACGACTTTGCAGGTCAGTAAGCGCGGCGGAACGCTCCTGAACGTGAGCGGCAGCCGCGACGTTACAAACCCCGTTTTGTCGGTTGAAGATTGCGTCGAAAAGGCAAAAGTTTTCCTTGAAAAATGCGGTTTTCACGACATGCGGGACGTGTGGAGCGCAAACGACGACAGCACAGTTTATATCAATTTTGCGCCCGTGCTGTCGGACGGCACGATACTTTATCCCGACCTTGTGAAGGTGAAAATTGCCGCGGATAACGGCGACGTCCTTGGAATGGACGCGGTAAATTATGCCTTCAACCACGTTGAAAGAAAAACGCAGACGCCCGCGGTTTCCCGCGAGTCCGCAAAGGCGAAAGTCGGCTTTGAAAACGCGTCGGACGGCAGACTCTGCGTCATTCCGTATAAGACAAGTTCCGAAAAGCTCTGTTACGAATTCATCGTGGAATCGGGCGGAATATATTATATTTATATCGACGCTCTGACCGGCGAAGAAATCAATATTCTGTACGTCATCTCGACCACGGGCGGCGACAAACTAATATAAAAAGCATAAAAAAACGTACGGGCTGCCCCGTACGATTTTTTTGTTTTGTGTCTTGTTAGCGACGTCTTGCCATAATCTTGATAAGCCTTGACAAAGATATTACGCCCGTCATAAACGGTATGAGCATTGTTGACGCAACGTCGATGATAATTTTCACGTAGTTTGAGAAATCCGGCGTGTTCACGAAGAAATACGGGTTTACCAGAGTGTAAAGGAAATACGCGACGGCTGCAAGCGTCAGAGTTTCCAGAACGGCAATTGTCGGGACGTAGTCCTTGCGGATATTGTATTTTACGCCGTATTCGCTGCGTTTGTACTTTGTGATTTTTTTGCGGTTCGCGCTTAAAATCAGCATAAGGAATACGTTGGGGAGATTCAGTATCGTGCAAGCCGAGGCGATAAGTTCCGCCCCCGTGTCGATTTTTCTGCGGCGCACGCATCCGAGCGACATAAACGAACTCGACGCGCATACCCACGCCAGAAATACCAGCAGGTCAAAATAAATCCAGACGTATCCGACGATTGTTTTAAGCAGTTCGTCGTTTGCGACGCTCGGCAACGCGTTGACGAACGACAACGACATTTTGTGCAGCGGATAAAACCACGCAAACATAAACGCCGTGAAAAATACGTACGTGAAAATCGCAAACGCCATACCCGATTTTACGGTGTGATTGACCTTTCCGATTTGTGCCGCTTCCGCCTTTTCTTCGGGTTTTTGGACGGGTTTTTCAACAGGTTTGGGTGCAGGCGCAATGGGCGGCGCGATATTGATTTTTTGCTCGGGCTCGGGCATTTTCACCTGCACGGGCGCAACGGGCTGCATCGGCATCGGCGGCTCGGGACGCACTGTTTCGTTCACGTTTTTCGCGCTGATTCGCTCGATTTCAAGTTGTCTTGCTTTTTCCGCCTGTTTCTTTTCAACAAGTTTTTTCAATAAAAGTTTTGCCTGCGACTTCGTGATGACGACGCCCTTAATGCAATAAAGACGGGTGCCGCAATCGACGCAGGAAAACACGACTTGTCCGTCCTGCAAAGTCATCTGTGCCCCGCACTCGGGACAAACGACAATTTTATCCATAAAACCTCCTTTAAGGTGTTTTTTTATAACTTAAACTACATTTTGTGCAGTTTATATTAAAATCAAAAAAGTAAGCATCAAATAAATTCACCCTATAAAACGGCGAGAGTTTTGAAAGATTACAAACTCTCTAAAAAGTCAGAATTTTGATGAGATTGTGGTTTTCTCGGCGGGTTCTGAAAAATCCAGTGT
>OIEH01000050.1_pt1 | contig 81996 bp, 51 predicted proteins | sample 1604811 | NCBI WGS metagenome assembly OIEH01 (sample SAMN01760945, study PRJEB22395) | human gut metagenome | reverse complement strand
TTAGGGCACTGAAAAGTGCCCTTACAAAGGGGTATGCCCTAAATTGAGTGCTTACAGTGAATGTTCATACCATGAGGTGTGGGCTTTCCTTGTTGTAGCTATGGGTGTTTGGCGATGCCTGAGAGTTGATAAGGGAAGATACCACACCTTCTTTCATGGTATGACTACAAAAGAATATGCCTATGAAATACATTATCAGTGTACTATTATTACTATCAACTCTTCAAGTAATAGCCCATGAGTGGAATACTTATCAATATAAAGATAAATATTCTGTTTCAGTGCCTTCAACAATAGAATTAAGAAGAGAAAATGATACCTATACTCAACTACTAAATGATATTCAAGGAAACATTATAGGCTTTCAAGTAACATCTACAAGTAATAATAGAGTTATATTTCAACAAGTTGGCTTATCAACTAATAAGCATGAATATAAGACCAAATACTGTAGAATATTAATAGACTATTATACCTGTGAAGATGAGCATGTTCCTTGTAGTGGTGATAAGTTAGAATTGAATGAAGAGTATTTCATTAATGGAATGATTGCAATTCAGCAAGATTGTGAGAATACGAAAACACCATTAATAAATATCATATCCAATGATACCATGACTATTGCCAATTCTCCTGCTACCAAAATCATATATAGAAGGCAGGGAAACAATGGAGCATCACCAGTAATTGTTGCTATCTATACCATTTTCAACTATGATGAGTATGTCAGATTTACTATGGCTTTTAGAGAAGCAGAGCAAGATATATGGATGAAAGACTTGGTTAAAGCTAGAAATTCATTTAGATGGATGAAGCAACATCATACTTCCAATACAGGCAACATATCTAAAGATGAAGCAATAAAAGAAGGTTTAGAACTTGGAATTATAACAGTATGGAAAGTCATTCTTGAGCTTATATTTGGTTGTTGTTTTCTTGGGTATATTATTAGAACAAAGAAAAATAAACAAGTAACCATAGCTCCCCCAATTAGTGAAGAAGCTATTGATATACCCTATAAACCAGCATACCTAAAACAAGATAGAATGCTTAAAACTGATATTAAGAAGAAGCTATGGAAGGTAGGTAAGAAACTATTATTATCCTTGGTTATAATAGGAGGTAGCTTTGCTATATGTGTACAAATGGAAGAGTTGTATTATGAATTGAATTGCTTATTCTATTACCCTTTCTATTTAATTATAGGAGTGTATTACCTCTATCTCATTTGGAGAAAGAAAGAAGTACAGAGTGAAGATATAGTTCTTTATCCTCTGCTAAAGAAAATAGGTATCTATTCTAATATTTCAGACCATTATTTATTGAGAAAAGCTCTATTAATGACTGTAGTACCTTTACTATTAGTAACTATTTCAATATCTCTTCTAGTGGTATCCATTGACAGTATAAGTCCTAAAGATAGTGGTGAAGTAAGTATAGGTAGTTTCATCCTAAGCTTACCAGTAGTGGCATGGATTGTATTTTTTGTATATGTATATGGTAAGAAATGGCTTGATAATACACCAAAATTATAAATGTTTTAAACTCTATTTATCATGATTAGAAAGATAATTGGCTGGATACTTGCCATAATAAGTACTATATTGTTATTGCTCACCATAGGAGTTGGAATATATGGTTACAGCAGTTCTAAAATTGAAGTAGCTACTACTGTATTTCAGTCAGGAATAGCTGGCTTCTTTGTATTTATGGGGTTATCCATATTGTTATTAAAGAAACAGCAGAACTCTAATAACGGCTTATCTTGGTGGTACAAGACAAGAAGGATATTAGGTTATATATTCCTTATATTATTTCTATTTTCAATACCAGGAATACAATACTTTGATATATATGAGATACTACCTAGAGTATTAATACTTATCACAGCATACTTCCTTTTAAAGTCTTATAATACAAAACAATCAAGTAATACTAAAGAAAAGATGTTTAATAGTAGAACCAACATTCGAATTGAAGATAATAATGTAAAAGAGCATAGAACTACTTCTGAGTGGAGTTTGAAATCTGAGAGGTATTTTACTCAAGAAGAGATAGATGAAGTTAGTCATGCTATTGTAGTACCCTCTCAATATGGCAATTCAGTAGAATTTACAATGAAACTAGGTGGTAGATGTACATATATCCCACTTGATAAAGGTTCTAATATAACTGTAGGAGAGATTGTTGATATGAAACAAGCCATACTTCTTACATTAGAGAAGGAGGGAGAAAGTGATATTGTAAGAGTCAAAATATAGATGAATATATGGCATTCCTTATATCATGGACTTAATCAAACCAAACTACCTATTATAGTGATTGAGATAGAGGATAAGCACCTTTGTTTCATCTTAGATACTGGGAGTACATGTTGTTTGATTGATAGTAATGTAGTAGAATATTTCAAGAATATAGTAGAGCCTATTGGGGATTACTGCATCAGCGGAATAGATGGAACTAAGCATAAGGTAGATGTGGTTATTCTACCTTTCAACTTTGAAGGTTATACCTATAAGCCAAAGTTCTGTGTACAGCAACTATCAGATGCTTTTAAAGAAATTGCAGAAGACAGTGGAATACAAGTACATGGATTACTGGGTACTGACTTTTTAATAGAGAATAAATGGATTATTGATTTCAAAGAACTTAATATACACAGTTAAGAATAGCCCTCGCTATACCCTTGGTTGCTGTGCCTTTCTTGGTATACTGCTTGTTAGATGCTTCATTTGATTACAATAAAATAAAGAGCAAACAAGCCATATCACAAGCTATTCACAACCATTTGATATATAAACAATTTTATTATTAACCAACAGCATCAGAATTATAAAACACTAATTGAAGTTATACCATTGATATATAAACTCTTCTAGTGGAGTTATAAAAGAAAAAATAATAGGGATTAAAAGCCTACCCACAGTAATACCATATTATGACCGACACGATGGGCCGTATGCACTCAGATGCTCAGTTCGCTGGTTCTTCATCAGTTCCTGCTCACGTAGAAATGATGGGATTCCTGGGAATTGGTAACAACCCGATGGTAGGTTGTACAGTGGCTTGTGCGGTAGACGTAGCTCAGGCTTTGAGCAAGTAAATAATTACTTAACTAAAATAATAAATCCCTATAATCTTATTGATTATAGGGATTTTTATTTTAAACACAAACACAGCAACTTAACATATTACATAATTCTAAAAGTGAAGTTCTATAATGAACAATACGGTAATATCTCTATTAAATTCTTGTAATTTTTGACTAAAGAAATCTCCTACACATATAGTAAAATTGTAGATTTTGACTAATAAACAAGAGTTTTCGAACAATAAAACAAGAAATTAGTTGTATATTTAAGAATTATACAATATCTTTGCAGTTGTTTATTATGATCATTTTCTACGAACGTCAACCGAGCACTGATTTCTCTTGCATTTGTAAGGATCACACATAGACCGGAAAAAGAAAACGCGAATTATCTCTAAACACTAAATAATATGTGGAAAAAATTATTAGGAACTACTCTAATTGCTGCATTTGCATTAAGCAGCTGCACAGACAAAGATGTTTATCAAGGCCCTAAGGAAGATGAAAAAGAATTCAACACCTTCCCCTTCTCTACTGTACAAAAGGACGTAAACCTAAATGTAAATTACGTAAATGGTGCTGTACAATCAAATGTTTATTTTGAAGTGTATGATGAAATGCCTGTCGTCGAAAGCGAATATGGTACTTATACCAAACGTCAGGATGTAAATTACCTGTTTGCTGCCTATACCCAAGAAGACGGTACTTACCAAGGTAAACTGGAATTGCCTTCATACCTGACAAAGGTATATATCTATTCTCCCGCTTTCTTTGCACAAACCCTGATGGAGGCAAATGTTGTGGATGGAAGTATCGAAGCAACAGATAATACTAGTACTGATACTCGTACAATTACTAATACCAGTACTCCATACGACAGTTATCTGGTAAGTAATAGATACGGAAATGAGGTATGGAAAACCTGGTTAGGTACATACAATCTGTATAAAAACGGGGATATTAATTATAAGTACAAGGGAAAATTAGCAGCAACTAAAAAGGATGGTTTATATACTGCGCACACCCGTATTATAAACACTCATACAACTTGTCCACAAGAATATCGCGGTTATTCGGATATGTACGTCAACAAGGATGCTGAAGTAGTAGTTACATTTCTGGGACAAAATACTTGTTGGACCTGTTCATTGGGATATTATTATTATAAAGACGGAGAACAACCAAAGAACTTGAATGATGCCCATGTAATCATGTTATTTCCTAACACCCAAGATGGTAACTGGTCTAATAATCCCAATCAAGCAAAGAAAAGTGCCGGTATTGACCCACTGACTGCCGTACAACTGATGTATTATCCTAATATTGCAACCGGAAGTAAAGAAGGCGCTACTACAACCTTCCCCGCAGGTTACAGAATCGGTTTTGTTCTGGCAACCAATGGCTGGAGCAATCATGTTGGCAGCTTTAGCGGATACAAGAAATATCGCGCCGCCACCTCTAGCGGTTTGAGCTTAAACGATCAAGGCGTGAACTTTGAAGAACCGCGTACTGCTGTTTATAGATATGGTGATTGGATATTGACTTCTTTTGAAGATTATATGACTGACGAGAATTTCAGCGATGTTGTCATTACTTTAAAATCTAATCCGGTAGATGCTATCACCGATATTCCTGTAACTAATCCTGATGAAGACAAGACAAGCATTGACTTCCTGAAAGGTACATACGCATTTGAAGACCTTTGGCCCAGTCAGGGAGATTATGATATGAATGATGTAGTCGTAAGATATAACTATGGCAGCACTTTCGATGAAAAGAATCTAATATATTCCGAATCATTTACTTTCAAGACTTTCCAAAATATAGCCAGTAACCAGAACGGCTTAGCATTCCGTCTCAAAACGGAAGGAAACATAGAATCTACCACTTACTCTATTCGCCAACAAGGTGAAAAGGAATTTACAGAAACCACATTTGAATACGAGCCTCAGGATAATGTATATCTTTTGACCACAAATGTGAAAGAAAATATGGGAACAGAATATAAGGTTACCGTTAATTACAGTAAGCCCATTTCAAAGCAATCTGAAGCCCAAGCTTTTATATTCAAAAATGATGAAGACGGTTTGCGATGGGAAGTACATATTCCTCAGGAAATGCCGACATCCCAAATAAACAAGAAGTATTTTGGGCAGGGAGACGATGCATCTAACCCCAATCAGAGTATATACTATGTACGTAAGGGTAATTACCCATTTGCCTTTTTCCTGAGCCGGGCAACAGAAAGCGATTTAAGTAAATTGCTGGACAGTGCTAATGAAAAAACAGCTATCAATCTGTTATATAGTGGATATGACGGTTGGGTAAGCAGTAATGGAGAAAAGAACAAAGACTGGTATAAGAAATAAAAAAAAATTAAAGAAGAATTGCTCACTATGTCTCAAAGAAAAAACTGAGAACATATTAGAAAGTATAAAGAGAGTGTCTGCTTGCTAGCTGACACTCTCTTCATATTTACACAGATCATGAATTTCCCCCAAAGGACATTCTTTATTCAGCCTGGCTTATTCATTGAACCAATCAATTTTTTTAGAGAAATACATCACCATAGCCAATATCACAAACAATCCGAGACTACCGGCAAGCAATGCAAAAGTCTCCAACTGTATAAGAATGAAAACATAAATATAGAGCACACTGAGCAGACCTGCCATAATAAACGCCGGTTTCTTTCTTTTAATAATCCCCAGCATATAGCCTCCTACCAGCATAATCGTAAGCACTGATGCCACCAGATATGCCATGCTGAAACCTATATGCTCGGACATGGACAACAACAAACTATAGAACAGACAAAGCGCCAAACCGACTAACAGATATTGCAAAGCATGAATACGGGTTTTCTCCATTATCTCCGTAAAGAATATCACTGTAAAGGTCAACAGAATAATCAGGATAGCATATTTAGTGGAACGCATGGACTGCTGGTACTGTTCTACCGGCATTTTCAGATTAACTCCGAAGTTAGAGTTCTGAATATCTTTGATACTGGCATTCTGATAATTTATAAACACTTGCGGATAATTTCTGTTCAAGTTCAGCACTTGCCATTGCGCAGAGAAGTCTTTCTCCGTAATCTCCCGCTTCTCCGGCAGGTAATTACCATCAAAACTTGGAGTATTCCAGTTTGCTTTCAGGGCAACTCTCGTAGTTTTACCCAAGGGAGTAAAATAAATGGATTGAGATCCTTTCAGCTTTATCTTCATTTCATAGGGTAACTTCCGGTCATCTTTCAGAGCGGAAAGGTCGACAATGGCATGAACACCCATACTTTCAATGCCGCGTCCATCCATCCCCGGCTCAAACATATAAACAGAATCGTTCAAAGTTATGCTAACCTGTTCGCTGAGACCACGCATATCAGTCAGATTCAAGCATATTGCCGCTCTTTGATATTGAAGTACATCCATGTCTACATTACTCTTACGAAGTTCTTCCGAACTAAAAAATCCCTTGATTACCAACTCCGACTGATATACATTCACCTTATAAATTCCTCGCCGAAGAATCTCCGTACTCAACTGTCCGTCTATTGACAATTCGTCAGGAAGCAATGTAACATTTCCCATAGTCACCTTCTTCGTACCATTATCTTCCTGTGTGATAGGATACTTCAGATTGATGTAAGGTCCTGTAATTGTCTGCGCCAGACTCCACTTCTGACCGACTTCGGCAATAGCATCCGTCTGTGTTCGCCCGCGTTCCGAAATCATGTCTTCGATCATAAACATCGGAATTAGCAGCAACAGAATAAGGAAAGCAATGACCACTGCCTTGATAGATTTAGAGAAACGACGCAGACAACCACTTGCCTGTTTTCTCGTTTCATTCAGATTCTCTGCAAGATCTCCATTGAAATCTTCGTTCAAATTGTCATTCAAATTGTCCATAATAAAATAGTATTAAGTAAGATATTTAGTATTGTCCGGTTTTGTGTGAAGCCAAACATCTATGTTGATTTCAGAAAATTCTCCAATGCTTCTATGTGAGTTTTGAAAGCTTTCTTTCCTTCGGAAGTAGCCCGGAAAGATGTTTTCGGCTTCCTCCCCACAAAGCTCTTCTGACAAACGATATAACCCAGTTCCTCCAAAGCCCTTGTATGACTTGCCAGGTTACCGTCCGTCAGTGAAAGTAATTCCTTAAGAGTATTGAAATCGGCATCTTCATTTACCATGAGAACTGCCATAATACCCAAACGGACTTTACTTTCAAATGCCTTATTTATATTTTGAAATGCTTCTATCATCTATTATTTCCTTCTTTCGTACTGTAAATAAAACAACATGCCATATAAAATATGAAATCCGCCAAAACCAATTGTCCAAAACATTAAACCATGCCCCTCAAAGAAACAATCTGCAGTACCCAAGCAAAGAAAAGCATATCCTAACCATGCTACATTGGAGTAAGTGAACTTAGACACATTGACTAAAGAAAGTCCATAGAAAAGTAACATCACAGAAGATACCAGTCCGTAATGTTCATGTAGCAGTAAAGCTATACAGAACAACCCTCCCGTCAACAACGGCAATGAAAAATTCCATGCAATACGATAGGTTAGTTTACTGAATAGCTTTTGTTGCATCTTCTTGGCCTTATACCAGGACAAGATACAAGCGGTAACAATTGAAACAATCAAAACCAGTGAAGCAACCATTATCAGTCCTTCCCTATTATCTTCTGATCTTAATAACTGACCGGCCACATAAGCGCCGGCTAATGCATACACTCCGGCCAATACAGCCGTCATTCCACTGAGAGATACGAACTTAGAAGATCTTTCCATCAATTCTTTTATCTCATTTACTGATTCTATTGCTTTATTTCTGTCCATATAAAAAGTACTTTGTGTTGCAAAGTAAAATATAAAAAATGAAAGGAGCAAAGAATATCGAGAAAAAATGTATTCAATGAGATTAAGCCGCATAAGAATCACTATATTTGCAATCAACCAATTATCAACAGTCATAGCCTAATGATGAAACAATTAATTGCTTGTTGCGGATTAGATTGCGAAAGTTGCGATGCCCGCATAGCTACTGTCAGAGATGACAATGAGTTAAGAGAAAAAACAGCTCAACTGTGGAGTAAGTTGAATAATATACCGGAGATTACGGCAGATACCATTAATTGTATGGGCTGTCGTGTGGATGGAGTGAAAACGATGTATTGCAGCGATATGTGTGCAATCCGCAAATGCGTAAACGAAAAAGGGTTTAACACCTGTGGTGGTTGTAAAGAATTGGATAACTGCCAGATAGTGGGTCCAATTTTTCAGCATACTCCCAGTGCTAAAGAAAATCTTCTATAACATTTTATCGCATTCGTCAGCTTTACAACCTGTATATCATCTTATCTTTAAGATAAAAAAACAGCATTTGAGACCCTCCTATGCTGTTTCTTTTTCTCTTATTTGAATTAGATACTGTCTTATCGTGATACCCTCCCTGATGTATTTCCTTGCATCAGGCTCTCTACTTCTTCCACCATCACATGATTAAAATCACCGTATACGGTATTCTTTAATGCAGAAGCAGCCAAAGCATATTCCAACGCTTTTTGATCATTATCCGGATACGTTATAAGACCATAAATCATACCACCGACAAAAGCATCACCGGCACCTACGCGATCCACCTCGCACTCGATATCATAAACACCAGTATGCTTCAATGTGTTATCAGAATAGAGAATGGCAGCCAGTAGATTATGATTGGAAGTAATGGAATTACGAAGTTCCAGAAAAGCCTTCTGGCAACGAGGAACAAGCTCCACCACCCGACGACCAAAGTCTTCAAAAGCAGGAAGATTTGCTTCAAACGTAGTATCCTCAGCATCTACGGCTTTAAAACCGACAGGTTGTATGCCAAGTATCTCTTTATATTCCGGTTCGGCACCGAAAATGACATCACTGTATTGCACCAAAGGCTGCATGACTTCGGCAGCGGAACTCCCATAGTTCCAAAGTTTCTTACGGAAATTCAAATCACAGGAGATAGTCAATCCCATACGGTCAGCTATTTCAAGAGCCTCACGGCATGCATCGGCACCATCTTGTGACAAAGCCGCAGCAATGCCCGACCAATGAAACCAGCCAGCATCGGAGAATATCTTTTCCCAATCAATCATACCTGGACGCAATGTGGCAAAAGAAGAACCCTCACGGTCGTAAACCACATTGGAATTACGGAATGCCGCACCACTTTCCAGAAAATAAAGCCCCATGCGCTTACCACCAAAAACAATGCCTTCCGTGCCTAAACCGTTAGCACGGAGTGAAGCTATGCAGGCACGTGCCACAGCATTGTCCGGCAGGCGGGTTACGAATTCTGTAGGAATACCAAAGTTAGCCAACGAAACGGCCACATTAGCTTCACTGCCACCGTAAGTGGCTATCATTTGATTGGTTTGTGAAAAACGAAGGAAATCAGGAGCAGTAAGCCTCAGCATTACTTCACCAAAAGTGATTACTTTCTTATCTGTGGCAATTTGTTTCTTGTACATACGTTGTCAATAATAAAGTTTAACTAAACACCAAAGTTGTATTTTTATTCCAAGTAAACGCAAAGATATAATAATATTTATTGGCGGAAAAGCAGGGATAAAACATAATCATCAGATTTGTTGTAACTTTGCAAAGTTTTAACTGATATAACAAACAGAATGAGTTCATTGAAAAAAATTCCCTCTCCTTTAGTTTCCCTCCTGCCTATTGTGCTGTTGGTAGGAATGTTATTTGCCACCATACATACATTCGGAAGTGACGCACTGGAAGGAGGTAGCCAGATTTCCCTACTGACCACTACTGCTTTTTGCGTATTCATAGGTATAACATTCTACCGTGTCCCCTGGAAAGATTACGAACTCGCTATTACAAATAATATATCAGGAGTTGCTACAGCAATTATTATCTTGCTGATAATAGGTGCACTGAGCGGTGCATGGATGATAAGCGGCATTGTCCCTACCCTTATATATTATGGTATGCAAATTATTCATCCTGACTTTTTTCTGGCATCAACCTGTATCATCTGCGCACTAATCTCTGTCATGACGGGGAGCTCGTGGACAACAATCGCCACTATCGGTATCGCACTGATGGGTATTGGCAAAGCGCAAGGGTTCAACGAAGGATGGATAGCAGGAGCTATTATCTCCGGAGCATATTTTGGTGATAAAATCTCCCCGCTGTCGGAAACTACGATACTTGCTTCCTCCATAACAGACGTGCCCTTGTTCCGGCATATACGCTATATGTTAATTACAACCACTCCATCGTTGATTATCACACTGGTTATCTTTACAGTAATGGGATTCGTCATCGAAACAAACTCTACTGCGCACATGGCGGACTTTGCCACATCACTGAAAGATACCTTCACAATCACTCCCTGGTTACTGATTGTTCCCTTGGTAACCGGAATACTTATTGCTCGAAAAGTTCCGTCCATCATTACCTTGTTCATATCCACTATGCTGGCAGGTATTTGCGCCATTATCTTCCAACCGGATTTGCTACGTGAAATAGCAGGAGAAAATAACATCTTCAAAGGGGTAATGATGACATTCTACGGAAGCACCGGTCTGGATACCGGCAACAGTATGCTGACCGACCTTGTGTCTACACGTGGCATGGCTGGCATGATGAATACAGTCTGGTTGATTCTTTGCGCCATGTGTTTCGGAGGTGCCATGACAGCAAGCGGTATGCTGGGTAGTATAACTTCAGTCTTTATACGTTTCATGAAAGGAAGAGTCAGCGTTGTAGCATCCACTGTTTGCTCCGGACTGTTTCTCAATCTGACTACCGCCGACCAATACATTAGTATTATCCTCACCGGAAACATGTTTCGCAATATTTATGAGAAAAAAGGATATGAGAACCGATTATTGAGCCGTACTACGGAAGATGCTGTTACCGTGACCTCCCCTCTGATACCCTGGAATACCTGTGGAATGACGCAGGCAACGATATTGAACGTATCTACGCTGACCTATCTTCCTTATTGCTTTTTCAACATTATCAGTCCATTAATGAGCATCCTCGTTGCGGCCATCGGATATAAAATTGTGAAGCGTCCCGTGAACAATCCCGAATAAAGGTTGTTTTGCAATAAACGAACAAGAATCGTAAAACCTAAACATTAAAGAATTATGAAAAAGTTTATTGCATTAGTAGCATTAGTGATGATGAGTGCGGCAACAACCGCCATGTATGCACAAGAAAGTAGAGCGGAACGCCGCGCAGACCGTAAGGCTCAAAGAGACGCTGAACGCGCCCGCCTGAAAGCTGAAGAACAAGTAGCCGACGCAGTATCGTATGATGACGCTGTAGCCGCATTGAAAGCCCACCAATTCGTACTGGAAGCCGACCAGGTGATGTTCCGTAACGGACAGACAGCTTTCGTTAACTCTAACACCAACTTCGTACTGGTAAATCAAGGACGTGGTACCGTACAGGTAGCATTCAACACGGTATATCCCGGCCCTAACGGTATCGGTGGTGTAACTGTAGATGGTTCTACCTCGGATATGCAGATTACAACTGACAAGAAAGGTAACGTTAACTGCCAGTTCAGTATTCAGGGTATCGGTATCTCTGCACAGATTTTCATTTCGCTGACTAACGGTGGAAACAATGCTACCGTAACCATCAGCCCGAATTTCAACTCCAATACGATGACGCTGACTGGTAATCTCGTTCCATTAAGCCAATCCAGCATCTTTAAAGGACGTTCTTGGTAAAGCCCTTTACAATATATATATTTCCACTCCGCTGCAAATTGCCAGAAATGTGTACATTTGCAGCGGAGTTTTTATATTTTTGCATCCAAATATGAGAGAATTTATCATTGCAGACAACCAGGACATCACCAAAGCAGGTATGATGTTTCTACTCAGTAGTCAGAAAGACACAGCCTTGTTACTGGAAGCAGATAACAAAGCCGAATTAGTTCAGCAACTGCGTCTGCATCCGCAAGCAGTAGTGATACTGGACTATACGTTATTTGATTTTTCTGGTGCGGATGAGTTAATTGTCCTGCATGAGCGTTTTAAAGAAGCAGACTGGCTCCTTTTCTCTGATGAATTGAGTATGGAATTTCTCCGACAAGTATTATTCAGCAGTATGGCTTTCGGAGTAGTGCTAAAGGATAATTCAAAAGAAGAAATACTATCGGCATTGCAATGCGCTTCGCGAAAAGAACGTTTTATCTGTAATCATGTCAGTAATCTATTGCTGTCCGGCAGCAATGCATCTCCCGTACGCCACACGCTGAAAGATGATTTACTGACACCTGCCGAACGAAGTGTACTGAAAGAAATTGCTCTGGGAAAGACTACGAAAGAAATTGCGGCGGAGAAGAATCTTAGCTTTCATACGGTAAACAGCCACCGCAAAAACATATTCCGTAAATTAGGAGTGAATAATGTGCACGAAGCGACAAAATATGCTATGAAGGCAGGAATTGTGGATTTAGTGGAATACTATATATAAAAAGACTATTCAAATACCAATCTCTCCACTGCCGATACATATCCGGGAAGCTTCATCATATACGACACCGAATTGTCCGGGAGCAATGCCCTGCAAATTTTCAGAAGATACAATACGATAGATCTCCCCTTCCCGTATCAGTTTTCCTTTCATAAATTCCGGTGTATGGCGGATTTTAAAAGTTACATCGACTTCCTGATTATGTAACCAGGGATTTTCTGTAATGAAATGAAAATCATGAATCTTAAATTCACGCCCGTACTGCCATTGGGTATCATATCCCCGTGAGACATAAAGAACATTTGCCTCAACGTCTTTCCGAATGACAAACCAAGGACCACCACTCAATCCCAATCCTTTGCGCTGTCCGATGGTATGAAACCAGTACCCCCGGTGTGTACCGATTTTCTTTCCAGTCTCCCATTCTATAACATCTCCTTGCCGTTCACCAAGGAAACGACGCACAAAGTCATTGTAGTTGATTTTTCCCAGAAAGCAAATACCCTGACTGTCACGGCGACGGGCAGTAGGCAGTCCTGCATTGCGGGCAATGTCCCGTACTTCCTGTTTCATCAATCCACCAAGGGGGAACATCAGTTTGGAGACTTGCAAATAATCAATCTGCGCAAGAAAATCGGTCTGATCCTTTACTGGATCGACAGCTGTGCCCAGCCATACCTTACCATCTTTATGGACCGTAGTGGCATAATGACCGGTAGCAGTAAAATCAAACTCTTTGCCTACCTTCTGTTCAAAGCAACCGAACTTAATGAAGCGGTTACACATCACATCCGGATTAGGAGTCAATCCACGACGAATTTTATCAATGGCATAAGCAGCAACTTGTTCCCAATATTCTTTCTGCAAATCTACCATTTCCAAAGGTAATCCGTAACGATGTGCAATAGCCGTAGCCATCTCCCAATCTTCTTCAGCAGAACAATCCATATAATCGGTGCCGTCCATTCCTATCTTAATATAAAACAGAGACGGCCGATACCCTTGCTCACAAAGAAGGTGTACGACAACTGAACTATCAACACCTCCTGATAATAAAACAGATATATTCATTCAAAATAGTTTAGAATATTACTTACAATAAATAAATATTAGAAGCACAATTGTATATTTAGCCTATCTCAGTCGTATACTTAGGGTACCTCAGTATCATACTTAGGGTATCTCAGTATAGGACTGAGATAGGAACATTATAACAGCACTGATAACCAAGCAATTACAAGCCTCCCTTTCAACATTAATAAATCAGAACAAACAATCGGCAAAAAATAAGAAATAGACTCATTACTGTAGGGTTATGAGTTAAATGATAAATAATCTTTTAGACGCGGATGACACGGATGACGCGGATCTTTTTTTTATCCACTTTTATAGCGCAGCCTTTTAAATCCGCGTTATCCGTGTCATCCGCGTCTAAAAAATAATATACCGAATGGCGCTAATCACTAATCACTAATCACTTATCACCAAACACTAATCACTTTTGTTCTTTTCTTTTCCGTTATGAAGCAATTATATTTTATCCAACGCCTGAGCCAAGTCATCCAGCAAATCAGCAATATGCTCCGTACCGATAGACAAACGCACCGTTCCCGGCTTAATGCCTTGTTCTTCCAACTCCTGTTCATTCAACTGCGAATGTGTAGTAGTAGCCGGATGGATAACGAGCGACTTAACATCCGCTACATTTGCCAGAAGTGAGAAAATTTGTAGGTTATCAATAAATGTCTGTGCCTCTTTCACTCCACCCTTTACTTCAAAAGTAAAGATAGAACTTGCACCATTGGGAAAATACCTTTGATACAATGCATGATCCGGATGTTCCGGCAATGACGGGTGATTCACCGCTGCCACTTTAGGATGTTTTTTCAAGAAATCAACCACCTTCAATGCATTCTCTACATGACGTTCCACACGGAGGGAAAGTGTTTCCAGTCCCTGCAATAAAATAAAAGCATTGAATGGACTGATGGTAGCACCCGTATCACGAAGCAGGATAGCGCGAATTCGAGTAACGTAAGCCGCAGCACCCGCAGCTTCAGTAAAACGTATGCCATGATAGCAAGGCTCCGGTTCCGTCAGTTGAGGAAATTTGCCCGAAGCAGCCCAATCGAACTTACCGCCGTCCACAATCACGCCACCTAAGGAACTGCCATGACCACCGATAAACTTCGTAGCGGAGTGTACCACGATGTCTGCTCCATGCTCAATAGGCCGTATCAGGTAAGGTGTGCCAAATGTATTATCAATGATCAATGGAATCTTATGACGATGTGCTATCTCAGCAACAGCTTCAATATCAATAATGTTGGAGTTTGGGTTACCCAGAGTTTCAATATATACAGCCTTTGTATTCTCCTGTATAGCCTTCTCAAAGTTCGAGAGATCAGCAGGATCTACAAAAGTAGTAGTCACTCCGTAGGCAGGCAGAGTATGCTCCAACAGATTATACGTTCCCCCATAGATGGTTTTAGCCGATACGATATGATCTCCGGCACGAGTAATATTCTCTAAAGCGTAAGTCACGGCAGCTGCACCCGAAGCAACCGCCAATCCGGCAACGCCACCTTCTAAAGCAGCTACACGTGCTTCGAACACACCTTGTGTAGAGTTAGTCAAACGGCCATAGATATTGCCCGGATCTTGCAAACCAAAGCGTGCAGCAGCATGGGCAGAGTTGCGGAATACATACGAAGTAGTCTGATAAATGGGCACGGCACGTGCATCAGTAGCCGGGTCGGGTTGTTCTTGTCCTACATGGAGTTGAAGCGTCTCGAAATGCAATTTCTTTGTTTCCATTGTCTTTGTATTTTTTAGGATTAATTGATTGAGTGCAAAGATAATGGGATGTTATGACATGGGCAATGACACAAGATAGGGAATTTTATACCACATTTATGGTAGATAAACAAACTATTCGCTAAATTTGCAACGAAAACCAAACGATAGATACAGATGAGAAGAAGGAATATACAGCTTTTCCTACTATTGGGAGTCCTTGCATTGACGAGCTTATTCTCTTGCGGAGTAGACCGTTGGCCGGAATATTACAAATGGACCGGACGCGATCTATGGATAGACAGCGTCATGAGAGAAGAATATCTATGGTTTGAAGACATACCCGACTCAAAAAACGTGAATTATTTCCTTGCCCCGGAGGCTTTTTTAAAATCAATAAGATCATCACTTGATAAAGATTACTCCAGTGTCGATACATTGTATACCACTCCTACACCGAGCTATGGCTTCGACTATTCCCTATATCGGATAAGCGGTAATGATACCGCCTATAATGCACTTATCACATACGTCATTCCCGAATCTCCAGCTTCCGAAGTCGGATTAAAGCGAGGCGAATGGATCATGCAAATCAACGATGATTATATCACCAAAAAAACGGAGAAACTACTGACTGAAGGTGAAAATCAGAAACTATTGTTAGGAAAATATGTTTCAGCTGTCAATGACGAAGGAGAAGATGAAAGTAAGATTGAATCTTATCGTGACGTAGTTCTTCCTGCCGCCCGTCCCGTAGAGGACGTCGCCATACCTGCTTACGACGTTTACTCCAGTGGAAGTATAAATGTAGGTTACTTGGCATACAACAGCTTCAATAAAGAAGATAATAGTGAGCTACTCCAACTATCGCAGTTCTTTAAAGATAAGGATATAACAGATTTGGTTATTGACTTGCGCTACAATGCCGGTGGAGAAATGGAGTGCGTACAACTTCTGGCAGATATTTTGGTACCTGCCGACAAATTGAACAGTCCCTTCGCCTCACTGGAATATAGCCAGAAGCGAAAATATAAAGACCACGAACTCACACTCGACAGCAAGCTTTTGCAAGGAGGTGTGAACCTAAATCTATCGAAAGTGTATGTTCTGACAAGCAGTACAACTGCTGCCGCTTCGGAAATGCTCATTAATTGTTTGAGACCGTACATGACAGTAATAACTATAGGCACCACAACCAAGGGAGAAACCGTAGCAACAGAAAGTTTCCCCAGCAATCAATTCTTATGGGTGCTTCGCCCTGTTGTATGCCAAGTATTCAATTCAGAAGGTGAGGCGGACTACACCAAAGGTTTCACACCGAATTATGCAGTCAGTGAACTGAGTGATTTTGCAAAAGTACTGCCATTAGGAGATCCTAACGAGGCTTTGTTCAGTGCAGCAATAGGTATCATCGATGGTAGTATCGTGCTCCCTGAACCTAAACCAGAACCCGAAACTCAAATGGCAGTAGTGAAAAGTGTGAAAGTAAAGCGCAATTTCCGCAATGGTCTTATCATTAAATAACCCAGAATGAAGAAGAATATTTTCATAGCTTTACTATTCATAGGAGGATTGACAGCTTGTAGTGACAATAACGAGGGCTCAGATATACCCGATAATCCGGGATATCCTGTAACTCATTTCTCTAAAATAGAATTAAAGGAAGTCAAGGAAGAGCCAGGTGCACCAGCTGTTACTGTTACTCAGACTTACGATTATAGTGCCGGTCGATTGATTAACTTTACATCTACACAAAGTTTCGTAGCTGGAGGAGAATTGTTTAAGATAGAAAATGCAACAAATGTTGTTTATGGAGATCATCAAGCTGTAGTAACAGATGAAATTAATAATATCTCGACCTACACGTTGGATGATAATGGCTATGCTATAAGTTGCGTGCGCCAAGAAATGGATGGTAAAATACGCTCTTATACTTTCGATTATCTTATCAATACAGAGGGAAAATACTTCCTGAAAAATATAACAGAAACATTAGACGGAAATAAGTCCTATTCTTCTATCAACATAGATTATAGTAGCTATAGAACACTACGCATCACCCAGCAGGTTGACAAGTCCGAACAAACTTACATAGCCAGCACATCTACCGGCAATGAAATAGCCAACACTTCAGAGATTCCGTACCTATTCCTGACAGATCTATATCCCCTTTCATTCCACTCGGTTGCCATTTATGGAAAATTCTTGGGAGATGCATACAATACTCTGATTACTGATCTCAGACCAGAGGATAACAGTGGAAGTAACGAAACCACCACTTACACTTATAGGTTCGACAAGAAAGATGTCGACATCTCATGCAGCGAGTTAACCAAAAGTTACGGTACGGACTATGCACGTACCGTAGATTATATCATGAAATAAACTAAGGATATTACTTCTTGAAGAATTTATCGAAGAAGAGAATCTGATAGTCAATAGAATTATTCCAGTATTGCCCGTTATGCCCACCGGGACGGGTAATGAAATCATGGCTGATATTTTTTTCCAGCAGAACTTTATGTAATGCTTTATTCACTTCCAAAAAGAAATCTTGTTCACCACAATCAATAATCAATGCCAGATCACCATCCTTGATTTTATCAACTTGAGTAATCACTGTATGCTGATCCCATAAAGTCTTATCAGACTCATAATCACCGAGTTGTTTGTTCATCTCCCAATTCTTCGGAAAAGGGCGAATATCCACTCCACCACTGGTACTTCCTCCTGCACCAAATATCTCTTTATGACGGATTGCAAGCCACAAAGCACCATGTCCACCCATACTCAATCCGGTAATGGCTCGTCCTTTTTTCTCCGGAATAGTAGCATAGTTTTTATCTGTATATTTCACCAGTTCCGAAGCTACAAAAGTTTCATAACGATAAGCCTGATTTTTAGGGCTATCCCAATACCAACTGTTTTTACCATCAGGACATACAAAGATAATTCCTTTTTCATCTGCAATCTTAGGTAACTCCGGTTTCAATCCTACCCAACTACGTGCATTACCACCATAGCCGTGCAACAAATAAACTACCGGACAAGCCTCAGCTTCCTCACCCAATGCTTTATCAGGGAGTACATATACCACTTGTACTTCTTTATTCATGGATGGGCTTTTTACCATAATGGTATCTACTCGTGCCGCCTGTGTCGCAACAACTGAAAACAGCAATAAAACGCTAAATAAAATTTGTTTTCTTTTCATGTCTTTCATTCTTTAATAATCTCTATAAATAGGCAGCAATATTAGTAATAAAATTCAAAAAATTAGTAATTTTGCAATATAAACTATTCATAACCTATATGGAATTTATTATTATTCTATTTTTATTAGTGCTGAACGGTGTCTTTGCCATGTATGAAATAGCGTTGGTGTCATCCAGCAAAGCACGACTCGAAACCCTCGCAGGAAAGGGAAACAAAAGAGCCAAAGGAGTATTGAAACAGTTGGAAGAGCCCGAGAAGTTTCTTTCTACCATTCAAATTGGTATCACGCTTATCGGTATTGTATCCGGTGCTTTCGGTGGTGTAGCCATTGCCGACAATGTAGCGCCGTTATTCGCCTCCATTCCTGGAGTCGCTCCCTATGCTAAAGACCTTGCCATGATTACAACAGTGGCAATCATTACGTACCTTTCACTCATCATCGGTGAGTTGGTACCCAAGTCCATAGCACTGAGTAATCCGGAACGATATGCAACTCTACTTAGTCCGGTCATGATTTTACTGACCAAAGTGTCTTATCCATTTGTCTGTCTACTCAGTTTCTCAACCAAGATAGTGAATAAACTAATCGGCCTGAACAATGGAGAAGAACGTCCCATGACACAGGAAGAATTAAAAATGATTCTGCACCAAAGTTCAGAACAGGGTGTTATTGATAAGGAGGAAACGGAAATGTTACGGGACGTATTCCGATTCTCAGATAAGCGGGCCAATGAACTGATGACTTACCGCCGTGACCTTGTCGTACTACATCCTACATACACACGTGATGAGGTACTACACATTATCCGCGAACAACATTTCAGCAAATACCTGTTGGTAGAGAAAGGAAAAGATGATATTATCGGAGTAGTATCCGTCAAAGATATTATTCTGATGTTAGGCAATGATCACCCCTTCGATTTACGCGGTATCGCGCGCTCTCCCCTGTTTATTCCGGAAAGTTTATATGCCAAGAAAGTTTTAGAGCTATTTAAGAAGAACAAAAATAAGTTCGGAGTTGTTGTAGACGAGTATGGTAACACAGCAGGCATTATCACCTTGCATGATCTGACGGAAAGTATCTTCGGAGACATCCTTGAAGAAAACGAAATGGAAGAAGAAGATATCGTCACCCGGCAAGATGGCTCGATGCTCGTTGAGGCTTCTATGAATGTAGATGATTTTATGGAAGAGATGGGTATCCTGAGCTATGATGATCTGAAAGAAGAAGACTTTACCACACTAAGCGGTCTCGCCATGTTCCTCATCGGGCGGGTACCTAAAGCAGGAGACTTGTTCAGCTACAAGAACCTACAGTTTGAAGTTGTGGACATGGATCGTGGACGAGTGGATAAACTGCTCGTTATCAAAAAAGAAGAGGAAGAATAGTGTGAATTTGCATTATATATTAACTTAAACCATTAAAGCAATGAAAAAAGTAATGATGATTGCAGCCATCGCTGCTGCATTGGTATCCTGCCAATCAAAAGGAACCCAGAACAATGATTCCGCCGTAGGTGAAGGAGTGTTGACAGTTGCCGGGAATGATTCTTCTGCCGTAGCCGTATACGAAGGTCTTCTTCCTGCTGCCGACGGCCCGGGTATCCAATACGTATTGAGCGTGGACAGTGTAGGTCCTGACGGAGAAAGCGGTTATACTTTGGTTACTACTTACTTGGATGCGGAAGGTCAAGGAAAGAACAAGAGCTTCACTTCCAAAGGTAAGAAACAAGTCATCAAGAAGACAGTGAACAACAAACAAAAGACAGCCTACAAACTGACACCGAGTGATGGTGACGCTCCCGTCTACTTCGTAGTAGTGAACGATACCACTTTACGTTTGGTTAACGATAGTCTGCAAGAAGCTGTCAGCGACCTGAACTACGATATTATTCAAGTGAAGAAATAATCAGCAAAACATTTCATGTGGGGGAGCCAACTTTTGTTTGGTTCCCCTTTTTTTATCCCTTTCCAATAACGCTGAACCAAGAATGTACTATTTTCATATAAAAATGGAGTAACTGAAACAATATATATAATGATTGGAATAATATTTTAAGTCCATTATCATTGTTACGCATATCTTTGTCCTATCCAATAAAGAGAGAGGCTCATAGAGAAACTATTATTCTTACTATATAAATAGAAATTAAATTCATAGGCTTTTTAAATTCATAGTTAGTTGGTAAATAGGTATTATCTCATAGGTTATTAAGGTAGATTGTTAATTGAAAGCGACTGTTGTGAGGCAGCCGCTTTTATTTTTTATAATGCTTCAGACAAAAGTGAAACGAAAATCAATTACCAATGTGCAGTTCACCCGATATCTGATAGCCTCTCACATCGGTTATATTGACATACCAGGTAGTAATACCTGCTGGCAGAGGAATTCTCCATTTATTCTTCTCTACCTTACTTTCTATTGCTTGCCAATGATATTTCTCCCGTTCCTGTCCTGAATCTGTAGTGTAATGCAAGGTGGCCTTCTCCACAGGAGTAGATGAAATGATCTCGCCTGATACAAGTCCTTCTTCTACTTTCTCATTTGTTATTTGGGCCAAAGGCTTCACATCACGAAGATATTGATCTATAAATGCAGCTATCTCTTCACTTTGCCAACCATATTTGTGACTATGGCGCAAACCTTGTTTTATCAATAACCCGGACTGTGAAGCCAATACTGCACTCCGTGCCATAGATGGCAGATAAAAATGTACGTCATTGGTTCCGTTTATAAACAATATCGGCCTCTCCATCCGGGGTAAATAGTTGGATGGATCATACTGTTTCAGCCATATTTCTCTTTGTTCGTCAGGCAAACCATCCAGTTGTTGTTTCATTCGCCCGCTTTCAGAAAGAAACCCACAACCGTAGACAGGAACGGCTACCCGAAACCGAGAATCTAATGAAGCTGCAATGCAAGTCAATACCCCACCCCAACTTATACCAGTAATGGCAGTACGCTCCACATCGACTTCCGGGAAGCTCAGAAGTAGAGAATGCGCATTGAAAATATCGCTGACAGCCTGATATACCCACTGTTCTTTTTGAGGTAAAGTGACATCAAAATAAGGTGTCTCCTTTTCATTTTCATCAAAGCCTCCATCAATGTGTTTTTTATCCGGACCATTACCACGCGTGTCTAAAGCAAGGGCTGCATACCCCCGCTTTGCCCACATTACAACCCATTCCCGGAAAGCTGTCCCACCACCGCCATGTACCAGTATAATCCCCGGTAACTTTTTCTCCTGAGAGCTGTTGCCTTGTAACATAGCAGGGGTAGCATAATAGGCAAAAACAGATTTAGCCTGTCCTTTATAAGAAACAGATTCGAATATAAGAGAACGTATAGAATCCTCTTTTACTACCCGACAGGCAGGAGTACAAAGAAAGTCCTCTCCATTCCATATTGTATTTCTCACTTGTACTTGTGCCGATACACTTAATCCACTCAAATACAAACAGAAATAAATGATAATAATCCTAAAACTGCAATTTATACTCATAACATCATTCTACCTTTAATGCAATCTTTTGTTTCGGAAGCCCCTTAGATTCTACTGTAAGTACTACTTTTCCCTGCTTCATATACTGGCTACGCAAAATGACTAATGCCAAACCGTTATAAGCATCTCTTTCTGATAACTGGAATGGTAATAGGCTGGTTGCGTCTCCATTATCTGTAGCTATAATCTCAGCAGGCCCTGTTACAGAAAACTTCAAATGATTCTTAGAACGAGGAACAACACGACCTTGAGAGTCCACAACAGCTACACGGATAAATGATAAATCAGTACCATCATTTTTAAGCTCTGTTTTCTCTGCTGTCACTTGTAAAGCGGCTGGTTTTCCAGTAGTTTCTACAAGTTCTTCCGCCCATTTCTGACCGTTCTTATAAGCTATGGCTCTCAAACTTCCCGGCTCGTAACGCACATCATCCCAGGTCAAACGGTCATACGAATGAACTTTCTCTCTACGCCCCAGTGACTTACCATTCAAAAACAGCTCAACAGCATCTCCCGAAGTATAAATATGAACGGGAGTTATTTCACCAATCCGCTCTTGCCAGTTCCAATGAGGCAATATATGCACAGTAGGCACATCAGGACGCCAATAACTCTTATAGTTGTAATAACGATCCTTCGGAAAACCACATAAATCGACAATACCAAAATAAGAACTGCGGGAAGGTGTCTTAATTTTGCCTAACTCTTCCAATTCCTTTCGAGCCTTTTCTAATTCATTCGGATCACTGAAGTTTAACAAATTGGTCAGGTCTTTATTATAAGGAGTAGGCTCACCCAAATAATCGAATCCAGTCCACACAAACTCACCACTCATAAACGGATATTCTTCATTCATTTTAAATTGAACCTCAGGAGCACATCCCCATCCTATAGTTGTCATATCATACGATGAAAGCTGGAAGCCAGAACGGCTATTGTTAACGTCAGTAGTTACCGGGAAGAAATATTCTCCACGAGAACTCGTTGCAGAAGAAGTTTCACTGGCATGATAACGGCGAGTAGGATTCTGCTCTTTGAAAACCGGATAAGTTTTATGGAAATAGTTCAGACCAAATATATCCACCTGATTCACAATATCACGGAAAACAGCATCCCGCTTATTACACCCTAAAGAAGTAGGCCGTGTAGGATCTTCATCGTGACAGTAAGCTGTCAGATTACGAGCTATTATGACTCCCTGATCAGTCGTCTGATCAGGCATTTCATTACCTATACTCCACATAATTACAGAAGGATGATTACGATAATGACGTACCAATGAGCGCATATCTGCTTCACTCCAATCATCAAAAAGAAGATTATAATCATTCTTGCGTTTCCCTTTTTGCCAAGTATCTGCTAATTCAAGCTGCATCATCAGTCCCATACGGTCACAGAGAGCAACCAACTCCGGTGCCGGTGGGTTATGTGAAGTACGAATGGCATTTGCACCCATCTCTTTCATGATACGCAACTGCCTTTCGGCAGCCACTTCATTAAAAGCAGCGCCCAAAGCGCCCAAATCATGATGCATACACACACCTTTAATAGCTACCTTTTGTCCATTCAGCATGAAACCTTGGTCATGGGTAAATTCAATTGTACGAATTCCAAAAGGAGTTTCATAACTATCCATTTCTTTTCCATCCATGAATACCCGGCTAACCGCTACATAGCAATTCGGAGTATCAATATCCCACAACTTCGGTTTATCTACTTTAAATTGAAAGCGGGCACTCGACCAGCTATCTTTTTTAATCGCAATATCCTTAATCATACTTTGAGTCACCTCTTCCCCCACAGGACGTCCATCTTTCCCTTGCAGATATACACTTGTCTGCAACTTTACCTGAACATCTTTTCCAGCATGATTCTCAATATTCACTCCCATTTCCATAACAGCAATTTCAGAATCAACCTGCTGGTTTCGTACAAAAGTTCCCCATTGCTCCACGTGAACAGGAGACGTTTTCACTAACCATACATTCCGATAAATACCACTACCCGGATACCAACGTGAAGTATCGTCCGGATTATCCAATCGAATAGCCAACACATTCTTTTGTCCGGCCTTTATATAAGGTGTCAGATCAAGACGAAAAGAAGCATAGCCATAAGGCCATCCACCCACATATTGCCCGTTACACCACACGGAAGCGTATGACATCGCCCCATCAATATCAAGATAAATTTGTTTCCCGGCATCATCCTGCGATAACTCCAGTGTTTTACGATACCAGCGTATCCCCCAATAAGGTAACTTTCCAGTCGAACCGTTATAGTCAATATTGAAAGGCCCTTCAATAGCCCAATCATGGGGTAAATTCAGATATCGCCATTCACTATCATCAAAATCAGATTTTACATAGGCTATATTTTCTCCCGGATTGCCTTCCGGTCTCTGATACCTCTTCCCAAATATAATAAAGTCATTGGCACAAGGTAATAAATAAGGCTTTAGTCTAGAGTAATGTAATGCAGCACCTACCCCATCCGGATCATCTATCTGATAACGCCAGTCACGATTAATGTTTATGCGCTCACGCACCATTGAGGTATTTGCACAAACAGCATCTCGCCCCACAATGAGTACAAAACTCAATAAAATAAGAAATCTGTTTTTCATACTATTCTGTTAAATTGTTAGCACTACAAAAGTAAGGAATAGAAAGATAGACGATTATCAATATTATCTATGTTTCTGTTAATACTGTCTCAAATATCTTTTAATATGGACCTTATTTATCAACTTTGTATGCAAATAGCATGTTGCTAAATACAGTTTCAATTCATAGTTAATAACCAACAAATTTAAAAAGCCATGTACAAATATTCTAAGGATGGAGTTTCCGTACTCACAGTATTAGATAAAAGAAAACAAAAGATGAATGGATTATTTCCCATAAAAGTACAAGTTATCCACAACAGAAAACAGAAATATTACTCCACCGGGCAAGAAGTTTCTATTAGAGACTGGGAAGTATTACCACATACCAAAAATCGTCACTTATCTGAAGTACGACGTAACATCGAAAATAGTTTTTCTTTAATCAGGCAGCAAGTCGAATTTCTATCTTTTCAAGGTGAATTTCATTTTGACATCTTAAATGCACGCTTAGGTAGATATTCTGATTTTTCAGTGAATGCTTTATTTCATAAGAAGTTAGAGGAGTTAAAGGAAAATGGACAAGCCAATACTTATCTGTCTTATAAAGGTTCATTAAACAAAATAGAACAGTTTGCAGGAAAGCACATTTCTTTTCATGAAATTACCATCAACTGGTTAAACCGTTTTGAACATCACTTATCCGCATTAGGAATCAGCTACTCCAGCATGGGATTTTATTTCAGAAATCTCAAATGTATTCTCAATATAGCACGTAAAGATGGTATCATCAAAGAAAGTCAGTATCCTTTTGGAAAAGGAAAGTATGAAGTACCCACTGGATGTGGACGCAAATTGGCATTAAACCTGAAAGAAATAAAGAAAATTATTACTTATAATGATGGAACCCAAAAGACTGAAATTTATCGTGATCTGTGGTTCTTCTCTTATTTATGTAATGGCATTAATTTTCGTGATTTATTATACTTACAGTACTCCAATATCATCAATGGAGAAATCTGCTTCATACGTGCAAAAACAGCCAGAAACACCAAACACAGTAAGATTATCCATGCAGTCATCACGCCCGAGATGCAAAAGATAATAGAGAAATGGGGGAATCCACCTAAGTCACCTGAAACTTATATTTTTCCTTTCGCTACCGGAAAAGAAAATCCGTTTGAAAGAGTAAAACTGGTAAGGGATGTTGTCACTGAATGTAATCAGATACTTTATAAAATTTCCCATAAGACAGGCATTCCACGCGTCACGACCTATTCAGCGCGTCATTCATTTGCAACAGTATTAAAGCGCAGTGGTGTCAACATTTCCTACATATCTGAAAGCCTTGGGCATTCCAATTTAGCTATTACCGAAAACTATCTCGCAAGTTTTGAAGCTGAAGAAAGGAAAAAAAATTCAATACTCTTAACAAGGTTCGATCTATAAAACAAATATGTATATGTAAATAGCATGTTCCGTAGTGACGGGCAAAAACTATTTCCATCTCTTTCTTTTCACAAGATCAAAATAATAACTGCTTTTCATAGACAGAGTTTAAAATGATGTATTGATATTATGTAAAAACAATCTATTATGAACAACTCAAAAAGAATTCTAGGTGAAATCCCTTGTTAATTTAAGTCTAATTAAAAAAAAGTAGTTTAATGAAAAAGAAAGAACACAAGTCCAAATCGCTATTCTGGCGATTATCATTAGTTCTATCAGCATTGATTTTGAGTACTAATATGATGGCTCAATCTATAACCCAGACTGGTGTTATTGTTGATCAGAATAATGAACCGATGATTGGTGTAACAGTACAAGTAAAAGGTGCAACGACTGGTGGCATCACGGATTTGGATGGTAACTTCTCCATCAAATGTAATAAAGGTGCCACATTAGTATTCTCTTTTATGGGATACAAAACTGTAGAACATAAAGCGAGTGGTCAGAGAATGAGAATAGAAATGGTTGAAGATGCTCAAGCATTAGATGAAGTTGTTATTGTTGGCTTTGGTTCAATGAACAAAAAGCATATTACAGGCTCAATGACTTCAGTAGATTCTAAAATTCTGGAAGAGAAAAACTCAGTGAATGTCTTTGATGCATTACAAGGTGCAGCTCCCGGTATGCAAATCGTTTCAAATTCTGGAGCCCCCGGATCTTCGTCATTTGTATCTATTCGTGGTGCTTCCACTTTTAGTGACGAAGGCGTATCTCCATTGTATGTTGTAGACGGAGTAGTGGTAGATAATATCGACGATATCTCTGCGAATGATATCAAGCAGATTGATGTTATGAAAGATGCAGCTTCTTCCGCAATCTATGGTGCCCGTTCTGCCAATGGTGTAATATTGATTACAACTAAATCTGGTGAATCTGGTAAACCACGTGTTGATGTACGCTATCAACATTCCTTTTATACAGTTGCACGTAAATTACCCCAGGTTAATGCTTTCGAAAGTCGTTTGAGTATGGCTGCGTCTGATTTAGATAATCCATCTAAGACTTTGGAAAAATTCTCTGCACGTACTGACTCTGTTGGTATGAAATACAGTACAAATTATTATTATCAAGATCTATTATTCCGTACAGGTGGACGTGACGATGCCAGCGTACAGATTAGTGGTGGTTCTAAAGGTTTCAAGTACCGTGCATCTTTAAATTATATTGGTGAAAAAGGCGTTATATTGGAATCTGGAAACGATAAATATACGGCTAACATTAATGTTGATTATGAACCGTGGAAAAACATCAAATTTACAACCCGTGTTCGTTTAAGCTATAATAAAGTTAACAATATTAAAGAATCAGTTTTGCAGGATGCCATGCGTCGTGATCCAGATATGATTATTTGGTATCCGGACGGTGAATTAATTCCTTATTATTCTTCCGGTGGACGTCGTAATCCTATTGCAGAATTAAAGCAAAAATTAGATGAGCGTTCAACTTATAGAGGTAACTTCTATCAAGGTGTAACTTGGACATTTACTCCTTGGTTAAGATTAGATGCTGACATTTCAGCAGATTATACATCTTATAGAAACTTAACATTCTCATCCAAGTATCTGGAAGGAAGTGATAACGGAAAAAACACGGGTGCAGATAGAAGTCAGCAGACTTGGAAATATGCAGGTGAAGCGTATTTGAACTTTAATAAAACAATTGCTAAAGACCATTCTTTAAATGCTATGGTTGGTAGTAGTTTTGAAGTAAGTAATCAATTAGAATACAATATAGCTGGTTCTTTCTTCTTATCTGAAGATATTCATTACATGAATCTTGCTACAGTAAAGGATGTAAAGAACATCTATACGAGTGGTTGGGATGAAGCTATGGTTGGCGTTTTCGGACGTGTTGTGTACAGTTGGAAAAGTCGTTACACCATAACTGGCAATCTTCGTTTTGATGGTTCTTCACGTTTTGGTAAAAATAATCGTTGGGGATCTTTCCCATCAGTTTCTGCTGCATGGCGTATTTCGGATGAGCCATTTATGCGTTGGTCAAATAATGTTCTTACAGATGCAAAAGTTCGTGCCAGTTATGGTATTACCGGTAACGATAAGATTGGTCGTTATGAATCGCAAACGGTTTATACCGCAGGTTCTCAGTACTATAACTCAGTAGGAGGCATAGTCCCCGCATCCAAGTATGGTAACCCCAATTTAAAATGGGAACAGACTAAACAGACCAATATAGGTTTAGATTTGAGCTTTTTAAATGGACGTATCATGTTTGTAGCTGATTATTATATAAAGAAAACAAGTGATCTACTTTCCGATTATAATCTTCCAAGTACTACCGGTTATGATAAAATGCGTGTAAACTTGGCAAGTATTGAGAATAAAGGTGTTGAATTATCTCTCACTACCACTCCGGTCAGAACACGTGATTTTAGTTGGAGTACAACAGTTAACTGGTGGAAAAATGATAATAAAATCTTGGATTTAGCTCGTGAAGATTATATCAGTAGTGCTTGGTTGATTGCAGCAGGAAAGCCTGCAGGTTTATTCTATGGTTACAAGAATCTGGGCGTATATGAGTATGATGCGAGCAATGCATGGACTCAAGACTATAAAACTCGTTTAACTCCTGTCTTTAAACGTGATGGTGATGGTAATGTCGTTATCGGTCTGAATGGTCAACCGACATTAGAAAAATATTTAAATTCTGATGGCAGTGAATATACTGGTAAAGTCGCTCAAATGACGGTGAATGGTGTGATAGCTGGCGGTGGTGATGTCATATGGTATAATAAGCCTAACGAAAATGGTGAATTGGATAATGTAATTAACTCTAATGACCAGACAGAATTAGGTAAAGCTACCCCGGATTGGTTTGGTTCTTGGGGAAATACTCTTACTTACAAAGATTTCTCTCTTTCATTTAATTTCTATGTTAGTTGGGGTGGTCAAGTTTGGAATGACTTGAAACGTTACTATTGCTCATGGGGAGGTAATACTCATAAACAGACTCCTGAATATATTATGCAAGGATGGAAATATCCAGGTGAGATTACGGGTTGGTATGCACTGAATTCCAAACAACGTAAAACCAATAATCATTCAATGAGTTTGAGTGATCAATTCCTGGAAGATGCAACTTTTATTCGTTTACAATCTGTTCGTTTAAGTTATAATGTAAATCAAAGATTCTTGAATAAGACTCCGCTTCGTTCTGTACAAGCATATATTTATGGTAATAACTTATTGACTTGGACAAACTATACCGGTTATGATCCAGAATTGAGTGGCGGTGTTTTGACACCTGGTAAGGACAGTTCCAAGTATCCTCGTAAGCGTGAATTTGGTATCGGATTTAATGTTGGATTTTAATTAAAAGGATAAAAAATGAAGAAATATATTATTTTAGCTTTAACAAGCCTTTTAGCTTTAACAAGTTGTGAAAGCTTTTTGGATCGGTCGCCTCTATCAGACTTGTCTCCATCAAGTTATTTCAAAGACAAAGCTGAAATGAAAAACTGGAATGCGGGTATCTATGATGCATTTCAAAGTGCTCTTTCGAAGAGACAAGTACTTTTCGGTGATGTTCGTTCTGATAATGTGACAGGTACGACTTATGAAGATTCAAAGATTTATATGAATGCTTTGATGCCTAACATTTCAGATGCCAGTTGGGAACCTTTCTATACTTGTATCTCCAGATGTAATATTGGTATTCAGAAATATCCAACTATTCCTAATATCCTGGAGTCGGAATATGCTCCATACATTGCACAATGCTACGCAATGCGTGCTTATCTGTACTTTTGGGGCACCAGAACTTGGGGGAAAATGCCAATTATTACAGAGCCATGGGATGGTTCCTTAAATTCTATATCTATTCCTCGTTCTTCTTTGGAGGAAGTAAAAGAACTAATTTTATCAGATATAGAGAAAGCCATTGGATATTTTAATATGATAGTAAATGAGACAAGTGACAAATACTATTTAAGTAAAGATGCTATGTATGCTTTATTAACAGAAGTGCACATGTGGTATAATGAATACCAAGAGGCTTTGATTGCTTCCGATCATTTTATCAATCATAAGACTTTGGTATTATCAAATGGGGAGGTTGAATGGAAAAAAATATTCACTAATCCTTCTGATTCAAAAGAAGTAATCTTTGCTATGGCATGGAATTATGAAACAGATGGTGCTCTCGGAGGTTGGCCTCAACTTTTAGGTGCAAGTAATACCAATAATGGTTATAGAATGTCACAACCTATTTTTGATGAATTCATTGATCGACTACGTTCTGGCGAAGGTTATGATGCCCGTTTCTGGAATACAATTGACACAGTCAAAATATACTATAAGGCTTCTCGTGTACCTTTAACTTACGCTAGTTATACAGCTGGCGTAGAAAGTGTAAACAAATGCATCAAATATAGTGATATTGATCTTGCACGTGAATATGACTCAGCCAACCAGGTATATAAATCATACTTTGCGGTCAAAAACACAACAGATAGCGAATTTGCATTGGTAATGATGCGTATGGCAAATATCATGTTGCTTCGCGCAGAAGCTCTGAACAAATTAAACAGAGGAGATGAAGCATTAAGCATCGTCAACGATATTCGTAGTCGTGTAGGGTATTTAAAAGACGCCAAGTTAGAAGTTTCAAGTGTCAATAATACGAATGAAGTAGAAAATCTTATTTTACAGGAAAGACAATTGGAGCTTTTTGGAGAAGGTCATCGCTGGTTTGATTTGATGCGTACAGGACATTTAATAGAGGTGATGGATCCTATATATTCAGCACGTCAAGAGGCTGCTAATGTTACAGTGACTGGTTTTGGTCATGAAGGTACTAAATATTGGCCTATTTACTACAGTGAGTTTGAGTCTAATAAAGCACTTATTGGCGATCAAAATGCACCCTATACAGAACGTTAATTATGAACTATTAAAATGAAGCGAATAATGAAACTAAAATACTATAAAATAACATTAGTCTTATTGGCACTTCCTTTCTTATTCACTAGTTGTGAATTGTTGGGACTGGATTATCAAGATTCATATGATTATGATTATGATGCGGGTATGCCAAGTAATAAAATAGATATGTCTGCTTTTGAATTTATTCAATCTCGTACAGATATATTCTCTTTATTAGGAGAGGCCATTCTATATGCAGGAGTTGAAAATGAATTTAAACGTAGTGGTGTAACATACTTATTGCCGACAAATACCGCTTTTAATTCGGAGACAAGTACTGATTTGAGCTATTTTCAAACTCATCAATTAACCTATATCGATGATGAGACCGGTGAGCCGGTATCTTATGCACCCATAAGTATGACTGCTTATCCGAAAGAACAAGTAAAAGAGTTTTTACTTTACCATATTGTGCAAGGTAAATACACCTTTACTAATCTTCCGGCAGAATCTACTTGGTTTGAAACAATAGCTTCAGCCGATACAGCTAAAGTAAACATGTATTTATTGAAAGACCGTGATCCTAACATTGCATTTAATAACTTTAATGGTCATTATAAGTCTTCAATTAAGCCACGCACTTCCAACTTATACAACTCTGACGGATCATATATGCATGTATTGGATAGTTGGTTGGACCGTCCTACTAAAGAACAATTGAATATGAAATAACCTAAAAAGATTACGATTATGAAATATATTTATCGATTTTTCCTTATCCTACTTTGCGCTTTCTCCTTTGCAAACTGCGGTGATGATGATTTTATAGAAATAGACTCATTGAGTGCAGATGGAGATGAGTTCTATTGTAACCAGAAAGTGAAAGTATGGATGTGTGTACGCTCTAGTGACTTATGGCATACCAACTATGAGTGGGATTGTGATGCAGGTACATTAACTCAGCCTCAAGGTTTAAATGAAATGACATGGAAAGCACCAAGTATTCCAGGTACTTATACGATTACTTGTCGTGCAAGTATCGGTGGTGAAACTCAAGTGCGCTCTCATAAAATGTATGTTTCCAGTTACTACTTTGATAAATTTGAGAAAACTCCTCATTCATTGTCTCTACAAAGTAATACTACCGGTACATTAAAGAAAGAAGCTGATGGTAACCAGTACCTACAAACCAAAGTTAATTCTGCAGCAGAAGTGAATCGGTATGTGCGTCGTGCTTTTGGTGATAATACATTATATACTCCATTTAGCACTCGCATGAAGCTCGGTTTTGAATCTAATGTTCCTAATCTGCAAGAAATAAAAGTTGGAACTAAAACAGGCAAACCCATGTTGGAATACCGTTGGAATTTGCGTTCTGACGCTTCTAATAATGGTGCTTATATTAATCAGATTCGTTTATTGTGGTATCCGGGAAAACTGAAAAGTGGAGAGGTTTACCCTGCCGTACCTAATGATGACGTAACAGTTGAAGGAACTTCCGATTATAATGTACAGTTAATAGTACAATATACATCTGCAGAAGGTAAGAAAACTACGTATAACGAATATCATAACCTGAATACGATGAATACATTTACAGCTAAGCTTTATCAGACAGTTTCTATGTCTGTAGACGAAAGTGAGGCACTCATTGTCCATGTAGCAGGTCAGGAAGTCTTGAAAAGTACCATTTTAAGTAATGCCCGTAATATAAATGCTTGTGAAGGCCGTATGTCCATTAATAACTGGGAACTTTATCTTCCTAATGGTAATGGTGGAAAAGATATTCCGGTATTATATATTGATGATGCTTATGCTTCAAACACCGGTATTTTAGAATAATATTCATTAATCAAAAAGTATCTTAGGAGTCATTATACCCCTAAGATACTTTTTTAATTCTTACGATTATGAAAAAACGATTATTTCTCGCATTGTGTACATCTCTGTTTATACTAACTGCCGTAGGGCAGGATTTTAGAGGAGTTATTGTTAATGCTAAACAACGACCTCTGAAAGGAATGAAGGTTTGGAAGAAAAATACTACAGAGAGTGTGAAGACTGACGAAATGGGAGTATTCTCCTTTTCCGGTTTAAAACCTACAGATACATTGGTTGTGTCTATATCAAAAAAGGAGGAAGCTGTTATTCCAATTGGTAAAATGTCACAAGCTTCTCTTAAAATAGAAAAGAAATTCTTTATATTATTTGATGGTCAAAAAGACGAAAAAAGGGAATATACCAAAATACTTCGTGCCAGTTATAATTCCAACGTACTGACTCGTGAGCAAATTCAGAAGCTATCAGCTAATAATATTTATGATTTATTCAAAGGTGGAGCTATTCCGGGAGTAACTGTAAACGGAGATAAAATAACAATCAGAGGTGGAAGTTCATTCGATTTGGATAACGAACCTTTATTTGTCGTAGACGGAACTTTGTATGAAAGTAGCAGTGAAGTTGATGGAGTAGTCTCAATCAATGATATTGATAAAGTGGAAATTCAGAAAGATGGTGCAGCTTATGGCATGAAAGGAGCTAATGGTGTCATTGTTATCACTACAATTAAAAAATAGAATAATACATATCCACTATGAGGAACAGCCGAATACGTTATCTCCTAACTATATGGGTGATACTTTTTGTTAGCATATTTACATGCAATGCCCAGCAAATTGATACTGTTTATATGAATAAAATTGCTAGTTCATTTAAGCAAATTACCAATCTGCCGCAAGAAAAAGTATATCTGCATACAGATAAACCATATTATTTTGTAGGAGATACTATTTGGTTAAAAGCATATTTGGTGAATGCCATTACTCATTTTTCAGGAAATGGAAGTCAGTATGTATATGTAGAACTTATAAATCGCAAAGATAAAGTCTTGCAACGTATCAAAATTCAGCAAGATAAAGATCTCTTTGCAAGTTATCTCACCTTACCTAAAACTTTGGAGGCGGGTGATTATTATCTTCGTGCATATACTCATTGGATGCTGAATGAAGATTCTTCTTTTTACTTTTCTAAGAATCTAAAAATATTAGCTTCTCAATCATCTTTTATGTATCCTGAAATTCGATATGAGCAGAAGGGTAAAAAGCGTACGGCAATTATTACATTCAAAAGGCCTGACAATGGCGTCTATGCAGGCAATTATGTACATTATATGGTTCGTACTAAAACACATGAAAACAAATTTCGGCAGCAACAAACTAATAAAAATGGAGAAATACAGATAGACATCCCGGAAAAAGAAGAGATAGAACAATATATCTATGTTGTACTGGAAGACAAACAATTAAAATATAAGCATACATTCTACGTTCCTGATGCTTTTGATTATCAAGTTGATTTCTTTCCGGAAGGAGGTAACCTGATAGGAGGTTGTACTCAAAAAATAGGTATAAAAGCTATAGATATAAATGGAAATTCAGTAGAGATAGCAGGTGACATTTTAAATAGTAGTGGTGATACCATAACTCATTTTAAGAGTGTCTATGCCGGTATGGGTAGTTTTATGCTACCAGTTTCAATGGGTGAAAAATATAAGGCAATTGTTAGTACAACAGAAGGTATAAAAAAAGAATTCTCATTACCAGAACCAGAAGCGAATAGGCTTGCTTTATCTATTACTGAACGTAATGGAGTTATACACTATACAATATTACATACTCCTCAGAAAAAGCTTTCAGAGAATTTGTATTTAGTAGCTCATATTCGTGGATTTCTTCTATTTATACAACCAATCGAAAAAGAACAAGGAGCTATCAATTTACAATCCGTTCCGGAAGGCATACTAACTCTTACAATATTGGATGGAAACTATCTTCCGCATAGTGAACGTCTTGCTTTCGTTCGCCGGGAAAATAATTCAGTTTGGAAACTGACTCCTGATAAATCATCTTATGATTCACGTTCTCCGGTTTCTCTCGACATTCATTTATCTGATCTGTCAGGACAACCCATAAAAGGCAATTTTTCATTAAGTGTTACTGATAATTATGCAATTGGATGTGATTCGATAGGAGATAATATTCTTTCTAATCTACTGTTAACATCTGATTTAAAAGGATATATTGAAACGCCTGGGTATTATTTTAAAAATAATACCCAGCGACTAAAAGCTTGCCTGGATAATTTAATGCTGACACAGGGCTGGAGTCGATTTAATGTGGAAGATCTTTTAAAAGAACAGCAGACGAATCCGCAATATTTTATGGAAGTCGGACAATTTGTTTCCGGTAAGGTATTGGATATCCGCAACAAGCCACTTGCAGGAAAACATGTGAATGTGTTTGTCAATAAGCGCCCTTATCCTTCAATATATACAGATAGTAATGGAGTATTTCTTGTTGATAAGTTAAGTTATGCAGACACAGCCAGAGTGGAAGCACAAGTAATAGAGAAAGGAAAAATATTTCGTGCCAATGTTCAAATAGACCGGGATTATTTTCCAGAAGCGACTAATGCCCACCCTTATATAAATACAAAATATCAGCACCAAAATGAATATATCGAGGAGATGCAATCGCCCTTTGTAAAAGAAGATGGTGTTTTAATGTTACGGCTTCCGGAAGTCGTAATCAATGCCAGAACTCTGGTGAAAGATCGTTTTTCTTCTTATAAAATGGACGATGAAGAAATGTTATCTCAACAAGATGCACGCACAGCACTTGATCTGGTAAAGAAAGTTTCAGGATTTCGAATTATCGATAATCGACCCTATATTAATCCTAAATACTCTCAACGTCCAGAGCATTTAATGTCTAATGATGTAAATAACCGAAATGCATTACGTCCGAAAGAAAAAATAGATTACGGCCGTACCGCACGCTTTATGTTAGATAACAGGGCTGTTGGCTTTAATGTGCTTTCTCTTATCGATGCAGCAGATATTATTGGTGTTCATAAAATAGATCCGGAAGTTGATGCAGCTGTCAATATCACTCAAAATCTGAAATATTTGGAGGCAGCATATAATGAGGCATTTGAAAGCGGTGCTACTTTAGAAGAATTGGAAGAACTGGAAGTTGACAAGCAGCTTCAAAAAATGAAAGATGGATCTCAAAATATTTCCGGAGGATGTATTGTATTAACCTCTCGTACCGGTAATTTAGCAATTCCCAGTAATTCTCAGGGAGACACCGCTTTCCTGCTTGGCTTCAATCGGTATAAATCTTTTTATAGTCCTAAATATACAACTGATATTGAACGCCAATCTTCTGTACCAGATAACCGTACTACTATTTATTGGCAACCAAAACTTTTAACTGATGAAAATGGTAATGCCAATGTTCATTTTTATACTGCTGATCGGCCAAGTTATTATACTGTAGTTATTGAAGGGATAACAGATAAGGGGGTTCCTTGTCGGTATGAATATTTATTAAAAAGATAATGTCACATCTTATAAATGATAAAACTATGAAACATATTAATTTATTTCTGATGTTGTGCGTACTTTGTATTGTTGTATACGGAATAAGTGCTTGTTCCAAAGAAGAGAATCATAAGCCAGATACGGATCAGTCTATTCCAACTCCAGAGCCAGACCCTACTCCAGAGCCCGAACCTGACAATTACACATTGCAAGGAACTATGCAGGCTGCAGAACAATTAGTTGGGAAAAATTATTCTGAGATTCATAAGTATATGCGCTCTTACGGCTGGGATTATTCTGAACACCCCAATTCATCTGACAAAGATCACAATGACGGTATACATTGTGAGGTTGTATACGACAAAATCATACAACAATATGTTTTTAAATTTATCATTCATGCCAATGCAGAGATACTTGATGGTGATCGCGGAAAATTGGAAGACCGTCAACGTAATGAAATGAAAACACAAACAACTGCTGCTTGGTATAAATTGAATGGAAACTGGGACGAATGGCAACGCTTGGAATGGAAATTCCGTATTCCGAAAGATTTTAGACCTTCTACGAGTTTCTGTCACATTCACCAACTAAAAGCGCAGGAAGGAAACAATGGCTCTCCACTGATAACGATTACTCCCCGCTGCAATAGCAATGGTAGTAATCGACGAATACAAGTTATTCATACAGGTGATAAAAGTGCCACTAATAAAGGTACAATAATAGACAATTTACCTCTATCAGACTTTGAGGATGAATGGATACAAGTAGAGACAGAAATGCATTATACCCATAATGGTTCATTTAGCATTAAGATGACACGTATCAGTGATGGAAAAATCCTAGTTAATAAATCGTTCTCTGATATAGACATGTGGAGAAAAGGTGCTATTAGTATTCGTAATAAATATGGTATTTATCGGAGCTTTGGCAGAAATATGGATGGTGTGGATGATCGCCCAACAAACGGAATAAAGGATGAAACTCTACAACTGGCTGATTTTAAAGTCTACGAAAAAAATACGAACCCTAATCCGGAGAGTCACGATTAAAATGTAAGAAATAACATAGAGAGTTCTACTCCGACCCTAAATAAGGTAAGATGAAAAAGTTGTTTATTACAATGATCTGTATCTTTATTCTTCCTTCTTTGTTTTTCAAGGATGGAGGCGAAATACTAGCTTTTCCAACTCAGGAGAAAGCCTATCTCCACACCGACAAGTCTTTCTACTTGATTGGCGATACCATTTGGCTGAAAGGTTATCTTGTAGATGCACAAACGCATAAAGAAAGTGATGCACAAAGTCGCTTTTTATATATCGAACTCATAAACCGGAAGAATAAGGTAATTCAGCGTAAAAAAATAAAAGAAGAAAACGGGCATTTCTCTAATTTCATTCCTTTAGAGAAAGATATTGAAGAGGCCGATTATCAGATTCGCGCTAACACCAATTTCATGAGAAATCAAGGAGAGGAGTTCTTCTTTACCAAACAGATTCCCGTATATGCCAATACCTCTTCGTTACTTACTGCGAACATCGAATATGATTCGGATGAAACCGATGGGAAATATGCCGTTATCACCCTGTTGCGTAAAGACGGCACTCTCTATGCAGGTTCTCGTGTCGAGTACATGATTCGCACGAAAGAGTATATGAATCGCTTTCGCCGTGTGAGAACAAATGCCGATGGACAAATACGCTTTAAGCTGCCCGACCGGGAGAAAGGCGTGGAACCTTATGTCTACCTTTCTCTATACGAGAAAGAATATGTACACCGCAAGCGCATCTTCCTGCCGCAGGATTATGAATATACAGTTGGCTTCTATCCGGAAGGAGGGCATTTACTGGCAGGAGTACAACAGCAGGTTGCCTTTAAAGCAGAAACTTCGACCGGGGAAATAATAAATGTAGAGGGATATGTATTAAATCAACGAAAAGATACATTGGTCACACTCAATAGCGAGTATGCCGGCATAGGCTCCTTTACGGTTCAAGCCGATGAAGCAGATACACTGTGTGCTTTTGTGAAAGATAATCTTGGGCATGAGCGGAGTTTTACTCTACCTAAAGCTTCCACCACCCATATTTCTCTCGCCATACATCAGGATCCCACTTCTGTACACTACTGTATACTCACTCCTTTGGATAGAGAACTGAATGAGGACTTCGGTTTATTGGTGCATACACGTGGCAAGATCCTCTTGAATCGTGTCGTATCTCGCGAACAATTATCCGACAGTATCCCTCTCGACTCGTTTCCCGAAGGAATTGCCCACTTCACACTATTCAACCGTGATACGACAGTGGTGAGCGAACGTCTTGTCTTTGTCAGGAAGCCTGACGCTGTGTTTCAGTTAGCGGTTTCTGGTACTCCGGCCGACAGTCGCCAACCTGTAAAAATGGGGTTACGCATTTTGGATAATCAACATAGGCCGGTTCAGGGAAATTTCTCTTTGAGTATAACCGACGATTTCGCCGTGAATATGGATGCTACAACCAACCATGTGGTCAGTGAGCTATTGCTGAATTCTGATTTAAAAGGTAATGTCTTTTCTCCCGCTTACTATTTTTCTTCTTGTACTCCGACCATCGAAAAGCATTTGAACCAACTTATGCTGACACACGGCTGGCGTAGATATGATGTGAGTACAAATTTGAGAGAAGCGAAATATAAATATGAAGTTGAGAAAACTCAGCAAATCTGCGGATATGTTGAAAGTCATTTTGATAAGAAAAGATTGTCTCATTTTGCACTGCTTGTGAGTACTTCTCAAAAAGCTTTCAAACAAATTGTTGTTTCCAATGAGAAAGGAGAGTTTTCTTTTACCCATAATTTTCAGCAGGTCAAGGATCGTTTGACAGAGTTCCTGATTAACGGTGCTGGGAAGAAACCCAAATGGCGATATGGCATTTACATGAATGAAACGGAATATCCTAGTACTCACCACTTACACTGGCAAAAAGAAGAAATACCTTTGAAAAGTAGAGCTTTCATTAAAAGTGTGCGCGAAGATTATACTCTTGTAAATGGAGAAAAAATATACCGACTGCCGGAAGTGGAGGTCACCGCTTTGCAATTACCGGATGGGTGGGTCTCATATAAGGTGGTTGAACCGGAGAAGATAGAACAGATAAATGAAAAGACGGCTTTGGATTTATTGAAGAGAACTCCTAACATTATGGTTCATTCCGGAGTTAGAAATAGTGTTAACCAAATGTTTGTATTAGTTCCAAACAGAAACTTCAACGAAAAAAGTTCTTACAGCAAAATATCTGGTTCTAATGGCGAAAGTCCGATATCAGGTTACTGGGAACGCTTCTGGAAAAGAGTACCCGTAATAGTTGATGGATATGAACTAAAGAATCTACAAGATCTGGAAAATCTGCGTGCCGAGGATGTGAAGTCTATAAATTTTGTACGAGATAAGGCAATGTATATTGCAAACAGCGAGGATCATTATACTTGGGAAAATTATGAAGAAACAGAGGCTGTAACAATAGCCAATGCACCGAGAACTGGTGATGCACTACCTCTGATCGTTCAGCCCCAGAAAGTATATATAAGTACTTATCTCTCTAAAGGAATTATCGGTTCTTCTATTCCGAGCATTGCCCGCATAGGTTATTTATCCTATGCCGAGAATGCAGAATTTTATGCTCCCCAATACCCTACCGAAGAAAGTCGTAAGATTATCGACTCTGATAAACGTACCACCATTCACTGGGAACCCAATATCCGTCTAAATGAGAAAGGCGAAACAGGACTAAGTTTTTATACAGCAGATCGCCCTTCTACGTATACGATAGTGATAGAAGGTATAACAGATGATGGGAAAGTCTGTCGGTATGTAAAGCAAATAAAATGAGAAGAAATAAACGATATTGAGGTTATGTTAAAAAAAAATAAACTGCACCCCAAAAGTTTTATGTCTAACTTTTGGGGTGCAGTTCAAACTATTCTCTAAGAGCACACTAAGGATAAAAGAGGTAGCATCGTTTTATTGAACTGGAAAATCTGCACTGGTCAGAGATGCCCAAGGCATAAACGATTGGTTAACTGTTCCTTCCGGACGACTTTTCTGAATCATTTTATAGGTATAAGGCATATCCATTCCTTTACGGTCATGATAATGATGGTAAGCTCGTTCCCAGGCAGGACATATCTTTTCGCGTTGTTTGGGTGAGATCTCAGGTCCATAGACTGGTTTTCCAAACCAAGTGATATACTGTATATGAGGAACGTCTTCACCCGACATGTATTTAGCTGTATATTCAAATCCTTTATAGAGACGATTATCGAATGCCCCATATAAGTCTATTTTTTGGTTCCATGCTATCTCTGCGGCACAAGCAAGGAAAGCAAGCCCCATCTGTACATGCTGCTGATCACGTCCACTCTCTTGACATTGTCCGTTTTCATAAAAATAGTTCTTTATAGAGCCGTTACTATCACCGTCTGTCAACTGTTTGCATGCTTTGTCAAAAATATCTCGTCGATCAAGGAAGATGCCGATACACATTATGGTTTGTCCGTTGGCAGCATCCCAATTGCCATTGTAACGAGGTGTCCAGTCTGTTATCACAGGATACCAAATATTGATTACCATATCTTCGAATGCCTTACGATCTTTGTCACTCCAACCTTTGTAGGTATATTTGATGATCTCGGCAGCATTGAGGTATTTGATGCCTGCTGTACCCACTTTCAGTTGGCGATTGTGATTGACGACCAATTCAAGGGTATTTGCCCAGGCATTAAAAATTTCAATAGCCTTTTCCGCATAAGCTTCATCTCCTTCCACATACCATTGCAAAGCCATGGTGTAGGCGGAGGCTCCATCACGTACAAACTCTTTCCCACCATTATCGGGCTGATTATACGGGCCGTTATCCACAACTTTAAATGGAGTTGGCTTATAGCGGAGTGAGGCAATTTCTGAATCTTTGAGCTGATTCCATGCTTCCTTCCAAGGCTCTTCACCTGCAAGGATTTTTGCTTTCATAAACTCGAGGTCAGAGGTCGTATGTAACATGCCGGGATGCACAAATTCTTGTCCGAAACAAACGGTACACATCAATACGTACAGGAGCGAGATAAAAGTTTTTTTTGTCATAACAATTAGTAGATTTATTTTTGATATTCAGGAGCATAATCAAATCACTTTCCGGTGGTTCTGATAAGAACTTTCTGACTGTAAGCTTTCCGGCCGGCCTCTTCCACACGAACTATGTAAAAGTCATCGTTCAATGGCACACTTTCCACCCAGTTATTAGTAGAAGATTTAAGCGTCTGCACCATACTTCCGTTCGTGGTATAAATAGATATCAATGCATCTTTTTGTGATTTTACTCTCACACGGTTTATCTCTACAATGATATGCGGGGTATTTTCTCTGTTTACTTCAGGCATTAACCCCGTAGATATACCTCTGGCTTCTCTTTGAGCTTCATAAAGTGATGCCGGTTGCAGATTCTTACAATTCTGCCCTTCGATATATCCATCCATATATTCACTCATCGTATTGCGATACCGTCGTATCGTCTTTGCCGTACAACCGATAGCATAGTTCTGCCCTGTAGGTACTTTGTCCAGATAAATAGCACCTCCCTGTACATCGCAATTCCAAAAGACACTGTTAGTACCTCCCCAGCCATGACCACTTCCCATGTTATCACGTAGGTACATGCCGATTTTACCGGCATTTGATTTTATGGTTCCCAATTCTTTCCAATTGTCAAACAGAATACCTTGTGACCATAAACGGTGTCCCTCTGCCTGTGCAAGAGAAAGCTCCGAACGGAAATTTAGCACCACAATACCGCTGGTAGTGGCGCAACCGTTAGAGATATAGTGATGACGTCCGTTACGGGCATAACAGTTCTTAAGCAAGATCAGTTGTGAACGATGGTAGTTTTCAAAGTTATAATATGTACCTCCGGTGCAAAGTCCTGAAGGATCAATTGCATAACAATCTTCGATTGTGCTTCGCGTAGTCGATGTTGTTTTGATACCTGCATGAACGAATCCTGACATCGAAACACCTTTTACCCATGAATTTTCCAAAGAACTCATATAGATACAGTTCTGATCGACATTGGCCGTAGAATTTTCCGGGCTTCTTTCCAAAGAGATATGCAGGTTTTCAATACCTACATTGTGACGAACAGTACCCGGATTCTCAATTTTATAAATATAAGCTTGTGCATATTGCTGATCGAGTGTATAGAAAACAGGTGCATCCACTTCAATTGTATTTCCTTCTACATTGGTCACATAACGGTGATAGGAAATATCAATATCTTTAATCTTCCATTTCATACTTTCATCTGTATTCCGTTTTGTGTTTCCACCATACCAGACTGCTTCCAGCCATTCCGTAGTAGTGGGGTACTTTATACAGATTAAATCGCCAATCTGATAAGCACTTGCGTCAGTTACCTGAAACGAATAATCTCCCGGCATTACCTTCTGGGTTGTAATATTTACTTGGTTGTTTCCTTTTCCATTGCCCCAGTTATCTGCAGAAGAATTTCCCATTAAAATGAGTCGCTTTGCCTTCTCGGAAGCCTTTCTACCATACAGGACGGTAGAATCATTCTCGGAAAAACAATTACCTTCACCGCGCAGGATAACTCCATCGTACGTCAAATTCAAGGTTCCATCAATATTATATCGCCCAGCTTTCAATAGTACGACTCCCCGGATACCGTCAGTATTCAACTCATATTGTCCAACCTCATTAATCGCTTTTTGTACATGTTGCGTATTATCAGCTTCTTTATCTTCCAGTGGACTAATAACGATGGTGCGTTCCGGCAAGTTGATTACAGGAACATCTTTTCCATTTTTATACCCTGCCTGACTAAAATCGGGTATGACAAAACCATCTTTATCTTTCTGATAAGTCAGATTTCCGGTCTTATCCTGAGTTACGAGTTGTGATTGCCAGCTTTCTTGTGCCATGAGCAAATTAGAACCTACGAATCCAGAGAATCCTATAAATAAAGATATAAGGTGTGCTTTCTTCATATTTATTAGTTTTTTATTTGTTTTACAAAGAAACCCTTTCTTTAGCTACCCCCTTTATTGAGAAATCTCATTTTCTTGCAATTTTGTATCAGATTAAAGTATTAAGTGAAGAACCGACCTCTATCTTTTCTCATCCAATTCACATGTCTTTTTGCAATATTATTGTCTATTTTACTTTTAAAAGAAAGCCTATTTAATCTATTCTATAACTCATGATTTTTGCAGGATAAAGATTATAGTATCTTTTACGATTCAATCCCGGAATACTTATGCAAGAAGGTCGAATAAAAAATAATAGATATGCAGAAAATGAATAAAAAAGAGAATAAAGCTTAAGTATCTGGAGATAGAATATTAATATCCAAGACGCAGGACATTAATATCCTGCGTGCAAGAAGTTAACTTCCTGTAGACAGGAAGTTAATACCTGATGTACAAAGCCTATATAAACGTCATCAGGAATCCCCAAAGTGTATTTAGATCTTCTATTTCTTCTTCTTTTCCGTTCACTTTTTCAGTAGCATTTTATCAACAGACACAGGATCATTTCTTGCAAATTGTAACCGAAAGACAGAAAAGGATAATACTTACAAGAAAAACCTGTAAGCATTACCCTTTTCTACTTTCTTTTTGAATTTATCTAATCCTGTTTCCGTGCATTCTTTTTAAACTTATGGCAGGAAAGGGCGAAAGAATACAAACGTACAATGATTGAAAATACAAAATGTCAAAGCGACAAATTAATCATGAGGTTGTGGATTCGGATTAGTATGTGCTTCATAGACTTTAAAATCTGCCAATTGTAGACTTTCATCTTTAAGGCCATTGTCCGGGCGATCGGATGCACTCTGCATCTTCCGCCCCAGACTGCGATAGATACCAAATTTATTACGGATGTTCGTTGCTCCTTTTCTCCATAAATCTACATCAGAGAAAGATTGATTGGCAAGTACTTTGCCATCGCTGATTCGGGTGAGCTTGATGCGGAACGTGCCATGATGGGTATAATGCATTTCAGTCTCAACCTGTATCCATTCGTCCTCAAAATCAGAAAGGGGAAGATCGTCTATCAGAACTCCTTTACCCGATGTTCTTGTATCTCCCGTATGGATTACTTGCACGCGTTTATTATCACCGTTCTCATCACAACGTGTACTGATGGTGATGAGTGGTGCACCATTGTTTCCCTCTTGCGCTTTTAGTTGGTGGAGGTGGCAAAATTTTGTAGTGGGTTGAAAGCCTTTCGGAATACGGAACTTCCATTCTAATCGTTGCCATTCATTCCAGTTCCCATTCAGATGGTGCCAATTACGGTTGGTCTGGCTTTTCATTTCGTTCCGCTGACGATCACTCAATAACCTGCCGCGGTCACTATCCAAAGCTTCAGTACTGGCATGATTTATGAATTTAAATATGTATTGTTGCAAAATAGGATCGAATATTACTTCACAATGAACTCCGTCATAATGATCATTCTTCGATATATTAGGATGTTCAGAGTAGTCCCATCCTAAAGTGCGCATATATTCATGTATGGCATTATAACCTCTTCCAACCAATTCGGAAGAAGCCTGCATACCTCCTTGAAAAGCATAGTCGGACGGAGTGGGAAGAGGTAACTGGGCAGTAGATCCGTATCCGATAGCTTGCAATGCAGATTCGCCTAAACGCTCCTTAAGTTGTGCAAGATAAAGACTTTGAGGGGCAACCTGAGTATTATGAGAATCGAAAATACCAACGGGCAATGTCGGCCCCGATTGATTGAAAGGACGGCGTAGTGGTGTACTTTCCCCTTTACTACCTATTACCCAATTGCAGGTTCCCGGTGGTATTTGGTTCACATAACTTTTTGCTACGCAGTTCCAAGCAACGGACCAGGCAGTGCCCCAACCGTGACCAGAACCCATAGAACCGCGATTCTTGAAATCAATGCCTCCGTCCGGCAATACACAATTATCAAGTAGTAAACCAGTGCTCCAGCGTTGATGTCCTTCTATGCGTCCGTTCCCTCTGAAGCTGCAATTAAGGAATACAATAGGGCCTGTTTGCCCGCCGCCAAGTGCCACAAACCAAATATTGTCGCCTGCAACCGAGCAACGGTCCAGTAAAATCTGTCCTCCATTCGGTGCAAATTCTGCTGGTTTGGAGGCTCCCTGATGTAGAGCCCTTCTTACCACATTAATTTGTTGCAGGGTGATACGCCGACCTCCTACACCTACGCTTTCCATGGTTTCCATTGCATTGATATCTTTCGCCCAGCAATCTTCTCCATTTATTCTTAATGCGTAATATAAAGCTTTTCCATGATTAACTGCCTGCGCCGGCGATTCAATGCGGAGGTTCTCCACACCGCACTGACGAATACGCCGGACATCATTGGCTATCACCACCGTAGTGTTATCATCCGTAAACTGGGCATCATAAGAATCTACTAGCGGAACTGTCAGAGTGATTGTATTTTTCTCGATACCTGCAATCGTCCGTTCTGCAATCAACAGTCTTCCTGCCTTTATCCAAGTCTGAGGTTTTCCATCGCGTACCAGATCGTGCATCTTCATATATTTAATCCACCTCTCTGTCACAGGTTTACGTATTTCGATATTATCTCCAACTGAAAGTCCCGAAGCGTCTTCCACTGTAAAATGATAGGAACCGGCAGGAATATATTTGTCAATGACTTTTATGCTCTTCTCATCCTGAGAAGTCTCTCCCAAACGATTGCCTGCCCTCTGACGGAGATTGTTATTCACAACTATAGCTGTGTGTTTCCCACCAGTCATAACAATGGTACTTCCACTTGGGTCACTTCCGGTACCACGCAAAACTACACCGTCAGCCGTAATCTGGATAGTACGTTCGCACACAAAACGTCCGGGCGCCAACAATACGGCTCCCCGGAATCCATTTTCATCTTTGGGAAGTGCAGAGACCATATCAATAGCTTTTTGGATATAGTCCGTGCAATCTTCATTCTCCCCTAAAAAATGTACCGTCAACTTGGCTGGAACATAAGGTAATGTAACTCCACCGCCTTTATAGCCAGCATGGGAAAAATCAATGATGCGATCACCTTTTTTCGTTGTTTTATATACTAATTTCCCAGAAGCGTCCGGATAAATCCACTGGCTTTTACCTGTTGGTTCCTGTCCCATAACGGACAAGGGAAAAAGAAGACATAGTAGATAATAGATGTTTTTCATTTGTTTTATCAATAGAATTAATTAATAGTGTAGCAAAGAAAGGGGAAAAAGGGAATTCCCATTATATATATTGTCTCAAATGCTTGCAAAAAAAGAGCAAACTTCTACCTAAAGTAAAAGTTTGCCCGATTTAAGATTAACTAGATGTCCCGTTAGGAAATCATATCACTATATTATTAAATGTGTACTATTTCAATGGATCAAAGTCACCACTTTCCCAACCAATTGTTTGCTGTAGTTTAGGATTCTGCTCAAAGTGTTTGCGAGCTAATCCCTGGAAGTAATAGTTGTCTTTCACATCCCATTGGTAAGTTTCGTCAATTCTCCAGGTTTGAGTGGTGAAGTACTTGAAATAATTTTTCGTCATTAATTCCGGATCGCTCTTTATCATAGTGATAAAATCTCTTCGTGCCATAGCAGCATATTCGTTCTTCACTTGTATTTCAATTCTGTAACGAGAATATCCTTGCATATCAGAAAATATTTTGCGACGAAGCAAATCCCAGAAACGTTTGCCTTCATAAGCCAATTCAATGCGGCGTTCATAAAGAACGGCATCAATCAACTCTTGTTGACTCATATTTGCCTTTAAACCATAGAGCCCGTCCGCATTGGCCGTTATGCCGGCTCGTTTACGAATATCTTTCAGAATTGTATAAACTTCATCTGACTTATTTCCTACTTCCGCTGCACATTCAGCAAGATTCAATAACACTTCTGCATAACGCATTTCAATCCAGTCCATGTCACCGTGATCCTTGGCTTCGGTAGCTGTCTTTTCTGGGATAGAGAACTTGCATGAATAAAATCCTGTGCCAGTTGGACTATGAGTATCTTCGCCACCTTTGTAAGTGTACATGCAACCTTGGAACCATTCCGGCATACCATTCAATGGATATTCAGCACCATTGTAAACGATGATATCATAGAAACGGGGGTCACGGTTCAACCAGAACATACCGGTAGCATCAGTAGCAGTAGGATTAAAAGCTTCCTTCACGCCATCACCATCTACATCTACTCCCGGAGTGGTACCATCAGCCATTGGGAAAGCAAGTGCCATATCCAATGTAGGATGGTGGTTACCGGTAGCTCCTACCGAAAATTCCAACGGACGCAGCCCTGCCATGAAGTTATGTGTACGTACCGGATCGAGGAAACGGGTAGTAATTACAGTCTCAGAGGTAGTCTCTTTTGTCCATATCTCCTTATAAATAGGATGTAAAGCACGTTGTCCATTCTCTGACAGTTCCTTTTGGGCCGCTAAGCAGGCATTGTATGCTGTTTGCCAACGGGTGCGATCATTGTTCGGATTAAATTGTTTACTGGCATAAGTCAGCAACACACGTCCTTTGAAAGCCATAGCTGCTCCTTTGGTGATACGTCCAAAGTCATTTTCTCCCCAAATACTGGGTAATGAGGCTGCTGCATCATCAAGGTCTTTCACTATCTGGTCAATACATTCTTTCGCTGTATTCCGAGTAACATATAAATCGTCATTATGTCTGTCCTGTGGAGTTAAAATCAGAGGTACACCTCCATAAATTTTTACCATCTCAAAATACTGATAAGCACGTAAGAAAAGCGCTTGTGCCTTTATACGGTTCCGGATGTCCTCGGACAAACTACCTCCATCAATACTGGTTAACAGAACATTGATAGTATATATCTTGTCATAAGGCCAGTGTTCTCCTAGAGGACCTCCAGCGGTAGCTACTGCCGTCAGTCGACCATGAATAAAATCACCACCTCCGTTACCCTCATCACTATATTTAGAATAATCACCACTAAATGACGGCAGATTATCTTTGTAGCATTTATCCAAAAAAGCTGTAGACAGAATCTCACTATTCCATGTTGCCTTTTCGCTGACAGCTGTCAAGTCGTCTTTATCCAATACGGAAGTACAACTGGTTAAGCTTGCAAATGCCAATGCTGTAATAGCTATTATATGTTTTGATTTCATAATATTCAAGTGTTTTTTATATAATTAGATCGTTATATTCAAACCAAATGAGAAGTTTCTCATAACAGGATAGTCTGAAATACTCGTTGCTTCGGGATCCATCCATTTTACTTTATCCTGTAATAAGAAGAGGTTTGTACCATTCAGGAAAAGTCTTGCTTTCTCAATACCTATCCGCTGAACGAATGTCTTCGGCAAATCATAAGATATGGATATATTTTTGCAACGCAAGAAAGAAGCATTGCGTACCCAGAAGGAAGAAGCTTCATTATTCTTGTACTGTGTAGCACCTGGCATTGAAGCATTTGTATTCTCTGGTGTCCAGTGATCATTATAATATTTGAATGTACTTGTATGGGCATTGATACCATTACCACGGAAATCCATCAACTTCTTATGACCGGCCATTCCTTGGAAGAATATATCAAGCATGAATCCTTTCCATTTACCGCCAATCGTGAAACCATAAGTGATAGGAGCTACTTTATTTTCAATAATAACAACTTTGTCATCATCTGTAATGATACCATCCGGTTCATCACTCTCAGGACCACGGACATCTTTGTATATCAACATACCTAAACCGGGTTTCTGTCCCTTAATGGTCATATTCGGATTTTCTTCCATATATTGCTGCAACTGTTCCTCGGTACGAATCATACCAATACATTCAAATCCCCATTCACGGCTCAATGACTGACCGATTTCAGATTTGTACGCCCGGATATTTTCTGCTTCATCTTTCTTGGACCACCAGCTGTTCGCAAAGCTAAAGTTACCTCTTAAATAATAGTCCACCTTACCGATTCTGTCATTGTATCCCAGTTCTACTTCAAAACCACGGGATTTGACCTCAGAATAGTTTTCTTTTGGCAAAGATGCACCAAATGTAGTAGGTACACTTACATTCAGGTTATCAAGAATATCGTATGTACGTCTGTAGAAATATTCAAAACTGAAATCAAATTTATTTCTAAACCAACGGCTATCAAAACCGATATTATAAGAAGTTGACTTCTCCCAAGTCAATTTAGGATTAGGAACTTCTTTAGGTTCCAATCCATAAGATAAACCATTGAATACAGCACCTGTAGTAATTCCGTAGCGAGCCATCCATTGCCAACCGCCAATAGCATCGTTACCTAATGTAGCAATAGAACCGCGCAGCTTCATGTAATCGATAAACTTGATATTTTCTGAGAAGAAAGGTTCACTGGAAATACGCCATCCTGCTGAAACAGAGGGGAAGAAACCCCAGCGTTGATCAGGAGCAAATTTTGTAGAACCATCGACACGGAATGCAGCTTCCAGTAGATACTTGTCTGCATAAGCATAGTTCAAACGACCTACATAGGAAAGACGACCACTTTCGCTCACAGAACCAGCCCCAACAATAGATTCAGAAGCATCACCACTTGCACCAAAAAACTCCGGCATTTCCCAAGTGATTAGTTTGTTGCGCTGTGCATCAAATTTCTCACTATCACCTTCAGATTGTTCATAAACAAATAATGCACTCAAATCATGGTTACCAAACTTACGGTCATAAGTTACAAATAAGTTTAATTGATATTCTTCTGCCAACTGGTTTTCTTTAAATACATAGTTGCCGTCATCACGAGTTTTGGTAGATACTACTACATTGCTTGGGTCAATATAATGATTGTTTGTTCCGGCAGTCTGGAAATTGTACATTTCATACGGGAAGTTCACCTTTTTAATTAATCGATTATCCAGTGTACGGTTATACTGTACTTTCAGTTTCAGCCCCTTTACAAAAGGAACTCGATATTCCGCAGTTGCATTGACGTTAACGTTTTGCCATTTCTTAGTATGTAAACCTGATTCTTCGCTAATAAGCATTAATGGATGCCATTCTATAAAGTTACCTACTGGCATTCCATCAATCATACTTGGGATCATCTTGGTACGGAGTAATAATCCCTTGTATAAATCATTCATACGATCACGGTCACCGTCGGATTTCCAATTGGGTTTGGTATCTTTACGATTATCTGTACTGATATTCAAACCAACTGTAAAATTCTTACTGACATCAGCGTCAATACTAGCTCGGAAATTATATTTAGAATACTTCAGATTATCAAATGAACCTACATTATAGAAATAAGAGCCACCAATAAAATAACGTACTTTTTCGGTTCCACCAGTAATATTGATAGCATGACGCGTAGACCATGGAGTTTTCCATGCATCATCCAAAAAACTATAATCAGTTGTCTTGAAATGTGCCAACTCGTCATCTGTATACCAGGAAGACTTAGTAGTCGGATCTTGCTGTTCTACATTCGGATTCCAAATGGCATTGTTAAGATAACCCTGTATAGCACGGTCATTTAAATAAACAGCATGTTCATAAGCACTAAGCGTCTCTGGAATCATAGCAGCTACATCGATACCTACCGTACCAGTATAATTGATAGTCGGTTTCGCGTTTCCACCTTTCTTAGTAGTAATCAATACAACGCCATTAGCAGCACGGGCACCATAAACTGCTGCCGATGCACCATCTTTCAATACTGATATATTAGCCACCTCACTGGCATCCAGTGCATCAAATGCCATCTTATCTCTTACCACACCATCAATAACATACAACGGATCAGAATTATTAGGGGTACCTTTAGCACGTACACTGAAAGAGGCTGAAGTTCCCGGTTTACCTGTTCCTTGAGTTATATATACACCTGAAAGGCGTCCTGCTAATGCTGAAGACAGATTAGCTGATGGAAAATCTTCAATAGCTTTGGCATCAACACTAGTTACACTACCCGTCACACTTCCTTTTTTCTGCGTACCGTACCCTACTACCACTACTTCATCCAAAGCTTGTGAATCCTCAATCAAGACTATCTTCAGTTTACTTTCAGTAACGACTTTGGTTACATCCTTATAACCAATGTAACTGAACTTAAGAGTCGAACCCTTAACACATTTAATAGAAAAGTTACCGTCAATGTCAGTGATTGCTCCGTTAGTAGTATTCAGTTCTGCAACTGTCACTCCAATTAATGGTTCACCATTCTGGTCTTCTACGCTTCCTGTTACTGTTATATTCTGAGCTTGTACTATAGTACTAAAAGAGAAGCTCAACAGTACCAACAAAATACGCCATAATAGCGATTTTGACATGTGTTCTTTCTTTTTCATTAAAACTACTTTTTAAATTAGACTTAAATTAACAAGGGATTTCACCTAGAATTCTTTTTGAGTTGTTCATAATAGATTGTTTTTACATAATATCAATACATCATTTTTAAAGTTATACATTATTGTTTTCCATATCGCAAACAAACAACAATTTTCCCAAACGAGATTTAAAGATTGTATCAAATACTATCAATTATACCTCAAAGTGTTATAGACTGTAAACAACAAATTAGATAACACCCTATTATACAATACATTACCAAGCACTATGATTTTACAACACCAAATTACAAGCTAATTCCGGCTTACTTAGTCAGTATTCGCAAGTCCATATTCCTATGACGAGCCATCAGTTGTGCCACATAAAGTGAACGGGGGAAAACATTCTTCTCATTCTGTCCTTCCCAAACACCATCCGGACGATCGATAAAAACTCCCGGATATTTTTCACCCTTCATACCAAAGTTATAATTATGTCCTGATGTCCAAGGACTCTGTACAGCAGCACGTTTCACACGACAGTTCCAAAGCACCTGAGTTACTCCAGCCCAGCCATGTCCACTTCCCATTTTACCACGATCCTGCACATTGATTTCTCCATCGGTAATCACATTATCATAAAGGGTTCCAACTGCCCAGCGATGGTGAGGACCTATATCTGCATAAGTTTGCGAAGCCGTACAATTATAAAATACATTGGGACCACATACACGTGCACCCGTCACATAATCATGACGCCCCTCTGTACTCTGACAGTTCATGAACAGATTTTGCTGTCCCCAATTATTAAAAGAATATCGCAGTCCACCGGTTATCAGAGATTTTGTTTCCAGGCAACGGCAATCCGTCACAGTTACATTCTTCGCATTACGTTCACAACTTACCGCTGAATACCCGAAATAGCGACAAGTCAGATTACGCGCCCAGCAGTTTTCCACTTTATCGAACTGAACGCCAATCCAACCATGCTCGTTATCCTCATAATGTTCAAATTCAGATTCCAAACACATATTAGTCACTCCGACTTCACTGATACGACCGTCAAATGTATACTTAAATACTTCACCGCCGCCATATTTCTCTTCCATTTGCATTACTACCGGATTATCAATATAAATACGGTTACCTTCTACTTTTACAATTTCACGTTCGAAAGAAAGGTTATATTCCCGTGCAGTCCATTGGCGGGTTCCCTGGCGTTCAACGATTTGATCCATCTTAATATCATGTATCCAATTCTCTGTTCCCGGACGATAAACAATGATACGATCACCTACTTTAAAATTTGCAGCAGAAGAAACCTGGAAAGTGTGTGTTCCCACTGGTACAAAAGCATCCGTAATCTTCACCCTTGTTCCGGATACTTCCTCCATTCTACCATTACCAGATACTTCTATCAATGAAAAACGCTGCTTACCGATGGCCAATAGACGGGTTTCATTCACATTATCTCCTTCTCCGGTCAAAATAACTCCACTTGCATTTATATGAATCGTTCCATGAACATGATATACTCCCCGTTTTAGCAGAACCGTTCCACGGTGTCCATCTTTATCCGGTTGCATACGAGACACTTCATCTATTGCATCCTGAATTCTCTGACGACTATCCCCTTTTTCCACAGGATATACAGTTTTTGTTACCGGATACTCAGGGATTGATTTATCACCATGATGATAACCAACCCGACTAAAATCCGGTATTGTATTTCCCTGTTTATCGGGATAATAAGCTAACTCCCCTTTCGGAGTAATTTTCACATAGCTGGATTGCCAGCCCGGAGGTAATTTGGTCTGGGCAGATACACTTACACAAAGTGTTATCGCCAGTATACCTCCCACAAGTTTCTTTACACGATTCATTCTATTCTCAATTATTAGTTTGTATATAAATTCAGTTCAACCTTCTCACCCACCACAGTCGGTATTTGCAGATATTCTCCATAAAGAATGTCTGCTTTTCCATTTTCCCGGATAACTTGCACAGGGCGTCCTTTCCATGGGTTCTCTATTTTACAGACACGTCCTTTCTCACTAACTAGGGTTACTCCCTGAATTAGTCCTTCTTTCAAAATAGAAGTAACCAAAAACGCACCATAAGCTCTCAGATTTTCAAAAGATGCATCCTTCTTACGATTCCAATTTGGGAAAACACGAATAATACCTTCATAACTTTGTAGCAGCATCTCATTAATAGTCAGGGGAACAGCTGCTAAAGTTTCAATACCTCCCCCACCTTGCACAATCCAGGAATTGGGATATACATCCATCTCAATCCGCTTCTTCAAATAAGATAGAATCTTATCCGAGGGATACCCCACACGTACAGCTCCGGGATAGCAGGTTTCAATTCCATTATTAGATGTATTTCCCCAATCATTCGGATCACGTTGTTTATCCGCCCAATGTGCCACATCTTCCAGCAAAATAGCATTGAAAGCCACATCTGTCATGGGTCCCACAACACCGGCAGGGAGAATCAAACCATGAATAGATACCCTATTCAGCCCCGATGGAGGTACTTCTTTATCTTGAGGTCCTTTCTCCATATTCTTCAAACTTTGACGCCCGTCTTCTGTAATACCCAATGGGTATTCACTCAGTTTCTCCAAAATATCCTGCCAACGGGATTGCCGTATCTTATCAATGGAAAGGAAATCACTCATATCCATCACACCCTGAAACAGCATACGAACCAAACCCAACGAAAGAGTTGAATTAAAATCACCTAACCGATTACGCCAGACACCTCCATTACGTTTATTGGGCATCACCTCATTGAAATGATCCATACGAATGACATAACGTCCATTCTCTAAAGAGAGATAATCTTCCCAAAAATCCGCACAGGCCAGAAGATACGGATATACTTTACGGGCATACGCCTCATCATACGTACTGTAATATCGCATCAACATATTTCCAACACTAAACACCGCATTGATTTTCTGTCCCAGAAACTTATAACCACCATCAATTGTATTTTCACGGGTCGAATACTTTTCCTGCATTTCTTCAGGAGTTAACGGCCACATAGCTGTACATAAACCTTTAGGACCGATACCCACCGGATAATAGATACCTTTGCAATTCAGCAATTCCTGCGCATGCTTCCGTCCAGCCTCCATATAATCTAATAGAGGTTGATCAAAATTATCCGTCAGACTAATATGATTGGAAGAAAATGACGCCCAGTAAGGTGCCTGATAATTATAATTCAGATGATAATCACCTCCCCATGCCGCTTCGTCACGCGTAACAAATGGTCCCCAGATACCAGGTGCAAACTTACCCTCACGGGAAGAACATGCAAACAAATATTGCGACTGATAGTAATACTTTTCAAAATAACTATCACCTATATTAATATGAGACTGTTTCCAAAAATGATTCCACCAAGAATGATGTTCTTTCCGTAATTGCTCAACACCCGCTTCCGTTACTTTCTCTACTTCTGTAATTGCTTTGTTTTTCCAATCCGGTGTATCATGATTCGTATAAACAGATATAACCAATTGTACTTTCTTACCGGGAATCAAGGAGAACTCATCAGAATTTGAGTTTAAAGCCAATGCTACATGAGTAGGCCAACGCAGCAATTCCGTATTTTCAAATGAACGACTTACCCACATTACTTTATCTTTGCCTCCCGCAGTAGTCGAAGTATTACCTTCCGCAGCCCATAGACGCAAATGGGCAGTAACGGCTTTGTCCGATTGCAATTCAATGATAATCTTATTATCCGTTGCAGCAACCCATGCAGACAAATTCAACTGACAATGAGGAGTTGTGAATTTAGTTCTGATTTCAGCTGATCCGGGCAATTGTTCCGCATAGTAAGTAGCTCCTTGCAGTTCTTTTATCTCAATATCCAGTCCGCCCGGAAGCGCAATTCCTCCCGGATAAACAGGATAAGCCCTCCAAAAATCATTTTTACCAATATAAAAACAGAGTTTATCAGGAGTACCTCCCATTGTGATACCGATATCTCCATTACCGGCTAAAGGAGCATCCGGAGTTTTGGTAGTGGGAACATGCTGTGGGGATGAAGTAAAGACAGCTTTATAGTTATCAATGGCAAACTGAGCTTTCACCCCAATAGTGCTCAGCAATGCTACGCCCAAAATAAAAGCCTTGTGTGTATTCATAGTCCTATAATCATTTATCTAAAACAAAAATAGACGTATCTTACCAACAAGGCTTGCAATATTATTTCAATCGTTTGGAGAAATGGTTCAAAATGCGTTTTTTAACGAATTAACCCACTATAGAAGTTGTTTTCCCCTTCTCTTTTCCTTCGGGAAGAGAAAGACGCACCTTTTTATGATTCAACTCAAGTTCTGCAACATTTCTCTGTTGAGTCGGATCGGCATAGTTTATTACGTACCGACCGGATTCATTTTTCCGTATCATATAGATTCCGGGAGTTTGAATATTCAATATCAAATCCGTACTTACAGTTAATTGTACCGGCTGATAAGCGGCCACCCAACAAGTAGTATTTCCTTCACTATAGACAGCTTGAACAGTAGCATCATTACGGAGTATCCGTATATCTGATACATTAAAAGCAGCCACATTTTCCTTGCCCATTCCGGGTAGTATCAAATATTGATATGTACCTTGTTTAGGTGCAACACCATGCGTCAAATAGATGGCAGTCACCTCTCCATGTGTTTCTTCCGGGTGATACATTTGCATCACATCATACCATGATCCCGTACGTTTTGCTGTTTCAGCTACAACTTCATGATTATTGCCCCATACAATATATCCTGTATGATCATGAAAATAGCGCTGTTCCTTTCCCTTAGCAGATTGCTTTGTATTCACAACATTCCATCGTGCATTTTCCCAAGAAAGCAGTTCCCCATTTTTATGGCATTGCTCTATAGAAGTGGTAACAACAAGATTACTATCTGCTTGTATACCAGCTCCCAAACAAAGAATAAAGTCATCCGTACAAACCCATGCCTTATGAGCCTTCACTCCGGAACGATCTAACTCCATAACAGTCATTCCTTGTTTTCCATCCGAAACAGCTCCTACAAAAGTTCCTTTATTACGAGGCTGATAACTTTTAATCAGAGGCATAGGCGCATTATCTTCAAAAGCTGTTACTCCCGGCAATTTCCGCCAGTCCCAAAAAGGAAAAATATCCAGATACTCCTTACCATCTTTATAAATATAAGTAGCTCCATCTGCCATATAATACCCTTTCATATTATCGCCATTCATCATTTCCGTACCGATAATACGGTCAGAAGCCATTTTTATAGACGCCATCCAGGAAGGACAGCGATGAATTGTATAATCCGACTGCCAGAAATGCTTATGTCCTGTAAGTACATTCACCGTAAGTGCAGGGTAATTATCACGAAGCAGAGCTGTTGCCACAGCCATACACTCATCTGATTCACCTCCACCTAACTCCGAGGCTGCAAATGCAAGACTCAGTGCTTTATGTACGGGAGCATGATGAAACAGTTGACGTCCCAAAGCATTCACATCCATCATTCCTTTCCAGATTACCCAACGATATCCCTTATCAATCAGTGTACTCAGAATACTCAACTGTTTATCATCAAATGCTAACGACGTCCCTGAAAATAATCCGGAGAAGAAACTCATTCCGGATACGAACGAAAGCCCATAATTACCAAACTGCTGCTGAGCACCATGCTGGTGAAAACACCAATCGTCTTTTATACCTTCTGTTCCACCCGTGACTATTTCAGATGCAATGGTATCACGCGCCATCTTTACCAACTCATAATCATTCTGTAATAATGCACGCATCATCACATTTCCGGCAAGCCATACCTTATTCTGTCCGGTCATCCCAAATTTAGCATTCTCCATTACAGTTATAGCATTCTGTTTCTCCACAGGGGTCAATTGCTTCTCAAACAAGATAAAAACCGTACCCAGTGTTTTAGGAATACCTATTTGATTATACCACCAGTTCAAACATACAGGTTTAGCAGTAAACCAATAATTCAAAGCTTTATGAATAACCGCTTCCACCTCCGAAGAACGATAGTAGGAAGTCTGATCAGAGTTATAGAGCTTTACCAGCTCCAGAATACGTTCCGCATGAATTTTAGGTTCCCAGCCAGAACGCTTTTTGTCATCGTAATTAATATCCGGCCATGTTCCGGCTTCCGTGAAAGAAGACAGATAAGTTTCTATTTTCTTTAAATCAAAAGGATATCGCTGATGTAACTCTACCACAACCTGATCCGAAATCTCTGTTTCCGGTTGAATAGACGAAAGGATGGACAATAAGCCAAACGGATCTTTACCGGAAGGAACCAACATTCGGGCATAATTTTGCTTGATACGCACCAACTCATCCACACCACTTGCCTGTACAGTAACAGATACAAGTAATACACTAATTATAATCAGATTACGCAAAATTCTCATTCCTGTTTATTTTTTCAGTTGTTCTGTTTCCATTATAACAGCCGCCCACAATATACCGGCAACAGCCTCTTTGGCATTCAATATTTTGGGAACAGTAACATATTCTATAAAATTCTTTTTAATCACAACTCCATCACATGCTCCTATCACATCCAGTAAGCCTCTGTCATTCACCTGTATAAAAGGAAAGAGACTTTGATATCCCCTATATGCAACCGGAGTATATTCCTTTGCTTTTAAGAGCCCTAACTCTACACCACGCTGAATAGAGTATACAAACATAGCAGTTCCGGATGGATCTACAAAATTTAAAGGGTTATCTCCTTTATCCACAACCATAAACCAACCGCCGGTCTTCTTATCCTGCACTTTTTTCAGTCCTTTACACATTTTCAGATAAATATCAAGGACCTGCTGATAATTCGGATGTGTTTTGGGTAGTAAAGCCAGTAGTTCAGGTACCACCAAAGTGTACCACCCCATGCCTTCACTCCATACCTCCGGTGACAGTCCGGTAGTTTTATCCGCCCACACAGCCTTTTCAGGTTCTGTAGTCCATGCATGAAGGATAAGTCCATCCGGGCGTTGCAAATGACGGGCAGCAGTAATAATATTCCTACATGCCACATCATAGCAATAATCAGCTTCCCCCACATATTGTGCACAACGTATAAGGAACATCTGCATCATAAAAACACCATCTACCCACATATTAGGACTCCGGTTTCCGTGCCAGAACTGTCCATCGGAACTAGGATAGTGATCCACAGCTTTCAATATTTGCAAGACAGCTTTCTTGTATTTCTCATCACCCGTACGCCCGTATAATGTACAAAAGGCCGAACCTGTCATAAAATTATCGAGATTCGTTAATCCGCCTCCTTTGTAATTACCCGCTTCATCGACGAAATGATCCATATATTTCTTTATATATTCCAGATACCTGCTATCACCTGTTAATTGTCCCAAACGGTCCATAGCCTCAAACATGTATCCCTGCACATATGTATAATCTTTCCAGTAAGCCATCCGATAATCCGGATATCTCGTCATCACTGTTTCCGACAAAGGTATAGCTAAATATTCCGGAGTTACTCCGGGTGTATATCCCAGTTTAGCTTCCGGCACTCCCTGAGAAGTAGTTCGCCGATAGCGGGTAGTAGTCTCCTGAGTAACCAGCATAGTAACCTCTCCTTCCACTACCGTACCGGCTGTATGTTGAGTAACTACCCGGTTTTGAGCCATAGAAGAATAACTTGTGCCGACTGCACATACGATACAAACTCCTACTATTATTTTCCGTGTTATTATCATAGTCATTATTGATTAAATCCAAATCAACGGGTTACGTACAGGCAGATTACGCACCACTTCGTCGGTTACAGGGAAATGCTCTAACTTCTCCCACGTTGACTGCCAATTTTTATTATGAGTCTGTAGCGCACCGAATATCAGGAAAGGATGCGCTACCGGCCATTCATCCCAATACATTACATCTTTCGTATAAATCCAGCTTTCTTTATCAACGACATAGGGATAGATAAAATTAATACCCTTCTCCATATTCTTACCTCCCTCTGCCGTATAAGTCCATAAGTTATCATTCTTATCCGAAAGCGTTTGGCATATTGTTGCCATGGCATCCAGATTAAATAAAGAATAACCATAAGGTTTCGTACGTGCTGTCTCCAACGGAAAACTACCGTCTTCCCCCATCTGCTTAGGTAAAAGTACTTCTTTATAACGCCGCTTACAAAAATCCATCATATCCTTATCACCGGCATAACGGGCAAATACAGCAACCTGCATCACCCAGCAAGTTCCATGATTATTCTTAGCATTCATCTCGTCTATGCCATACTGATGTGTGAACATCCATTTCAAATAATCAGCAAACCACTGTTTAGTAGACTTTATATCATCCTTAGACAATACTCCAAGCTTTTCTAACTGCCATAACGATTGGGCTACTTCCATAAGATGTACCGTATCAATGATGCCAATACCACGTCCTGTAGCAATTCCCTTAATAGCTTGCGCATACTGCAAGTTAGGATTCATTTTCGTAGACTCATTCACAAACCAGGCACGTACATGCGCCAGTATCACATCTACATATTCTTTATCCTGAGTCAACAAATAAGCAGAGGTCAGATTACCTACGATTGAACTAAAACGTATCATAGCATGACGATGAGCTACAAAATTATCCGGATTGGTCTCGCCATCCCGACGCACATAAGGTCCGTCAGGATTCAAAGTATCCGGCCACCAATAATCACCCTCCGAATAAAAATCATGTATATCCCCTGCACTGCGTTCCGCTATAAAGGCGGTAACCGTTACCGGTTCCTCCTTTATATTCATAGCGGCACGTTCCAGTATACCCTGCTTTAAAACACACTTCACAAAATCTTTACCGTCTTTATCCGATGTACACGAAATAGCCAGAAAAGAACAGATCCCTAAAAATAACATACCTACCTTTTTCATAATCTTACTGCACCGTTATAAATGATGTTTGGACTTTATCAGCTTTTACAGCTACACAGGAAGTACCACCTTGCGTACGAACCCGTATTTGTGCCCGCCCGTTACGTGCCTGTACTTTGCGGGAACCGGTTGCTGTGCCCTGATTCTGTATCAGTTCTCCGTCACCGGCAATATCGAAAGAAACAAAAACTCTGGAATCAAGACACCTGATACCATTACTATCTACCAACTGGGCTTCAACTTCAACAATTCCGTCTTCATTAGAAGTAGAAGTTACCCGGAATGCATGTTCTTTCCCCCACTTCTCGGTCTGATATTCAAAGCTCAATTCATCAGCAAGAGTTTCTTTTCCAGCAGCCACTGCACGCAATGTATTCTGCCCCTTAGCAAGCTTCACATTCCAGCGCAAACCCGCTGCGGGAAAATCCTGACTATTACGCTTGCGTATCCCCTGGCTTTGTCCGTTCACAAACAGTTCCACCGATGGACAGTTAGAGTAAACCAAAACCTCTTTTTCTTCATCGGCATCTCCCCATCTCACAGGCCAACCATGCCCATAGATATGCACCATAGGCTTTTCTGTCCAATAGGATTGGAATACGTAATAGCTTTCCTTTTTCGTAAAGTCACGTTCCACCACTCCTTTCTGATTCATATATGGCACCGGATTATCCGGACGCACCGGTGTGGAAAAGTCCTTAAACGGCCAATAAGCAGCACCGGTCAGCCAAGGCATATTCTCCTGTTCCTTCAAATGCCAATCTATCAGCTTAACGATATAACTTTCCGACCAGTCTCCTTTCTTCAACACCAGAGCCGAACCGTTCAGAGCCGCATCGCCATCACTTTCACCTTCTTTTCGTATAGGAGCAGTAGCCTCCGCATGACGTCCGGCATGGCTATCACCACCCCACTCTACATGCAGAAAATGTTTTACCTTCTCCATTTCTTCTTTGGACATCTGCTGATAATCTGTATAAACCCCACGATACCAACCAGCCCAGATAGAAGGAGAATATACATCTACAATATCGCTACAGAATGCACAACGGCGAATTGCTGTCTTACGTTCGGCATCAAGATGATGTGCCAGTGTATTCAACTCACTCATCAGGCTCCGTATCTCACGTTGTTCAAATTCAGGAAAGTCATTCGGCCAGTCATTCTCATTACCCAATCCCCAGATTATCACTGAAGGGTGATTATAATGCTGGGTTATCATATTCGTCAACATACGTTTCGCTTGTCCGCGATAAGTTTCATTCCCCACACCACCACGGCACCAGGGAATTTCTTCCCAAACCAGAATGCCCAGTTCATCACAAAGATTCAAAATGATTTCAGATTGCTGATAATGTCCCAGACGGATGAAATTCACCCCCATCTCTTTCATCATTTTCATTTCCTGTATCATCTGTTCCTCAGTCATGGCAGCAGCTACTCCTGCATGATCCTCGTGCCGGTGTGTTCCCCTCAACAAGAGACGCTTTCCATTCAGCATGAAAGGGCCCTTATCTATAAACTCAAAAGAACGGAAACCGAAACGTTCACTCGCTGTCATTTTCTGTCCATTGGCAGTTACAGTAACCTCGCAAGTATATAATACCGGATGATCTACATCCCAAAGTTGTGGTTTATCAATCTGAATATCCAGCATATCCAAATCTCCCAACGGAGTTATTTTATCCAGTGTACGGGTAGATACCACTTCACCTTTAACATTCTTCACAGTAACCTCCACCAGTGCTTCACGCACATCTGCAGGATTATAGAATGTACCGGACACCTTTAACATCCCCTTTTTCAATTTAGTGTCCAATGCCGGTTCTATCCGGAGAGAAGCCACGGAGACTTCCGGAAGATACACCAGATTCAGATAACGGTAAATGCCGCCATACAAATTGAAGTCCGATAAATCCGAAGGTATCATTTCAGCATCCCGGGTATTATCACAACGAATACTTAATGGAATTTCACCTCCAAAACGTTCAGCATCTTTGCTTGCCAGAAAAGCTCGCACAGCATCTGTTATATCTACATTCCAACTATCATATCCACCGACATGACTACCTACTTTGGTCATATAAACATATACATCCGTCTTCTGTCCCGCTCCTTCGAATTCCAATACCACCCGTCCGTCAGGATATGGATTATCCAGCTTCAGACGTGTTTTATACCATCCCGGTCCCTGATAGTAATTCAAATCCGGATCAACAGCATCCTCCGCATTAAAGCAGTGGGGCAACGTCACTTTTGTCCATATAGGTTGCTCTTCCGGCTGACCTTTCTTTATAGGGCGTACCAGTTCCCAGATATTGCCCACATCCTGACGGAGAAACTCCCAGTTATCCGTTAACCGGATCTTATTGCCCATCACAGGTACCTTCGCAAAGGTACCTGCAACAAAGCAAATCATCACTAACAATGCAATTATACGTCTCATACCTATTGATTCTCCACGTTTACAGAATAGCCGTACCTTCTTTCTCTAATTTAGCTTTCTTAAGCAAAGCTTCCAGGAAGTAATAGTCTGCATAAACCAAAGGCACATCTCTCTCAAAGTTGTGCGCACCTGTGCTGTGCAGCAGTAAGAATCCACGGTCACCATCTAATTGCGCACGATAGTTCTTGCTTAAGCTCTCAACAATCGTATCCGCCCATTTCTTGTATAATGCTGCTTTCTCTGGATTGTACATGGACAATTCGTACATGGCACAAGCCATCACTGCGGCAGCAGAAGCATCTCTCGGTTCGTTCGGAATACCCGGAGCATCAAAGTCCCAATATGCAACCATATCTTCCGGCATGGTAGGATTGGTAAAGATGTAATTGGCTATGTTCTCAGCCTGCGACAAGAATTCCGGAAGTTTCGTTTCGCGATAACACATGGTATAGCCATACAAGCCCCATGCCTGACCTCTTGACCAGGCTGATTCGTGATTGTATCCCTGATGCGTATGCTTATGAAGCACGTCTCCGGTGATTGTATCATAATCGATTACATGATAAGAGCTATAATTATCGCGGAAATGATTTTTTATTGTAGTACGTGCATGTGTATTTGCAATGTTATAATACACAGAGTCACCGGTTTCCTTAAATGCCCAGTACAGCAATTCAAGGTTCATCATATTATCGATAATAACCGGACATTGCCACTTGTCACGGCTGTGATCCCAGGAACGGATACAACCAATTGTTGGCTTATAGCGGGTAATCAATGTAGCAGCAGATTCCAACAGGATATTTTTGTAGTTTGCATCATTGGTCAGGCGATAACCGTTACCAAAGCTACAGTACATTTTGAATCCCATGTCATGCGTTCCGCCATTCGTTTTCTGGTCTTCTATGTTAGCGGTAAATGCCTGTGCCTGCTTCTTCCAAAAATCATCTTGTGTATACTCATACATATACCACAATTCACCGGGAAAGAAACCACTGGTCCAGTCTCTTGATGCTACCAAACGTAAGGTACCGTTATCTTCTATCGTGCGGGGAGAAACCGGTTTCCTCTTCAGTTGTTCTTCCGGCATGCTTGCTTTAGCAGAATCTATTTGCGTAAATGCATACTTCAACTGCTGTCCGGCAAAATCAAAACTGTCTTTTACGACATCCGCTTCTTTTGTCGCTTGGCTGCATGCTCCACATACGACCAATAATGATACTAATCCTGTTTTAAATTTCATAATAGTTATTCTTACTAATGTTGATATTGATTTAAAGATTAAATTCTCCATAAAAAGATTGCGCTAAGATAGGCGATTTATCTTAGCGCAACTTTCAATATTGTCTTATTCATTTGAGATTCTATTCCAAACGATATGTAAAACATAAGCTATTTGGGAGTTTCTCCCTTATCATTATGCCTTTGCACCCATTCTGAAGGTGAATAGCCATAAAACGACTTGAAACAGTTGGTGAAATAAGCATGACTGTTGAAACCTGTATAAACAGATATTTCCGAAACCGTATAACTGGACTCCAACAAAAGTTTGGCCGCTATTTCCAGACGTTTATTACGTATCAACTCCGTCGGTGAGAGTTCTGTCACCGCTTTCAGTTTCCGGTACAGGTTGGCACGGCTCAGACCTAACTCCTGGCTCAGTAAATCTACCCCCAATTCAGGATTCGAGATATTCTTTTCGATAATCTCAAAGAAGTTCTGGGTAAAACGGTCGTCACCCGAAACGATTTCAATGCCCATTGCCTCCGGCGAGAATTTCTTTCCATACAGCTTCTTCAACTTTTCACGAGACTCCAAAAGGTTGTTGATACGGCAAATCAATACATCCATGCTGAAAGGCTTCACAATATAATCATCGGCGCCTACCGAGAATCCTTCCTTAATGTGCACCACCATAGACTTGGCAGTCATCAGCACCACCGGAATATGCCCCAGCTGCAAGTCCTGCTTCACACGCGAGCACAGCTCCAGTCCATCCATCTGAGGCATCATGATATCGCTCAGTATCAAATCCGGATATTTCTCCAAAGCCAAATCCAAAGCCGATTTTCCATTATCCACATCCAACACATAGAAGTAGGGTTCCAGACATTCTTTGACGTATGTCCGCACCTCATCATTATCTTCCGCCAAAAGCACCGTCCATTTCTTTTCAATATCAAAACGCATTTCATGAGCGGATGGAATCACATCTTCCACCACCTGCCCGTCTTCTTCCTCCACCAACTGGCTGGCATCATACGCATTGCTGCTGATAGGAATATACACTTCGAAAATCGTACCGGTAGGCTGATTATGAGATACGGTAATAGCCCCCCCGTGCAGATGCACAATAGAACGTGTCAAACTCAATCCAATACCCGTACCGACATTCTCTTTGTTATTATCTTCCCCCTGATAGAAAGGAGCGAAAATATTCTTTACCTCATCTTCGGAAATGCCTTTGCCGGAATCTGCCACAGAGAAACAAGCAAACTTGGTATCCACAGGCAATGCCTTTAATTCTGTCTGCTGTTCCGGAGACAAATCAGCGAAAGTACATTTGGATAAGGAGAACACCACCTTGCCATTATCCGGAGTAAACTTCATTGCATTGGACAGCAAATTGAAAATCACTTTCTCAATGATAGATTTATCGAACCATGCCGACAGTCTCTCTTCTTTTTTCTCAAAAGTAAAATCAATGGATTTCCTTGCCGCCAGATGATTGAAAGCATAGTAAATCTCTTGCATGAACGGATTCATATCCGTTTTAGTGATGTTCAGTTTCAGTTTGCCTTCCTGATTCTTACGCAAGTCCATCAACTGGTTCACGAGCAGCAACAGTCGCTGGGCATTACTGAATATCAGAGTCAGCTTATTCCTCACACTGGAAGAGAATTCCTGCATGGACACCAATTCCTGTAAAGGTGCAATAATCAGTGTAAGCGGGGTGCGGAGCTCATGCGAGAAATTGGTAAACATACGTATCTTCGCCTGGTGGAATTCTTCCAACTGCAATTTCTCTTTCTGCTTGAACTGCAATTCACGCTCCAGCTTCTGCTTCTTCGATATATAATACATGATAAGCGTCATTATAAACACGAAAGCCACGGCATAGAACAAATAAGCATACCAGGTTTTCCACAAAGGCGGATGTACGGTGATACGTATCTTGCGCGTCTGCTGACTCCATACTCCGTCGTTATTCGAGGCTTTCACTTCAAACACATACGTTCCCGGACTCAGGTTCGTGTAGTAAGCATCCCGACGATTGCCGATATAGTTCCAGTCCTTATCATATCCTTTCAGGAAAGTAGCATACTGATTCTGACGGGCAAATACGAAATTCAAGGCACAATAGCTAATCGAAATATTATTCTGATTATAAGCCAGCTCTATCTCTTCCATATCATCCAATACGGAATTCAAGATACGCGTATTATCTTCCGGCTCAATCACATGATTGTTTACAACCAATTTTGTGAACACTACCGGCGGCACGTAGGAGTTCAGTTGCAGTTCCTGCGGATTGAAGGTCACAAAACCATTGTTCCCGCTAAAGCAAATCTCGCCATTCGGCAACAGCAAACCGCTATGGGGAGTAAACTCGTAGACACCGATACCATTGAGAGAATTATAATTGGTAAACTCTTCCGTCTTGAGATTATATTTAGAGATGCCGTTACTTGCACTGATCCATAGGTTGTTTTCATTATCCTCCACAATGGTACAAATATCATTCTCTATCAAGCCCTGCTCCTTAGTCACAGTCTTTATGATTCCTTTTTCTTCGTCATACAGGGCTATGCCGCCACCGAATGTACCGATCCAGATGCGGCCGGAACTATCGCGCACAATACTCGTCACATAATTGTTAAGCAACCGGTTAGGCTCTTTTTCATCCGTATCATAATAAACCGCTTCCCCCTTATTCAAATCATACTTTATCAAACCATCGTTGCGGCTGCCAATCAGCACCACTCCATCCCGCAACTTCAGGATACAGCGCGAACTGGCAAACAGGCAACTATCTTTTCCGCCATTGACCGGAAAGTGAGTTTGCATCTCTTTCTTATCCGACAGACGCATGACACCCATACGTGAATCGGAAGAGACAATCCACAGACTGTTATCCTTGTCGCGAAGCATGGAGTAAATGGACATATCCCTCGGAAGCTGATAATACAATGTGTATTTCTTGGTACGGGTGTTGAAGTGATAAATGGCTCCTTTATTCGTCCCGCACCACAGCACATCACCTTCCAACAAAAGCCCTTTTATGATATTTTGGCTATATTGCAGTTTGGAGGCATTATCTATCGGATAATAAGCGTATTGCCTGTTCTCCAAGTTATAGTCGAGCAGTCCCCTGCCCTCCGTCGCCATATACAGACAACCGTCAGGAGAAGCGATCATACAACCATATATGCCGAACAAAGCATCAAATATCGTAGCCGGGTCATGAAAATCAAAGCGGTTATTGAAGCGGCTGGAATAACTTACCCCACCGGAATACATACCCACCCATACCGTCTGGCTCCTGTCTACAAATAAGGAATAAATGGAGAAATGACTCAAGTTTCCTTTTTCAAGCGAGGCATCTGTATGCTTCCAGAAAGAATGGGTGGAAAGGTCTATCGTATACAGTCCGTCGAACGTACCGACCAGTAACATACCGTGCAACTCCGATATGGCCCGGACACTGTTACTCGTCAAAATACTGTTCCCCTTATGATAAGTCACGATTTCCTCTTTTTCAAAGTTGATACGGTACAAGCCACTGAGTCCGCTTCCCACCCATAAGGTTCCATTAGAATCTTCGTAAATGGTAGAGATGCTGTTGCCAAGCAAACGAAGTCCCGGTGTCCGGGTAGTCAACTGCCTCTGCACCTTCATATTCATATCGCAGACGAACAATCCTTTCGTGGAAGTCCCTATTAGCATCTGATGATGCTTGGTTTCGTAAATCACGGAGATAAATTCATCTTTAATCTTCCCGTTCAGGTCGATGCGCTGAAAGACGTCCATTGCCGGAATGTAGAGGTACAACCCTTTGGTTGTTCCCACCCAAAGGCGGTTACGGGAGTCTACGGTCAGACTGCGTACTTCGCTTTTGGCAAAAGCCCCGTAACGTTCATCAACAAAAGGGGTGATACGGTTGGTCTTTAAGTCGAGCTTGTTTAAACCGCGTGCCGTACCAACCCACAAATTCCGGTCATTATCTTCGGCTAAAGCCCAGATGTGGTTATCACTCAACGACAGAGAGTCCTTCGGATCGTGCTTGTATATCACAAATTCGCTTCCGTCATAACGGTTCAACCCGTTGCGCGTACCGAACCAGATAAAACCTTTTGTATCCTGGAATATTCTAAGCACGGAAATCTGAGACAAACCATCTTTCAGATTCAGGTTCGAAAAATAGAAGTTCTCATTATTCTGTGCTGAAATCTTCAAAGTCGCCAATAAGACAATTAGCAAACAAATATATTTTCTCATAGGTCAAAACTGTGTTTTCATTGTATTATCCTCAAAACAAAGATATACCATTTTTTCATTTCCCCCAAATAATCCCGGGGTATCATCTTCTTCTTAATATAGGCTTATTCCGTCAGCAGCTCCGTGGCGCACCACAACAGTGGGGCGTGGGCATGCAAATCACCCGTAATCTGTTTACGGTTCATATAATGGTCCTTATCATTCTTTATATTGGTCCCCTCGCAAACGTTCGTCACTTCGTCATCGGCATTTATATAAGAAACCAGCGCCAGCCATCCTTTCATTGCGGCAGGAGCATACTTCTTCTTGTCCAACCAACCGTGTTTCACTCCCACCAGCATGGCATACGTGAACATGGCCGTACCGGAAGTTTCTTTATAAGATGCCGGTTCGTCAATCAACTGGTGCCACATTCCATCAGCGTTCTGATTTTTCAACAAGGTAGCCATCATCTTTTTATAAGCTTTCATTATAGCCGGACGGTTGGGATTATCTTCCGGAAGCACCGAAAGCAGGCGTGACATGCCCGCAGCCATCCAACCATTACCGCGCGCCCAGAAGAACGGCGCTGTAGGAGCATGATAGAAAAGCCCGTTCGGACGTTGTATCTTCTCCAGATACATCACCATCTCGGCAGCGGCACGGTCGATATATTTCCGGTCGCCCGTAGCCAGGAATGCCTGCGACTGGATAGTGGTAATCATAAACATATCATCAATCCATACACGCGTCTGCCACGAATAGCCCTGTTCGGCATATTCTTTCTGTTCCGGTTTGGCATCGGCAGGAACTTCCCATTGGGTATCGGCATATTTCATCCCCAGATCAAAGTATTTCCGGTCGCCCAACTTCTGCATATATATTTCCAGAGGAACAGCCCCAACAACGTTATAATCCACATGTACCATGCGGGGAAGCATATTCTTTTCGGTAGTGAACAAGGGCTCGAAACGTTCTTTCAACCGCTGCTGCATTTCACTGTCTTTCACCGCCTGACTGAACCACAAAGCCCCCAGCCAGGTACAGGCATCCGGATATGTGACATAATTGGGTGCTTTCTCGGCACGCGGGTTGCCAAAACGAGTATGGGGAGTTACGAGAAACTTATTAACGATACGTGTACCTATAACTTTGGGATCGGCATTTTCCATGCGTTTTTCCAATCCCGCTTTCTGGGCATTCATCGTACCACACCAGCCTAAAAAGGCGGCAAACAAAATAATAAAAAAATGATTTGTCTTCATTTCATAGTATTGTTCATTAGTGTCCCGTTAAAATCGGGACGAATTAATAATTAATCAAACCATCCCGGAAAAAAGGGATTAAGTTGCTCTTTGACTTCATTGAAATTAGTCTTATTGAACAGGCATCGTAAAGGTGTTTTACCCGTCAGGAGATGCTCAGAATTTGTAAGACCTCATAGGTTGAACGGTTCAGCTGCATATCATGTTGGACGATAGCTACCAAGCAATAGGTGATAATAGCTATACTGATCTGTATTCGAACTGCATTCTCTGTGGTACCCCAGAACCTTTTTATCTTGAGGTGCTGTTTTAACCATTTGAAGAACAGTTCCACGAGCCATCTTTTCTTATAAAGATTGGCAATATCAAGTGCAGATATGTGTTTGGCATTCGTCAAGAAAGTAAATTCACGATCATTCTCTTCATCATAGAAGCAGATGACTCTGAATGATTCAGGATACTTCTTTTCAGAGGTGTACCCAATCAGTTTCACTTCCGCATCCGAAAGGATATTCTTGGGCATTCTACGCTTCCATTTACAGAACTTGCACTTTAGATTTGACTTCGCTCTGACTACAAAGAAAGAACCTGTAAGATGAATCCGATAAAGTTCCTTAAACGAGTCATATGCTCTGTCGAATATATAATAGGCATTTGGTTCATAATTAATTGTAGACATTGCAGTTGAATCATGTTTGGATGCTGTAGTTACTGTATAAAAGGCAGGGACCTGTGCTTCTATGTCATAAAGGACATGAGCTTTAACCCCAGCTTTTCTCTTCCGGAAATTTGCCCAAGGAAATGTAGCCAAACATAAAGGAATCGTGGTGGAATCAAAAGCATACTTTCTTCCTGGAATATCCAAGATATTAGTAGCTCGTTTTTCACATGCTTCCTTCATCATGTAGAAAGCAAAGTCTTCGAAGATTCTGTAATTCCGATTCTGATTGGCTGACGCAAGCGTAGTTTTGGCAATAGGTTCACGCCCCAGTCCCAAATGATAACGCTTTCCTTGATGAGCTTCCAAAGCTACAATCAAGTCACGGAGACTTTCACGATTGCTGAGTTGACCGAATATCATTGCAAGTAACTGGTTCCAGCAAGTGAAATGTTTCACATAACGGTTGCCATCGTATTTACGTACGTAGTTATTAAACTGAGTTCTGTTCAAAAAAGTGGAAAGTTGAGAAAAAACGTATTTATCTTGATTCATATGCAGCCGTTATTACGACTGCAAAAATAGAATTTCAAATCCGTTTCATTTCAAAACACCACTTAAACGACTATATTTCAATTATTTCAAAGAACTATTTACCCACTTTTACGGGACAGTAATGAGTATTGTTAGTAAATTAATAACTATAGCAAATGTAGGGTATTTGCCCCGGAAAAGTTTGAAAGATTGTTTCAAATGCTTGAACTATTAGCTCAAAATAGAAGATACGGGGCTTTTCATTAAAGGCTTTACGCTTTATCTTTAAAAGATATAGTTACCAACATGGGGGTGTTGGGAGCACTTACATGGGGGTGTTGGAACTACTAACATCCCCATGTCGGTATTACCAACACCCCCATGTAAGCACTGCTATTCTTTAATAATAATGAGACTATTATTAAATCTAAACCTTACGCTCATATAAAGACACGCAAATTATTAAAGGTATTCTTGATTTTGCTCCCAAAGTCCTTGCATTTTATCCATTTCAGATAATGGTATGGGAAATAAATAGGCTCTGAATTTTCTTTTATTACCTTTAGTATCGTAAGAAATGGCAGGTATTACCTCATCGGCAATTTTCCATCGAATCAGATCATTATAGCGCAAACCTTCAAAAGCTAATTCTACCCGTCTCTCATTTCTTATAATTTCGCGGGTAAGTTCTGTTCTTTCGGGCATCATAACTCCTTCACGCTGACGAACCTCATTTAGAGCTTTCAATGCGCGAACATCACTTCCCTGCCCACTTTCATACATTGCTTCCGCATACATTAAAAGTAAATCGGCATAACGTATCATCACAAAATGCTGATCGCTGGTAGTAGCTCCCGAAGCATTATTTATACTTGTATTCACATATTTCTTTATAGCCATCTTCACAAACGGAATTTGCCCCTCGGCAAAACTATGTTCTTGGCCGAATTTATTATCTGTGCTATACACCCAAGGGTCTCCTTCTTCAAAGATACTCATTTTAAGTCTCGGATCTCCGGGCTCATAAGCTGCCCTTAACTCTTTAGTTGGAAATAGAGCCATTCTGCCACCTATCACTTGGTCCAAAGAATGATAATCATCCGGAGCCTTAAACTGTACTGAGAACATTATCTCTTTATTATCAGACTGTTCGCCAAAAAAGATGCCGGCATAATTATTATGTAATGCAAAAGGATTATTATCAGCACCAATCAGAGACCAAGCTGTCTCGGCAGCTTCTTCATATCGCTCATTATTCAGTAATACTCGTACTTTCAATGCAACCGCACTGCCTTGCACCGCATGTCCACTTGTATAGGCTACGTTAGGCAAATAGCCAATTGCCGTATCCAAGTCTCTCAGGATTTCAGTCACAACCTTTTCTTTAGGAGTCCGTTCCCTATTCTGATAATTACTATCCAAATTCTCCAATTCCAAGCTGAGAGGTACTGCGCCATATAATTGTACCAATTCATTATAATAGTAAGCGCGTAAAAACAAGGCTTCTCCCTTCATTCGTTCATAATCCGCTTTCTCTAAATTAGGAACTCTATCTACATTCTTTAAAAAGAAATTACACTGGGCTATACCTTGAAAACAAAATGTCCACATCTTAGTTATAGGACCGGCTGTTGAACTTGCATCAAAATCACCTTTCATAATAACATCGAAGCCTTCCCAATTGGAAGTAGTTAAAGCATTATCAGACAATGCTTCCCAAAATAAAGAATTGCCACTCTGTCCTTTAGCACCTGACATTATAGGTTCCCGCAATTTATAATAGCAGCCCAACAAAGCGCTTTCCGCTTCTCCTTTTGTTCGCCAATAAGCACTTGCACTGGGGTTAGTAAGAGATTCCTTATCCAGGAAATCAGAACATCCGGAAACAACCAAAGATATAAGTGTTATAATTGTTAGAGTTATATATTTCATAATAATCAGTTTTTAAAATACTACTTTAAGTCCAAAAGAATATGATTTTGCCTGCGGATAGATAGCCATACGTCCACTTGCTGCCAAGCGTTCCGGATCTCCCCCCTTAAAAAAATTCGTGAAGGTCAATAAATTATCTCCAGATACATAAACCCGTAAACTCTGAATCCCTACTTTCTCTACCCAAATTTGAGGGAAATTATATCCAAGCTGTATATTCTTGAGCCGCAAATAAGAAGCATCCTGCAACCACCATGTTGAAACTTGTGTATTAGGTGCATAGTTTTCATTGAAGATATGAGGAATCGTATTCGAAGTGCCTTCTCCATCCCATGCATTCAGCCAAAATTTAGGAGGAACGCCACCTTGCCTGAAAGGAGCGATACCCCACTCTTTCACATATATTTTCCTTCCAAAAACTCCCTGGAAGAACAAGCTCAAATCAAAATTCTTGTATGCGGCATTGATGTTAAAACCATAATTGAATTTAGGAAAAGCGCCATCCACTACCATACGGTCATATTGGTCAATCTTTCCATCCGGTTTCCCATCCGGTCCACTGATATCTTTATATTTCATATCGCCAGGCTTGGTCGCAGAACTAATAGGGGTCGGTCCATCATCTATCTCTTGTTGATTTTGATAAATTCCATCAAATACATACATATAGTACGAATTATAGGGTAACCCTTCCTGACGGATAAGTCCTGTTCCATTGTCTATTTCACGTGCACCATACTTTACCAATTCATTTTTATAAGTCTCCAAATTAGCCTGCACACTATAACTGAAATCTCCTATTTGATTCTTATGTCCAAGAACAAATTCAAAACCTGTATTCTTCATTTCCCCATCATTAACCGTAGGTCCGGCAAGTCCAATATAATCAGGAACCTGTAGAGTTCGCAAAATATCTTTCGTATATTTTCGATAATAATCTATAGAACCGTACAAACGTGAATTAAAGAAATCAAAGTCCACTCCCACATCAGTTACGGTAGTAGTTTCCCACTTGATATTCTCGTTTGTCAAACTACTAAGATACATAGCTTGTTGTTGTTCTCCGGATATATTATAATTGTACGGTTCCAGCAAAGCCTGATATGGATAATAACCTATATTCTGGTTACCTAATTGTCCCCACGACAGCCGAACCTTCAAACTATTAAGCCACCCCAAATCTTTCATAAAATTTTCTTCCGAAATCCTCCACCCCAACGAAATAGAAGGAAAAAGTCCCCAACGTTTATCTTTAGGCAGTCGCGATGTACCATCATAGCGGAAGTTAACCTCAGCCAGATATTTGCCCATATAATCGTAGTTAACCCTCCCATACACAGATCTTATCGCCCATTCGTAAGCATTAGCTTGAGCCACCTGACCAGCAGCCCCATAAGTATCTAATTCTTCAGAAGTATCGACAGCCGAATTTTTTCTATAACCAGAAAGTAAATCCTGTCTGAACATCTCTTGGCTAAATCCCAGCAAAGCCGACAAATTATGTTTATCATTGAATGTCTTTTTATAGTTCAAATTAGCATAAAGAGTGTATTGTAACTTCCGAATTCGACGGTCTGTCAGCGTATTATTGCCAACTCCTCCCATCCATTGAGTATTGAATACATATTCTCCACTATCATTAGGAATAAACAGGTAAGCTGGAATGCCCGTTGTACGGACTTTGGTATCTACTTCATCATAATTAACAGCTCCTTTAAGTTCTGCACTGAGTTCCGGTAAAATTTTCACGCCTAAAAAGGCAGAAGCCAGTATATAATAACGTTCCGTATTTTTTCTACCTCCCGCTTCTGCAATTGCAACCGGATTTTGATTCCCTCCCTCTTGAAGATATGCTTTCGAACTATAACGTCCACTCCCGTCAGGAATATAAGGGCTATATGTAGGGTGAGCAGCCAAAGCGCAAATCATCTGATTTTCACCACTATCTCCATCTACATTATTATACATGGCAGTTTCTCCTTGTTTGCTTTGACTAAAAGAGATATTTGAACCAAACGTAAAGCGACCACCAAGGTTTGTCTTAAAATTCAGTTGAGCATCATATTTATGAAAATCAGTCCCTATCATAATACCGTCTTGATTCAAATATCCCAGTCCAAAATTATAAGTTGTCCCTTTATTACCTCCATTCACATTCAAGAAATGTTGCTGCATCGGAGCTGTACGGGTAACAGCATCCATCCAATCAAAATTCGGATATTGTTCCGGATTAGTTATCGAACCTTTACGATACGCTTCTATTTGTTCTTCAGTGTATCTTTGACTGGTACTCGTACCAGTATGATCTATCGCCTTATTCAACAATTCCATAAATTGTACTGAATTAGTAACCAAATCATACTTGGTTGAAGGTTGCTGAAGACTGAAAGTAAAATCATAATTCACATTGATGCGTCCTTCTTTTCCCATTTTCGTAGTAACCAATACAACACCATTCGCTGCCCTTGAACCATAAATAGATGCAGAGGCCGCATCCTTCAATACTGAAATACTTTCTATATTATTAGGATTCACATTATCCAAATTGCCCTCTACTCCGTCAATCAAAATCAGAGGATTATTCCCTGCACTGCTAAATGTACCAATACCTCTAATCTGAATAGATATACTCTCTCCACCCGGTTGACCGGAATTTTGCACAACTTGCATACCCGGCACACGGCCTTGTAACAAAGAAGATGTATTAGGAGAAGTTCTTGTCATCAACTCGTCAGATGATATACTCCCCACTGCACCTGTCAAATTAACCTTCTTTTGAGTACCATAACCTACCACAACGACATCCTCCAACACTTGAGAATCTTCTTTCATTCTAATACTAAATACTTCTTGATTTCCGACTCTTACTTCCCAACTGGTATAGCCAATATAAGAGACTTTCAGTATATCATCATTCCCTGCTTCCAAAGAGAAATTTCCATCAATATCCGTAGTAGTACCAATAGTCGTACCTTTCAAAGTAACAGTTGCACCTATGATACTCTCTCCATTTTCATCAGTAATAATCCCTTTTATTCTCTTTTTGCCATTCTCTGCCGATGCAAGAGCTGCCTTCTTATTTGCCTGGATACTGACGCTGATTGTATTACCTTCTCTCACAAAATAAAGATTTGTTTGATGTGAGATTTCATCTAATACAGTCTTTACAGAGGCCTTAACAAAGGACATACTTATTACATTTTTAGGATTGCTCAACACTTTTTCCGTATAAATAAAGTTTAAACCTGTCTGACTTGAAATTTCTTTAAAAACCCTGCCTATAGGTTCTTTCTTCACATGAATCGTGATTACTTCTGTACTTTTCGCTGGCACCTGTGCTACAGTTTGTTGGAATTGGAAAAAGGCAAAAAAAACGAAAAACAGGCAACAATATGCCTTACATTCTTTTATTATTCTTGGAAAAATCATAAATTTGTACGTTTTTAATAGTTGTTTTACACTGATTTAAGCAATTATTAGGTCTATGCAACAGTCGCTACACTGCGCATACCATTCGAAACATAAAGGGAGACCTCGCTACAGGCCTTCCTTTTTTCTATTCGGTCAAGTAACTCTTTTCATGGTATTCATTTTAAAGGTTAGTAATCAAATTAACAATCTCATTCTTTATACAAAATAAACTTGCTCCCTTCTTTTCTGTAATTAACATTAGTGGAATGTTTTATAGAATTCAGTACAGCTTCCAATGATTGATTTTCGTGCTCTCCATAAAGATATTCATCTTGAGTAAAGTCCGGAGCAAATTCTATTTCACAATCATAAATACGCTGTAACTCTAAGACTACACTTTTTATAGAAGACCTGTTAAAATATAATTTGCCGTCTGTCCATAGCATTACTTTTTTGATATCTTCCTGATGTTTACGATATTCATTAGTAGCTTTCTCTAAAATAAGTTGTTCATTTGGCAAAAGCTTCAACGTGGCATTTTCGATACCAACTTGAACCTTTCCAGTTTTGACACTTACGGCTACTTCCTCATCCTCATTGTATGCCTTTACATTGAATGAAGTTCCCAGCACTTGAATATCAGCTTTTACCGTGTGAATAATAAATGGTCTATCCGTATCTCTTTTCACATCAAAAAAGCCTTCTCCGTCTATTTCCACACTACGAATTTTACCTTTAAAGCCAGCAGGATATTTAAGATTTGTATTTGAATTGAGAATAACTTTTGTTCCATCAGGCAGAATAATCTTTTGGCGTTTTCCTCTATCTACACTAACAGTTACATAAGATAGTTCTTCGGACATAATAATACCAGACGCATAATACACAGTCCATATTCCCAATACTAAAAGGGCTATAGCAGCTGCATATTTTAGTAAAGGTTTCAAAGTAAATCGATTGGGAGAATGTGATAATTGATTCAATAATTTTTTAGCATCTTCTTCATATGTCTTAGTCTGACTGGCAGTATCTTTAATAGATTCAGCGTCACTCCATAGTTTATCCATATTCTGTTCAAACAGTTTGTCATCCTCTCTTTTACGGGCAAACGCAATCAGATTCTCAAATTCTTCTTTTGTATAAATCCCATTTACATATTTAGAAAGGATATGCTCTATTTCTTCTGTTTTCATACTTACTATTTTCTGTTTCTTATAAGAGGTACAGAAAAGTTCAGCCAGACTGGGATATGGTTAACACTCTTTAACCGAAAGGATTATATTAACAGCAAACAAACAAGTTCTACGCTAATACTTGCATGTTTCACCAAATATGCCCGAATAATTTTCAATGATGTTGATATATGTTGCTGAACTGTATACACAGATATACCTAACTCTTCAGCAATCTCTTTATTCGTTTTTAGAGAATTGCGGCTCATATTAAACACGCGCTTTTGTTGTGGAGTCAATTTCAACAAAGCCTTTTCCAGAATATCATTCAGTTCACTTTCCCGAATAGCGTTTTCCGTATCATTATTGTAGTCTATAGCCTCTGATATAATTTTCTCTTTCAGACGCCGGTTCTTATCTATATCAGCAATAGAATTTATGATACAGTTTTTGAGTATTGTATAAAGATAAGGTCCAAAAGCTAAATTAGGGTTTATAAAACGTCGGTTTTTCCATATCGATGTGAAAACCTCCTGATAAATATCTTCTGCAAATTCTTTAGATTTGACGTATTGCATTGCAAAAAAGAGTACTCTGCCTTTATAAATAACATACAACTTACAAAAGGCATTTTCGTCTCCCCTTATCAAGTTTAAAACGAGTTCACGCTCTTTAATGTTATCCATATAAAATTATCCTTTCTGAAAAGTTTTCATTTTTCTACAGCATATTTCCACCATGAATCTGTTTAAACCTTTCTATCATTCCATATATTGCCCAGAAGAACAACCCTATATCTTAGTATACAAGAAAAAAAATCATTTTTTGTGGTTGCCCATTACACGCCGTTTATACCCGGCGTATACTATCAATGCAAAAGCACAGGCATAAGTAATGAATATTGCAGTCAGTCCCGGCGGAGTATCACCTCCACCATAAGAATGGAGCCCGGACAGATAGTAGTTTACACCGAAATACGTCATCAGCACCGAAGCCAGTCCCAACACGGACATTACACTGAAAGCGTAGTCCGAACGGAGAGCAGGCAGAAAACGGGCATGCAGGATGAAAGCATAAACCACCATCGTGATCAATGCCCACGTTTCTTTCGGGTCCCATCCCCAGTAACGCCCCCATGATTCATTGGCCCAGACAGCACCCAGGAAAATTCCTGCCGTCAGCAGATAAAGTCCGATATGCAAAGACATTTCATTAATAATGCGGAGTTCCCGGATGTGTGGTAGTAACAAAACCACCTTCGACGGATTACTTGTACCCATAAAAGCAAGCGTGAGCAGTCCGAGCAGAAAACTGATGCCAAAGAATCCGTAACTTGCCGTAATCACCGCCACGTGTATCATCAGCCAGTAGGACTTCAGAACCGGAACCAGCGGCGTGATTTCGGGATCCATAAAGTTAAGGTTAGCCACAAACAGGATGATGCCTGCAAAGAAAGCCGCCAAAGCCAGCGTCATGGAAGAACGTTTGATGAATAAAAGTCCCGCCAAAGCGGTTGCCCAGGCAACGTATATCATTGACTCGTAAGCATTGGCCCAGGGAGCACGTCCCGATATGTACCAGCGGATACCAATTCCGGAAGTATGCAGCAAGAATATCAGAACCACCAGCATGACTAATGGAATGATAATGAACCTGAACCAGCGTTTGGGTTTCAATAATCGCCATACGACGAAAACCAGTAACAGCAGCCCCACAGCCATATATCCCATAGCCGACCAGAAGAACAGTTGCGCTTTGTTATAAAACAGTTCCCACGCCACTTGCTTTTTCAATAAGGGTGTTGCACTCTGCTTCTGCTGGTACACATTCATCATGGAAAGAACTTCCTGCGCACTCTCCCAGTCACCCGTCCGCAAGGCATCAACAGCTTCAGCCAGATACCAGGGCATGATTTTAGAAACAAACAGGGAATCTCTTCCGGAGAACACGCTCAAATCATCTCCGGGCGAATACCACTTCCCGCTCGTATCTCCGGGAAGCGGGAACAGCGCAAGCATCTTTCCTTGTTGGAGGGAATATAATATATTCACCTTTTCATCCAATTTCAGCAGATCCTTTTCCATCCGCGAACGTTCGGCAGCAGGACGGGAATAGGCTTTATCCACCGCATCCGCTATCAGATACCTGCCGCCCTCATCAAAGACGTCGAGGAAGCGCAGATATTTGCCTTCGGGCAGAGAATACGCCTGCTGCAACTCTTTATTTGTCTGACGGATAAAGGGTACGTTGCCCCAATAAGCCGGATTCATCAGAAAACCGATGATAACCTGTTCGGAGGTGAGGCCTTCGAAAGAATTACTCCGGTAGATTTTACGTAATAGTTTATCGGTATAAGTATCCAGCGGTTCAATGCGCCCCGTAGGACATTGCACCTGCAAGCGTCCCCACTGTTCGGCCTGTTCCACGGGGATGGTGCTCTTCAGCAAAAGTTCCGTACCGGCTTTTTGGGCAAACGAAACAGCAGGAATAAAAGCCAGCAGGAGAATAGGCGCCGTATGCTTCAGTTGCTTCGCCAATTGCCGGAAACGGGATTTCCTGTCAGCCAGGGTCAGCAGCATACCGGCAAGTAGAAACAAATATCCGGCATACGTTATAGCCGTACCTATCCTGTCATTATTCACCGTTAACACGGTCCCCTGTTCATCCGAATCGTAGGAGGACTGGTAGAGACGGTATCCTTGTTCATAAATCACTTTATTCATGTAGATGTGCTCGCTCCGTTCACCCTCATCCGTGCAGATGGTCAGGAAGCTCTCGAAAGAAGATGGACTGTGGGAACCGGGATAGCGGACCAGCTTAAAATCATCCAGGCGGATGGAGAAAGGTAACGGGCGTTCGTCTTCCGTTGTATGCATACGCGACGCAGTCTCCCCTTCCCTGATGTGTACAATGCCCTCAAAACCGAAGATGTTGGTAACCAACGCGCCCAGCAATATCACGATGAAAGAAATATGCAAGAGCAATGCTCCATACTTCCGTTGCTTCCACAGGCGCCCCTGCCAGGCTATGGCGCAGAAGTTAAGAAGCAGCAATAACTGTAGCAGATAGAAAAGCGGATTGTTATAAATCACTTCTCTCGCCATTGCCGTGCCCTGTGACTTCTCGACGAAGGTGGCGGCTGCCAGCAATATCATATAGTGTATCAGCAATACCAGCGTAATCTTCCACGAGGTGAACATCACTTTCAGGAGGGAGCGTACTTTTTCCATGCTTACATCATTCAATTGAGACATTCAGTGTTTTCAATAACTCTGCCAATGCCGACGGCGTCAACTGCTGGGCTGCATCGGACAGAGCTTCCTGCGGACAACAATGAGACTCGATGAAGAGCCCGTCCGCGTGCAAAGATATAGCTTTCCCGCAAATAGCAGCCAATAGTTCACGTTTTCCACCTATATGACTCGGATCGCAATAGAAAGGTAATTCCGGAAAATGAGTATGAAAACGTTCCGCCAGCTCCCAAAGAGGGGCATTACGGTATGGAGAACTGTCTACCGTACAAAATCCGCGATGAATGATACGTACATCTTTCAATCCCGCCTGCAGAAGGCGTTCTACCGCACCAATCCATAATTCGACATCGGGACATACCGGATTCTTCACCCACACCGGAATGTCACATCCGCGCAGGGCTTCCGCCAATTCGTGCATCATGAAAGGATTGACCGTTGTGCGGGCCCCCATCCATATCATGTCGAGACCGGCTTTCAACACAGCTTCCACATGACAGGGAAGCGCTACTTCGGTCATAACCCGGAGTCCCAGTTCCTGTTGTACTTCACGCATCCAGTCCAGTCCTTCCTCACCCACTCCCTCAAATGTCCCGCAACGCGAACGGGGTTTCCACAGGCCGGCACGCAATGTGCCTACACCTATCTCTTTCAATCCCCGTGCCGTTTCCAACATCTGTGTACGACTTTCCGCACTACACGGACCAGCTACTAAACCTATAGTTTTCATATTATAATAGTTACGAGTGACAAGACACAAGTGACGAGCTACAAGATACAGGCTACAAGTTATAAACTACGGGCTATAAGCTACAGGCTACCAGTACCTTTTCGGCATAGTAACCGAAGTATCTCAATTCTCCTCCTCTTGGGAGGAGGGGAATGAAGATAGTTCTATTCGTAAGTAACACGCCGAAAGGCGCCCGTAGCTAGTAGCTTGTAACTGTCTTAGCTTGCAGCTTGTTCTCTAATCTTCGATAATCACACGGAAGCCCACATTGTATACTTTCTGCCAAGGCAGATACGATCTGCGGTAGTATGTGGTGGACGCTTTCG
>OIEH01000041.1_pt1 | contig 90720 bp, 90 predicted proteins | sample 1604811 | NCBI WGS metagenome assembly OIEH01 (sample SAMN01760945, study PRJEB22395) | human gut metagenome | reverse complement strand
TAAAGTGGCACGCGAGCTGGGTTCAGAACGTCGTGAGACAGTTCGGTCCCTATCCGTCGTGGGCGTAGGAAAATTGAAGAGAGCTATCCTTAGTACGAGAGGACCGGGATGGACACACCAATGGTGTATCTGTTGTCACGCCAGTGGCAGCGCAGAGTAGCTATGTGTGGAAGTGATAAACGCTGAAAGCATCTAAGCGTGAAGCACCCTCTAAGATGAGTTTTCCCATTGTGTAAACAAGTAAAATCCCAGAAAGACTAACTGGTAGATAGGCTAGAAGTGGAAGTGTAGCGATACATTGAGCGGACTAGTACTAATAGATTGAGGTTTTAATCCCAAAAAAAATGCTAATTTGATAAACACATTATCTTGTTTTCAGAGAACAAAAATAATAAAAATAATAAAGAAATATATTGGTGATTATTGCGAAGTGGATCCACCTGTTCCCATCCCGAACACAGAAGTTAAGCACTTCATACGCTGAAGATAGTGAATGCGAAAATAAGTCGTTGCCAATATATTTTTTTTTATGTAAATTTTTATAAAAAATAGTGTATAATTTAATAGAAGTATTTATAAATACTTCTATTTTTGCTATAATGTTTTAAGAAGAAATAATACATTTAATAAATTATATTGTTTCAGAAATAAAATCAAAAGAAAGGTATATAATGCTTATTTTAATAGTATTATATAAGGTGATATATGAGAGTAGTTATAAGTGCTGGAGGCACAGGGGGACATATCTACCCAGCAATATCTATAATTAATAAAATAAAAGAAGAAGAACCTAATAGTGAATTTTTATATATTGGAACTAAAGATAGGATGGAAAAAGATTTAATTCCAGAATTAGGAATAAGATATGAAGGAATAGATATTATAGGATTCAAAAGAAAAATAACCTTTGAAAATTTTAATGTGTTAAATAAATTTATGAAAGCAAAGAAGAAATGTAAACAGTTAATAAAAGAATTTGACCCAGATATAGTTATTGGTACAGGAGGATATGTTACAGCTCCAGTAATATGGGCAGGTAAAAAACTTGGAAAGAAAACTTTTATTCATGAGCAAAACTCTGTTGTTGGACTATCCAACAAATATTTATCAAGATATGCAGATAAAGTTGGAGTATCCTTCTCTACAACAATAAATTGTTTTCCAAAAGGAAAAGCCGAATTAACAGGTAACCCATGTAGTGAAAAAGCTGTTTCCATGAAAAAAGCAAATAAACAAGATTATGGATTAGATAAAAACAAAAAATTAATCTTAATTGTTATGGGAAGCTTGGGTAGTAGAACAGTAAATGATAAAATAGTATCATTCTTAAATGCATTTAAAAATAAAGAGTATGAAGTTATGTTTGTTACAGGTAATTCATATTATGAGAAAGTAAAAAATATTAAAGTACCATCAAATGTCAAAATTCTTCCATTTATTTATGAAATGCCATCATTGATGAAAGTAACAGATTTGATGATAACAAGAGCAGGGGCAAGTACAATTAGCGAAATTCTAGCCATAGGGGTTCCATCAATATTCATTCCAAGTCCATATGTAACTAATAATCATCAATATAAAAATGCCATAGACTTAGTAAATAAAAATGCTGGTCTTATCTTAGAAGAAAAAGATTTAAATAAAGAGAACTTAATTAAAATGATAGATGATACTTTAAATGATAAAGAAAAATATGAAAATATAAAAAAGAATCTACATGAATTAACTATTTTTGACAGTAGTACTAGAATATATAATATACTAAAGGATTTGATAATAAATGATAAAAGATTTTTTTAATAAAGGAAACTATAATTATGAAGAAAATATATCACTGAAAAAGTATAATACATATAGAATAGATATTTTAGCAAAATATATGGTATTTCCTAAAAATACAAAAGAACTAATAGAACTAATTAATTTTGCAAGAACTAATAACATAAAATACATGATTTTGGGTAATGGTTCTAATGTTATATTTAATACTACATACTATGATGGAATAATAATTAAATTAGATAATTTTAACAATATGTCTATTAAAGGCAATAAGGTATATGCAGAAGCAGGTTGTTCACTTATTAAATTAGCAATATCTACCATTAATGCCGAATTATCAGGACTTGAGTTTGCTTGTGGAATTCCAGGAACAGTTGGAGCTTCCATTTCAATGAATGCTGGTGCCTATAACTTAGATATTTCTAACTCTTTAGAATCCATTTCTGTGCTAACTCCACAAAATGAAATTATAACACTTAACAAAAAAAAATTAGAATTTAGTTATAGAGATTCATTTTTAAAAAGAAACCCAGATTATGTTGTGTTATCGGCAAATTTTCTCTTAAAAAAAGGAAATAGAGAAGAAATGCTATTACAAATGGAAGAAAGAAAGAAAAGAAGAAAGGATACTCAACCATTAGAATATCCTAGTGCAGGAAGTGTTTTTAGAAATCCACCATCAATGTATGCAGGAGAATTAATAGAAAAATGTAATTTAAAAGGTTACTGTATTGGAGATGCAACAGTATCAACTAAACATGCCAATTTTATAGTAAATAAAGGTAATGCAACTGGCAAAGATATAGTAAGTCTCATAAACAAAATAAAAGAAGAAGTAAAAAACAAATATAAAATTGAATTAATACTAGAACAAATAATCATAGAATAGGGTGATAGTGTGGAAAAGAAAAAAGTCAAAATAAAAGTCAAAAAGAAACGAATCAAAGTAAAGAATATCATTATAACATTATTAATACTACTTTTATTAGGATTTACCAGTTACGATATAATAACAATGCCAATAAAAAATATCTATATAATAAATAATGATATAGTGAGTGATAAAGAAATATTGGAATCTTTAAATATAATTGATTATCCTTCTTTTGTAAAAACAATCTTTTCCATAAAGAAAAATAAAATTAACAATCCCTATATAAAAAATTTTACTGTAAAGAAAAAATTAATAAACAAACTATATATAGAAATAGAAGAATATAAACCAATAGCCATATATAAAGATAAAGTAGTTCTAAATAATAATTCATTAGCAGACAATATCTATAATCTAGACTATTTACCATATTTAATTAATGACATAGATTCTATATATGATAGTTTTGTTAAAAATTTTAATAAGATAGATAATTCCATTCTATATAGAATATCACAAATAGAATATAAACCTAACGATATTGATGAAGAAAGATTCCTATTATATATGATAGATGGAAATTATGTTTATATCTCATTATCAAAGATAGAAAAAATAAATAAATACAATTCGATCGTTGCAAGCATGAAAGATCAAAAAGGAATCATATACTTAGATTCTGGAGATTATGTTGAAATAAAAAAATAAGTTTAAGGACACTATACACAGTTTAATGTCAAATAAAATGTAGATAAATTGTTGATTGACAAGAAAATTGATATATAATATAATTATATTAATAAGGTAGGTGTTTAAATGAAGCTTAACAGAAAAGGGCAAACTCTTGTAGAATATATTTTAATAGTGTCATTAATTGCTGTTCTAGCAATAGCATTAGTTAAAATATTTGGAGGTTATTTAAAAGATACAGTAACTAAAGTCAGTTGTGAAATGATAGGAAAAGAATACGTTGAAGGAGAAAAAGTGGGGGAAGCATATTGTGAAGGAGATGAAAATAAATTAGATTAATTTAGGAGTGTTTAATATGCAATTATTTTGGTTAATAATAATAATTTTACTATCTATTATTGAAGCCTTTACAATTAATCTAGTAAGTATATGGTTTATTGTAAGTGGTATTATTACATTGGTTATATCGTTATTTACCAATAATATAATAATTCAAATAGCCGTTTTTATATTATTAGGAGTTATATTGTTACTTTCTACAAAGAATATCTTACAAAAATATTTAACATCTAAAAATGAAAAGACAAATTATGATAGAATTATAGGTATGAAGGGAATAGTAACTGAAAAAATTATCAAAAATACTGTTGGGGAAGTAAAAGTAGATGGAAAATTATGGTCAGCATATGCTGATAAAACTATCCAAAAAGATAGTATTGTAGAAGTACTAGAAATAAATAGTACTAAAATAAAAGTTAAGGAAGTAGAGGAAACATAATGAATTATGTAATTATATTATTAATAATAATATTAATAATTATCATTCTAAGTATAAAAATTGTTCCACAGGCACAGAGGTATGTTATTGAAAGACTAGGTTCATACTATACAACGTGGACAAATGGTCTTCATTTTAAAATACCTTTTATTGACAGAATTGCTAATATTACAACAGCAAAAGAAATAGTAAAAGATTTTGCACCACAACCAGTTATTACTAAGGATAACGTTACAATGCAAATAGATACAGTAGTATACTTTCAAATAACTGATGCAAAGTTATATACTTATGGAGTTGAAAACCCAATTAATGCAATTGAAAATTTAACAGCTACAACTTTAAGAAACTTAATTGGAGAATTAGAATTAGACCAAACATTAACTTCTAGAGATATAATTAATTCTAAGATGAGAGCAATATTGGATGAAGCTACAGATCCATGGGGAATAAAAGTAAATAGAGTAGAAGTAAAAAACATTTTACCACCAAAGGATATTCAAGAAGCCATGGAAAAACAAATGCGTGCAGAACGTGAAAGAAGAGAAAAAATACTTCAAGCAGAAGGAGAAAAGAAATCTAATGTATTAATTGCTGAAGGTGAAAAAGAGGCTGCAATTTTAAGGGCAGAAGCAAAAAAAGAAACACAAATAAAAGAAGCAGAAGGAGAAGCCGAAGCATTAATAAAAATAAAAGAAGCCGAAGCAATGGGAATAAAATTATTAAAAGAGGCAGGAGCAGATAAATCTGTCTTAATGTTAAAAAGTTATGAAGCATTAGGTAAATTATCTGAAGGACAATCTACAAAGATAATTATTCCATCTGACATGCAAGGGATTGCTTCATTTGGTACAGCCATAAATGAAATGATTGATAAAAAGAAATAATCATAAAAAATTTAATATAAAAAAGACTTTATAAACTAAGTCTTTTTATGTTAAAAAATAGAGTAAAAATATTTTAAATAATATATAAGGAAGGAATATATATGAAAAAAATAATATTATCTTCTATTACATTATTAATAATTGTAATTAGTATATTAGGTATAACTTATTCTAAAGAAATTACCACATCATTAAAATTTGACTTGATAGGTCCAAATCCTTTAGAATTAGAAGTTTATAATGAATATATAGAATATGGAATAAAAGTTACTAATAATAATCAAGATATAACGGATAACGTTATTGTTGACAAAAGTAATCTAAATACAAGTATTATTGGTACATATAAAATAAAATATATGGTAGTCATAGATGATATTGAAGAATATATCTATAGAGAAGTAAATATAATAGATAGTGAACCACCAGTTATAAAACTAAATGGACAAGCTCTTGAAATAATCCCTCTTAATAGTATATATAAAGATAGTGGAGTGATTGTTACAGATAACTATGATACAGATATTCAAAACAAAGTAATAATCACTAACAACATAAATACCAATAAAGAGGGAGCATATACAATAAAATATGAAGTAACAGATCAAAGTGGTAACACAACTACAATATCAAGAAAGGTTATCGTAAAGAAATGATAAGACAAAAAAGAAGATAGATACATAGTATACAAAAAACATATTCTATCTTCCTTTTATTATGTCTTAAACATCGCTCTTACCATATAACATTTTTATAATTATTTTTCTAATGAAATCAACCGGTAATACACTAATAGATAAAATAAACATAATTATAAATTCTTTCATATTTAAACCATGAGTTCTAAATAAATTTCCACCTTTATATATAATAAATATTTGAACAATTGTTATAAAACCAATAATAGCAATAAATACTTTGTTCTTTTTAATATTAGCTATAATATTTAATCTATTAGTTCTAGCCGATAAAGCATTAAATATACTAATAAAAATCAAAAGACCAAAGAAAGCTGTTAATTTACTAATAGGAGTATAAATATTATTAATAATACTACTTTTCATAAAAAATATACAAATAATAGAAGAATATATTCCAGTTACTAATATTTGACTAACCATATATCTATTTATTATGTGATCAGATTTTTTCTTTGGAGGCTCTTTCATATAATCATTAAGAGCTGGTTCATAAGAAAAGGCCAGTCCAGATAAAGTATCCATTATCATATTAATCCAAAGCATTTGTACAACAGTTATAGGTACAGGTATTCCAATAAATGGTCCAATAATTGATACAGTAAGTGAGCATAAATTAATTGTTAGTTGGCATATAATAAATTTTCTAATACTTTTAAAAATAGTTCTTCCATATAAAACAGATTGTGCTATAGACATAAAATTATTATCCAGTATTACAATATCAGAAGCTTCTTTTGCAACTTCTGTACCACTACCCATAGCAAAACCTACATCTGCTTTTTTTAAAGCAGGAGCGTCATTAACCCCATCCCCCGTCATACCACACACCATACCTTGTTCATGAGCAATATTAACAAGTCTACTCTTATCACTAGGCATAGCTCTAGCAATTACCCTTATTTTAGGAAATATCTTTATAATTTCTTCATTAGTCATTTTATCTAACTTATCACTAGTAATAACTATATCATCAGAACTTTCTATTAAATTTAATTCTCTAGCTATAGATACAGCCGTTTCTTTATTATCCCCAGTAATCATTATAGTTTGAATAGAAGCTGATTTAACCAAGTTTATACCTTCTAAGACATTTTCTCTAATACTATCAGCCAATACAATAAATCCAAGTAAAGTAATATTTTTTAAATTATCTGTCACAAAGATATCATCAGATATTGCTATAGCAATAAGCCTAAGTTTACTACCAGATAACTCTTTAACTTTACTTAAAATTTTATTTTTATCACTAATATTCTTTTTTATTCCAAACTCATCATAATAACTATTAGAGGCATTAATTATAACTTCAGGAGCCCCTTTAATCAACTTGATTTTATTACCCATATTATCAATCTTAGTAAACATATACTTTTTCTCAGAAGAAAAGGGCATCCGATTTATTACTTTAGCCTTACTTTTATATAATTTAACATAATTTAAAATTGCTTTATCTGTTATATTACCACCAATTATTTTATTATTTTTAGTATCATAAACAGATTCATTATTTACTGATAATGAATCCATAAATAATTCTTTCATACGAGAATTTAATTTTCTAATATCAATCTCTTCTAAAGAAGAAGACAAAATACCAACAACTTCTAATTTACCATTAGTTAAAGTACCAGTTTTATCTGTAAACAATACATTAATATTACCAGCCGTCTCTATTCCCATTAATTTTCTTACTAAAACATTATTCTTTAACATCGTTTTCATGTTTGATGAAAGAACTAAAGTAATCATCATAGGTAGTCCTTCTGGTACAGCTACCACAATAATAGTAACACATAATGTCATAGCCTCAAGTATATAAGAAAACATAATTTTATAATTAGTTAATGTTGATAATATCATAGAAATATTAAATTCATTTAAAATAAATATCTTATTAAACAAAAAAGAAAAAGCAACAAGAAAAGACGCTACATATCCAATTCTACTAATATTTTTAGCTAGTTCTGTTAATCTTAATTTTAATGGAGAAGGATCTTCTTTTTCCTGTAATTCTTGAGCTAATTTTCCGTATATAGTATTATCTCCAACTTGTGTTACTAGCATTAAAGCACTACCATTGTATACAACTGATGACATATACACTTTATTCTCATCTTCAATTTTATTTATATCAATACAAGCTTTTTTATATTTTTCCTTAGCTTCACCATTTAACATTGATTCATCAACAGCTATAGTCCCACTTACAATAATTCCGTCAGCCGGAACTTTGTCACCTTCACCAAGCAAAATAATATCGTTGTAAACTACATCATTAATAGGTATTTCTATAACTTTATTATCTCTCTTAGCCCTAACTTTTATTAACGAAGTTTCTTCTGTTAACTTATTAAAAGCTCTCATAGAACCATATTCAGATATACTAGATATTAAAGATGCAACCATAATTGCAATAACAATACCAACTGTTTCATACCAATCAAAATCTTTAATTAAAAATATTGTTTTTATTCCCAAAGCAATTAACAATATTTTTATTATCGGATCAGATAAAGTTTCTAATAATAATTTAAAAAAAGTATCATTATTCTTTTTTGTAAGAGAATTATTACCATATTTTTTTCTATTTTTAATGACTTCATCACTAGTAAGACCATTTTTATTAATCATTATTGCCTCCTAGTAAAAAGTATTACGGAATTAAAAAAAAAGAACTATATTTATTAGACATAATTCTTTAAATTAAACTCTATTCTTACATACATCTTTATATGTAACGTATTCTTCTGAAGTAACACTTAAAATGCCATTTAGGTAATTAAATCTCTTAATATTATATATAGCATCTTCATCATCATGATTTAAATCAAAACAATCATACATACTAATAAAATGAGTAGTAACATATATATTTTTATTCTTATAATCGTATTCTATTGTTTTCTTACCCATAGACTCTATAACATCACCAGTATTACTAATAATAGCTAAATAATCACCATCAATTTTTTCTCCATCATTAGATTCTATAAATAATAAATTATCTTTAAAAGAAAAATTAATTTCTTTAAACAATTGATTAGTAGAATTTAAAGTATAATAATTAATATCAACCTTCTTATCATTTACTTTAAGTACCATAGAATAATAATTAGATTTATACATCGTAATTGATGCTAATAATTTAAAATCATCTTGAATATATTTATAGTCTGTTACAGTACATATATTATTTTTTCCAATATCTTCAACTTTTTTAACTTCTACTAAACAATCAACTTTCTCTACATTACTAAGTTTATTAGCTAAAAAGAAAACAGAGAAACATAGTAATACAAATGATAATATTATTGCTATAGAGACAATTTTTACTTTTTTATCTTCCATATTTCACCTACCTAATACAAACTAAAAAGTTAAATAAACATATGTTTAAACTCTTTATTAGCTATCACAATATCATAGTATCACATTTCAATTAATTAATCAATAAAAATGACTGTACTAAGACAATCATTATAATTTTAGTGTGTAGTAATAAATTCAATTTTACCTCTATTTTGAGAAATATTAAGTAGATTATTTTCTTTTAATACTTGTTTAACATGTTCTACGACACCAATATTACCATCAATAAGCCGAGCAGAGGGTATTATTTCAAGTATTTTATTGCTAACTAAAGGATAGTGTGTACATCCTAAAACAATAGCATCAATATTATAATTTACATATTTATCTAATACATTATGTAAAATATTATTAATTGCAATATTATCCTTTTTTTCAATCGCAAAAGCAAGACCTTCACAAGGAACAAGATATATGTTTTCTCCATCTTTTTTATTATTATCAATAAGTTTAAGTAATTTAAAAGATTTAATAGTACCTTCAGTAGCCATAACTAAAATATTTTTATATTCCTTATCACAAGCCACCTTAACAGCAGGTTCTACTCCTATAAATAACATACTAGGATATAACTTTCTAAGCATATCAATACATCTAGTCGTAGCCGTATTACAAGCTATTACAATTAATTTTACTTTTCTTCTAATAAAATAATTAACTATATTAATAACAATTTTCATAAGGACTTTATCACTCTTATTACCATAAGGATTATTTTTACAATCAGCATAATATATATAATTCTCATATGGTAAATATTTCAATAATTCTTTTAAAATAGTTGTTCCACCAATTCCTGAATCAAAAACACCAATATAATTATCTCTCATTATCCTTAACCTTCATTTTTAAATCATTAAGAATATTTATAGCATCGATTGGAGTAAGTTCTAAAATATTTAATTCTTTAATATAATTTTCTATTTCATTATCTTCTTTTTTAAAACTTAGAGGTAGAGTAGTTTGAATAACAATATCTCTATCATTTTCTTTTTTCTCATATACTTTTAAAATTTCATCCGCTCTATCAATAACTTCATTAGGTAAATTAGCTAATCTAGCAACATTTATACCATAACTTTTATCAACACTGCCATCAAGTACTTTATGTAAAAAAGTAATATTTCCATTTTCTTCTTTAGCACTTACATGTTTATTCTTTAAATTAGGAAGTGTTTTTTCTAAATCAGTTAATTCGTGATAATGAGTAGAAAAAAGTGTTTTACAAGAAATATTATTATGTATATATTCCAAAATAGCTTGTGCCAAACTCATTCCATCAAAAGTAGCCGTACCTCTACCTAATTCATCAAATAATATCAAGCTCTTTCTAGTAGCATTAGTAATAGCATTTCCTGCTTCCGTCATCTCCACCATAAATGTAGATTCTCCACTAACTAAATCATCACTAGCTCCAATTCTTGTAAATATTTTATCAAATATAGGTAAAGTACCAGACTTAGCCGGAATAAAGCAACCTATCTGTGCCATAATAACAATAATACCAAGTTGCCTCATATATGTACTCTTACCAGCCATATTAGGACCTGTAATAAGTAAGATATTGGTATTTTCATCCATAACTATATCATTAGGAACATATTCTTCTTTAATAAATGCTTCCACCACAGGATGTCTCGACTCTATAATATTAACAACATTATCATCATTTATTATAGGTCTAACATAATTGTATTTACTACATATAATAGAAAATGTTGATAATACATCAATCTCACTAATTATCTTAGCTATTTCCTGAATATCTCTAATATATTCTAAGCATTTATCCCTAATACTTATAAATAATTCATACTCTAAATTAATAATTTTCTCTTCACTAGATAAAATAATTTTTTCTTTTTCTTTTAAAAGAGGATTAATAAATCTTTCACAATTAGCAAGTGTTTGCTTTCTCTCATATTGCATATCCTCTGTAACAAACTGCAAACTACCTTTAGATATTTCGATATAATAACCAAAAACTTTATTAAATCCCACCTTTAAATTCTTAATACCAGTTCTTTCTCTCTCTTGAATCTCAAAATTACTTATAAAATCTTTTCCACCACTCCTAAGATCCTTTAGTTCATCTAACTCTTTATTAAAACCATTCTTTATTAAATACCCTTCTTTTAAACCAACTGGAGGACTCTCATAAATAGAATCTACAAGTAATTGATACAAAGAACTAACATCAGGTAATTCTTTATAATTAATAGATTTAAGTATGTCATTAATTTTAGGTAATACCTCCAATGATTTTTTTAATTGAAGCAAATCTCTAGCATTAGCTGTTTTTAAAGCAATTCTTCCACATAATCTCTCCAAATCATATACTTCATACAAATACTTTCTAAGTTCTTCACACAAAATAAATTCTTGATTTAAAATACTTACAACATCATATCTCTTTTCAATTTGTTCTTTATTTATCAAAGGAAATTCTATCCAAGACTTAAGCTTTCTACTTCCCATAGCAGTCTTAGTATCATCAAGTAGCCAAAGTAAAGAATACATTCTTTCTTTATTACGCATACTTTCAGTTAATTCTAAATTTCTCTTTGTATGAATATCCATCTTTAAATAATCATCATTCTTCTTAATAACAATTTCTTCTAAATGATCCATATTTCTTTTTTGATTAACAACCAAATAATTTAAAAGATGTTTAAAGCCATGAATATATCTAGTATCAGTAACATTTTTTATAACCCTATCATAATCATTACCTTCATAAATATCATCTATTAAAGAAGTAGTAATTCTATAATTGTCTCTAAGTTTATGATATATTTCTTTATCAACATTACTATCTAATATAACTTCTTTAATTCCTAAAAATATAATTTTATTAATTACTTTACTATTATTATGATCAAGTATTTCACAATATAATTCACCAGTAGTAATATCAGTATAAGTAAGAACATAACAATATTTAAAATCTACAATACTACCTATAAAATTATTTTCCTTTTCATTTAAAGAATTACTAGAAATAATAGTACCAGAAGAAATTATCTCAGTAACATCTCTCTTTACCATACCCTTAGCCATCTTAGGATCTTCTAATTGTTCACATATAGCAACCTTGTAGCCCTTCTTAATAAGTTTATCTATATATATTTCACTTGCATGATATGGTATACCACACATTGGAACCCTTTCATCAAGTCCTGCTTGTTTTCCTGTTAAAGTAAGTTCTAATTCATGGCTAACAAGTAAAGCATCCTCAAAAAACATCTCATAAAAGTCCCCTAATCTATAAAAAATAATCGTATCTTCATACTTATCTTTAAGTTCTACATAATGTCTCATCATTGGTGAGAGTTTAGTTCTATCTACTTCACATCTTTTCATATTTTACCTCTTTATATCCATAAAGGACTAAACAAATTATATCATAAATCCCTTTTAAAATCTACTTAATTTCCTCACTAAGAAGTTCACTCAATGAAACAATATTATAACCCTTACTATTAATATAATTTACAATAACATCTAATTCCTTAATATTATTTATCATAATAATACTACCATTCTTAATATTACTTTTTATATCACTATAATTCCTATCAATACTAGGAATAATCGTATACATCCTATTCTTACTACACATATTTATAGTATTATCATTTCTAGTTCTCGCTAAACAATATATACTTCTATTATTAGTCCTATTATTTATTATATTATTTCCCATTATAACATTATCTTCAGTATAAATACCATCATTACCATAATTATATATATCATGATTATTCAAACTATTTAACATATTTATATTCTTTAACATAAATTCATAATTTAAAAATATATTAATTCTATAATTAATACTATTAATTAAATTAATATTAGATTCAATATTATTGTTAAGTATATATATCAAAGAAACATTTTTAAACTTAGGATTTCCACCAATAATATATTTATCATTATTATCTTTTAAACTAATATTTGGTTTAACTATGTCATAAAAAAGTAACTTATCATTAAATACTTTACTACTTTTCATATTATAATAACTCTTATCAATATTAACAACTTTTCCATATTTACCTGGTATAATCGTATCATCATTGATAATAGCATCTATTGCTTCTATCTCATAATTAATAGCTCTATCTTTAATATCAATCATTAATTCATCATTATTATTTATAACATTAACAACTTTTTCAGTATAAAAAAAAGTAAAACATATCAATAAAAATAATCCTAAATATTTAATTATTTTCATGTAATCACCTAAATAAATATATGACATTAATTATTTACTTATACATTATATAATGTTATAATACTTTCATAAGGATAGATAAAAATGAAGAAAAAAAATGGATTTACTTTAATAGAATTATTAGCCACAATAGTAATACTCGTAGCTATATTAGCAATAGCTATGCCAAATATTTTACAAGTTATAAATAAAAGAAAGGAAAAAACTATTACTCAAGAACAAGAAATAATGGTATCCTATGCTGAATTAATGGCTTCAAAATATAGCAAAGTATTTGTATGTTTAACTAAAGATACAAATAACAGATTAAGTTTAGAAAAAATAAAAGAACATACTACAATTACAGAAGATATGGTAAAGGACTTAAATCCAACATCGTGTATTATGTATGATAATGGAAAGTATAAATACATAGAAGATTGCGGAGATGAATATACAGATTGTGGAGAAGATGAATATTTAAAATAAAAGAAGACACAAGTTAAATGTCTTCTTTTTCTTCTTCAAACATATCTTTTATTTTAACATCTAAAGCATTAGCAATTTTCTCAACAGCATCTAAAGAGAAAGTTACTCCCATATTAATACTTTCAATATCCCTAATATAACCATGACTTAAATCAGCCAAATCAGCTAATTCTTGTTGTGTAATACCTTTTTTTCTTCTATACTTTCTTATATTTAATCTAACTGTATCATATATATTTTTATATCTATTATCCCTCTTCATAATCAACCTCTAGATAAATTATCTCATAATAAAAAATAAAAATATGTAGGAAAATAGTCTACATCAATAATCGACATTTTTTTAATAATTTATATTTTATAATTACCTAAAGAGGTGAATTATGCACAAATTATATTTAGGCCTAGATATAGGGTCTTATTCAATAAAAGGAGTAGTCATAGATAACAAAAATAATATAATAGTAAGTCATACCCAAAACATAGAATTAAATATGATGGAATCTTTTCATAAATTACTAAGTTATATAAAAGTAAATTTAGACCTAAACAATAACTATATAGCTAATTATACTATTACTGGCAGTGGAAAAAATATTATCAAAAATATATTTACTACAGGACTTGTTAAAAATGAAATAGATTGTACCAAAGAAGGAGTATTATGTATAAATCCAAATACAGAAGCAATAATAGAAATATCCAATAGTGATTCAAAATTAATAACCATTAAAGAAGGAAAATTAAATAATTATAAAATATCTAATGCCTGCGACTTATGTAATGGATATTTTCTTGAATCATTATCAAAAAAAACAAATATTCCTATTGAAGAAATGGGTCATCTAGCTAGTCTTTCTACAAGAAATATTAATTTAAAAAATAATTGTAATGTATTATTAGAAGATGAAATAATAAAAAAAATATCAAGAGGTTATGATAAAAAAGATATATTTTCTTCTTTATTTAATATAATAGTTAAAGACTATATAGAATACTTTAAAGGTATAAAAGAAATAAATAATAATATAATATTTGTAGGAGGATTAAGTAAATGTAATTATCTTATAACAGAGTTTACCAAAGTATTAAATAAAAACATAATGGTAGCTAAAAATTCTTCTTATGTAACAGCCCTTGGAGCAGCAATATATGCTAAGAATAATAAAAAACAAGTATCATTTGATTTCAATACCAAAAATACTGCTATGAAAACCAAAATAGAAATATGTAATAAATGCCCTGTTAATTGTGAAATAGTAAGTATGTATATTGGAGATGAATTAGTAGATTCATTTGGATATAATTGTGAAAAAGGTAAAATAAACATAGGAAAAAGTAATTATGATAAATCAAAAGTCAATTAAATAAACAATTACCTTTTCTTTTTTTAAAAAGTTAGCAATTTACTATTGACTTTGCTAACAGAAAGTATTATACTTGTACTAGCAATCAAATGAGAGTATTGCTAAGGAAGTGATGTTTTGATAACAAAAAGACAAGAGAATATCCTGAAATTTCTAGCAGAAGAATATATTAAGACCGCTAAACCAGTAAGTTCAAGCACAATATGCAAATATCTTAAATGTTCAAGTGCTACGATAAGGAATGAAATGGTTATATTAGATGAATTAGGTTACTTAGAAAAAAATCATTTTGCTTCAGGAAGAATACCTAGTGAAAAAGGATATAAATACTATGTAGATAAACTTATGTCTCCAAAAAATATGACTGGAGAAGAAATGTTAAAACTACAAACAATATTTCATAACAAAGCTCTTGATTTAAATGATATTATTTTAAAAAGTATTGAATTAATATCGGAAATAACAAACTATACTTCAGTAGTTTTAGGAAAATCTTCCAATGAAAGTTTATTAAAGAAAGTAGAAGTTGTACCACTAGAGAATGATAAAGTATTAACAATGGTTATAACAGATAAAGGACACGTTGAATATAAGAATATGTATTTACCAAATACAGATATTGAAGAAGTTATAAAAACAGTAAATCTTATAAATAGAATGATTGTGGGTACACCAATTGATTGCATTAGTGAAAGACTAGAATATGATATAAAACCAATTATTGGTAAATATGTTACTCAACATGAAATACTGTATAATGCCTTTTATGATGCTTTTACTAGTTTTACAAATAAATCAGCCGATGTACATTTTGTTGGAAGAAATAATTTCTTAAAGCAACCCGAATTTGAAAATATTGATGCCGTAAAGAAAATATTAACTAAATTAGATGATGTATCTTCAATTAGTGATATGGCTGAAGAAAAAAATGGTATTAATATATATATAGGAAAGGATAGTGAACTTTCTGAAGACGTTGCCGTGGTTAAAACAAAATATAACTATGGTGGCTTAGAAGGAACGATTGCTATTATTGGACCCAAAAGAATGGAATATGAAAAAGTTGTTACTTTATTAAATTATATTAATGAAAATTTAAGTAACACTAAAAATTAAAGAAAGTAGGCGAATATGAGCAAGAAGAAAAAGAAAGATTTAGAAAAAAGTTGTCAATGTGACGAAACATGCACTTGCGGGTGCAATGAAGGGAATGAATGTTGCTGTGACAACACTTGTAATGAGAATGAATGTCAAAGTGAATGTTGTAAAGAAGAATGTAAATGTGATAATACAGAATTAGATAAATTGAAAGAAAGTGTTAAAGCATTACAAGAAGCACTATTAAGAGAAAAGGCAGAAGTTCAAAATTACAAAAGAAGAAAAGATGAAGAAATATCTAAAACATTAAAATATGCTAATGAAGATATGATATTAGAATTTTTACCTATTTTAGATAACTTAGAAAGAGCAATTAAACTAGATGATAATAATCTAGATGATGAAGTAAGTAAGTTCTTAAGTGGAATAAAAATGGTATATACACAAATAAAAACTATGTTAGAAAAATATGAAGTAAAAGAAATAGACACATTAGGTAAACCATTTGATCCAACATATCATCAAGCAGTATTAACTGACAAAGTTGATGATAAAGAGCCAGGAATTGTTTTAGAAGTATATCAAAAAGGATATATGTATAAAGATAAAGTCATACGTGTAAGTATGGTAAAAGTAAATGAATAAATAAGAAAGAGGATGATAATATGAGTAAAATAATAGGAATAGATTTAGGTACAACAAATAGCTGTGTATCAGTACTTGAAGCAGGTGAGGCAAAAGTAATACCAAACCCAGAAGGAGGACGTACCACTCCATCTGTCGTAGCTTTCAAAAATGGTGAAAGAATAGTTGGAGATGCTGCCAAAAGACAAGCAGTAACTAATAAGGATACCATTTCTTCAATAAAAAGATTAATGGGTACAGATGAAAAAGTAGAAGCAGCTGGAAAAAAATATACACCAGAAGAAATCAGTGCTATGATACTTTCATACATGAAAGATTATGCTGAAAGTTATTTAGGAGAAAAAGTAACAAAAGCTGTTATAACAGTTCCAGCATACTTTAATGATTCACAAAGACAAGCAACAAAGAATGCCGGTAAAATTGCTGGATTAGAAGTAGAAAGAATAATAAATGAACCAACTGCCGCAGCTCTTGCCTATGGACTAGATAAGCAAGATAAAGCACAAACAATTCTAGTATATGACTTAGGTGGAGGAACATTTGATGTTTCTATACTTGAATTAGGAGATGGTGTATTTGAAGTTAAAGCTACAGCTGGTAATAATAAATTAGGTGGAGATGATTTTGACCAAAGAATCGTAGACTACCTAGTAGAAACATTCAAAAAAGAAAATGGTATAGATTTATCTAAAGATAAAATGGCTATGCAAAGACTTAAAGATGCAGCCGAAAAAGCTAAAAAAGACTTATCTGGTGTAACTACAACACAAATATCATTACCATTTATATCTCAATCAGAAGAAGGACCACTTCACTTAGATATAACTCTAACAAGAGCAAAATTTGAAAGTTTAATTGAAGACTTAGTAAATTCTACATTAGAGCCAGTTAGAAAAGCAATGAAAGATGCTAAATTAACAAATAAAGACTTAGATAAAGTAATTCTAGTTGGAGGTTCTACAAGAATACCATGTGTTCAAGAATTGGTTAAGAAAGAACTTGGTCAAGAACCACATAAAGGTGTAAATCCTGATGAAGTTGTTGCCATGGGTGCAGCTATTCAAGGTGGTGTATTAACTGGTGAAGTAAACGATATTGTCTTACTAGATGTAACACCATTATCACTTGGTATTGAAACACTTGGTGGTGTAATGACAGTATTAATAGAAAGAAATACAACAATACCTACAAGTAAGAGTCAAATATTCTCAACAGCAGCAGATAATCAACCAGCCGTAGATATCCATGTATTACAAGGAGAAAGACCAATGGCTGCCGATAATAAGACTTTGGGTAACTTCCAATTAACAAATATCCCACCAGCACCAAGAGGTGTACCACAAATAGAAGTAACATTTGATATAGATGCTAATGGTATAGTTAATGTTAAGGCTAAAGACTTAGGAACAAATAAAGAACAATCAATTACAATTACAGCTACAAATACTTTAACTGAAGAAGAAATAGATAAGATGATGAAAGAAGCTGAAAAGAATAAAGAAGCTGACGAAAAGAAGAAAGTATTGGTAGACGCTAAAAATGATGCAGAACAAGTAATATTTATGACCGAAAAAGCCTTAAAAGATCTTGGTGAAAAAGTATCTGACAAAGATAAAGAAGAAGCCAATGATTTAATAGATAAGACAAAGAAAGCAATCGAAAAAGAAGATGTCGAAGATATCAACAAAGCTAAAGATAAATTACTAGAAAAAGCTAATGCACTAGCAACAAAAGTTTATGAAGAAGCTTCTAAGAAAGAACAAGCAGAAAGTTCTGATAATACTGAGAAATCTGAAAAAAATGATGATAAAAATGACGATAATGTCGTAGATGCAGAATATGAAGAAAAATAATTATAAGGCCCTAGGTAACTAGGACCTTATTGGAGGTAAGAATGAACAAAAAAGATTATTATGAGGTTCTTGGTGTTAGTAAAACAGCTTCACAAGATGAAATAAAAAGTGCTTTTAGACGACTAGCCAAGAAATATCATCCTGATGTTTCCAAAGAAGAAAATGCTGCCGATAAATTTAAAGAAGTTCAAGAAGCATATGCTGTATTATCTGATGAAAATAAAAGAAAACAATATGATCAATATGGACATAGTGCATTTACCAATGGTAGTGGCGGATTTTCTGGATTTGATGGCTTTGATTTTGGAGATATGTCTGATGTATTTGATGATATTCTTGGAGGATTTGGTTTCGGAAGAGGATTCTCAAGTTCAAAAAGTAACAGTAGGACAAAAGCAACTAGAGGAAATGATGTTTTATACCATATGACTATTGATTTTGAAGAAGCCGTATTTGGAACAAAAAAAGACATCAAAGTAAAAATGGTTGATACATGTGAAAACTGTGATGGTCAAGGTGGATTTAATTCTACAAAATGTAGTCAATGTAACGGAACAGGTATGTTAACCCAAGAGCAAAGAACAATATTTGGAAGTTTCTTATCTAAGTCACCATGTCCTTACTGTAGCGGTACAGGTAAAACTTATGAGAAAAAATGTAATGAATGTAATGGTAAAGGTCAAGTAGAAGTTACTAAAACAATAACAGTAACTGTACCTAGTGGAATAGATACCGAAAATAGACTTCGTATTGCTGGAAAAGGTGAAGCTGGAAAAAATGGAGGTCCATCTGGAGATTTATACATAGAATTTACCGTAAGGGATCATGACTATTATCAAAGAGTTGATGATGATATATATATAGAATTACCATTAACTATAACAGAAGCTACCCTTGGTTGTAAAAAAGAAATACCAACTTTATATGGAAATGTTGATATAACAATTCCCGCAGGAACACAAAATGGTAGCAAAATGCGCCTTAAAGGCAAAGGTATAGAAAATGTTAATAATAAAAGAAAAGGTGATATGTACGTTGTCACTAAAGTTATTATTCCAGAAAAATTAACAAGAGAACAAAAGAAATTATTTGAGTCTCTTTCTGAAACTGACTTAGAAGAAACAAAATATTTCAAAAAATATAAAAATTGCATCAAATAAAGATGCTTTTTTTTTATTACTATGCTATAATTTACTTACCAGAAATTATGTGTAAAGGAAAACAAATATGCAAAGATATTTCGCTAAAAATGAAAAATTAGAATTACAAGATACTGATATACATCACATAAAAAATGTTATGAGAATGTCTATAAATGATAAAATAGAAGTAATATATAACAAAAAAATATATCTATGTCTTATCGAATCAATAAATCCATTTCAAATCAAAATAATAGATAATTATCAAGAAGAAAGAAATCTTGATATAGAATTAACTATAGCTATATCATTAGTAACTGAACAGAAATTTGATTTAATACTTCAAAAATTAACAGAATTAGGAGTACATAAAATAATCCCCTTAAGAACAGAAAGAAGTATTGTAAAAATTACTAATGATAAAGTAGATAAAAAAATAAAAAGATGGAACAGTATCTGTAAAGAAGCAAGTGAACAATCACATAGACTAGATATTCCAATTATAACAGATATTATGACCATAAAAGATTTAGAACACTATAATTGCAAAAATAAATTTATCTGTTCCTTAACACCAGATTCAAAAAAAATAAGTACATACATAAATAAAGAAAATAAAGAAGAAATGGTATTTGTTATAGGACCAGAAGGTGGAATAAGTGATAACGAAAATAAAATATTAACATCTTATGGCTTCAAAAATATAACATTAGGAAAAAGAGTATTAAGGGTTGAAACTGCCGCAATATGTATTGCAAGCATTATAAATTACATATATGAAGGGTGATAAATATGCAACCATTTTTAAGTTTTTATAACAGTCTAGATGTTTTAAATAAAATAATGTTTTTTGGAATAATAATTGTAATTATTTTAACTATCATTACATTAATTATTTATTCTAAAAAAAGTAAAATAAAAACAATAAAACCCAAAGAAAAGACTGAAGATGTTTTAGAAGAACTACCTATTATAGATAAAGAATATATTTCTAACGAAAATATTCAAAAAGAAGATATAAATAGTATTTCATTCCCAACAGTTAGTGAAGAAGATACAATAATAAAAGAACCAGAGCAACTAGAAATAATTATTGAAGAAGAAAATAATAATAAAGAAATAGAAGAACCAAAGATTAAAAATTTATCTCTCTTTGATGATATTGAGAACAAACCATCACCAAATAAAGCGTACCAAAGAAATGTATTTAGAGAGATGAAATCAAGATATCAAACATCTCCAATAGGAATAGTTTATCCAAAAGAAAGGGAAGTAAAAGTAGAACAACCAATAAATAATAAAGAATATATTCAAGACGTAAGTGAAAAATTAAGTAAAGCAACAATACCAGACAAAATAGAACTAACAGATTATGAAAAAGAACAAGAAGAAAATGCTATAATAAGTTATGAAGAGCTTATGAAGAAAAAAGATGAAATAGTTTTTATAGACGAAGAAGATGCCGTAATAAGTTATGAAGAATTAATTAATAGAAAAGAAAAAATATATAATATTACTAAAGAAAATAATGATACAAACTTTATTAATGAACTTAAAAGTCTTAGAAAAGATCTTAAATAAAGTATTTGCAACACCATATTACCTTTAGTTGCAAAATCTCCATCCTTATAGTATAATTCCATATAGAGGTGAACATTCATGATAGATATAAATTTAATTAGAAATAATAAAGAATTAGTCAAAGAAAATATAAGAAAAAAATTTCAAGAACATAAAATTATTATCGTAGATGAAATAGAAGAATTAGATAAAAAAAATAGAGAACTAAAAATACAAGGCGACAATTTAAGAAGTGAGAGAAATAAAATATCTGACAGTATTGGTACACTATTTAAAGAAGGTAAGACTGAAGAAGCTAACCAAAAGAAAAAAGAAGTAATAGAAATTAATGATAAACTAATAGAAATAGAAAAACAAGAAGAAGAATTAAATAAAGTAATTCGTGAAAAAATGATGGTCATACCAAACATTATTGATCCTTCTGTTCCAATAGGACATGATGACAGTGAAAATGTTGAATTAGAAAAAATAGGTACACCTTTAGTACCAGATTACGATATACCATATCATGCCGATATACTAGAAAGTTTAGGTGGATTAGATAAAACTTCAGCAGGTAAAACAAGTGGTAATGGATTTTATTATTTAATGGGAGACATTGCTAGACTATCTTCAGCTATGTTATCTTATGCTAGAGATTTTATGATAGAGAAAGGTTTTACTTATTGTATTCCACCATTTATGATTAGAAGAGATGTTGTAGATGGCGTTATGTCTTTTGATGAAATGGATGCCATGATGTATAAAATAGAAGGAGAAGATTTATACTTAATTGGAACAAGCGAACACTCTATGATTGGTAAATATAAAGGAGAAATATTAAAGAAAAAAGAATTACCTATAACTATGACTTCATATTCACCATGCTTTAGAAAAGAAGTTGGTGCCCATGGACTAGAAGAAAGAGGAATATATAGAGTACATCAATTTGAAAAACAAGAAATGATAGTTATATGTGAACCAGAAGAATCAATGGAATGGTATGAAAAAATGTTATCTTATACTGTAGAATTATTTAAAAGTTTAAATATACCAGTAAGAAAACTTGAATGTTGTAGTGGAGATTTAGCGGATTTAAAAGTAAAATCATGTGATATTGAAGCATGGAGCCCAAGACAACAGAAATATTATGAAGTAGGATCTTGTTCAACACTAGGAAGTGCACAAGCACGTAGACTTGGTATAAGAGTAAAAGGAGACAAAGAAAATTATTATCCACATACTCTAAATAATACAGTATTAGCATCAACAAGATCACTAATTGCCCTAGTAGAAAATAATTATCAAAAAGATGGAAGTATAATTATTCCAGAAGTATTAAGACCATATATGGGTGGATTAGAAATAATTAAGAAAAAATAAATAATCTACAAGTTTGAATATTTCAAACTTTTTTTTACCTAATATTTTGAAAAAATATCATCCATGTTATAATGTTATTAATGGTGATTTATATGCCAAATATTCAAAAAAGTTTTATTTGCTTAATAATTTTTTGCTTTGGTATAATATTTCTATATTATAGACTTTATGACAAAAAACTTAGAAACAATATAATTAAAATAGGAATTTTATTAATTTTTTGGATGATTACTAAAAAGCATTAATTATAGATGAAAATAGTGAAATATTTTTTTGGTATTTATATTATATTCCTATGATAATGGTTCCATATTTATATTATAAAAGTGCTAATTATTTATTAGATAGAAAGAAAAAATATAATATTATAGCTTTAATTATTTCTATAATGTTAATTATAATGGTTTTAACAAATAATTATCATTTATGGGTATTTACAATAGAAGAAAATTTTTCAACAACTGGCAAATACACACATAATATGGGTTATTATATTATATGTGTATGGATATTTTACATATTTATTAAATCAATTATTCTTTTAATTATAAAGAAAATAAAAGAAACAGGTTTTGATTATAAAATATTTATTAAACAGCATATATAAAAACAGTATATTTATTTTTAATTTCGTAGTATACTTATACAAAAAGAAAAAACTATATAGTATTTATATAAAGGAGAATTAACAATGAATAAAAAATTAAAAAAACTAAAAGTAATATTTATGGGAACACCAACCTTTGCTGTTCCAGTTTTAGAAGAATTAATTAAAAATACCAATGTTATCCTGGTGGTGTCACAACCGGATAGAGAAAAAGATAGAAAAGGAAATATAATTCCAACACCCATCAAAAGAATTGCCATAGAAAATAATATTGAAAATTTCTCTCCAGAAAAGATAAAAGATAATTATCAAGAAATTATAGATAAAAATCCGGATATTATTATAACTTGTGCTTATGGACAAATTATACCCCAAAGTCTTTTAGATTATCCAAAATATGGATGTATTAACGTCCATGGTTCACTCTTGCCAAAATATAGGGGAGGAGCACCAATACATAGAGCTATCATGAATGGTGAAAAAGAAACAGGTATAACAATAATGTATATGGATAGTAAAATGGATGCAGGAGATATAATAAGTCAAGAAAAAATAACAATATTACCAGAATACAATTTAGATATCTTATATAATAAAATGTCTATATTAGGAAGCAAATTATTAATTAAAACACTACCTGATATTATAGAAGGAAAAATATCACCAATTAAACAAGATGAAAATCAAGTAACATATGGATACAATATAAAAAAAGAAGAAGAACAAATAGATTTTAATGATTTAGCAATTAATATTCATAACAAAATAAGATCTTTATCAACATTACCAGCAGCATTTTGCTACCTAGACAATAAAAGAATGAAAGTATATGAAAGTGAAGTTACTAACATAAAAGTAAAAGATAAAGCTGGAAAAATAATTAATATAGATAAAAATGGCATATATATAAATGCTATAGATTATGTTATAATTTTTAAAGATGTAAAATTAGAAGGAAAAAATAGATGTTTAGTAAAAGATTTTATTAATGGAATAGATTATAAATCATTAATAGGTAAATCGCTAAACTAAAAAAATAAAAATAAGGTATTGACAAACAACGAAAAAAATATTACAATATAATTGCTTAGATAAAGATACAAGGTATATAAGCATAATAAAATACTTGAATAAAGTTTTTATAATTATTATTAATAAGTCGTAAAATGTTTATTAAAATATTTATAAATTATTATGACTTAAATATTAAAGTATCAAGAATTCTTCAAAATGTGAAGTCTTATCAAATCTAAGTATTACAATTAGTATTGAGAGAGAAACTCAAGTGATAAGAGGCAAAACTAATTACTGATAATTTTTAGTACAGTTGTAGTATAAATTATATATAATAGGTTTATAAGTATAGTAATTGATTTTAATTAATTTTTAAAATCATCCCTGTAAAATATAATAATACATATAACATATTTGCTGTTCATAAACTCAACTCATTTGTTTTATCAGGACAAATGTTTTTTGTTTACAACAAATATAAAAAATGTCAAAAAAACACTTGACATTTTTTGATTATTAATATAGAATGTAGTTAACTTAGATAAAATATATGATATATATATTAGAACTATAATATCTTATCCAATCTAAGTTATACAATTGTAATAGAGAAAGAAAACTCTAAGATAAGAGACTAAAACTAAATACTGATAATATTTAGTAAAGTTATAATATTAAAGTATTCTATGACAAGTAATTATTTGTTGGTTGGAAAGTAATTGCGAAAGCAACCCAAGGATTTAAATAGTCGTTAATTATATAGGTATCAAAATAATATAATGATTAGTTATTCAAAACTCGGATCAATTAGTTTTATCAGGACAATTGATTTTTGTTTAATTTGAATTATAGCAGTAGTGTATTTTACTATTGCTTTTTTAAATTTTATTAAACAAATATAATTTATTGACATTAAAGTAAGCTTTTGCTATCTTATTAATAGAAGAGGTGATTAAACTGAAAAAAGTATTAAGTGATTTTAACTTTGATAATAAAAGAGTTATATTAAGGTGCGATTTAAATGTTCCTATTACTAATGGAATTATTGAAGATGATACAAGAATTATAGAAAGTTTAAAAACAATAAAATATTTAATTGATAAGAATGCTAAAGTAATTATTCTTTCTCATTTAGGAAGAGTAAAAACAGAAGAAGATAAAAAAGATAATAGTCTATATCCGGTATACTTAAGATTAAGAGATTTACTTGGAGATAATGTTTGTTTTTCTAAATATACAAGCGGTAATAAGCTAAAAGAACTGGTAAATACTTTACGCACTGGTGAAATTCTTCTTGTAGAAAATACTAGATTTGAAGATATTGACGGAAAAAAAGAAAGTTCTTGTGACTTAGAACTTTCCAAATACTGGGCATCTTTAGGAGATATATTTGTAAATGATGCTTATGGAGTGTGTCACAGAAGTCATGCTTCTAACGTTGGAATAAGTAAATTTCTTCCAAGCTGTCTAGGATTACTTGTTGAAGAAGAAATAGAAAAAATAGATGGAATTATTAAAGAAAATACAAGCCCATACATTCTTTTAATGGGTGGTAAAAAAATTAGTGATAAAACTCTAGTAATAGAATCATTAATAGAAAAATGTGATTATATCCTTCTTGGGGGAGGTATGTGCTTTACATTTCTTGCTTCTTTAGGAATAAATGTAGGAATGTCTATAGTAGATAAAGATAATATTCCTTTTTGTAAAGAAATATTATCGAAATATAAAGATAAAATAATATTACCAGTAGACGTCAAATTAAAAAGTGAAGAAATCAAAGATATAGATAAGCTAACTAATGAAGACATAGCTTATGATATAGGTCCTAAAACAATAGAATTATTTAAAAAATATCTTAGTACTGCCCATCGTGTTGTAGCTAATGGCCCAATGGGAGTTTTTGAAGAAAAAGAATTTACTAACGGAACACGTGAATTATATAATTATTTATCTCAAAACAGTATAAAAACATTAATAGGAGGAGGAGATAGTATATCTGCTATTAATACGTTACATATAAATAAAAACTTTTATCACATATCAACAGGTGGAGGAGCAACTCTTGAATATATAGCCCAAGATACATTACCTGCCATTGAAGCTATAGAGGATAAGTAATGGATAAATTAATAATATTAAATCATAAAATGACATTAAATTATAATGAATTAGATAATTACATTACCAATATTAACAAATTAAATTATAATTTAATAATAGCTCCATCAAACATATATTTAATACCATTTGTCAATAAATGTAAACATAAGATAGCTAGTCAAGATATATGCTATTTAGAAAATGGGAATAATACAGGTAAAGTTTCAGCTAATCAAATAAAATCATTAAATATAAAATATTCCATTGTAGGTCATAACGAAAAAGATACCGACTTAGAAAAAGTTAACCTAAAATTAAAAAAGTGTCTAAATAACAATATAACACCAATATTATGTATATCAGAAAATGATAGAGATATAACAACTATTAATACTGTATTAGAAATATTGTTAAAAGACATAGATGATATATCTAATATAATATTTGCATATGAACCAATATATCAAATAGATAAAAATGAGCCAATTGATTTGAAAGATATTAATATAAAGATTAATTATATATATAATTATCTTATCAATAAATATAAAATAGATCCCTTTATCGTATATGGTGGTTCAGTTAGAAATAATATAAAAGAAATGCTAGAAATAAAGAATATAAAAGGTGTTATGATAGGAAAGATATCATCAGATATAAAAGAAATAACTAAAATTTTAAGTAATATATAAGAAGTAGTAAAAATACTTCTTATTTTGTTTATAATTCGACAAATTACAACATTTAAAAATACTATAATAATAACAGAAAGAGGGAAGAAATATGAGTAAAATAAAAATTTTAATGATTGATGACAATGTAAATCTAATTGAAATGGTACGTGAATATTTTAAAGAACATAACAGAATAGAATTAGCTATAGAAAGTCATGATGGTGAAGATGGATTAAATAAAATATTAAATTCAGCTGGTAATTATGATGTTATTTTATTGGATTTAATAATGCCTGTTAAAGATGGATTATATGTTCTAGAAGAACTTAAAAAAAGAGGAATAGAAAAAAATATTATCGTAGAAACATCGTATAATGAACCAAAAATTATAAGAAAAGTAAGTGAATATGGAGTAAATTATTATGTTTTAAAACCTTTTAATTTATCGGATTTAGAAGATAAAATACTAAGTGTTTTTGATACCCAAGAGAGTAAAACTATTAATTTATATCATAGTAATCTACAAATATCTATTACAAAAATGCTTCATGAATTAGGCATGCCTTCTCACATAAAAGGATACCAATACATAAGAGAAGGAATAACAATGATATATAACGATCCAAATATTATTGGAGGAATTACTAAAGAACTTTATCCAGAATTAGCTAGCAAGTTTGATACTACTGTATCAAGAGTAGAAAGAGCAATAAGACATGCCATTGAAGTTAGTTGGAATAGAGGAAATTGGGATTATATGGAAGAATTATTTGGACATAGTGTTGATATAGATAAAGCAAAACCTACAAACTCTGAGTTTATTGTTACTGTAGCAGATAAACTAAGATTAGAATTTTCTAAACAAAAAGTCATGTAATTATGACTTTTTTTATTCTAAAAAAAGTAGAGTAATTAAACTCTACTATAAAATTCAACTATTAAAGCTTCATTAATTTCACCATTAAGTTCACTTCTTTGTGGATATCTAACATATGTAGCTTCTTTTTTCTTGTCATTGTAATTAATAAATTCAACTCTTTTATTAACATTAGCTAAAGCTATTTCAATACCTTTATGGTCTTTAGAGTTTTCACAAATTCCAATAACATCGCCAACTTTAACTCTATATGATGGAATATCTACTTTCTTTCCATTAACAGTGATATGTCCATGATTAACTAATTGTCTTGCTCCTCTTCTAGTCATAGCAAATCCAGCTCTATAAACTAAATTATCTAATCTACTTTCTAGCAAAATAAATATATTTTCACCATGAACACCTTTCATCTTACCAGCATCTTCAACTATTCTTTTGAATTGCTTTTCATTAAGTCCATACATAAATCTTAATTTTTGTTTTTCAGCTAATTGAATAGAATAGTTAGAAGGTTTCTTCTTTCTATCTTTACCATGTTGACCTGGACCAAAAGGTCTTTTTAAGTCTTTACCGCTTTCAAGTAATGAAAAACCCAATCTTCTTGATTGTTTGTTGTTAGGACCTGTATATCTAGACATTTCTATCCTCCTTTCTCATTGGAGTTATTTATCAATTTATAGGGTGTTTGACTTGACTTTCCCTTATGCAGCGTATAAGTTACTAATACATAACACATTATAAATCAATAAATATTGCCGCCAAATGCATTAATATTATATAATTATTAAATGATTATTGTCAAGAAAATATTTACTTATTTATTAAAAATAATTATATTTATTAAATTATAAGTTAATAAATATGTCAACAAACAATTAATTACTTTTTTCTTGAAAACAAATATACTAAATGATATAATACCTTTAGAAGGGAATGATGATTATGTACTTTAACAGTGAAAAAGCCGATACCAATATAGATAAAGAAATAGATAAAAAAGGAAAAAAACAAAAAATTAAGAATATAGATTTTAAAAATATTGATAAAAAAAAGATATTTATTATTGGAGGAATTATAGTTTTTTTACTTGTCTTAATTATCGTTATTATATCACTTACTACAAGTAAAAGTAAAATTAATATTCAAGTAATTGGAGGAAATAATATAAAGGTTTACCAAGGAAGCAAATACTTCGATCCAGGTTTTTCTGCCATAGATAAAAAAGGTAATAATATTAATGATAAAGTTGTTGTATATAATCCAGTAGATACTAGTAAAATAGATAAATATATTGTTACGTATACCATTGGAGAATATAGAAATTCTAGAACAGTAGAAGTAGTTGAAAGGCCAAGTAAAGGAATTACTTATATTGCTTTACAAGGAAAAAAAGATATGGATATTTCAAAAGGTGATAAATACAAAGAACCAGGTTATGTTGCAATAGATGATATTGATGGAAATATAACTGATAAAGTAAATATAAGTGGAAGTGTTAATTATAATAAAGAAGGAACATATAAATTAGTATATTATGTTGTGAATTCCACAGGAATAACTACTACAATTGAAAGAACAGTAAATGTTAAATAATGAAGTTTAAAGAAGAAGAATCTTCTTTTTTCTATCTATTTATGGTATACTTACAATAGGGGATGTATATGAAAGACAATATAATAAGAAAATATATTAAATTTATAATAGTAATAGTACTATACTACATTACCAAAAATAATGGTATGTATATATATTTATTATCTTTGTTTTTATATGGTATTTATTCGACTGTTATTAGTCATATAAGTATATATAATACCATTAAAGACAAGTATTATGTTGACTATAAAAATAAAATATTTAAAATGATAGTTAACATCTTATTAATTATAAATTTATTTTTCCTATTAATTAATATTCTTATATCAGATATTACTAACAATATTTTAAGAATAGATAATACTTTTCTAATATTTCTTGTTATGTCATTTACTATATGTCTAGATACTTTTGAAACAATTATATTAGATTATATTAAATCTTTTAAATATCATAGCCTGGCCAATAAATTAGATAATATCTACAAATATACAGATATATTTTTATATATAATTATTGTTATACTATCATTTAAAGTATTTAATCTACCAATCTATATTAGTATATCTTTACTATATTTATCTAAAATAATAAGTTTTATATTATTCTTATTTATTTCTATTATAAAAATAAAAAAGATAACTATAAAAATAGATAAGAATAGCAATACCAAGATAGACTACAAAAAAGAAAGCAATTATATACTAAAAACAAATTTATCATCTAGTATTATTTCTACTGTAGAATTAACATACTATTATTTATCATTTATTCTAATGTATGTAATCTTATTAAATAGATATAATTACGATAGTAAATTAATAGAGAATAATTTATTATTTACATATTTTTATTCTTTGTGTATAATGAATATTGTTAATAGTTTAGTAAAAAAATACTGCCCTAAAGGTAATGATTTTAAAAATAATATCTTTAACTTATTATGCTATACACTACCATTAGCCATACTTTTTAGTATAATATCACCATCTCTTTTTTACCTAATATTTAACAATAATACTTCATACATATATTTAATTATAATTATGTTTTTAGGTATAATAGTATCCATATATAAAGAAAGTTATAAATACATAAAAAATAATAAACTAATATATATTTCTTTGATAATAGGAATAGCAGTTAAGTTACTATTATTAATACCATTCGTTGACGCAGTATATAGAATGGGATTTGATTTAATATATGGAGATGTATTTACAACCATTATTGGTATGACCATATCAATAATAATTAACTATACATATATTAAAAATAAATATAGATTAGAAAATGAAGGATATATTGATAAATATATTAAAGTCATATATCAAAATATTATTCTATTTTTAATATTAATACTTTTAGCATTTATCTTGCCAATCAAAAATGATAATAAACTACTATCAATATTAGTTATATTAGTGTATACTTTTATTACATTTATTTATATAAAATTACAAAAAAGAAAGGGGTAATTATGGATAAATATTACGTATTCGGACACAGAAATCCTGATACAGATAGCGTTGTATCGGCCATATCATTAGCATATTTAAAAAGAAAATTAGGCTATGATGCCATCCCATGCGTCCTAAGTTCTATAAATCAAGAAACAAGTTATGTCTTAAAGTATTTCAATGAAAAAGTTCCTATGTTTTTAAATGATGTTAAAACAAAAGTAAAAGACCTTGACTATTTAAAAGATTTTTATGTCAAAGAAAATGTTTCAATATATGAAGCATTTATGAAAATGAGTAAGAATGATGTTAGTAAAATACCTGTAGTAGATAAAAATAGAGTTCTAATAGGTATGTTAAGTATGACTAGTATCTCATATAGAGCTATATCAGAAAATACATTTAATATAAAAACTCAATATAAAGACATAATAAATATTATAAATGGTATTAAAGTTAAAGAAATAGATAATATTATTGAAGGAAAATTACGAACATGTAATAATCATGATAAATATACTCCTAAAGATATATGTATAATTAATAATAATAAGTTAAATGATTTAATACAAAAAAAAGTAAAAATGATTATTATAACTGACAATATGGATATTACCAATATCAATATTAATGCCTACAATACTAATATAATTAAAACTAACTTAACGATGATTGAAGTTATTAATAAAATGGTTTTTTGTACTGAAGCAAAACAATTAGTTAATAATTTCAGAGTGTATCCAATAGATAAAAATTTGGATTTTTCAGATTTTGTGAAAATTGCAAATAAAACAAGATATTCATATTATCCAGTAATTAATAAAGATAATCAATGTATGGGATTAATTAAGTTTTCTAATGTCGGATATAGTAATAAGAAGAAAGTAATTCTAGTAGATCATAATTCTTATGAACAATCTGCTATAGGACTAGAAGAAGCCGAAATAATAGAAATAATTGATCACCACAACATATCTAATATTGGTACTAATATGCCAATTACATTTAGAAATATACCTGTAGGTTCAACATCAACAATAATATATTCCATGTATAAGGAAAATAATATCGGTATCCCTAAGAAAATGGCAGGATTAATGCTATCTGGGATTTTATCAGATACATTAATACTTAATTCACCAACAACAACCACTTTTGATAGAGATGCCGTAAATCATCTAAGTCAAATAGCAGGTGTTGATTATAAAGAATATGGATTCAATATGATTAGTGCAGGATCTAGTTTAAAAAATAAAACAAAAGAAGAAATATTGTATACAGATTTTAAAAAGTATCCTACAAAAGATGGAAAAATAGGATTAGGTCAGGTATATACTACTAATATATCTGAAATAGAAAAAGATAAAGAAGAATATATCAAATTATTTGATGATATAGCATACAGAAATGATTATAAATTTATTTGTCTATTTATAACAGATATAATAAAAAATGGTACTTATGTTATTTATAGCACTAATGCTAAAGAGACTTTAGACTTGGCTTTTTCTTGCAATGTAGAAGAATGTCATTTCTTTCCAAATATTTTATCAAGAAAACTGCAAATATTACCAAGCATATTAGAAGCAATGGAATAAATATTATAAATTAGTTAGAAGAAATTAATATTCTAACTTTTTTTGTTATATACTAATAAAACAAGCATAAATAAAATCAAATAATTAATAATTTTATTCTTGCTAAATAGAATATATTTAGATATAATACTAAATGAAAGAGGTGTATATAATGGTAATTTTATCAGTTAATGCTGGAAGTTCATCATTAAAATTCCAAGCATTTGACATGCCAGAAGAAAAATTATTAATATCTGGTGTATTTGAAAAAATAGGATTAAAAGATAGTTTTTATACTATTAAAGTTAATGGAGAAAAAATCAAACATGAAGTAGAATTAAAAAATCATGAAAGAGCATTTGAGTTATTAGTTAAAGAATTAATTGATAATAACATTGTTGATTCCTTGGAAGATATCAAAGCTATAGGCCACAGAGTTGTTCAAGGAGGAGAGTATAGTAAATCTACAGAAATTACAAATGAAGTTATTAAGATGATGAAAGAATATGAAAGTTTTACTCCACTACATACAAAATCTGCTATAAGCGGAATTAAGGCAGCGCAAAGTATTGCACCAGATGCAATGCAAGTTGCCGTATTTGATACTTCATTTCATCAAACTATTGAAGAAGAAAACTTTATTTATCCAATACCTTATGAATGGTATACAGAATATAACATAAGAAAATTTGGTTATCACGGTACAAGTCATAAGTATGTATCTAGCCGCGTTAATGAAATACTAGGTAGATATAATACCAAAGTTATTACATGTCATTTAGGTAATGGAGCAAGTGTATGTGCTATTGAAGATGGTATGTGCGTTAACACTACCCTAGGAGTATCTGCCAATTCCGGTCTTATGATGGGATCACGTTCTGGTGACTTAGACCCAACAATAGTAACTTATATGATGAATAAACTAAATGTTACACCAGACGAAATGAGTAATATTTTAAATAAAGAAAGTGGATTACTTGGTGTAAGTGGAATAAGCAGTGATTCTAGAGATATTGAAGATGGTATCAAAAAAGGTAATTCAAGATGTGCTTTAGCTCAAAAAATGTTTGTTAGAAGAGTAATAGACGCCATTGCTAAATTCTATGTTGAATTAGGAGGATGCGATGCCATTGTCTTTACAGCAGGTATTGGTGAAAATTCTATCCATACAAGACGTGAAGTAATGGATGGACTTGAAGTTTTAGGAGTTAAAGTAGATGAAGAAGCTAACGAATGCCGTGGAGAAGAAAAACTAATAACACTAGAAGATTCATCTATTCCATGTTATGTAATACCAACAAATGAAGAACTTATGATGGCAAGAGATGCATATAATTTAAAAATGGAAAGAGATAACAAGTTAGCAGATAATGATGAAAATAAGTAAAGAAATACTTAAACAAATAAAAAAATATGACAACATTGTCATTGCAAGACATATTGGAGCAGATCCTGATGCTTTAGGAAGTCAATTTGCTCTAAAAGAAATAATAGAGATTAATTTTCCTGATAAACAAGTATATGCCGTTGGCACTGTTTCTTCAAGATTTAGATTTATGGGAAAATTAGATAAAATTGATTTTGTAGATTTATCTAATTCTCTTTTAATAGTACTAGACACACCAGACGCTAAAAGAATAGATGGAGCAAATCCACAAGATTATGCTTGCTCAATTAAAATAGATCACCATCCTTTTGTAGAAAAATTTGCACCACTAGAATATATAGAAGAAGATGCATCAAGTACTAGTCAATTAATAATAAAAATTATTTTAGAAAATAAACTAAAAATTAATAGCAAAATAACCGAAAATCTATATATAGGTATAGTTTCTGATACTGATAGGTTCTTACACGATTACACAAACAAAGAAACCATAGATTTAACTAATAAACTACTTGAATTATATAATATTGATTTTACCAAACTATATGAACCACTTTATTCAAGACCATTAAGTGAAGTTAGATTTGAAGGATATATATATGAGAACCTAATTGTTAATGAAAATAAAGTAGCTTATATAAAGATAACAGATGATATTATAAAGAAATATGGAGTAGATGCATCTAGTTCTGGAAATATGATAAATGATTTAAAATATGTTAATGAAATATTGGTTTGGGCTTTCTTTACAGAAGATGTAAAGACAGGAATAGTTCGTGCCAATATAAGAAGTCGTGGACCAGAAATCAAAGATATTTGTGTAAAATATGGTGGTGGTGGTCATAAATATGCCTCAGGTATTAGAATGAATGATTTTTCTAAAATGGATGATATTATTAATGAATTAAATGAATTATCTATAAAATATATAAATGAAAATAAAATGTAGGTATTAATTGTACCTACATTTTTATATATTCTTTAGACAAAAAAACTAGGTGTGTTATTTAAAGAATTATCAATTACTATATTTTCGGTTTTTTCTTTGTTTGTTTCTTGTTTTAATATTGTATTTTTGCTTAAACTATTATTAGAAGAGGTTCTATCTGCATTTTTTAAATTAGTATTACTATTTTTATTCGTAGATGTTGGTTTTACTTCTTCTCTAAAAGCCTTAGCCAACTTTATCATTGATTTCATATTAGAAAATAAAGGCTTGGTTTGTCGTACCAAAGGGATAGTTTGATTTACAACTCCCAAAGTTTTATCAGCTCCTGATAATATTTTTGACCAATTTATCTCCTTAATAGTATTTCCAATTCTTCCAAACAACCCAGGTCTCATAGCATTTTGCATAGGAATATTCATCATAGGATTAAAACCTCGTGGTATAAAAGCTCTTCCAGGATACATATTAATACACCTTCCTAAAATAATATATGTAAATTGTATAAATAGTTGTTTAAAAATAAAGTCTTTTATGATAAAATAAAAATAGAATGAAAGGTAGTGATTAGTGTGAACAATAATCAAACAATTAATAATAGCAATCAAGTTCCTATAGTTAATAATAACAATCAAACACAAATTATTAATAATGCTTCAACAAATAAAAAACAAGTCACTACAAAAAAGCCTAAGAAAATAAGATTTAAATATAAAGTAAGAACTAAAGAAGGAAAACCCATAACAGGAAATATGGATGCAACAAATAAATTAGAAGTTCAAAACTTTTTATTAGGTCAAGGATATGAAATATTACAAATAAACGAAGTTAAAGGACAAGTATTTTCATCTGGTGGATTCACGAGGAGAATGTCTTATAAAGATTTAAATTTCTTTTTAACTCAATTGTCTACCTATATTAAAGCGGGAATTCCATTAGTAGACTCCATGGAAATATTAGCAAGACAAGCCAAAAAGAAAAAAAGAAAAGATTTATATATAAGAATAGTATCGGATTTAAATATGGGTATTACATTTAGTGATTCATTATATAAACAAGGAAATGTTTTTCCTAAAATGTTAATTAATATGTTAAAGACATCGGAACTTACAGGTAATTTAACTGAAATACTAGACGAAATGGCTGTTTACTACAAAAGAGCAGATTCTAATAATAAACAAATAAAAAATGCTATGACTTATCCATCTATATTATTAGTATTTGCTATTGCTATATTAGCCTTTGTTATATTATGGGTAGTTCCATCATTTACTTCTATGTATGCAACTACTGGTTCAGAATTGCCTAAATTAACTAGAATGGTAATAGATGTCAGTGATTTTATAGGTACATACTATTTACATATTTTAGGAATATTATTTGTTATTGGTTTATTATTTGCTATGCTATATAAAAATTCTAAACCATTTAGATATGGTATTCAATGGATAATATTACATATCCCTGTTGTAAGCGATATTGTTAAATATAATGAATTAGTAATGTTTACAAGTACTTTTGCTACATTAATTAAACATGATGTATTCATTACCGATAGTATGGATATATTAGGTAGAATTAGTAATAATGAAATATACAAAGAAATAATAAATAAAGCCATTGTTAATTTAAGTAATGGCGAAAGTTTATCTAAAGCTTTTGAAGGACATTGGGCCTTTCCTGATACTGCATATGAAATGCTTGTCACAGGTGAAAGAACAGGTAGATTAGGACCAATGATGGAAAACGTAGCTAATTATTATCAAGAAGAACAATCAAATATTGTTACAAGATTAAAAAGTCTTATTGAACCAATTATGATAATAGTTCTTTCCTTCTTAGTTGGTATTATATTATTGTCAGTAGTATATCCTATGTTTGATATTTATAAAACAATGATATAGAAAGGTCGTTTATGGAAATATTATATCTTACATTATTCTTTATTTTTGGTAGCATTATGGGATCATTTTTCTATGTCATAGCCGTTAGAGTAACCAAAGGAGAATCAATTTTAAAACCAAGAAGTCATTGTGAGAAATGTGGACATATATTAAAATGGTATGAACTTATACCTATAATATCATTTCTAATTCAAGGTGGAAAATGTAGAAAATGTAAAACAAAACTTAATATAGGTTATATTTTTATGGAAATATGTACTGGAGTATTGTTTGCTGTTTGCTACCATGTCTTTAGCTTATCACTAAATCTACTAGTAGCTCTAATATTTGTTTCAAGTTTAATAATTACAATTATAAGTGATATAGAATATATGGTTATATTAGATGAAGTATTAATTACAGCAATATTGGGTATAATAGTAGTATATTTATTCAATATTGGAATTAGAGAAACTGCAATCAAAGTATTAAGTGCCACAGGTTCATTCATAACAATGTTGGCAATAAAAAAAATGGGAGATATAATGTTCAAACAAGAGTCACTTGGTGGTGGAGATATTAAACTAATGTTTCTAATAGGCTTAGTTTTGGGATATCCCTTATCAATATGTAACATCTTCTTAGCAACATTCATAGCTTTTCCAATTGCCTTAGTTATGTTGATAACCAATAAAGATAATATTATTCCCTTTGGACCATTTCTTAGCATGGCAGCTTTAACATTATTTGTATCGGGAATAACTTTTTCAGAAATAATAAATTACTTAATTAGATAGTTAGGAGGATGAAATGAAAAATAAAACGATAATTATTTCTTTTGTCTTAGTAGTAGTTATTATTGTAGTATCTCTATATACAACATTTGCATATAATGATAACAATAATGGTCTTACAAAGAGTAATGCGGATATTAACTTAGAATATTCCACAAAAGATGATAATTCACAAGAAGTAACCATTAATCATGGTGAAGAAAAATATATTGATATATCATTAAAGAATACTTATACTTCAAAAGTAAAATATGGAATATATTATAAAATGATAAGTCCAAATAAAACACCAAGTGGTTTAAATATTACCAAAGATGATAGATCACAAGGTCTTTTAGAAAGTACTCTCAATAAAGATGAGGAAACTGTAGTAACAATTAAAGTTAGTAATGATTCAAAATATGATGTTAAATTAGAAATTGGTTCATTAATAGGATTTGAGAAAGGAGATATGAGTACTTTAGTAAGTGATAATCAAGTACTTATAAAATAAAAATGAAAAGAATAGCAATTAATGGGTTTGGTAGAATAGGAAGGTTAGCCTTTAGAATAATTAATGATATGGAAAGTGATATGGAAGTCGTAGCAGTAAACGACTTATCCACTCCAGAAGAATTAGCATATCTATTAAAATATGATACTGTACATGGTAGATATAATAAAGAAGTAACCTATAATGATAACAATATAATAGTAGATAATAAAGAAGTAAAAGTATATAGTGAAAAAGACCCTATAAATTTACCATGGGATATGTTAAATATAGATGTTGTCTTAGAGTGCACAGGAAAATTTCTTAAATTAATGGATGCCAGTATGCATATTAAAGCAGGTGCTAAAAAAGTATTGATTTCAGCACCAGGAAAAGATGATATGAAAACAATAGTATATAACGTTAACGATGAAGAACTAGAAGATAATGATTATATAGTATCAGCATCATCTTGTACTACAAACTGTTTAGCACCGGTATTAAAAGTATTAAATGATAAATTTGGTGTAATAAATGGTAATATGACAACCATACATGCGTATACCAATGACCAAGTAACTTTAGATATTCCACATAAGAAAGGCATTAAAGCAAGAAGAGGAAGAGCAGCAGGAATGAATATAATTCCAACTTCCACAGGAGCTGCTAAATCTATTTCTAAGATTATTCCAAGTCTTGAAAACAAAATAATGGGTAGCGCTATTAGAGTGCCTATTTCAGATGGATCTTTAGTGGATTTAGTAGTTACTCTTGATAGTAATCCAACAATTGAAGAAATAAATCAAGCATTTATAGATTCTAAAAATGAAACATTAGGATATACCATAGATCCAATTGTGTCTTCTGATATTATATCAACAAGTTATGGTGGATTGGTAGATGGTAACTTAACAAATGTAATTAAGTCAGAAAATCATACAATAGCTAGAGTAGTAGCATGGTATGATAATGAAATGGGTTATACTTATCAGATGATAAGAACACTAAAGAAGATGTAATGTCTTCTTTTTTTCTATAAGTAAATAAAAATAATTGCTAATAAAAAAAATATATGTTATCATTATATATGTAATAGAGGGTGATACTATGAGTAATAAAAAAACTATTATTATTATGATTTTAGCCGTATCTTTTGTAGCAGCAATTGTTATCGGAGCAACCTATGCATGGTATTCCTACGAAAATGCTAGTACAGCTATTAATGGTACAACAATTAAAGAAGCACCTGCCGTTATATTTAGTCAAACAGAGTTTATTAAAGATAGTGAAATAGTACCAATCCAAGATAAAGATAGATATAATTATGCTACTAAAAATAGTTTTTTAGTAACAATGGGTACTAATTTATCAAAATATGAAGTTAATATACAAATATCTTTAAAAAATATAAATATATCAGAAGAATTAAAAACAAGTAATTATAAATATGAATTATTATGTGATGACAATATCATTGCTTCTTCTGATTTTAGTAATTTATCTACTGACAAAATAGATTTAATTCCTATGACTTTATTAAAACCAGAAACATATCCACATACATATAAATATGAATTATTAATATGGTTAAGTGATAATGGAGAAAATCAAAATGATTTAATGAATAAAAGTTTTAGTGCGCAAATAAGTGTTATCAGTGCTGTAAAAAAATAGAAAGATGTGATTAAATGAAAAAAACATTATTATATAGTTTAGGGTTGTTATTGATAGCCATATTAACTATAGGTGTAACATATGCCTATTTTATTAATACTGTATCATCAAGTCAAAATGCCGAAGCTAATGCTAAAAAGTTTGAAGTACTATATACTGGTGGATCAGCTCTAACAACAAACTTACAACCAAGAGAAAGTCGTGATGAAACTTACAAAACATCAGTCAATATAAAAATGGCTGAAGGCTCTATTAATGCCATAGCTAATATATATATTAACATCGAAGAAATGTCTGATGTTTTAGCAAGCGATGCACTAGTATGGGAAATAGTAGTAAAAAAAGGAACTAACAACATAAATATTACACCATCAAAAGGAACTTTCTCAAGTTGTATGACTAATAGTATAAATGAATGCAATAATGAAAGAAAAATTTATATATTAAATGATTATGAAGTTACCACTGAAAATACTGAAGTAACTGTTTATCTATGGGTAGACGGTTCTAAAGTGGGTAATGAAATAGTAGGAGCTACTTTCACAGGATATATTGGAGCTGAAACAAGAAATGTCACAGGTAGCACAACAAAGGCTTAGTATTAAGTCTTTTTCTTTTGCATATAATTTATTGGTGAACAATATGAAAATAATTATAGATCCCTATCGTGGTGGAGATGACTATGGTGCCAAAATAGGGGACAAATATGAAAAAGATATTTTATTAGATTTATCTAAGTATATGAATAATAGTTTTAATAATCAAAATATCAATAGCATTTTAACAAGAAATACAGATGAATCATTAACCGATGAAGATAGAGTTAACCAAATTAATAAATTAAAACAAGACAATGATTTAATAATTCAAAATAGATTTGATACATCTTCTAATCTTAGCATTATATATCCATTAAGAAGTAGTGATAAATTAGCAAGTTTAATATTTTCAAACCTAGAAAATAATGGAATATCTGTAAACAAATACTATCAAAGAAGATTACCCACAAACACAAAGTATGATTATTATAGTGTTATAAAAGATACAAATCCTAATGAAACAATAATTATAGAGTATGGAGATGCCGATAATTATAAGCAAGTAGTAGATATAATAGTTAAATCTATAATAGAATATTTAGCTTTATCAGATACATATAAAGTAAAAAGTGGTGATACTCTATACTCTATAGCCAAAAAATATAATATTAGTGTAGATGAATTAAAAGAATTAAATAATTTAAAAAAAAATAATATAACTGTTGGTCAAGTATTAAAAATTAAATCTAATATACCTAGTGAAGAAGTTACAGGAAAAAATTATTATATAGTTAAATCAGGTGATACATTATATTCTATTGCTAAAAAATACAATACTACCGTAGATGAAATAAAAAAATTAAATAATTTAAAATCAAATAATTTAAGCATAGGTATGGAGTTAAAAATAAAAGAAGAACCATCTAGTACTAATTATATAGACTATGTGGTAAAATCAGGTGATAATTTATATTCTATAGCCAAAAAGTATAATACTACCGTAGATGAAATAAAAAAACTAAATGGTTTAACAAGTAATTTATTAAGTATAGGTATGGAACTAAAAATACCATTGTAAATAACTGTAAATTAGTAAAATATCAATAAAAGAATGCAATATTAAATGTTTGCATTCTTTTATTTTAAGTGCTATAATAATGGAAGTTTTGGAGGTACTAGTGTGAGAACAGATGATTTTGATTATGAATTACCAGAGGAATTAATAGCTCAAGAGCCAATAGAAAAAAGAGATGAGTCTAGACTTATGGTATTAGATAAAGAAACAGGTGAAATAACTCATAGCGTTTTTCATGATATTACAGATTATTTACAAGAAGGTGATGTTTTAGTTTTAAATGATACAAAAGTATTGCCTGCTAGAATAATTGGAGAAAAAGAAGATACTAAAGCTGTAATTGAATTACTTTTACTTAAAAATATAGAAAATAATAATTGGGAATGTTTAGTTAAACCAGCTAAAAGAGTTCACTTAGGAACTATTATTTCATTTGGAGATGGTCTTCTTAAAGCTGAATGTATAAAGGTTTCTGAGGAAGGAATACGCGAATTTAAGTTTATATATGAAGGAATATTTTATGAAGTACTTGATAAACTAGGAACGATGCCTCTTCCTCCATATATAAAAAAACAATTAAAAGATAAAGATAGATATCAAACAGTATATGCTAAGAATATAGGATCAGCAGCTGCTCCTACGGCAGGATTACACTTTACTAAAGATTTATTAGAAAAAATAAGAAATAAAGGAGTAATAGTGTGTTTCATAACCCTTCATGTTGGACTTGGAACATTTAGACCAGTAAATGTAGAAGATGTTACTACTCATAAAATGCATTCTGAATTTTATAGTATGTCAAAAGAAACAGCAGATATATTAAATAAAGCCAAACAGGAAGATAGAAGAATTATAAGTGTCGGAACTACCACTACTAGAACAATTGAAACAATAATGAGTAAATATGGAAAATTTATAGAAACATCAGGATGGACCGATATCTTTATTTATCCAGGATATCAATTTAAAGGAATATCAGCTCTAATTACTAATTTTCACTTACCAAAATCAACACTAATTATGCTGGTGTCAGCTTTTGCATCAAAAGAAATAATATTATCTGCATACCAAGAAGCTGTAAAAAATAAATATAGATTTTTCTCATTTGGAGATTCTATGTTTATAAAATAGCATATTTTTAAAAGTAATAAGCATCAAAAAGTGTCAAATTTATGTAAATAAACAAAAAAAGTTAACTAAAAAGGAAGTAATTTGCATATTTTTTTAGAATATTATTATTGGAGGGTAGTTAATGATTACCAATGAAGTTATTAATGAAATTAGAAATAAAGTAAATATCGTAGACATCATATCTAATTATGTACCATTAACAAAAAAAGGAAAAAACTATTTTGGATTGTGTCCGTTTCATGATGACCATTCTCCTAGCATGAGCGTATCCTTTGAAAAACAAATATATACCTGCTTTGTATGCCATGCAACAGGAAACGTATTTAGTTTTGTTTCTGAATATGAACATATTGGTTTTTATGATGCGGTAAGGTTAATTGGTAGTAAACTAGGATATAATCTAGATACTAAAAAAAAAGAAATTACAAATAACCAAGATTTAGAGATATATGAACTGGCTTGTAAATATTATCAAAATAGTTTGAATACATCCTTGGGCAATAATGCAATAGATTATTTAACCAAAAGAAAAATAGATAGAAATACTATTTCAAAATTTAGAATTGGCCTTTCTATGTCTAAATCATCTTTAACGGAATTTTTACTAAGTAAGAATATAAAATTAGATAAACTTATATCACTAGGAATAAGTAACGAAAGAGGACAAGATTTATTTGTTAATAGGATAATGTTTCCACTATATGACCTATCCGGTAATGTCGTAGCTTTCTCTGGAAGAATATATAATACCCATGATGAAAGTAAATATATTAATACAAAAGAAACTAATATATTTAAAAAAGGTAATTTATTATATAATTACCATCTAGCAAAAGAACATTTAAAGAAAAGCGAATCCATAATAGTTATGGAAGGATTTATGGATGTTATAAGAGCATCTGTTGTAGGTATTAATAATTGTGTAGCTACCATGGGAACAGCTTTTACCAAAGAACAAGCCCTGCTTTTAAAGAAAACAACTAATAATATAATACTTTGCTTCGATGGTGATAATGCTGGGGATGAAGCTACCGATAAAGCTATTCAAGTATTAAAAGAAATAGATGTAACACCAAGAATAATTAGACTAGAAGAAAATTTAGATCCAGATGAATATATATTAAAATATGGAAAAGAAAAATTTATATCTAAAATAGATAATACAATTAGTGTTGTAGAATATCGAATGAATAGATATAAAAAAGATAAAAATTTAAAAGATATTAAAGATATATCAGAATATATTGATTTAACTATTAAAGAATTATCAAATAGTAAAGATAATATTCTAGTAGAGTTAACTCTAAAGAAACTATCTAAAGAATTTGATATAGAATATATGACATTAAAAGAAAAATTAGAAACATTTAAAAAAGAAGAAAAAAATGTTCCTAATAAAATAGAACCTGTAAATAATATAAAAAGAAGAGATAAATATAGTAATGCTGGAAGATGCTTACTATACTATATGATAAAAGATGAAAAGATATTAACATTAGTAGAAGAAAAAGTTCCATACTTTAATGAACAAGAAGTTAGAATTTTATCTAACGAAATAATATATTATTATCACAAATATGGTACTATTAATGAAGCAGATTTTATAAGTTACATATCTACAAAAGATGAATTAAATAAGTTCTTTAAGGAAATAATAAATATGAATTTAAAAGATAACTATAGTAAAGAAGAAATTAATGATTACATAAATCTTGTTAATTCATGTCCTAAAAAAATGAAAATAGAATCATTAAATAAAATGTTAAAAGAAGAAAAAGATCCCTTAAAACAAGCAAGTATTTTAAGTGATATTATGAAATTAAAAGGAGTAGGAAATGATTGAAGAAATAAAAACATATGATACAAGAAAAAAAGAATTAATTGAAGAAGGTAAGAAAAAAGGTTTTGTAACTTATGAACAGTTAGCGTCTGCCCTAAAAGGATTAGAATTAGATAGTGATTCATTAGATGATTTATATAATAGTTTGATGGAAGCTAATATCCAAGTTGTTACAGACGAAGACGATATAGACAATGAAGAAGGGGATGCCGATGGAGGCTTTGATGAGTTATTAAAAGATAGTACACTAGCAAAAGAACTAACTATTAATGATCCTGTAAGAATGTACTTAAAAGAAATTGGTAAGATAAGTTTGCTTTCTTTAGAACAAGAAACAGAATTATCAAAAAGAATAGTTGAAGGCGATGAAGAAGCTAAAAATATATTAGCAGAATCAAATTTAAGACTTGTCGTATCTATTGCCAAAAGATATGTTGGAAGAGGAATGTTATTTCTAGATCTTATTCAAGAAGGAAACATAGGACTTATGAAAGCTGTTGAAAAGTTTGATGCAGAAAAAGGATATAAATTTTCGACTTATGCGACTTGGTGGATAAGACAAGCTATAACAAGGGCTATAGCCGACCAAGCAAGAACAATAAGAGTACCAGTTCACATGGTTGAAACAATAAATAGACTATCAAGAATTCAAAGACAACTAACCCTTGAATTAAATAGAGAACCTACAGAAGCAGAATTAGCTAAAAAAATGCATATATCTGTTGAAAAAGTAAGAGAAGTTATCAAAATAGCCCAAGAACCAGTATCATTAGAAACACCAATTGGAGAAGAAGATGACTCTCACTTAGGAGACTTTGTTAAGGATGAAAGAACAATGTCACCAGAAGAATACACAACACATGAAATGTTAAAAGAAGAAATATCTGATGTTCTATGTACTTTAACAGAAAGAGAAGAACAAGTATTAAGACTTAGATTTGGTCTAGATGATGGTTCATGCAAAACCCTTGAAGAAGTAGGCCAAATGTTTGGAGTAACAAGAGAAAGAATAAGACAAATAGAAGCAAAAGCTTTAAGAAAATTAAGACATCCATCTAGAAGTAAAAAATTAAAGGATTTCTTAAATGAATAAAATATCTAAAAGACTAGAATTAATAGCATCTTTTATCCCAGATAACAGTAAAGTTATAGATATAGGTTGTGATCATGGATTATTAGATATATATTTATATCAAAATAAAAAAAATATTTCTATTATAGCATCCGATATAAATGATCAAGCTTTAAATAATGCAAAAAAGAATATTTCAGATAATAGATTAAATGAACACATTGATTTAAGACTAGGTAACGGCCTTGACGTAGTCGAAGCTAATGAGATAGATACTATCATTATGTCAGGACTTGGTTCATATACTATCGTAGGAATTCTAAAAAAAAATATAAACAAACTTAATAATGTAGATAATATTGTAATTCAAAGTAATACCAAATTATATTTCTTAAGAAAAGAAATTACTAAACTAAAGTATTATATATCAGATGAAGAAATGATATATGATAAAGGAATATATTATACAATTATTAAGTTTAAAAAAGGAAAGAAGAAATATAATAGAAAAGAACTATATTTTGGACCAATATTACTTAAAAATAAAGGAAAGGTATTTGAAGAATACAACAAAAGAGAGTTAGAAAGATTATCTTTAGTCTTAAAAATGTTACCTAAAAACAAAATAATAGATAGAATAAAAACTAAATATATGATTAGTTTATACAATAAAATATAATCATCTTCTACTAAATGTTAGGAGATTTGTTATAATCATCATTTAATTGACATTATACTACATATATGTTACAATAAGAACGAATGGAGGGATTGCAAATGGAAGAAAATAATACTAAGTTTAAGATACTAGATGAAAATAATATTGAAAGGGAAGCAGATGTAGTTACAGTAATTGAAGTAGAAGGAAAAGAATATGTTGTATATTCTATTGATACTGATAGCGAAAATTGTGATGTTTTAGTTTCTCGTTTAGAAAAACAACCAGATGGAACTGATGAAATATTTGATATCGAAGATGAAATTGAAAGAGAAAAAATTCATAATATTGTTAACGAACTACTAAATGCTTAAAAAATAGGGGGAATTATGACAATTGAAAATTTACAAAAGCAAGTAGAAGAATTAAATGAAAAAATATCAACATTACCAGAAACAGAAGAGAATAAAGCTATTATTGATGAATATAAAAATAGAATTGAATTAATTGAAAAGCAAATTGCATTGATAAAAAATCGTAATTTAGCCATGGAAGAATCAGAAAGATTAAGAAGAGAAGCTGAAGAAAAAATTGAGCAAGCTAGAATTAATAAAAAGGATGCTATTGGATATTCAAAAGACATAAGAATAATCCAAAGAAAAATAAAACTAGACGAGAGAAGTGCAAGAAAAGCTTCAAAAAAAGCTAAGGTTTGTCGTATTAGAAGGGAAAGAAAAGAAAGAATAAAGAGGATAATTAATAAAATTAAAGAGCCCTTTACTATTTTAACGTTAAAAACACAAAGTATAATAATTGATGCTTCTGGAAAAATATGTGACATTAAAAACAAAGTTATTAGGAAAAGAAATAATGTCAATAAAAAAATAATAACTAGCATAGAAAAAGTAAAATCAACTTTAAAGAGAAATATAGAAAGAATTAAGAATATATTTCGAAAAAAAGAGGTGATCACATTACCCCCTAAATACAAAATTGTAAAACTTAATACCAAGGGTAAAAGACCACTACGCACTAAGAAAACACCTATTGTCAACACCAAAAAAAGTAAAGTAGGAACTTTTCTCAAGAAAGGTTTACAGAAAGTTAGGGATTTTGTGGGTACTATAGGATTAAGAGTTAAAAGTGCGGCAACTGATATTGGAATAAAGGTACAAAACGCAAATAGAAAAATAATTATTACAAGAAATAAAATTAATCAAAAAATAGTTACAACAATTGATACTGCTAGAAGTAAAGTTGGTAATTTTAAAAAGAATGTGGTAGATAGATTTAAAAAAGCTGCTCAAAAAATAAAAAATGCTTTTTCTGTTAATGAAGAAGAAAAACAGAAATTAATTGCTAGATTAGAAGAAAAAAAAGGAATTCTTAATGCAAAAAGAGAAGAAAATAAAAATTTATATGAACAAGGTAAATTTAAAAATTTAACAAGAACAAGAAGCGGATATGTATCCACAACAATACTAGCAATACTTGCTGTAAGTATAGTAGGGTTACTCGTAGCATATTGGACATTATTAATGGTTAAATAAAATAAAAATTAATGTATTTAGATATCTAAATTCATTAGTTTTTTTTATTGTAAAAATATTTATTTAATAGTATAATTATTCCATAAGCAAGATAATTAGATGTATCAAAAATTATTTAGGAGGTTATAATGGAAAATTTAGATAAAATAGTTAATTTATGTAAACAATATGGATTTGTATTTCAAGGAAGTGAAATATATGATGGTTTTGCCAACACTTGGGACTTTGGTCCTTTAGGAGTAGAACTTAAAAATAATATAAAAAAATGCTGGTGGAAAAGATTTGTTCAAGAAGATAGTAGATCATATGGAATAGATGCTGCTATTTTAATGAATCCTAATGTTTGGAAAGCAAGTGGACATGTTGATTCTTTTAGTGATCCAAAAATGGATTGTAAAAAATGCAAACAAAGATTTAGAGCAGATAATTTAATAGAAGAATATTCTAAAGGAGAAATAGATGCTGAAAGTCTTACTACAGAACAAATGCAAGATTATATTAAAGAACATCATATTACTTGTCCTAACTGTCATAGTTTTGACTGGACTGATATTAAACAATTCAAATTAATGTTTGAAACATCAAGAGGAACCGTAGAAGATAATAAAGATTTAGTATATTTAAGACCAGAAACATGTCAAGGAGAATATGTAAACTTTTTAAATGTTCAAAGAACAATGCGCGCTAAAGTACCATTTTCAATAGCACAAATAGGAAAAAGTTTTAGAAATGAAATAACTCCAGGTAACTTCTTATTTAGAACGATAGAATTTGAACAAATGGAATTACAATGTTTCTGTAAAAATGATGATAGTATGGATATATATAATGATTATAAAGAAAAAGCAATGAAATTTGTTACAGATATAGGATTATCAAAAGATAAACTAAGATTTCATGATCATGATAAACTGGCACATTACGCTAAAGCAGCTTGTGATATTCAATACAAATTTCCTATTGGATGGGAAGAATTAAATGGAATTCATCACCGTGGGACATGGGATTTAACTAGACATTCTGAGTTTTCAGGAAAAAAGTTGGAATATTTAGATCCTGTTACCAACGAAAAGTATATTCCTACCATTATAGAATATTCAATCGGAGCAGATAGATTAACATTAGCTATACTTTGTGAAGCGTACAAAGAAGAAGAATTAGAGGATGGAACAATAAGAGAAGTGCTGTCATTAAACCCAGTACTTGCCCCATATAAAGTTGCAATACTTCCTCTTGTTAAAAAAATACATGGTGAAAAATCTGAAGAAATATACCAAAAATTATCTAAGTTATTTATGTGTAACTATGATGATGCAGGTTCCATAGGAAAAAGATATAGAAGAAATGATATAATAGGAACACCATATTGTATAACTGTTGATGATGAAACATTAAATAATAACATAGTCACAATAAGGGATAGAGATACTATGGAACAAATATCAATCAATATAGAAGATATAGAAAAATTTATAGAAGAGAAAATAATGTTTTAAAAAGTATGTAAAATATACTTTTTTTCTTGTTTTATATAATTAAATATACTATACTAATTATAGGTGAGAATATGAAAAAAGCATCAAATAACAAAAAAATATTTATTATAGCAATTGAAGTAATAGTTATAGTTTTAACATTTATTGGTGTAACATTAGCTACTTCAAATATAATCAATGATAATATAAAAGTAGGTTTAAAAGCAGGAGACTTTAATGTCGATTTTAAAGGAAAAAGTAATATTTCATTTAATAACTTAGAGCCTATTAGTGATAAGTTAATAAATATAAATACCAAGGATAATGTTGTTAGAGTAGAGTTTTCTGTAAAAAGTATTAAACAAGATAAAGACTATAATATAGTATATGATGTAATGATGGAAGACTTTAATATTGATACCAAATTATTAAATGAATATACAAAATGGAATCTATATAGAAATGGTAAATTAATATCTTCTGGTAGTTTATCACCAAAGTTTGATGATAGTGTCTTAGGAGGTAGCCTAATTTTAACTAATGAATCCTTAGATTTACCCAAATATAATGAAGATTATGATAAATATGTATTTATATTATGGATAAGTGAGTCTTGCAATGATATAAATAATTGTAAACTTGTAGATCAAAGTTATATTGCTAATAGTAATTTATCAGCTAAAGTTTTCGTAGGATTATATACAGGTACAAAAGTTAAAACAGAAAGAATATCTAACTATGATACATCTTGTGCCAATAAACCAGAATTATATCCATCAATGGTTCCTATATATTATAAAGATGGAAATGTTGTTAAAGCAAACAAAGATAATAATGATATAAATAACTTATGGTATGATTATGCTAATAAAAAGTGGGCTAATGTTGCCATCGTTGAAAAAGATAACTATAATGTTGGAGACATAATTGATAAGAATGATATCTTAGCATACTATGTATGGATACCTAGATTTAAATATAAAGTATGGAATATTAATATGGATGGTTCATTTGCATATAATGCATATAATAATGGAATAAATATTGTATTTGAAAATGGTACTAATATATCAGGAAATATTACTTGCGATAAAGATAAATGTAGTGGACAAAATTTAGATTATTACACACACCCAGCATTTATTAATAACTTAAAAGGCTTCTGGGTATCTAAATATGAACTTAGTATTACCTCAGGACCAAAATTTATAAATGGAAATAAACCATATATTAGCAGTAATATTGAAGAATATGAAAGTCTATTAAATAATATCCCTGTAACATATAAATTAGGTAATAATTTAAATAGTGGTATTATTAAAAGTAGTGAATGGGGAAGTATAATGTACTTAGCTCATAGTAAATATGGAAATATGGATATATCCTATAATAACTCTTATATAACAGGTAGTAATGATTTAGATAGTACAACAGGAAATATATATGGAGTATATGATATGGCAGGAAGTGCTTCTGAATTAACATATGGAGCTAATAGACTAGGAGATGGAACTTACGAACTCTTAGACGAAAAAGATTTATCATGGACAAAAACATACCATGGTAGCATTATGGGAAATAATTATTATATAAGAGGAGGATTAGATAATGGAATATACTATTTCGGTAGTATGAACGAAGGAAGTTATCTAGTATCAGTTAGAAATACATTAACTAAGAAATCTTCTTAATATAAATAAAAAAAGACATAAAATAGTTTAATTTATTTTATGTCTTTTCAATATATCAATCATTGATAGAATTATAAATAATATTTACTACATTTTCTTTTTCATTATCACTAATATTTTTCCAATATAATTCAAATAGAACTCCAAGACCAAATAGAGTATCTTCTTCACTTTCTTTAACGGACTCTTCAATAGAATTTTCAATTTCTTCCTTTGTATCACCTTTAAAATTACCAATAATATATTCTCTCATATCTATATCCATTATTATTCACCATTATTATAATTAAACAAAAAGTAAAAAATATACTATTATTTTAATATTAACATACATTTTAATTGCATAAACCTATATTTTTTTTATATAATATATTGAAAAATAAAATTTAATTTGTTATAATCTATAATGTAATTAATTCAAAACGGACCTATAGCCAAGTGGTAAGGCGTGGGACTGCAACTCCCTGATCGTTGGTTCAAATCCGACTGGGTCCTCCAATATGATAAGAAACTCGAACTTTTTAATTTCGAGAGTAATAAATGCTAACTAGAAATAGTTGGTTTTTTTGTGCTTGGTTAAATCTTAGTCATCATATTTTGATAGCATAAAGTAGAAGTCAATTTTACCATTTACATATGCGAAACATGCTGAAGAATTCTATCATACAAAGAAAGACAAAGAAAAAGACGATGGCTTATCATTATAAGTCATCGTTTTATAGTTTCAGTATCTACTTGTGAAATCTCCATGGATTTTAAATACTCTTTTAAAGCTTGAACCATTTTATGATATCCTGCCTCACTCATATTATTTGAAACAAAATTATCATGTGAATATAATCCTCTTCTTTCAGCTAAATGATTATCTCCAAAATCCCATATTTGGTAAGTTGATTGAAATTCTGAAAAACTTTTTCCATCAGCTGCTTCAACAAAACTTCTAGCAGCATCAATAAATGAACCACCATTTTGAAGAATCCAATTTTCGATTCCAACTCCACCTAAACCGCCTTGAGGAATTTCTCCACGATTAGGTTTATATGCTTCAGCTTTTTTTAATACTTGTTTTGCTAATAATATATTAGCAACAACATATTTATACTTTTCCGGATCATTTCTTTGAATAGTAGCAAGTCTATCCTGTAATGCCATATCAGTAGAATATGATACTTTATCATTTTTTTCAGTAAATGTAATATCAATATCTACACTCATATCAGTATCTATTTGAACACTCTTTAATCTAAAATCTCCAGTTCCAGTTAATTCAGAATAATTTTCTCTACCGAGATTTCTTAGTATAGTTTGTTTTAGCTCATTTAATCTTGTAGGATTTGATAATATAGTTTTATCTAATCTCATCATAAAGTCAAAATCACCATCACCAGGTTTATTTGTTCCTCTTCCTGTTGAACCAGTATCAATTAATTCTACAAATCCTTCAGTTAAGTCCCCATCAATATTTGTTTTTAGATGTAATCCTAATTCTTCAAGAGATTTTTTAATAATACTATTGATTCTTTCTCTTTTAGCTTGAACTTCAAAATTACTTTGTTCTATTTGTTGTGCAAAATATTCTGTTTCTTCTGTAATTAGATTTTCAGAGAAAGTATAATTATTCTCATCAAAATATGATAAACCACTCATTTTAGTTCTTAATTCATCATAATCTTTTGGAGTAAATACAATTTTTCCTTCTTTATTAGCTACTGGAATATAGAAGCCATTCATAGCTATTTCTAATCCTACTCGTGGATCATAATTATCCATAACAATATAATTTATCTCACTAGAAGCAAATCCTGTTCTAATTCCATAGTGTCCTTGTCCTAAAACACCTGTATAGAATACTTCCATTTTGGACATATCTCTTTTTGCTTCTAATGTTTCACTACTGGTTCTAGTAGTTATAAATCTATCATCATTTTTTAATACAAACCATATAGGTCCATAACTTGAAGCAGCAGTTGCACCCATTTTTTCACTTATTGTTCCATCTGAACTCATAATCATAGATATATCTGTATCAAGTGGAGTAGCATCACTACCAGCACTTGAACCTAAATATTCTTTTGAAACACTACCATTTTGTAAAATGTTTCTTAAATATGTAATACCACCAATTCCTTTTATGAAGTCCCCTTGATCCAATACCATATCTGAACTTGATGCATTTCTATTTCTTGAATCAGCAGTTTTAACTTTTCTTTCAATATATTCTTTTGCTTGTTCTAAAGTATCAATTCCTGTAAATCCACAGAACATTCTAATAACTCTATCAGCTAAATTATAATCTAATGTACCATCTGGAGACAATTTCTTTGACAGTTCTAAAATATCTGTTAAAACATATCCAGTAGATTTAAATGTTTCATTACTCTTTTTAGCTTTCATTGTATTGTTATATAAGGTTGCTAAATGACTACAGAAAGTATTTAACTCTCTCATTTCAGTTTCTCCAAGTGAATCGAATTGGATTTGACCTGATTTTATACTTTCATATAAATTAGAACCAAATTCTATATTTTTTAAATATGCATTAACAGACCTATTATTTGAACCAAATGATGATTTGATTAAATCAGAAAATACTGTTACTTTTTTGCCCATTGTTGATGCTTTTTTTAATACTGGAGATACCATTGAACTTTCAAAGTTAAATCCTTGAAAATCAGGATGTAATATTTCAAAGCACGAATATATTTTTCCAACAGTAGGAATATTATTTCTTATAAATACATCTTCAATTTTACTTAAACTTTCTAAAGGATTATTTGACTTTAATATTTGTGTAGCTAGTTCTTTTCTAAATGTAAATATTTCACTTGAATTTGATAATGAAAGTCTTGATAAAACTTCTGAAACATATTCTATTTTTTCTACATCAATATCTGTTCCAAATTCCATAACATATTCTTTAAATGCTTTTTGAAGTTCAACATCCTGTATTTTAGAATATGCTGATATAACTTTCATACGATTATAGTTTCCAATTTTAAAATTTTCAGAATCGTTAAATAATGGAATAATCCAAGACATATTTTCTGAAAAAGCACATGCTATATTGGTATTTTCAAATATATTAAATAATTCTGGGTTATAATTAAAATCTTTTAATGTAAATTCTCTATTATAAAATTTATCTTTTATTTCTTGTGGCACATTAGCACCTAAGAATAAAGTTGGATTATTATTTTTGAAATGACTTGGAATGTTCTCATCATATTTCATATTACCATCAATAATATTTTGTAATATTGTTTTATCTAATTCATCAAGAAAACCATCTTGTGTAAACTCTGGATTATATAAGAAATTTTTAAGATTATTTGCTTCATATACTTGCTCAACATATTTACCATATATAAGCATTACATCTAAGGCATCTGATTCACCAAAAGTTTGTTTTAGTGCATTAACAAAATTTATTTGATGATATCTTGTTCTGTGTCCAAAAGGTCCAGAAATACTCAAATCATTCGAAGAGTTTTTAGGCATTATACCAACAGGCATATATTTAAATAAACATTCTAAATCAACACCATTTAAATAATTTCTATAAGCTGGATTTGACAAAATAAATTCTGAAGTAATAGTTCTACCATAAAAAGCTTCTTGCAATTCTTGGGGTGCATTTTTATCTAAAAACATAGATGGATATTTTTCAATTAAATCCTTAGGAATATGCGTAGGATAAGTTAATCCTTTTTCAATAATAAGTTTTCTTAAAGTTTCATGAATTCTGTTTTGAATTTGGTTTATATCATCATTAATTGAAAACTTTATTTCATATTGATAGTGATCGGACATTCTTCTATCAAAAACAATATCTAAAACATCACTATATTCAGTAATAAAATTCATCACTCCATTAAACTCAGTTTTATTACCAAGAAATTTATAAATATTCTCATATCCATATAATGCATTACTACCTTCGACTTGTATTTCTCTATTTTTTAAACATGAACTCAAATCTTTTCCATTTAGGAATTGAATATATTCTGGATGTTCTAATAATAGTTGAGGAGTAATAGATTTTGTATAAAACATTTTTTGTAATTCTTCAGGTGCTTCTTCTGAAATAAATAACTCTGAATTTCTAACTCTGAATTCTCCTGTCATATCTCTATAATCTGGAGCTTTATCAGCATAATTCCAATCACTAGGTCCATATATTATCATTCTTTTCATTGCTTCATAAAAGTCATCTTTATTATAAGGTCTATCTACATAATTACCGTTTTCATCTCTGAAGTTTTCTCTAACATAGATATTCTTTTTAGGATCACGTTCATTATCAGCATAGTGAAGATACATATCATACATCAAATTTAACATTTCACAATTGTTTTTAGTGAAGAAATGCCCACATTCATTGTCAAAATCAACTATATTCTTTAACCCATAAATACCAATAAAATCTAATACACGGTAATTATCTAATACAGAAAACGGAATTGGAATACTAAAAATGTAATTATCTGGCAATTTGCTCAATTCCTCTATTAAAAGACCAGCACGATATTCACTTATTTTTTTTAGGTACGCTTCGAGCGATGAATATTTAAAAATTTCTTTATATTCATCATTAGATAGTTTAATTGGCTCCCTATAATCGCCATATTTTCTGTGTGTATTGGCTAAAATTTCATCTGTATATTGACTAAAATAGTCTCTTATTTTATCTTTATCATCATGCATTTCGATTATATTTTTAATAAATTTTCTTATATCAAAATCATTTAGAAACTTATTATTATTTAGTAATATATTTAATGTATTTTCATAATTATTATTAAACCTTTCAATTTCCTCATCACTCATTTGAAATTGATTTTTTAATAGTGTTTTTAAAAAATCTTTTTTTTCATCATTACTAGTTTGAGGAATTATTATTTGATGAATTATTTCAATTATATTATCTGGTATTATATCATACCAAAAAAGTGAATGATTAATATCTTCTGCATATCTTTCTACCAAATTTAAATCTAAATCAGTTGTTTTCAATCTTTTTAATCCATCTTCTTCTAATGTGTATGCTAATGATCTAGCGTTAGATGACAAACAAAAAAAAGGAATTTTATCGATTAAATCATAATTAATGTAATCTTTAAGTGATAAATTACTATTATATATTTTTTCCTGTATGTCTTTAGGAACATTTAATTTTTTAGCAAATAATTGCCATCGAGAATATCTATATTTCACATATACCACCTACAATACCATTATATCACGTATTTCTGTAAATGTTAATATGGAATTGGACAAAAATGTCAATCTAGGAATTGGATAGTTTGTACCAATTCCATATTAACATTTACATTTTAAAAAAATTATTCCTATAGTAAATTCAAAAAGAAGGCAGATTTAATATAAAAAGGAAGAATTGTTGATGTGAACCCCAAATAGGAGACATCATATAAAAAGGAAAAATCAAGGGCGAACTTTAGTGAGTTGTGTCCAAAAGAAGAATTATTTGAATTATGCCCAAACATAGAATTATCGGAATTATCCATAAAACTCATATTTTATGCCTCCTATTATAAAGTATATCATAAAAATTACAATATACTAAAATATTGTAATGTTGTTTCATTATAATTTTTTAAATCTTTAGTAAAAACTTTAATGTCATCAGTATAAAAATAAAAACCTGTTAAACTACTTATATCTTTATATTCTTATCCGATTTTCATAATGTATTTATCAAGATAGTTCTATACGTTTCTTATTTTATTAGTATGTAATATATCATAAGTACATTAAATAACAAGTTAAATTATAATAATTCAATTCTAATTCCTATAACACCATATTTTAATTGATTATCAACAGTATAAAAACGACATAGTTCATCCATTAATTCATTCTTAGTCATTGAAACATCTGCTAATATAGAAATATCCAAATCTTTAAACATATCATAAAAAGAATTATATCTCAATAATCCAATAACCTTTGCACGAAAAGTATCTTTTAATTTTGGTTCTTTATAAAATTTTATAATATCCCCAATTTTAATTTGTTGTCTTTTTTCGTCATAAAGTCTAAGTTCAATTCTTTTTGTACCATTTAGTATATAATTATAATATTTATCTTGTAATTTCATTTCATGTTCCATAATATATTTCCTTTCTTTCTAATTATATCATGTATCAAAACAAATATAAAAATCATTTCTAAAGATTTAATATTAGACAATTTATTTAGATAATAAATGTTAAAATTTTATATTATAAAAATAATCTTCACGAGGTGAAATATGAAAAATAAAATAAATATTATGTTTATAGTTTTTGTATTGTTTATTACAGGATGTAATAATAACAATTTAGACCAAGAAAAGATTATATTAGATAGCTTATCATTAGAAGAAAAAATAGCTCAAATGCTTATAATATATCATCCAAGTAATGAATATGATGAAAAAATAAAAAGTATTATAAAAGAATTAAAACCAGGTGGATTTATACTAATGAATAATAATATTTCTACCTATGATAAAACATTAAATTTAGTTACAAGTATGCAAAATGACTCGGAAATACCTATGATAATAGCTATTGATCAAGAAGGAGGTTCCGTTCAAAGATTAAAAAGTATTAGTGATGTTGAAGTTACTGATATACCTTATATGTATTATTTAGGACAAACTAATAACAAGGATTTAGCATATTCAGTAGGCAAAATTATGGCAAGACAATTAAGGACTATTGGCGTTAATCTTACTTTTGCACCAGTAATGGACGTATACACCAATGTTAATAATACAGTAATAGGAAAAAGAAGCTTTGGAAGTGATGTAGAAACAGTATATAATATGGCAACATCTTTAAAAAAAGGTATAGAAGATAATGGAATAAATACATGTATTAAACATTTTCCTGGACATGGTGCTACCGAAACTGATTCACACATATCACTACCTATTGTAAATAAAACTATTGAAGAATTAGAAACTAGTGATTTAATCCCATTCACAAAATCTATTAAAAATACTAATATGATTATGATAGGACATATTGCCCTTCCTAATATAACTAGAGACAATACTCCTTCATCTATCTCAAAAGAAATAATTACTAGCCTGCTAAAAGAAAAATACAACTATCAAGGATTAGTAGTAACAGATGCCCTTAATATGAAAGCACTAACTAATAATTATACATATAAACAAATATATATTATGGCAATAAATGCAGGTGTAGACTTATTACTTATGCCAAATGATCCACAAAAAGCAATTGATTACATAAAAGAAGCAATTATTAATAAAGAAATAGATGAAAATACTATTAATGAGTCAGTTTATAAAATATTAAAATATAAAAATAATAATATAAAAAACAATTATTTAGATAAATCATATTTAAATAAAAAAGAATATGAAAACATATTAAGACAAATTAAAGTTAATGAATAAAAAAACAATTAATATCCAATCTAATCGTAGAAAAATACTAAAAATAATAATAGTTTATTTACCGATTTTTTATATACAAAGTAATTTCTACTATGACTTTTTACATATAGACATTTCTAAGATTTAATGTTATAATTAACTAGAGGAGGAGTGAAATGAAAAAAATATTAGAAAACAAAAAATTATTGTTTGGAATATTAGGGACTTTAGCAGTCATTGCCATCATTATTGTTGCTATTCTTTTAACTCTAGGTAATAAAAAGTATACAATATCTTTTGATACTGATGGAGGAAATAGTCTTGAAAGTATAACTGCTAAAGAAAAAGAAACAGTAACATTACCAATAGCGGTAAAAGAAGGATATATTTTCAATGGTTGGATTGATGAGACAGGAAAAATAATACCAAGCATATATGTTGTAACTAAAGATGTTACATTAAAAGCAACTTGGATTAGTGAAACAGCTGATACCATTACAATTAAATTTGATACAAATGGAGGAAGTAAAATTGAAGACATAATTATTGTCAAAGGAGAAACTTTAAAACTACCACAAAATCCAACAAAAGCAGGATATAAGTTTGTAACTTGGGAAACTGAAAATGGAACACCAATTTATAATGAAGCATTATTAAGCGAAAGTGTGACTTTATATGCAGTATGGGAAAAAGAACCATCAAGTAGTAGTTCAAGTAAAGAAAGTAAACCTTCTTCAAGTACAACATTAGTTGAACCAACAGGAGTTGAATTAAATACAACAAACAAGACTATGGTAGTTAATACTACTGATAAACTAGTAGCAACAGTTAAACCGGATAATGCTAAAGATAAAACAGTAACATGGAGTAGTAATAATCCTAATGTTATTACTGTCGATAAAAATGGTAACATAAAAGCTGTAGGTTTAGGAGAAGCAACTATAACGGTTAAAACATCAAATGGTAAGACTGCTACCACAAAAGTAACTTCTGATGTAAGAAGTATAACACTTTCAGCAGTAAACAAAACAATTTCTAAATATGGTACAATTACTAGTACAACAATCACTGCTAATATTGATTCTAATGGTTATAGTGTTCCAAATAGTTTAATTACTTGGTCTGCACCAGATGCAACTGGTTATACTGCACCAGCGTATATTAGTATAAATGGAAAAACAGCCACTCTAACAGCACGTGATTGGTGGGGCAGTACTTCTAGCATACCTGTTACAGTAAAAGTTAATAATAAAGAAGCAAAAACAACAATTTATGTTGAACCAAAAATAAACATTAGCAATCGTTCAAATGGCATAACTTGTAATGAAAGAGATGAAAGACTATATTGTACCTTTAAAGGTGAAAAAAGTTTACACCTACAATCAAATATAGACGTAACATGGGAGTACTACCAAAATAGTCCTATCATAGCAGGCATCGAAGGTAAAGATAATAGAAATTTAAAATTATCAGTTCAATATGTTAGTCAAAATGGGTTAAATATTAAAGCTAAATCAAAAGCTGGACAAGTAAAAGAAATTGTTTTAACACCAACAGTGTAGATAATTAAAAGAGGACATATCCTCTTTTTTCATAGTTTAAAAACCTTACTTGCTTAGAATAATATTTTATTATATAATAAGCAGTGTTAAGAAAAGGAGAAATAATAATGGCTTTTAAAATAGGTGATATAAATATAGAAAATCAAGTAGTAATGGCGCCAATGGCTGGTATTTCTAATCCTTCATATATGAAAATAATTGAAGAAATGTCTGCAGGATTAGCATTCACCGAATTATTAAGTACTGAAGCAATTATTAGAGATAATAAAAAAACTTTTGATATGTTAAATGGTATTGAAACATTAAAAATGCCTATTGGAGTTCAAATATTTGGTTCTAATCCCGAAACAATGGCTAAAGCTGCTAAAAAATTATGTCAATTGTACCCAATAAAAATAATTGATATAAATATGGGGTGTCCTGTACCAAAAGTTGCTGTTAAATCAAATTCTGGATCTGCTTTGTTAAAAAATCCACAATTAGTATATGACATAGTATCCCAAGTGAAAAAAAATGTAGATGCCGAAGTTACTGTAAAAATAAGAAGTGGCTGGGACAGCAAAAATATAAATGCTATAGAAATTGCTAAAATATGTGAACAAGCCGGAGCAAGTGCTATTACTATTCATGGAAGAACAAGGAGTCAAGGATATTCAGGAGATGTTGACTTAGATATTATTAAGAAGGTTAAAGAGAATGTTTCTATACCCGTTATTGGAAATGGTGATATTAAAGATGTTTATAGTGCTAAAAAGATGCTTGAATACACTAAATGTGATGCCATAATGATAGGAAGAGCTTTATTAGGAAATCCATGGTTAGTTAAAGAAATAGATACATATTTAAAAACAGGAAATTTATTACCACAACCAACTTATATAGATAGAATAAATATGTGTTATAAACATTTAAACTATCTTATGGAGTTTAAAAAAGAAAATGTAGCTGTCCTTGAAATGAGAAGTCATATTGCATGGTATGTTAAAACTATACCTTATCATAAAGAAATAAAATTAGCTTGTTTTAAAGCAAAAACTTATACCGAAATTATAGAAATACTTGATAATTATAAAAAAAAATTATATAATTATGAAGAAGGTGATTAAATGAATTCTGGTTTTTTTGAAAGAATGGTAGCTTATATATTAGATATATTTATTGTTTCACTCGTTTTTTCATTAGTTGTATCTGGATTAAGCGCTGATACAGAAACATCTGAAAAAATGACAAAATTAACTGAAAACTTTGTTAATGGTGAAGTAACACAAGAGAAATATATAGAGGAATACAATAATTTACTATACGAATCACAAAAAAATAATGTCATAGCTAATAGTTGTCAAGTTATATTATTTATTGGTTATTTTGTAGTATTCCAAGCATTAAATAAAGGACAAACAATAGGTAAAAAACTACTTAAAATTAGAGTTGTAGATAATGAAACTAATAATCCTGTTAATATGAAGCAAATTATTCTTAGATCATTATTTATATATAATGTTATTTCAATGATATTAAGTATTTTATTAGTGTACATTATACCAAAAAATAATTATTTCGTTGGAGTATCATTAATTACAATAATAGAGTCTATTTTTATAATAATTACTACCATAATGGTTGTATATAGAAAAGATAAAAGAGGACTACATGATATAATTGGAAAAACTAAAGTTATATCAGAAAGAGGGTAAAGTATGGAACACACAGAACAAGAATTAGTTAGAAGAGAAAAGTTAGATTACCTAGTTAGTAAAGGTATTAATCCTTTTGGTAGTAGGTTTGATGTTACTTCTAATTCCAAAGAAATTAAAGAAGCGTGCTCTGATAAAACAAATGAAGAGTTAGAAGAAATGAATATGCAAGTTAGGGTAGCTGGTAGAATTATGACTAAAAGAGGAAAAGGAAAAGCTGGATTTATGCATATTCAAGACAAATATGGACAAATTCAAATATATGTTAAGTTAGATAACGTAGGAGAAGAGGAATATGATTTATTCCTACGAGCTGACTTAGGAGATATCGTTGGAATAGATGGAACAGTGTTTAGAACACATATGGGTGAATTATCTATTAAATGTACAAAATATACTCACTTAGTAAAAGCACTAAGACCACTACCAGATAAATATCATGGACTTGTTGATGTTGAAGAAAGATTTAGAAGAAGATATGTAGATTTAATTATGAATGAAGATGCAAGAAGAGTAGCTTTTGCTAGACCAAAAATAATTAGATCAATTCAATCATACTTAGATAATTTAGGATATGTTGAAGTAGAAACACCTGTTTTAAATAGTATTCTAGGAGGAGCAGCAGCAAGACCTTTTATTACACATCACAATACATTAAATATGGAATTCTACTTAAGAATAGCTACAGAATTACCTCTAAAAAGACTTTTAGTCGGAGGAATGGATGCTGTTTATGAAATAGGTAGATTATTTAGAAATGAAGGAATGGATAGAAATCATAATCCCGAGTTTACAACAATAGAATTATATAAAGCATATAGTGATTTAGAAGGAATGATGGATATTACTGAAAATATTATTGCTAATGCTGCAATGACCGTAAATGGCACTACAGATATTACTTGGAAAGGTCATACTTTCTCTTTGGCTCCTAAGTATAAAAGAATACATATGGTAGATGCTATTCGCGAAGTAACAGGAATAGATTTCTTTAAAGATATGTCACTAGAAGAAGCCAAAGAACTTGCTATTAGTCACAATATTCCTATTGAAGAACATTTTTCATATGGACACATAGTTAATGCTTTCTTTGAAAAATATGTTGAAGAGACTATTGTTGAACCAACATTCGTTTATGGACATCCAATTGAAATTAGCCCATTAGCTAGAAAAAGTTCTGATCCTAGATTTACAGAAAGATTTGAGTTGTTTATATGTGGTGGTGAATATGCCAACGCCTTTACCGAATTAAATGACCCAATTGATCAATATGAAAGATTTGTAAATCAGATGAAAGAAAGAGAACTTGGTAATGATGAAGCTAATGAAATGGATATAGATTTTATTGAGGCCTTAGAATACGGCATGCCTCCAGCAGGTGGTATGGGTATGGGTATAGATAGATTAGTAATGATGCTAACAAATAGTGAAAATATTAGAGAAGTAATATTGTTCCCACACATGAAAAAGAAAGATTAAATAGGGTTTTACAAAACAAAGGAGGATATATGAAAAAACATGGTTTGTTTAAAATTTTAGGAATAATTATGTTTATCATGATTATTCTAAGTTACTTCCTAAAAGGAAGAGGAGGAGAATTTAATTATATTGGTTTAGGAGATGTTTTCTTAAATGGTCTTCAATCAATGTATTATTTCTTCGATACAGTTTTATTTATATTTGTTATTGGAGGATTTTATGGTGTATTAAACAAAAGTAGTTCATATAAAAAACTACTAGATAAAATAGTTACTTCTGTAAAACCACTTAATAAGAAATTTATTTATGCTGTAATAATAATATTTGCTATAGTAGCATCACTAACAGGAAATGTATTACCACTTTTGATATTTATACCATTTGTCATTTCTATAATTCTATTATTAGGATATGATAAATTAGTAGCAATATCAGCTACTGTAGGAAGTACACTTATCGGATATATCGGAGGAATATTTGTAACATTTAGGAATCCAGCTGATTATTACGGTGTAAGTACTACTACTTTTGAAGAATTTGTGGGACTAGAAAATAAATTTGCTAATATTTTTCCAAAATTATTACTATTATTTGCAGCAATTGCAATACTAATATTCTATATAAGTAAACATATTAAGGCAGTTGAAGAGAAAAAAGTTAAATATGAAATAAATGATAATACAGATTTATTAGTTACTGAAGTAAAAGGAAATTACAAAGATATAAAGACTTGGCCAATTATAGTAATTTTATCATTAATATTTATACTGATGGTATTAGGTATGATGCCTTGGAATTCATTATTTGGTATAGATTGCTTTGATAAATTTCATACTTGGTTAACAGGTTTATCAATTAAAGAATTTGCTATATTCCCTAATATTATTTCAAAATATTTCAAAGGATTTGGAGCATGGATTGAATTAGGAAACTATATGATGTTAATGATATTATTACTAGTATTTATCTTTATTATTAAATTAGTATCTAAAATGAAATTTGATGATATGATAGAAGGCTTTATTGAAGGAGCTAAAAAAATGTTACCTTCAGTAGCACTAGTACTTACAGCATATACTATATTAGTTTGTGTATATAACAATGGATTTATAGAAAATATGATTACTAGTTATGGCAAATTTAATTTTGGATTATCTAGTTTAATTGCTATACTAGGATGTATAACACATGTTGATATCTATTACATTGCATCAAGTGTATTTTCTCCAATGTTAGCATTAATTACAGATGAAACAATATTATCTTCTGTAGCTATTCTATTCCAAGGAATTTATGGAATAATATCTATAGTAGGACCAACAAGTATCATCTTAATCGTATGCTTAACATACTTAGATGTACCATATACAACATGGTTAAAATACATATGGAGATTTATTCTATATTTAGTAGTATTATTAGCTTTAGTAGTAGTATTAACTATATTTTTATAAGAAAAATTAAGTCACATACTGTGGCTTTTTTTTATATAGTTTGGTTAAAATAATACTATAAAAAAAAGTATTATTATGATAAAATAATATTACATTATTTATGGAGGAAATTATATATGAAAGTAAAATATACATTATTACATAATGATAAAAATACAAAGGCAAGATATGGAACATTAGAAACAAACTATGGAAAATTTGAAATGCCCATGTTTATGCCCGTAGGAACACAAGCAACAGTAAAAACATTAGATTATCGTGATCTAAAGGAAATAAATTCAGGAATCATATTAGCTAACACATATCATTTATGGATAAGACCAGGAGAAGACATTGTAGATAAAGCAGGTGGCTTACATAAGTTTATGAATTATAATGGACCAATATTAACTGATAGTGGTGGATTTCAAGTATTCTCTCTAGCTAAACCTAAAAATATAAAAGAAGAAGGAGTAACATTTAAAAATCACTTAAGTGGAGAAAAGTTATTATTAACACCAGAAAAATCAATTCAAATACAAAATAAGTTAGATAGTGATATTGCTATGTCTTTTGATGAATGTATACCATATCCAGCAACTTACAAATATGCTAAAGAATCAACTGAGAGAACTCTTCGTTGGGCAAAAAGAGGAAAAGAAGCTTTTAACAATGAAAGACAATCATTGTTTGGCATAGTCCAAGGAGGAGAGTATCAAGATCTAAGAGAATTTAGTGCTAAAGAAACAGTGAAAATAGGCTTTGATGGTTATGCTATCGGAGGAACTAGTGTTGGTGAAGGAAAAGACGTTATGTATAAAATGATAGAAGATGCTATCAGGTATTTACCAGAAGATAAACCAAGATACCTAATGGGAGTAGGAGATCCAATAGATTTATTTGAAGGAGTAAAAAGAGGGGTAGATATGTTTGACTGTGTTCATCCAACAAGACTAGCAAGACATGGTCACGCATTTACAAAATATGGAAAAATAAATATAAAAAATAATAAATATAAAGATGATTTCACACCTATAGATATGACTTGTGATTGTGAATGCTGTAAGAATTACACTAAAGCATATATAAGACATTTAATAACTTGTGATGAAACATTAGGGCAACGATTATTGTCAATTCATAATCTAAGATTTTTAATAAGAATAATGGAAAATATTAGAGAGTCTATTAAAGAAGACAGATTTTTAGATTATGAAAATACTTTTATGACTGATTATTTAAAATATAAAGACAAATAAATAATGTAAAGTTATAAAAAAAGATAAAATAATTAAATATCATGTGTTATTATTATAATAGAGGGATATAAATGAAAAGTACTAAATTAGATAAACAACTTTTATTTATAATGATAGCATTAACCATTTTTGGTATGATTATGATACTAAGTGCCTCATCAATGGCATCATATATGAGATATAACAAAAGTATTAATTACTACTTAATTAGACAAGGAATATTTGTTTTATGTGGATTAATAGCCTTTTTAATAACTTTGTATTTTCCTACAAAAGTATTCAAAAAAACATCATTTACAGTAACAATACTTATAACTATATCATTATTTTTACTATTAATAATAGGGGATAAATTTAACCCAACAGCCAAAAGTTGGTATTATATAGGGCCAATATCATTACAACCAAGTGAGTTTATTAAACCATTTCTAATTCTATTTCTAGCCAATTACTATGAAAAAAATAAAGATCACTTAGATGACCAAATAACAATATTAAAACCAATGATACTATGTATAATAGTCTTTTTATTGGTAGCTATGCAACCAGACTTAGGAACTGCCAGCATAATTGCCTTAATATCATTAATCATATATTATGTTATACCTGTTAGAAAAGGTCAAAGAAAAATAGTTACCAGAATACTCCTTATTGGAGGAACAGCCTTTGCTTTTTTTGCAGTACTTACAAATTTTTCATTTCTAAAAGACTATCAAAAAGAAAGATTAAACTTCTTACGTCCATGTGAAAGATATTCTGAAGATTCTGGATATCAACTATGTAACAGTTTAATTGCTTTTAAAAATGGTGGATTAAAAGGAAAAGGGATTGGTGAAAGTACTCAAAAATACTTGTATTTACCAGAAGCACATACCGATTTTATATATCCAATAATCGTAGAAGAATGGGGATTAATCGTTGGCATAATAATAATATTAATATATCTATATATGCTATACAGAATGATAAAAATAACCAAAAATGCACAAACCCTAAGTAATTCTATAATAGGAATAGGCGTAACATCATATTTTTTCTTACATATTGTAATTAATCTATTGGGTGTTATGGGGTTAGCACCATTAACTGGAGTTCCACTACCATTCCTATCATATGGAGGATCATATACCTTAACGATTTTCTTCGCTATGGGATTAATACAAAGAGTAAACTATGAAACATATAAACACAATAACAAAACAACCCATTCAAAGAAAAAAAGAATATCTACTTAGACTACAAAAATTAGTAGTCTTTTTATCTCAAAAATTACCATTTATTTTCTTGTAAAAAATGTGTAAAATAACTTGATATAAAATGTTCTTATGCTAGAATATTAAGTCAAGAAAAGGAAGTGATTAGCTTTATTATTATATATATAGTTATAGTAATAAACTAATCATTTTTTTAAAGAAAGTAGGTTGTTCTATGATTGAAACTAATTTACCAGTACTCTTGTTAAAAGAATTAATTTTACTTCCTTTTAACGAAATTAGAATAGAAATATCTAAAGGAGAAGATAAAAAAGTATTAAATATAAGTGAACAAAATCATGAAAATTACATCCTTTGTGTCAATGTCCCTGATTTTGTTGAAGAAAAACCAAGTATAAGACATCTACCCAAAATAGCTATTTTAGCTAAAATAAAATCAAAAATAGAACTACCAAATGGATTAGTTAGACTAGTTTTAATAGGTATAGATAGGGTAGAAGTTTTAAACTATGTTGAAGATAATGATAATAATTTATATTCATATGTTGTAAGTACTAAAGAATATGATTTTGATGAAATGGAAGCAACAGCCTTAAAAAGAATTCTATTAAAAGATTTAAATGAATATATAGAAATATCACCATATATATCTAATAATGTATTAGGAAGAATTAATGGAATAAATAACATAGGAAGATTATCAGATATTATAGCCTTTGAACTACCAATAGATTATCATGATAAATTAAAATATATTGAAATGACTAATCCTATGAATAGATTAAAATTAACTATTGAAGACCTACATAAAGAGATAGAAACTGTTAAAATAGAAGATGAAATAGAAACAACACTAAAATCAAAAATAGATATAGAACAAAGAAATTATATATTAAGAGAAAAAATAAGATTAATAAAAGAAGAACTAGAAGAAGATAACTTAAAAGAAAATGATATAAAAGAGATAAAACAAAAATTATTGTCTCTACAAGCACCAGAAAAAATAAAAGAAAGAATTCAAAAAGAAATAGAAAAATATGAAATGCTCTCTGATAATTCACCAGAAGTAGGGATAATTAGAAATTACATAGAATGCCTAATGTCACTACCATGGGAAATATCTACAGAAGACAATAAAGATATTTCTAAAATAAAAAATGTTTTAGATAATAGTCATTATGGATTAAATGAAATAAAAGAAAGAATTATAGAATATATAGCTACTAAAGATATATGTGATAAAGACCAATCTATAATTTGCTTTGTAGGTCCTCCTGGAGTAGGAAAAACAACAATGGCTAAATCAATTGCTAATGCCTTAAATAAAAATTTTGTTAAAATAAGTGTGGGGGGCTTAGATGATGTAAGTGAGATAATTGGTCATAGAAAAACATACATAGGATCATATCCAGGAAAAATTATTCAAGGATTAAAGAAAGTTAAATCTAATAATCCAGTATTTTTAATAGATGAAATAGATAAAATGAATTCAAATAATAAATCAAATCCAATAGCATCTCTATTAGATATATTAGATAAAGAACAAAATAACAGATTTGTAGATAATTATATTGAAGAAGAATTTGATTTATCAAAAGTAATGTTCATATTAACAGCAAATGATCTATCATCCATTCCAACTGAAATAAAAGACAGATTAGAAATCATAGAATTAAATAGTTATACTATCGAAGAAAAAGAAAGTATTGCAGAAGAATATATTATTCCATCACTAAATAAAGAATATAATTTGAATTTAACATTCTCAGATAAAGTAATTAAAGAAATAATTATATATTACACAAAAGAAGCTGGTATTAGAGAACTAAATAGATGTATAACAAATATTTATAGAAAACACATTACATACTCATATGATGGTAATGAAATAGAAGATATAAAAAAGTACTTAGGTAACTATAAATATAAATATTTATATAATAATAAATGTGCTAAACCAGGTATAGTCAATACATTAGCTTATACCCCATATGGTGGATTAGTTTTAAAAACCACATCTGTCTACTACAAAGGAAATGGTAATATAGAAATAACGGGACAAATAGGAAATGTCATGAAAGAAAGTACCACCATTGCCCTAAGCTATATAAAAGAAAATAGTGAAATATTTAATATTGATTATAGTCTATTTACTAATAATTTTCATATTCATTTTGAAGAAGGAAGTATTCCTAAAGATGGACCATCAGCTGGAGTTTCCATAGTTACATCTTTAATTAGTACTTTAAAAAAGATGACTATACCTAATACTGTAAGTATGACTGGAGAAATAACTTTAAGAGGTAAAATATTACCAGTGGGAGGATTAAAAGAAAAACTAATAACTGCTACAATAAGTAATATAAAAACAGTTTATGTTCCATTAGATAATAAAGAAGAAGTAATGGAAATAGATAAAAGTATAACATCCAAATTAAAAATTAAATATGTTGATGATTATATGGAAATATATAATGATTTATTCCAAGAAAAATAACACTATCAAAGTGTTATTTTTCATAGTGATGGCAAGTATTTTGTAATTAGATAAGAATTATCAGCAATTAAAAAGAGTAAATTAGTTTTAGTAATTATTTGCCTTTTCACCATATCTAGCTATCAAAAAAATAAGAGAAACAGAAATAATAACAAGTCTAAGCTTTTTAAAAATACAGAGAAGTTTAGAGTATACTCGAAACTATTTGACAAAATAAAAATAAAATGATAAAATATATTCAAATAATAGAAAGGAAAGAAAAGTTATGATAAAACGTGAAATGTATTTAAAAAAAATAAGAGACTCATACGATAGCGAACTTATAAAAATAATAGTGGGAGTTAGACGTTCAGGAAAATCAGTATTAATGATGCAAATAATAGATGAATTAAAAGAAAAAGGAATTAATGAAGATCATATTATATATATTAATTTTGAGGACTATGATTATACAGATTATACTAAACCTAAAGAATTTAATAAATATATAAAAGATAAAATTAAAGATAATGATAAATACTATTTATTATTTGATGAGATACAAAATGTCGAAGATTTTGAAAAAGTAATAAACTCATTTAGAGTAACAATGAATGTTAGCATATTTATAACAGGATCAAATAGTAAAGTTCTTTCTGGAGATTTATCAACACATCTAGCGGGCAGATATATTAATATAAAAATGATGCCATTTACATTTTCAGAATATTTAGAACTTCAAAATAGTCAAGGAATAATTAAAGATAAAGATGAAGCTTTTTTAGAATATGTAGAATGGGGGGGGATGCCTCAAATATATAATTCTACAAGTATTCAAGAAAGAAAAATGTACTTAAGAGATTTATATAATACAGTTATTTTAAAAGATATTGTTGAAAGAAACAATATAAAAGATGTTAACCTTTTAAATAGAGTAATTCAATTTATGATGGAAAATATAGGTGGTGTAATATCTGCAAACTCAATAACAAAATTTTTAAAAAATGATAATGTTATAACAAGTGTAGATACAGTTTTAAATTATATTGAATATATAAATAATTCAATGATAGCGAGTAAAACTAGCAGATATAACATAAGAGGAAAATCAGTTATGACATTGCTTGAAAAATATTATGTAGTAGATTTAGGATTATTACAACTAAAAAGTTCTCCAATTGAAAAAAAAGTAGGAGGCAGACTTGAAAATATCGTATACAATGAATTGATAGCTAGAGGATATGATGTTTATATAGGAAAAACAGATAACGGAGAAATTGATTTTGTTGTAGACGATTTTGGAGATAGATTTTATATACAAGTGGCAGATTATTTATCAAGTGATGAAGTAGTAGAAAGAGAATTTGGTGCATATAAAAATGTAGCAGATAATTTCCCTAAATACGTTATAACAATGGATAAAATCAATTATAGCAGAGATGGGATTATTCATAAAAATATAATAGATTGGCTATTAGAAAAATAATAAATATATCAAAGAAACAATGTTAAAAGTAATAAATATGAAGCAAATATAAAATAACACTATCAAAGTGTTATTTTATATTTGCTTCAGGATCACACGTAGAATTTATACCAAGATTATTAAGTATTTGAAGTTCACTATCGGGAATTATATAGGTAGCATGTAATTGACAACCATTAAGTTTTGATAAATTATCTAAAGACTTAGTAATAATTGGATTAGTAACTGAACAAATACTAAGTGCTAATAAAACCTCATTAAGATTTAAAGTATATTCTTTAAAATTTAGTGTCTTATCTTTTAATTTTAAAATAGGCTCTAATATTTTAGGAGATAACAAGTCAACATCATCTGGTATTTTTGTCGAATATTTAATAGCATTTATAATAGTACTACTAATTGGAGTAAGAAGAGTAGTTTGTCTTCCAGTAATATATTTTTTACCAATACAAATACAAGCCGAAGGTTTACCAGATGACTTCTTCTTTTCCAAAGCTTTAGTAGCTACAATACGATCATTTTCGCTAATACCTAATTCATTCATTAGTATCTTAATCCTATTAGGAACTTCTTTATCAACAAGCCCCTTCTTAAAATCAACCATAGCTTTATAATATCTTCTAATTATTTCATCTTTAGAAGCCTCAACAATAACATCATTATCTACTATACATTTACCAATAACATTAACTCCCATATCAGTAGGAGAGTAATAAACATTTTCATTAGTTATTTTAAATAATATTTCTTTTAAAACAGGAAATATTTCCAAATCTCTATTATAATTAACAGCCGTAACACCATATTTATCTAAATGGAAGTAATCTATCATATTTTTATCATTTATATCTGCCGTAGCAGCTTCATAAGCTATATTCACTGGATGCTTTAAAGGTAAATCCCAAACAGGAAAAGTTTCAAATTTAGCATAACCTGCTTTTACTCCGTTTTTATATTCATGATATAATTGTGACAACGAAGTAGCTAATTTACCTGAACAAGCACCTGGTGCTGATACTACCACTAATGGCTTAGAAGTCTTTACATAAGGATTTGCACCATATCCTTCCTCAGAAACAATAGTGTCTACATCAGTAGGATAACCTTTAGTAAAAGTATGTATATATGAAGTAACATTATAATCATTTAACTTATTTATAAATTGATTAACCCCTTGTTGATTATTAAACAAAGTAATAACAACATTATTAATAGTAATACCAACACCCCTTAGAAATTCTATTAATCTAAAAACTTCCATATCATACGAAATAATTCTATCAGCTCTAATTTTATTTCTCTCTATATCATTAGCATTAATACACAATATAACCTCAGCTTCATCTTTTAATTCTTGCAATAATTTAATTTTAATATCAGGCATAAAACCAGGCAAAACACGAGCAGCATGATAGTCATCTACCAATTTACCACCAAACTCTAAGTATAACTTATCAAACATTTTAATTTTTTTCCTAATTTTATCTCTTTGTAACTTTAAATATTTTTTACTATCAAAACCAATTTTCATTTATCTCAACTCCTAACTTAATTTAATTATATATTATATTTATAAAAAAATAAATTAAAAAAACTCTTTTTAGTATATAATGTAATTAAATAAAATTATTAAGGAGATTTATGCAAACATTATTATTAGTAAGACATGGACACACACGTTGGAATACTGAACATTTAATACAAGGTAAGACAGATATCCCACTAAGTATAGAAGGAATAAAAGAATCAAAAAAACTATCTAAAATAATAGACACTACTAAAATAGATATATGCCTATCATCACCATTAAAAAGAACTAGAGAAACCGCCAAAATCATTACAAATGGAAAAAAGAAAATAATATATACTAAAGATTTAATAGAAAGAGATTTTGGAATATATGAAGGAACAAAAGTTGACAATAATCTAATTATAAAATTATGGTATTATGAATTAAATTATCATGAGTGTAATATAGAAAGTATTAAAGATTGTCTAGATAGAGCTAAAAATTTTCTAGATAAATTAAAAAATAAATATCCTAATAAGACAATACTAATAGTAACACATGGTAGTTTTATAAAAGCACTCCATTACAATATTATTGGTTATAATAACAAAACAGATTTTCTATCTTTTAATCTTAAAAATGCAACAATTTATAAATATAATATAGATGAATACAAATTATAACATTTTTTTATCAAAAACTTGTCAATTAACCTTATTTATCTTATAATTTAATTAGAAATGACAAATTGAGAGGACTGGTACAATGATAATTACTTCTTTAAATAATCCAACAATAAAAGAAATATCTAAATTAAAAAACAAAAAATACCGTGATTTAACTAATACTTATCTTGTTGAAGGAGAACATCTTGTAGAAGAAGCATATAAAAATAATATTCTAACAAAAATAATATTACTTGAAGATACCATATGTAACTATGATATAGAAAAAATATATGTAACAAAAGAAGTAATGAAAAAGTTAACTGAATTAGATACTCCTAATAAAATTATAGGTATTGTCAAAAAGAATACACCATTACCAATAGGAAATAAAATACTTATCCTTGACAATATTCAAGATCCAGGTAATTTAGGTACTATTATTCGTAGTAGTGTAGCATTTGATATAGATACAATTGTATTGAGTCCAAATACCGTTGATATATATAATCCTAAAGTTATACGTTCTACACAAGGAATGATATTTTATACTAATATTATCACACTAGAACTAAAAGAGTTTATAAATGAAATAAAAACTAAAAATTACACTATTTTTGGAACTAATGTAAGAAATGGTAAAAATATCAAAGAAATAACCCTACCAGAGAAATTTGCTTTAGTATTAGGAAATGAAGGACAAGGAGTAAGTAAAGAAATAGAGTCACTATGTGATGATAATATATATATAAAAATGTCATCAAAATGTGAAAGTTTAAATGTAAGTGTAGCAACTTCTATTCTTCTATATGAGGTGTATAACAAATGAAATATATAATTATTGGAAAAATAGTAAATACCCATGGAATTAAAGGAGAACTAAGAATCTTATCTGACTTTAAATATAAAGATAAAATATTTAAAAAAGGTTTTCCACTATATATTGGACATACTAAAGAAAAAGAAATAATAAATACATATAGACCACATAAACAATTTGATATGGTAACATTTAATAATTATAATAATATAAATGAAGTACTAAAGTATAAAGGTGAATATGTTTTTATTAATAAAGAAGATTTAGAATTAAATTCTAATCAATACTTAAATGAAGATTTAATTGGATTAGAAGTAATTACACAAAATAAAAGTCTTGGTACTTTAAAAAAAATAGAAAAGTATTCAAGTAAATATGAAACACTCGTTGTAGAAAATAATGGCAAAAGAATACTAATACCATATAATTTTGATATAATAGAAAAAATAGATTTAGATAATAAAAAAATATTTGTTAAATATATTAAAGGTTTAACAGATTAGGAGGTTCTATGGTACCTAGAATAGATATATTGACAATATTTCCAGAAATGTTTGAAGGATTCTTAAATACGTCGATAATAGCAAGAGCAATAAAAAATAAACAAATAGAAATAAATGTCCATAATTTTAGAGACTATTCACTAGATAAACATAAAAGAGTAGATGACTATCCATATGGTGGAGGAGCTGGTATGGTCTTAATGTGTGAACCAATTTTTAGAGCAGTTGAATCATTAAGAAAAGAAGATACAAAAGTCATAATGTTAACCCCATCAGGAGAAAAATTTACAGAAAAAAAAGCCCAAGAATTATCAAAATTTTCCCATATAATTATGTTGTGTGGACATTATGAAGGCTTTGATGAGAGAATAAAAACAATAACAGATATAGAACTATCTATAGGAGATTATGTCTTAACTGGAGGAGAATTACCAGCTATGGTTATAACAGATGCCATAACAAGATTAATACCAGGTGTTATTTCATCATCATCACTACTTAACGAAAGCTTCAACGATGAATATGTCGATTATCCTAATTATACACGTCCAGAAGACTTTAGAGGAATGAAAGTGCCAGAAGTCTTATTATCAGGCCATCACGCTAATATAAATAAATATAGACAAGAAGAAAGAATAAAACTAACAAAGTCTACTAAAAAGGATGGTGAATAAAGATGGAATCAAAAACATATAAAATTGATAGAAAAAGTAATAGTTTAGATATAGTAAATTTAGAATACTCTAACATAGATGGATACAAAATAAAACCAAAAGTAAATAAAGAAAATACCATAAAAGTGGATAATATAATATTCACAAATCCATCACTAATAAAAAAAATAATTAAAAAGAAAATAAATATTAAAATAAAAGAATTATTAAAAGAATTAAAAGATATTGAAGCTGGAACAAATGATTCAACCGGTGATATTCAAAAATCATTAATGAAAGCAGAAAAACTAAGAATAGCTATTATAGAAAAATACGTAAAATATTTAGGAAATACCTATCAAAGTTTATGCTTAAATAAAATACAAATAATAATCAATGAACTAAGATATAAGTTATTTACTAAAATTAATACAAATCAAAATGTTAATTATATAGAATTTGAAGAAAATAGAAAAAAAGGAAGATAATTTATTTTTCGACAAATAATACTATATATCTATTGTATATTATATATGGTGATTATATGAAAAATATTATAAAAAAAGTATTTACTCCTATAATTATGGGAGTAATATTAGGAAGTATCTGTGGTAAGATAGCATATAAAATTTATTCTGATGACTTAGAAAATAAGTTTTCTACAAAAAAAGTATATATCTTAGAATATGGTACATATAATACTTTTGATAATATGAAAGAAGATAATAATCAAAATAATTATATATATTATATAGATAATAACCAGTATAAATCTATCGTAGGAATTACCAAAAATGAAAATAACATAGAAAAAATAAAAAAACTATATAATACAGACCTAAAAGTAAAAGAATTCTATATTGAAGAAAAAGAAATAAATGAAAAGCAAGACGAATTTGATCAAAAACTATCTAATAGTACAAAAGAAGAAGATACAAGAAAGTTATTAGATGATATCATAAACTTATACAAAGAAGATGATAATATGCGTCTAATATCAATAAAATAACTATCAACCTCAAAAGTTGATAGTTATTTTAATTCATAAGTAATTTAGTAATTAGATTTTTATAACTAATACCCATATTTTCTATTAATTTAGGATACATACTTATAGCAGTAAAACCAGGTAAAGTATTAACTTCATTAAAATACAAAATATCATTATTATAGTCATATAAAAAATCAACTCTTGCTAAATCAGATAAACCCAAAATATTAAATATCATATCTGAATAATTTCTAATTTTTCTCTCTAAGTTTTTACTAATATTAGCAGGAATAAGTAATTTACTATCTTTTACATATTTTGCTTCATAATCGTAAATAGTATTTATAGAAACAATTTCCCCAACTTTAGATATAATTCTCTTACCACAATCTAGTATTGCACATTCAAACTCCCTAGCTTTAACATATTTTTCAATAATAACTTTATCATCATATAAAAAAGCCTCCTTAACATGCTTAACAAATTCCTTTTTATTATTACAAACATGTATTCCTAAAGAAGAACCACCCTTACTAGGTTTAACAACTAAAGGATAACCAATATTAGTATGTATTTTATCATTTTTCCTTAAAACCTCATATTCTACTTGTGGTAATTCATAATCCTTACATATAATTTTTGTAAATTCTTTATCATAAGAAATAGCACTAGCTAACAAATCAGAACCAACATACTTAACATTACATAATTGAAATAATCCCTCTAAATTACCATTTTCTCCATCATTACCATGAATTATAGAGAATACTTTATCATAACCCTTAATAAATTTAACAACATTATCTATTTTCTTAATATTCCCATTTAACCAATTACCATTATCTAAATAACACAAATTATCATCAAAAATATACCAATTATAACATTTATCAATTCCAACCATAGTCAAATCAAATTTATTATTATCAATATTTTCAATTATATTCTTAGCAGATTTACAAGAAATATTGTGTTCATAAGAATTACCTCCAAATAAAAGTAATATTTTTATCATATACCTCCTTTAATTAATTATATTGTAATTCTTAAATTAATATGATATATTAGAATAAATAAAGGAGGATTTATGACATTAGTTATATTAGCTGCTGGAATGGGAAGCAGATTTGGTGGCTTAAAACAAATTGAACCAATTGATGAATATGGTCATTTTATAATAGATTATTCTATATATGATGCTATAAGAGAAGGATTTACAAAGGTTGTATTTATAATTAAAAGAGAAAATTATGATATTTTTAGAGAAACAATAGGAAAGAGAATAGAAAAGAAAATAGAAGTAGAATATGTTTTTCAAGAAATAGATAATCTACCAGAAGGATATAGCGTACCAGAAGGAAGAATAAAACCATGGGGAACAGCACATGCCATACTTTGTGCCAAAGATAAAGTCGATGAAAACTTTGCTATTATTAATGCAGATGATTTCTATGGAAGAGATGCATATCATGTAATAAGTAAATTCATGAAAAATAATAATACCCATGATAATATTTTAAGATATGCTATGGCTGGATATAAAGTAAAAAACACTCTAACAGAAAACGGAAGCGTTAAAAGAGGAGTATGTGAAGAGGAAAATGGTTATTTAACCAATATAATTGAGTGTAAAGTAGAGAAAGTAGACTCTGAAATAATAGCTACACCTTTAGAAGGTGGTAATTCATTTAAAGTATTAGAAGATGCTCCAGTATCTATGAATATGTTTGCATTTACAAAAGATATATTTAAATATTTAGAAGAAGGTTTTCCATTATTCTTAGATAAACACAAAGAGGATATTGATACATGTGAGTATCTAATACCTTCGGTTGTCTTTGAAGAAATAGAAAACAAAATAGCTACTGTAGAAGTGTTAAAAACAAATGCTATATGGCAAGGAATAACATATAAAGAAGATAAAGAAAAAGTAGTTAAAGAAATAAAAAAATTAGTAGACAACAATGAGTATCCTAAAGACTTATGGAAATAATTAAATTAGTAACTAAGAACCAAAAATTCTTAGTTATTTTTATTGTTATCTTTATTCACTAAAAAATCATTTAAGAATATACTAATAAAGAAAATGGAGGTTAGTGTGAAAAAAATAATAAGTGTAATTATTTTAGTTATTATCTTAGCAATAGTGTCAATATTGCTAATAAAGAAAGAAGAAAATAACAGTAATTTAAAACAAATCACCATAGGTGAAGTAGCTCATAGCGTTTTTTATGCACCAATGTATGTAGCAGATTCATTAGGATACTTTAACGAAGAAGGGTTAGATGTATCAATAGTATTAACCAGTGGAGCAGACAACGTTATGGCTGCAGTTTTATCAGGAGATATAGATATTGGTTTTTCAGGAACAGAAGCTACAATTTATGTATACAAAGGTAACGAAACAGATTATGTCATGACTTTTGCAGGATTAACTCAAAAAGATGGTAGTTTTCTAGTATCAAGAAAAAAAATAGATAATTTTAAAATAAGTGATTTAAAAGGAAAAACAGTAATTGGAGGAAGAAAAGGCGGAATGCCAGAAATGACCTTTGAATGGGCTCTAAGACAAAATGGAATAGATCCACAAAAAGATGTTAATATTGATACATCAATAGCCTTTTCAGCTATGCAAGGAGCATTTGTTTCAGGAATAGGAGACTTTGTTACATTGTTTGAACCTAATGCCACAGCTATAGAAAAACAAGGATTAGGTTACGTTGTAGCTTACATAGGTGAACTAGGAGGAACAGTTCCATATACAGCATTTAATGCTAGAAAAAGTTATATTGAAAATAATCAAGATATTATAAAAAGTTTCTCAAAAGCTATAAATAAAGGTCTATCTTATGTTCACAATAATAAAAGTAATGATATAGCCGAAAGAATAATAGATTATTTCCCTGATACATCTTTAAATGATTTAATCACTATAATAGATAGATACCAAAAAGGTGATGCTTGGAAAAAAGATATTTCTATAAGTCCATCTGAATGGAATCATATCCAAGATATAATTATTGCTTCAAATGAATTAGACGAGTATGTAGACTATGACAAATTGATATATACAAAGTATTTTACAAATTATGACTAATATTATTTCTATTAATAAATTATCAAAAAAATATCATAGCAAAGGGGAAACAACAGCTATCAAAAATTTAACATTATCAGTAAAAGAAGGTGAATACTTAGCTATAGTAGGACCATCAGGATGTGGAAAATCTACTCTATTATCTATTCTATCTGGAATTGAAAAAAAGAGTAGTGGAAGTATTATTTTACATAAAGATAACATAAAGTTTGGTTATATGCTCCAAGAAGATTGTCTATTTCCTTGGCTAAATATACTTGAAAATTGTTTATTAGGATTAAAAATAAAGAAAGAAATAACTAAAGAAAATAAAGAATATGTCATAAAATTACTTAACGATTATGGACTACATGATTTTATATACAGTTACCCAAATAGCTTATCTGGTGGTATGAGACAAAGAGTAGCTTTAATAAGGACACTAGCTATAAAACCAGATATCCTACTATTAGACGAACCATTTTCTGCACTAGACTATCAAACTAGATTAGTTCTATCAGAAGATGTATATAAAATGATTAAAGATAATCAAAAAACAGTAATTATGATAACACATGACATTGCCGAAAGTATATACTGAATTAACAAACCATTTAAAAACCCCTAAATAACTAAGGGGTTTAACATTGCACTTATATCATAAAGAATACTATATGTATATATAGTGTTGTTTTAATTTTCATAATCCCAATATAATCCAAACACTTTTTATCTTTTCTTTAAAGTTTCAGAAGTTACTTGATTATAAAATCCACCTGGGGCAAAGTATTTACTATCATTTAAAAATTTATTATTGGAAACATAAGCTAAATAAGAATCTAAATCTGTAACATTTGAATATGGATGTGATAATGATACTTCTCCATGACCTGTAAACGCTAAGAATTTTCTTGCTGTAAGATTATCATATCCTAAAAATTCAACAGCTTGTTCAATAAAGGCATGTCCATAATCATGTCCTCTATATAATCTGTGTGAAAATACATCATACGGAAATCTCGCAACTAATCCACTTTTTTCTTGAGCTTCCAAAAAATCCGAATTTCCTCTACTTTCAGCACTACAAACAGCTTCTGCTAATTCTTTTGGTAGAGTACATTTTTCTCGTAAAGTTTTTTCTTTTTCACAAACATCATAATAATTATCAGCCATTATATCTATATGACCATATTGATCTCTTTTATAATCTAGTTTTGGACTAGATTCACCATAAGCACATACTACATAACCACATTTTTCTAGTTCTCTCGCTGTTATTTCATTATAAGGTAAAATACAGGTATGTCCATCTCTAGCTATAAAATTTAGGGTTGAACCATAACAATATACTACTCCCATAGATAGCAATGAATTTTCTCTTTCTGCGACAGCCATACCATTATCATGTACATCAGCAGGAATATCACATTTTTGAATTGCTAATTCCCTCAATTCAGCAGGAATCTCTTTTATTCCAAGAGCGTCGGCACATTGTCCTGCTAATATTTGTCTTCTTTCGTTATAATCACTATAAATCATTTAAACCTCCTATATTTTTATAATAATATTTTAAAAGCTATATTTTTCTAAAATTTCATTTCTTTCATTATAAATTGTTAAATAAACCTACTATAAACATAATAACATGTTTTTTAAAAAAAAGCAAGTTTTTCTTTACTGTTGATAACATTTTTCTTTACTGTTGATAACCATAAAACTTAATATCTAATACTTCTGCTTTACCATTGTGTCTATCAGTATCTCTATTAACTATGGTTATACTCTCTACAAACTCATTTAAGAAGTTTAGTTTCTCCTTATCGGTTAATAGTTTCCAATGGTCTACGATATACCTTGATATTTCTGCTTTATTTATATCAGGTTTCTTTGTATAGACTTGTTCTAAACGAGATAGTCTAGTTTCATTTACTTGAATTATGTTATCTAGTTCTTCACTCATATATTTGAATTGGTTATAATCTATCTTTTGTGCCATAAACAAGTCCATTACTTCTTTTTGTTTTGCACGTTTATTTACGAGCAATTTTTTAATGTTTTCTATTTCTTCTAAATCAATGTCTTCTTCTTCAATAACTAAATCATCTATTGCATCAAACTCTGCTATATTATTTTTTAAATACTCTATAAACGCTTCTTCTGCTTTGAGATGTGATACATACCTAGCAGTACATATTTGTTTTTCTTGATTAACACATCTATAAGCATTAAATAAATTTCGTGTACCATCTTTTCTTAATCTACCTATTGTTCTAGCAGTAGTTAATCTCTTACCACATACTCCACAAACTAGGGTACCACAAAAGTATACGTCGTCCTTTGGTCTATTGGTATGTACTTTTGTTTCAATTTTAGATAAATTATCTTGAACCTTATTCCACATTTTTTCACTAATAATGGGCTTATGTTTTCCATCTCCTATATAGTAATCTTTTCTTCCTATACCATACTGTACTTTACCAATATATACTGGGTTAGATAACATTAATCTTATTAGTTTTGGCGACCATACACCTACAAAGGTTTTAGTACCAACAATTTCACCATTCCTACCTATATTAACAGTATCACCTGCACGTTTAGTAGGTATACCCTCAGCAGTTAATCTTTTAGCGATAGTAGTAAAGGAAGTACCCTCTATATACATTTTAAATATTCTTCTAACAACCTTTGCTTCTTCTTGATTTATAATAATTACTTTATTTCCTTTTTTTCTATTATAACCATAAGGAGTACAAGCACAACATAGAGTATAACCTTGTTTTGCTTTTTGATTAAATGCAACTTTAATTCTTTCTGATGTTAACTCTCTTTCGTGTTGAGCAAACAACCCTTTAAGCAATGTCATAAACTTGCCATTTGAATTACTTATATCTACTTTTCCGTCTGATATAGACCATACGTCAACATCATACTTTTGGAATAGTTGTATAAAATCTTCTGTATCGGTTAGGTTTCTTGTTAATCTATCAAACTTTTGGATTAACACTACGTCTATTTTGCCGTCTTGTATATCCTTAATTAGTCTTCTTACTGATGGTCTACCTTCAACATCTTTTCCACTAATACCTTCATCTGCATAGACATCGTAAACTTTGAAATTACTTGTCTTTGCAAATGAAATAAGGTTTTGTTTTTGTGCTGCTACTGAATAACCCTCCTGTGCTTGTCTTTCGGTAGATACACGGATATATATACCAGCATTCCTCATATTACTTTTGCTCCTTACTAGATTGTAGCATTCTAGGTACAGATGTTTTTACAAAGAACTCTAACATCTTTAGTTGCTGTTCTTTTGATAACTTTATTTTTTTACTATCTATTGATAGTTTATTTTTCATAAATTCTCACTCTTTCATTTAAACTTATGAAATTCAAGACAACTTTTTGCCTTAAATATAACTGCGAAAGAGTAAATAAGTATACTGCTACAATCGGACGACAATTGTACCAGCTTTTACCCAATAAATAAAGCCCTAAACCTTTAGATTAGAATATAACAATATTTACTTAATATAACATCATCATAATCATTATATACGGGTTAGGTTTTTCATAACACGGATTTGTTATGATGATATTATATTAAGCATATTATTATATTAACAACCCCATTTTCCTTATTTTTCAACATTTCTCACACATTTTTAATACACCTCCTATAGAATATTTACCAAGCAACTATAATAAATGTTATTACTTAGTCTTGCTTTTCTTACCAATTAGTATTGTTACGTATAACTCTCCATCTCTAATATAACCATATACTGCCATAACTACCTCCCTCTATTAAATCAAGGGTTGACTATATTGATTTAATATTTTCATACATTATTTAACCCATAATCAACCAAGATTTATTATTAAATTAATCAAATGTTAGACTTTACATATCATTTTTTTTGAAGTCTAGTGGTTCTTCGTCTTCTACTTCAAGTCCATACTTGATTTTTAGTAATTTTCTTATATTCCGCTTTAGTTGTTTTTTATTTTGAACTTCATAATTAAATAACTCAGCCATTATTGAGTTAATGTGTATTTGGAACTTTTCCTCGTACATAGTAGAGTCATAATACCCAGTAGCAAAATAATATGCTACTACCTCTGGTACAATATACTCCTCTAAGTACTCCTCAACTTTCTTATGATGTGGCTCTATAATATCTTCAAACTCTTTATCACTAATATCTCGGTCTGTGTCTTTTAGGAACATCACTATCACCACCTAACACTTTGTCTACTATTCCATATTGTAGTGCATTATTAGCACTTAACCACCAGTCTTTACCAGTAGCCTCCTTCTTAATTTGCTTATAAGACCTATTACTTTTTTCGGCAAGTATTTTAAATATTTTATAATTTAAGTCTTTTGAGTGGTCTAAACGATTTTGCATTTCGCCGACCTTTCCAGTTGAAAATGAACTGACTTCGTGAATCATTACACTTGCATTTGGTAGTATAAACCTTTTACCCTTTGTACCATTAACTAGTAATATACTGGCGATTGAACTACACTTACCAACACCTATTGTTGATACATCACTTTTAATCATATTCATAGTGTCATATATGGCTAGTCCACTTGATACTGCACCTCCATTAGAATTGATATACATTGTAATATCTTTGGGGCTTTGTATGTCAAGTCTTAACAACTGGTCTATAACATCTTTGGCTTTTTCATTGTCTATTTCTCCGTCAACATAAATAATTCTATTGTCTAATAAATCAATAGACGATATTTTCTTTTCCTTAACTTGCTCCCTTTTGTGCCTATTGTAATTCATAAATTAATCCTTCCTTAACAAATTACATCTATTAATCTACCAGCATTTTTTTAATGTATTAACAGACGTAGAAACTTTACTGCCATCCAAAAGTGTAACCTTCCTATATATTATTATAGAATGTTGGGGGAGGTACTGCCTTTTTCTAGACAATCATGATTAAAGGGAGGAGGAAAAGTATGTCTGCTGATGAGATAATTGAAGCAAAAGACATAGCGTTAGGGCAACAACTAGAATACTGCGATAACCACTGGAATATTCCAATATGGAAACTTGCTAATACTGGACTATTTGACAGTCTAGCTGAAATAGAAGTATTCTTCTTTTCGTTTGATGTTTATTACTACAGCACTGACATTGCACTAATTAAACGTCTTGGCAAACTATATCTTGATATGCTAGATGAACAAGGTATCAACCGATTGTTCTACGTCTAAAAATAAGGGAGCCATTTGGTTTCCTTATTTCACTTATGTTTCAATGATTACATTTATTTGGTATATTGCCGAAGCTATATCAATGGCAGATAGAGTAGTAGTCTTAACTAATAGACCATGTCAAGTAAAAAAAGTATATGACATTAACTTAACTAACAAGTCAACTCCAATAGAAAACAGAAAATGTAAAGAATTTTCCAAATACTATGATGAAATATGGAAGGAGTTAGACTTCCATGTATAGTAAAGAACACATAAATTATCTAAAAAAAGAGAAAAGAAAAAAAGTACTAGTTCATATAACACAAATAACTATTCTAATAGTATTTTTATTAATATGGGAATATCTATCCCAAAAAGAATTGATAAATCCTTTTATATATTCAAGTCCAAGCAAAGTAATAAAAACAATTATTTCTCTATATAAAAGTAATAATTTATTTAATCATATATTTATTACCATATATGAAACATTTATAAGCTTTATGTTAGCTACTCTAATAGGAACACTTGTAGCTATAATACTATGGTTTAATAAATTTCTATATAAAGTATTTGATCCATATTTAACAATAATTAACAGTATGCCTAAAGTAGCTCTAGGGCCAATAATAATAATACTTTGTGGAGCTAATATGAAATCTATTATTATAATGGCTCTATTAATATCTATAATAATAACTATATCTAATGTATATAATGGTTTTTCAAACACAGATAAGAATAAAATAAAATTACTAAAAAGCCTAGGAGCAACAAAATTTCAAATACTAAAAATATTAGTAATACCAAGTAATTATTCAGTTATTATTAATAGTTTAAAAATAAATGTAAGTATGTCATTAATTGGTGTTATTATGGGAGAGTTTTTAGTAAGTAAAAAAGGAATAGGTTACCTAATTAACTATGGATCTCAAGTATTTAACTTAAATTTAGTTATTTCAGGAATTATTATCTTACTTTTAGTATCATATATTATGTATCTAATCGTAGCATATATTGAAAAAATTTTAATAAAGGAATATTATGATTAATTCATATTATTCCTTTTTATATACATATATAATGTCATACTTATCACTGTTTTGGGTTACACCAACTATATGACAAAGAACCAAAAAAACTAACTATTTTTAGTTAGCATTTATTACTCTCGAAATCTAAAAGTTCGAGTTTCCTATCATATTGGAGCGAATAAACAACAGGTTGCGAACTGAGTTCTCTTTCTAAAAATATTATAGATGAATTCCTATTAAATTTCAATGGGTGTATGGAAAAAATTAATATTTTATAGTATAATTTTACCAGTATTTATCTTGATTCGAGTTCGGAGGTTAAAATGTTTACTTTAGAAAATATATTAAATTATACAAGTGCCAATATACAAATCATAGGTGTTTTTATAGCAATTATAGGTGGATTAATTGCAACAAAATTGCTTAATACAAAAATAGAAAAAGACACTTTAAAGGAAAAATTAGAAAAGTTAAATAAAGAAATAAGATTTTACCAGAAAAGAAAAATAACTGATGAAAAAGAATTATATAAAATCAACAAAGCAGATTACATAACTTACATTTATGAAAAAGTAAGAAATAAGGATTTTAAGATAGAAGATTATGAAGATTATAATTTAACTTTTGAACAAAGAAGAGAAATTGTCAAAGAAATAAATGAGTTGATAAGTAGTGCATTAAAAATATTTAGTGAACCGCATTACAAAGATGATATACCTAATATTTTAAAACAAAATCATATCAAGGAAGATACTATTGAATATATGATTTATAAATATGTTGGGAATAATACTAGAATTAGAAAAACTAGATTTGGTATTTTAGATCCAACTGATATTGATCTTGATAATATATCATTTGTTTCAATTCCAGAAAAATTAAATGAAAGAGATTTAAATAATCGCATCGATAAATTTGATGAATTTATTGAATGGAAAATGATAGAAAAAGAAGATATTGAATCAAAATTTATAGCTTTAAATAACAATTTATATGTAAAAAAAGATGTTCTTTTATTTGTATTTATAACGATTTTTGCAATCATTATTCCACAAATAATACTATCAACATATCCTTTATTTGTAAATTATAAGTGGCTTAAATATATATTTGCAATTTATAGTATAATTACATTTATTATTTCAATGTTTTTTATGCTATGGTACATATTCAAACTATTTTTAGGTATATCTAATAATGATATAAAATTTAGACTGTGAGGTTATTATGAATACACCATATCAGACATTATTAAAAAGTGAAAAAATAAAGCGAAATAAAACAAAGAGTGAAATACCAGGATTTTATAATTTTATACCTTCTGTGTATAATGTATTTATAAAAATGCCATTTATTCATGGCACTTTGGCAGAAGATATTGATACGGAATTAATTAAAATTCAGGACCTGTTTCAATTTTTTGTTTATGATTTTCCATTTAAAGCTAGAAATATTTATAATCTAATGGAAATAGGAAGTTATTTTGATGCTACAATACTATTTCGTTCATTAGTAGAAAGTTTTATTATTTATAAATATTATATTTTAAAAAAAGATGGAACAGGTTTGTCAAATTATTTTCTAGGTAATAGTAAAATGAGAATTAAAGATATTTTTGAGAAAGTAATACCTGGATATTATGATAGTTTATATAGTGAATTATGCAAGGCGACACATAGTAATCCTTTATTACAAGCAATATTTAGAGGTAATGTTTCCAAATCTGTACCTATAAAATCTAATATAAATAACATTAATTTAGATTGGTTTTCATATGTAACTAATCAATTAGAACCTTTAATAATAGGAACAATTGAATTATATAAATATGTGTACCCAAATAATACTTTAATTAATGATAAAGATATCAAAAATGACTTAGAATGTATATACAATTTCATAAATGAAAATATTGAATATCGAAAAAAGAATTATCCAGAACAAAGCGAAATGATTTATTATTATGATAATCTTATGAAAATTTAAAAAAATATTAACATTAGAAAATGATAATAAAAAATTTTTGTTTTTCTTTAATGATAATTTATGGCATACTTTTAAGATAAAAATAAAAAGGTCACTATTTGAAAAACAATATAAAAAAACAGTAAAATTTTAAGTAATAAATTATTGAGGAGGAATAAATGGCAGAATTAAAAGTTTTAAATCAGAAAATTTCTTATTTTAAAATAGAAGATGAAGATTATATTTCTATTACAGATATGCTTAAATCTAAAGATGGTGATTTCTTCGTATCTGATTGGTTGAGAAATAGAAATACTATCGAATTTTTAGGTATTTGGGAAGAAATTCATAATTAAAAGTCAAGCAGGTTTAAATAGTTATAAAATTAGTGTTAAAGAGTGGGTAGAAAAAACAAATGCAATTGGTATAATGTCAAAAGCAGGAAGATATGGTGGAACTTATGCCCATAAAGATATCGCTTTTGAATTTGGTATGTGGATTAGTCCAAAATTTAAATTGCTTTTAATTAAAGAGTTTGAAAGACTAAAAGCAGAAGAGCAAAAACAGATCGGCTGGAATGCCAAACGCGAACTTTCAAAGATTAATTACAGAATACATACTGATGCAATAAAACAGAATTTAATACCTAATGAGTTAACAAAAGAACAAATTAATTATGTATATGCTGAAGAAGCTGATGTTTTAAATATGGCTCTATTTGGTATGACTGCTAAAGAATGGAGAAATAAAAATAAGAATCTAGATGGTAACATTAGAGATCATGCAACTATAAATGAATTAATATGTTTAGCAAATTTAGAAAATCTTAATTCGGTATTTATAAATGATGGATTAAATCAATCTGAAAGACTTGTTAGACTTAATAAAATAGCAATATCTCAAATGAAAATACTTAATGAAACAGATATAAAGTATCTTAATAGTAAATAGAAAGAGGTGGTTTATTTGAGTAAATATCTAAAAGTAATGTTTGGAACAAAATCTGGTGCATCAGATTTTGAATATAAATTGGGAGAAGTGAATGTAGCGAAAATATGGAATCCAAAAGAGTTAGATCCTAAAAAAATGGGAGGCTTTAATTTTAGTACAGAATCAAAAATATTAAGATGGTTAGTTAGAGGGGATACAATTTATGATGTTGAATTACCTGAAGATGCTGAGGTAGTTGATTGCCCTAGTAATTCAGCACCACATGGTGTATTTAGAAGTAATAAAATTATTATCTCTAATCCAAGAACAGTAACAGATGATATTGCAATGGAATTGTATTTAAAATCCGATTTACCAGAAAAATCCTATTATAAAGCCATGGCTGGGTGTGCAGTAAGAGGATATATGAATACAACATTAAAGATTTTTGAAGATAAAGTTAATAAAGAAAATGTTAGATTAGTTACTTTAGAATTTGAAGACTTTTGTAAACAAGGTACTGAAAAGCAATTTGATGAAAATAAGCATTTAAATGAACAAACTAGATTTATATATAACAAATTAAAAAAATTATTATAGGAGATTTTAGAGTATGGATAAAACAAAAAATGAATTAGTAAAAGATATTGTATATAAGTTTGCTGAGTTATCTAAAATAACGGATACAAAAATGTGTGATAATTTAGTTGAAAAGTTATTGAATCTTGATACTGATGATTCTATTGATACTATATTAGTTTCTTTAAATAGTTTATTAAATAGAAAAATCTTATCTGTTGATGATATCCTTTCAAATGTTAACTTAATATTATCTTTGAATCCCGATAAATATCATTCAGCAGATGATTTGATTGCAAGACTAAACTGGATTAAAAGTATGAATTTAGAGTATCCTAAAATGCCATTAGCAGAAAATCATAGATTAGTACTTGAAACATTCGATAGATTTAATGAGTTAATTAAGACAAATTTTGATTGTTTTTATACCGGTGGTTTGATGGGATATTTAGCAACTGAACATCCTTTAGAAAGATATCACGGAGATTTAGATTTATTTATAAATGAAGATCAATTATTTGCTTTATATAAATTAGTGCAAAATAGCGATGACTTTGAATTTGTAAGTAATATGAATCATAAAGAAGTTAATGGTCATGAATATAAAGTTACATATAAAGATACACCTATGAGCATTGGATTATTTTTATTTAGCAGATTACCTAATCACGAAATTGTATTAAAGGAATATTATTATCCAAATCAGGATTCAAATCAAGATTTGTATGTTAATGAACATCATCTTTCCGGTAAATATGCATCTATGATGTTTTCAAATCAAATAAGAGAACATAATGGAACTTTTTATAAAATGCAAACATTAGAAAGTATATATAATTCTAAGAAAAATTCTAGACCTAAAGATAGATATGATGCAACTATAATACAAGATTTTGTTGACAAACAAATTGATTATAAATTGGATAATGAAAAACAAGATAACTATGACATTAATCATCAAATAGCTATAAATTCTGTAGTACAGCAAATGGAAGAAACTATTAAAATCCTATAAATAAGCGGAGATAAAAAAGTCTCTCGGAAATTTATATATTGAATTATAATAGAAAATTATTTTTAAATTTGGGATTTTAATGGTTCTCACATATAAGAATTTGTGCGGGAGTACAAATTCAGTGCTGGCTAGACATAGATTTTATTTCCATATTCAAAGAAACAAAAAAGAGGATTAAATTATTTTGATAATTTTTTCCGCTTTTTGAAGATTATTTATATAAAAACATATTCATTTAAGACAATTTCTTCTGCTGTATTTTTATAGTTATTCATTAGTTTTGTCCATTCCAATGGATTTAATTCTTTGTTTTTTTCAGATAGTCTTTCATCATTCTAAGTTGTGAATCAATGGAATAGCCATTATCTCTTTGGTCATCAGTAGATACTCTTACATAAATACCACATCTCATAGTTTTCCTCCTTTCATTAAATTTCGAGAAATATTAAAATACCTCTCATATGTTTCCTCCCAAATAAGCAAAATGTATAGTCTAAAATTAAAATTTTTCAAAAATTGTGCAATTTCTTTAAAATTATACTTTTGATTATGTTCCTTAATATAAAATGGCTTATTTGATATTTCATTAACTTTGTATTCAAGTATTGTAAGAGCAGTAGGATATGTAATTTGGTATTCAGTAGGTATTATTACTTGTAGATTGGTGTGCAATATAGTTTTTATTTGTCCTAATTTAACCTTGTATTTAAAGTCTTTTAAGATGCCGGTTAAATCTTTATTAGTTTTTAGTTTTTCAATTACTTTAAATTCAAGCATGAAAAAAGTCCTCCTTTCTAGAAAGAGAA
>OIEH01000040.1_pt1 | contig 91651 bp, 91 predicted proteins | sample 1604811 | NCBI WGS metagenome assembly OIEH01 (sample SAMN01760945, study PRJEB22395) | human gut metagenome | reverse complement strand
ACTCGCGACCCTAACCTTGGCAAGGTTATGCTCTACCAACTGAGCTATTTCCGCGTTTGCGGTTGCAAAGGTAGATATTTTCTCCAAACCTGCAAACATTCTACTTATTTTTTTCGCGAAGAAAAATACACATTTACCATACGAAAGCGGCAGACTTTTGATTATCAACTCATTCTGTCGCGATAATCCTCATAAGAAAATTGCTTGAAAATGTCAGCTTTCCTCTCTTTGGTCCACATAGCAATAGCAGGATGGTGAATCCCATTGAACATATTTGTTTTCACCATGGTATAATGTATCATGTCTTCGAAAACAATACGCTCTCCGATTTGCAATTCATGGTCGAAGCTCCAGTCGCCCATATAGTCACCACTCAAACATGAATTTCCACCTAGGCGATACACATGACAACCACCATTATTTCCTATTTCAGCGCCACGTACGGCAGGCTGGTAAGGCATTTCAAGACAGTCGGGCATATGACAGGTAAAACTCACATTAAGAATGGCAGTACGGATACCACGACTTACTACAATATCTACTACTTCAGAAACCAATACGCCGGTTTGCCAAGTAAAGGCAGAACCTGGTTCAAGGATAATACGCAAATGAGGATAACGAGCACGCAAATCTTTCAGCAGTTGAATAAGATGCTCCACGTCATAATCTTTACGCGTCATCAGATGACCACCTCCCAGATTCAACCACTTGATTTGCGGAAACCAGCGAGAGAATTTTGCTTCCAAATGTTTTAATGTCCGTTCCAGTTCATAAGATGAAGATTCGCAATGACAATGACAATGGAAACCTTCAATACCTTGCGGCAGAACCTCAGTCAATAAATCCGCCGTCATACCGAAACGGGTGCCGGGAGCACAGGGATTATAAAGTTCCGTTTCCACTTCGGAATATTCCGGATTGATGCGAATACCGCAAGAAATGCCACTTCCCTCTTTCACTACCTCTGGATAAAAACGACAGAACTGCGACAAAGAATTAAAAGTTATATGACTACTACAACGCATGATTTCAGGAAAATCAGCTTCCGTATAAGCGGGAGAATAAGTATGTGCCTTACTGCCGAATTCTTCCAGTGCCAGACGTGCCTCGTAAACAGAACTTGCTGTAGAATGCTCTATGTACTCCCTAAATATAGGAAACGAGCGCCACATAGCAAAAGACTTAAATGCCAGAATGATCTCTACTCCAGCACGGTCAGCAACACTTTTTATGAGAGTGAGGTTCTTTCTCAACAATTCTTCATCCATGATATAGCACGGAGAAGGAAAACAATTGAAATCTATCATATTTTCTTTTTTAACCAATGATCTTAAAACGGGCAAAGCGCAATAAAAGTTGTTTGTCGCCCGCATTTTTGAAGTGAATGGTAGCTTTGGCATTATCGCCCTGACCTTCCACTTTCATCACTTCTCCCAGACCGAAACGTTCATGCTCGATCAGTTGTCCCGGCTGCACAGCCATTACAGAAGCAGAGGTGGGTGTAGAAGAAGAGGTTGCCGGAGTCACCCGTTTCAGATTGCGCGGAACGCTTGGAGCTATAATCTGCTGTTTGGAACGCTGCGGAGTTTCTTTTTCCGTATTATACAATGATTCACGAACATGAGGTGAGCGAGAGAAACCGCCGCTATGTTCCCTACGGAAAGATCCGGCCTCTTCATCAATTTTACTACCAATCCCTGCGTCCTGAGGCAAGCGGAGGAAGCGGATGTCGATATCTTTCAGAAAACGACTGGGGCTACCAAATTCCATTTTCCCATAACGGAAACGAGTACGTGCATACGAAAGGAAACAATGTTCTTCTGCGCGAGTGATAGCCACATAAAACAAACGCCTCTCCTCTTCCAGCGCACGGGGAGAATCTCCGACCATACTACTAGGAAAAAGATTTTCTTCCATTCCCACCACAAATACATTTCTAAATTCCAGCCCTTTGGCAGAATGAACGGTCATAAGCGTTATTTTCTCATCATCCCCATTGTCCGAGTCCTGATCAGTCAGCAATGATACTTCCGATAAAAAGTCCGTCAATGAAATATTCAGATTACCCTCTTCCATGCGCAAAGCACAGAAATCGCTCATACCATTCACTAATTCCTCAATATTCTCTTTGCGACTAAGATTTTCCGGTGAATTATCTTGGCAGACGTCATTAATAATGCCGGACTGACGGATGATTTCCGTACCAATCTCATAGGCATTTTTCTCCACTGTTCCTTCTATAAATCCACCAATCAGGTCACGGAAGATTTGCAATTTAGAGTGCGTGCCTTTATTGAAATTCAATCCGTATGTCAGCGGCTCACAAAGCACAGCCCAAAGACTGATATTGTTTTCCGTAGCAGCAGTAATAATTTTACCTACTGTCGTATCTCCGATACCACGGGCCGGATAATTGATAATACGCTTGAATGCTTCTTCATCATTAGGATTGACCACCAGCCGGAAGTAAGCTATCACATCCTTAATCTCTTTACGCTGATAGAAGGATAGACCGCCATAAATGCGATAAGGCATACCCCGCTTACGCATAGCTTCCTCAAATACACGGCTCTGCGCATTGGTCCGATAAAGTATGGCAAAATCCGAATAGGCATAATTCTCCGAACGGCGCAACTCAGCAATCTTATTGACTACAATATCTCCTTCTTCCACATCACTATATGCCTGAAACACCCCGATGGCTTCCCCTTTCTCCTTTTCAGAGAAGACCTCCTTGCGTATCTGTCTCTCATTCTTTTCAATCAGGCTGTTGGCAGCACAGACAATAGTTTGCGTAGACCGATAGTTCTGTTCCAGCTTGAATACTTTCGTATTAGGATACACTTTTGTAAAATACAATATATTGTCAATATCTGCTCCCCGGAAAGAATAGATACTCTGCGCATCATCCCCTACCACACACACATGCTGATGATCTTTTGCCAACTGCAACACAATGCTGTGCTGGGCATAGTTGGTATCTTGATATTCATCTACCAGAATGTAGCGAAACTGCTCCTGATAACGTGCCAGTACTTCGGGATGATCTCTGAAAAGAATAAAAGTATAAAAGAGCAAATCATCAAAATCCATGGCATCCGCCTGCCTGCAACGATCCCAATAACGATGGTAAATATCCCGGATCGCAGGCATCTTGGCAGCACAATCACCTTCATAAGCCTCCTTATTAGAGGCATATCCCGCAGGAGAAACCAAGTGGTTCTTCGCATTCGAGATACGTGCCTGCACACTACCCGGTTTATAGACTTTCTCATCCAGCCCCATTTCTTTTATGATAGAGCGTACCAGACTTTTACTGTCTGCCGTATCATAGATGGTAAACTGTGAGGTAAAACCAATATTCGCAGCTTCCGCATGCAGAATACGTAGAAATATGGAGTGGAACGTACCCATCCATAAATGGCGTGCCCGTTGATCTCCCACCTGCCGGGCAATACGTTCTTTCATTTCACGGGCAGCTTTATTAGTAAAGGTCAAAGCCAATATATTCCATGGCTGATAACCATTCTCCAACAAATATGCTATCTTGTAGGTCAGCACCCGTGTCTTTCCAGAACCTGCACCGGCTATAACCAATGACGGACCCTCGTTGTAGAGCACTGCAGCGCGCTGTCCTTCATTCAATTCTTCGATATAATTCGCATTCATGTATGCAAAATTAAAAGAATCTTTTTATATTTGTACAATGTTATTCAAACTAAAATCATAAGAAACTATGGAACAAATTAAAAATATGCGACTTTACATTTCTTTTATCTGCCTGTTGGTCTTCTCATGTGCTTCGCCTGTAATGGCGCAAAAGCAAAGTAAAGTAGAAAAGCTCTTGAAATTTCTTGTAAACAATGAGAATGAGAAATTTACAAAAAACCGGGACAAATTAGATGCTGAAACAGCAACAGCTTTTGAAGCAGAAGTCAAACTAATCGATTTGTGCGATCAAATCTGGAATCAGCAAGAGGTAACCGTTGCCAAAGATTTTTTCCAGGCTTATGTAGATGCTACCAAAGCCAACTTTATTTCCATCTGTCAGGAAGCCGGTGCTGATCCGGCCGCAATCCGTAAACGTATGGAAGATAACATCAGTGCTATATTAGATGAATATCCCAATAAATTAGTCTATTCCAGCACTCTGGTAGATGCCGTAAAAGCATCAGGATATGAATTGTCCGATGAAAGCAGAAAACATCTGTATGATGTACATGAAGAGGAATTATGGAAAGATTTCGTACGCAACAAGAACATTCCGAAATGCGAAAGATATCTGACAGAATATGCTGATGGTAAGTATAAAACAGAAGCTATGATAGAATACAATCGTCTGCTGTTCCAAACCGTACAGAAATCACCATCTGCCAGTAACTTTAAGAGATTCTTCGATCATGACCGGCTCAACACATTCTTCAACGGGCGTTCCAAGCGGGAGTCTATGGCACAGGCTCTCTCCATTTATGATGATTATCTTTACGGTAACATCTGCAAAGCGCAGGCCATAGCTTCCATTAAGCAGGCTATTGCAGAATATGAGCAGGCCCCTTATTTGAGTCCAGACGATAAAAAATATACCAATACTCTGGAGTACAAAAAAGACAGTATTGACTATGAGACACTAAAGCTGGAAGTGAACTCTCCAAGCAAACTGAGACTCATCAAAGAATACCTCCTAACTCATAAATACAAGGAATTCCGTGATAAAGCCAACAAATTACGCGTACCTTTTGAGCAACAATTAGTATGGAGTAATCCTACTACCATCCAAGCATACACCCATGGATTATTGATGAAATCCAATGAGACGAAGAATGGAAAGAGTACTCAGAAAACCTATACGTATGATGAAAACGGAAGACTGGTTAGTATCAAGGAAGTTACGGAAGATAAGGGAACCACTACCCTACAGACTAATTTCTTGTATGATTCTCAAGGTAACTGCGTAGAAGAAGTGCAGGTAAACCAAAGAGGCATGAAGGAGGTGTACAAACGCCTGCGTGCTTTCAGCACACTGGGTGTCATTCTTTCGGATTCTGCTTTCTATCAGAGCGGAAAACTGATCGTAAGAAAATATCATCCACAACTCGGTCTGCTGGCAGGAGAGACAGTTTACGAGAAAAACATTCCGGTATCTTCCGTAATCAACCAATATAATAAGAAGGGACAGATCATCAAGAGAGAAGAGACATTCCCATTGCCTAAAGATCCGTTACCCACCCAGGTAAGTAAACAAGTGGATGTATATGAATACGATACTTATGGTTATCTGACAAAGATCACATTTGAAAAGACTCTTGTCAATAGTGATAAGACCAGCGGTTCACTCATATTCTTATATGACGAATTCGGTAACCAAATAGACAGTAATGCCTATTATGAATATGACAGTACCGGACGCTGGATACAAAAGACAGATCGGGGAGATGCCAAGAATACAGAAAAGATTCAGATTATCTATCAGCAATAACCATAAAAAATACCGTCCGCATAATGAAATACGGACGGTATTTTTATATAATCACTCTATTTTATGATAATCGCTGCGCAATTTCCTGAATAGAAAAAGAGCCTTCCAAAGTACGAACCTGTATCTTTCCATGCAGCAAGTTAAAGAAGAAATCAGCTACCTTCTCCGGAATAATTTCACAAAGCTCTCCATTCGCATCAACTCCCAGATCATAGGTTTTCAGCAATTGACTTCCCAACGCCGTAGCTCCTATCAGGAAATGATTTCTCAATTTATCCACATTGACCAGATCCGCAGCCAACACCTTTCCTACTACCGAATAGCAATGCACCAGTACCTTTTCGTCTCCTTCAAACAGTTGAGATTCTTGTTCGTCAGAATAGGTATTCATCTCTATAATACCTGTATTTTCCATCTCGGGAGTTCCTTTATAAAGAGCGCCCAAATCCGCCAGACTTAAATTGAACAGGCGGGCTTCACTCGTGACTTGCATTTCTTCGCCACTGAATGCGCTGGGTAACAGCAACTTTATATCCCCACTAACAGCTACATTCTTCGCATTGAAAGTTCCCACTATACAGTCTTTCATGGTCAACTTAGCCGTAGCAAAAACTCCTCCCAATACTATACAGTCCTCCAATATCACTTCATCCGCAAAAATACTGCCGGCAACGAAAGCATTGCACAATTTTACAGTCTTTCCGTTGATGTCAGCCATGAACATCGGACGACAATCACGAGCATACGACACCAGAGAATCCGAAGTGGCTACCGTCTTACGCAAGATAATGTCCCCTTTCGCATTATTGCTGATATGGAATTCAAGCTTAGTGAACACCGCACCAAGTATTTCCACATCTCCATTCTGTATTTCCAGCTTGCGGGCATAAATAGCCCCTTCTACAATGGTATCGTTCTGTATCAGCACATCCCTTTCCAGTTCAGCAGATGTACGGGGAAGAATAGAACCTTTTACTAGATTCTCACTTAAAATCACTCCATTCTCCAAACTTATTACTTTCAATTCTTTCATAACTCTACTTCTATTTTATAGAACATAAGTAACGGTATTTACGATAAAAAATTCCCGGCAAGTTTCCTCATCATTCCGGCTACCCGTTTTTCATGTTCTGAAGAACCTAATCTTTGAATCTCTCTCTCCAGATGCTTTCCAATGCGCTGCTTATCTTCTTGTGTCATGGCAGGCATGGACGCTTGCTGAACATTCTGACGTACTTTCCAGTCATTGACTCCCATACGTGCAGTCTGTTCATTCATCACAACCTCAGTTTCTTTACTGCCACCAGCAACAGTCTTCTCTACTACTACCACCGGCAACATCCAACGGGCATTTTTACATCCGCCAATCAACACATGTTCTATATGACTGGCCAATTGCTTTTGCCCGAGCAGATATTGCTTGGCACTCTCTATCAATCCGGCAGCCCGTTGCTTCACTGTGATAGCAGAAATACGTGCCTGTACATCCAACTGCTCTTTATGCCCAACTAATGCCATTGCCGACAGAGATGAGTCCGTATTGCGCAACTGTTCTTTGCGGCTGCTTTCCACAAAGCGGAAGCAAGGTTCCATCAACATGTGAATACGCTGCACCAACTCTCTGTCCAAATTCTCAAAAACAGCGGAGTAACGGGTAGTCAGAATATCATAGTCGTCTATCATCACCAACTTACGATTGGCAAGTTCATCAGACTGAGACTGTAATTCGGCAACTACGGCTTCCACATTCGAGCACTCTTCCATATTTTGCATATCCAGACTGGCAGTGATATATCCCAAAAAGCCTTTGGATATATGTTTACCGATTTGCTGAGTACTGGCTATCTTATGGGCAACTTCAGCTGCATTACATGCCACAACAGAGTTACGCAAGCTTTCAATGTGTTTACTGCAATCGTGTACGCTACTGTTATAAGGATTATCGTCTATTTCCAGATAGATATCAATCGGCTCTTCCAGAACTACAGTCTTGGAAGCTGACTTATCACCTACGGTGAGTGTCACCGTTTCGCTCTTCCGGATCACATCATGTAAGATATGTCTTCGTCCTCCCATAATCAACCCTCCTTCACATTAAGCCAGGTTTCATTCCGGGCCATAAGTTTCTTCATGTTCTCCTTCACTCTTTCATTTAGACCGGAAGTTGCAATCAGTCGTTCCAGCTTTCCAGCCACCATCCGTTGCGATTCTATAGAAACATTTTCCCATCCGGAACCTTCAACCGTGCGTTCCATATTTTCCCGTATCTTCGTGCATGAGCGTTGTCCAATCAATTGTTCAAGTCCTGAAGGCAGTTTTGTTTCCACCACTTCTCCTCTATCTTCTTTTTTCACCAGTATGATAGCAGGCAAATAGCGAAGAACAGACTTGCCAACAAAGGAGTTCAGCTTTATTCTTTGCATTTTAGCGCTTTGCTGCTTGCATGTAGTGAGAAAATTAGTCATTTGTGCAATTAAAGCTTGCGCATTACGCTTAATATGGGCGGCGGCAATAGCTTGTGTAGTAGCCAGAGATTCCGTCTGATTAACCGGAACGGTACCAATCAGATTATTCAGGCGGTTCAAAGTAATGGCAACATCCCACTCGCAGAATCGAATAACAGGTTTGTCCAACTCATGAACACGATTATGCAGAGCTACATCAAGTCCTCGGAATAACTTAGAATAACGCTCTGTCAGAATCACAAAGTCATCTCCCATTCTCTTTTTCAAATCAAGCAACGCCTCTTGTTGCTGTATCAATTCGGACGCATACGCATTTACCGAGCTTAACGCTGTGGCATTTTTCTGTTCTATCTGAGAAGTAACCAGAGAGAAAAAGCCTTTATTAAGCCGTTTACACAGTTTGTTCGTAGCATCCCTTTCGGCAGCAATAACAGCCGCCTCCATAGCAACCACTGCTGTTGTGACCCCGGAGACCTTATTAGATACAGTATCTATTTTATTGGCCATGTCGCGGGTATCCACTGTAACATCATATTTTGCCATAATCTTTCATTTTCAAGTTTATGAATGCTATTTCTCTTTCTCCAGATCGCTAAAGTCATCCAAATCGTCCAGATCATCCAAGTCGTCCAAATCACTCAGATCGTCCAACTCGTCCGCTGTCTCCGATGCTTTAGGAGTCTCATGAACTTCCGGAGCCGTTGTTGTCTCTGTATTTTCCGGAACTTCCGGCTGTACAGGTTCCACAGCTTCAGCCACCGGCGCCATTCTAATAGTTTTTTCCGCTTCTTCCGCCACTTCGGGTTGTGCCGCCGGTTCATCCACGTTTACGGCTTCAGTCACTTTTGCGCTTTGAGGAGCATATCCCGAATAGTCCATAGCCTCGCTGTCATCCACTAATTCAGCATGATGATTGAACACAACATCCTGTCCTTGCTCAGCAATTTCATGCAATGAGTCGGTAGCTACCTGAGCTATATCCAAAGTCATATATTCTTCCACACAATCCTCAACAGCAGGAGCAGGTGGAATATTCGAAGCAAATGCATAAAAAGGATTGATGCCTGCCAAAGGACGGCGACGATCATCCAACAAAGCTACATTATCATTAGCATCCACGATTTCCTTTGCCATTTTATCGCGAAGACTGGCATCAAAGAATTCAATGAATCCATAAACTTTTGCCCGTTCATTAATATCACTCTGCAAAGCTTTCATATATTCCTTGAACTCTTCCTGAGTTTGTTTGAATGATTCAGACTGTTCGGCAAATTGCTGCAAATTACTTTCCAGCTTATCTCCTGCATTCTCCTCCAACTCCTGAGCATCTCCATCCATCATTTGTTGCAACATCCGCGCCTTCATACGATCCAGACGTTCAAAAGTGGATTGTGCAGCAAGGAATTTTGTCAAGTTGCTACGCATAATATTAATCAAATCATCTCCGGAAGTCCGGTTACGCCCATAAAAGTCTTGAGTTTCCCGGTGCCATTGATTCAGATAATCACGCTTCTGATTATCAATGTCATTATAGATATCCAAACGGTTCAGTCGCGTTTCCGCTAACAGATTCTGTACGATAGGTGCTACGATTTCTTCTTGTATCTGGCTGATACCATAAGGCATTGTCGTACGGCTTCCGTCTTCTGCAACCCACGAATGATCCTTCATATCATAGCGCATTCGTGAACTTTCCTTCAATTGGAAAGGTGTGTAGTTCTCCACCGTATCGCGGAAGTTGAAATTCGTCTGGCGGATTTTCTCCAACTCATCCTTCTCCAACTTCGGTGAATAGTGATTATAAGAGGTTTTCAGAATGGTGAACAGCAATTGATTAGAACTTTCCACCAGCGAATTAGTGGATTTAACCTTCGCTGCCGCAATTGTCTGTACTGCATACCCCACGTTTGAAATCAAACGGCGTAATACATCTTCAAATTGCTCGCTCTGGTCAGACAATGAATGGCGCATTGCATTCAGCGAATTAAATTGCTCTATTTCTTTATCATACGCTGCCGTATCAAATACATTCAGCACAGGCGCTCCCGACGGATTGGCCGTACCATATTCATTCAAATAAGAAATAACCGGCGAATCGGGAGGAATGACAGGCATGCCTACAGAAACAGTATGCAAGTCCGACAAGAAATAAGCACTGTCACGCAGATTACGATCCATACGTCCAAAGTAATCATAGAACTTCACTTTAGGTATAGATGTTGAATAATCCTCTGTGGAAACTTCTTCCACTCCTTTACTTTCTTCTACCAAAGGAGCCGTAGTGGAGAGTTCATCCAGTTCTCTCAATTTCTCGGAAAGTGCTCCCTGGTTATTAACTAATTGCAGTTCAAAGTTCTGTACTGAACTATTTCCGGTATGATCTATCACAAAGCTCTTATTCTCGAAAGGAACCTGACTGGCAACGGGGACATAAACCACCCCCATCTTTTCAATCTTATAGTCTCTGAAAATCTGCTGATGCTTGTTTTCCAGTTCTTTCAACTCCACTCCGACATCATCAATGGATTTACCGCTGGATTTAAACAGCTTGTAGTTTTTCATCCCCCAATAAAGACCGGCTACTGCAATAGCAATACTTAGCCACCCAATTACTGCTATCAATACAAGACCGACAACAAGAATTCCAATTCCTACGTACATCTGCGTCTGGGCTTTTTTCTTACCCGTAGCATTCATAGTCAACGAATTCTTTAATTCTCCCATCTCCTTTTCTAATTCTTCTTCTTGCGACACTATTTTTTCTGCCGCATCTTTATAAAAATCAAAAAGGATTTTCGCTTGATCCTGATACAAATCTTGCGAAGAAGAAAAAACCTTTCCTTTCATAACCAGATATGTTTTTATAGTAAATAAATAAGAATTTAATTTCTAATTGTAACCTAGCTCCAACAGCTTACGCTCGGCCATTGAAAAGCCTTTCGCTTTAGCTTTCCGGTACCACATAACAGCTTCGAAGATATCAATATCAACGCCTTTTCCTGTTTCATACATGATACCCAGACAATATTGTGCTTCTGCATTTCCGGCATTGGCTAAAGATTTATAAATATCGAATGCTTTCTTGTAATCACCATTCTGCGTTGCTTCCCGAGCTGCTTCCAAAGAGTTAGTCTGAGCTTTTTTCTCTGTTTTCTCAGGTTCGGCCTGTTGTTGAGGTTCATTAACAGGAGTCTTTGCCTCCGGCTGGGCTTTAGGTTGAGGTTGTTCTTCAACTTTAGGCTGCTTTTGCTGCCCTACAGCCTTAACCGGAGTTTCCTTAGGAGTAGCAACAGGCGCCACAGTCGTGGTATCCTGCACCACAGTAATAGTGTCAGTAACCACAGTCGGAGGTGCAACAACTGGCTTAGGTTTGGATGCAAACACAAAATACAAACAGATCAAAACCAAGATCAGAAATATACAGCCACCTACTATATATATAGATTTTCTGGATTTCTTTTGAATAGCAGGGGCTTCTTCTTTTCTTTCCGGATCCGGCTGCTTCACTTCAGGCTCTGGCGATTTTATTTCCGGTTGATTTGATTCAACAACAACCGGCTCACTTTGCTTCATTTCCGGTTCAGCCTGTACAACTCCCAGTTCAACCTGTTTTACATCTGCTTCTGCAAGTTCTAGTTTATCCTCAGTAGGTTCTGATTTTGCTTCAACAAGTTCCGGTTTTGCTTCAGTAGGTTCGGAAACAACTTCAGCAGGTTCACTCTCTGCCGATTCTATTTCCGGTTCTACTTGTTCGATCTCCGGTTCCGCTTGTTCTATTGCCGGTTCAACCAATTCATCCGCAATCTCAGTATTTTTCTCTTCTATCTCTTCAAGGACTTCTTCCGGTTTTTCCTCAATAGCCTCTACTTCCTCTGGTTGACCTTCCTCAATCAATGATATTTCCGCTGGAATATCCAGTACAATAGTCTCTTGCCCTGACTTTCTATAAAATGCATCTAAAATACCCCGAATAATACTAAAGTAATAAACTTCCTCCTTAAACAGTGATGGAAAATTCAAATACAACTGTTCAGCCATCTTCCAATACAATTCTTTATCGGAAGTATTGTCACAAGTATCAAACAAATTATTCGCTTCTTTCAATAAAGGCAAGAAACGTAAATTGATTCGAAGCACTTTCAGTCTAAGTACATTCAGAAAATTCGCCTCACATAAATCAGCATATTCATTCAGGTACTTCACCAATTTAGGCACCTTTTCTGCATAAGGTTTTATTTGAATACGCAGCTTGTTGATAGCCTGTTGGCACACCTCACTATCTGCCTGAGGCTTCTTGAAGTTTTCAGCAAGTACAGCCAGCTCCGGAGCTATTTTCTTTAGAATAACATGTTCCACATTCTTCTGAAGGGTAGACCGCAAAAGTTGAAAGCGTTCTGCATCTTTCAAGTTTAAAACAAACTTCTGAGGGAACAGATCTTTCCTGATTGCCTCCAGCATAGCCACCAATGAAACATTATCCACCTCCAAAGCAGCAGCAATGCTTTCGCACTCTTTTAAAGTAAACTTTCCACTCTTTTCAATAATAACCCGACGGATTTTAGTTATCTCATCCAACAAATATGTTCTATTCATAATACCAAATTCATAAAAAGTCTCTAAAAATACATATTATTTTCACCAAAACAACTCTTTTCACGACTTTTTCACTCATATATGCCTATTTCTCACGGTTTTCCGTGACAAACTATATTTTACTTTGGAAAAATTAATAGAATCTGAGAGAACATTTATAAGATACCAAACGTTATATTAACAAAACCATAATTCAAGACAAATTATGAATACGTTATTAACATCTTTAATGCTTATAATTATGACTCACGAAATGCCGAAACTTCCGTATGCAAATAATGCATTGGAACCTGTAATCAGTCAGCAAACCATAGATTTTCACTATGGTAAACACTTACAGACATACGTAAATAACCTCAATAACCTGGTACCGGGTACAGAGTATGAAAACAAAGATCTAGTGACTATAGTAGCCACTGCACCGGATGGAGCAATTTTCAATAATGCCGGACAAGTATTAAATCATACCCTCTACTTCCTGCAATTTTCCCCGAAACCCACTCAAAGCGAGCCTACAGGAAAATTAGCAGAAGCCATCAAACGCGACTTTGGAAGCTTTGACAACTTCAAGAAAGAATTCACAGCTGCCGCTGTAGGATTGTTCGGATCAGGTTGGGCTTGGTTATCAGTAGATAAAAATGGTAAATTACATATTACCAAAGAAGCCAATGGCAGTAACCCTGTACGTTCAGGATTTACCCCCTTGCTAGGCTTTGATGTTTGGGAGCACTCCTACTATCTCGATTACCAAAATCGTCGTGCCGATCATGTAAATGCTCTTTGGGGTATCATTGATTGGAATGTAGTAGGCAGCCGGATGAAATAACAACAACATCATAAACTCTTTTTCAAAAAAACGCACCTGCGGGAATTATCAGTCCCAAAGGTGCGTTTTGCATATCCTATCTAACATATTTTAAAGAAAAACGTTGGCTACTGAAAGCTTTTATCATTAACTTTGCTAACATAAACGTTTATCAAAAGAAATGAAGCTCATTGTAGTCACAGCACCCACATTTTTTGTGGAAGAAGACAAGATTATCACGGCACTCTTTGAAGAGGGGTTGGATATTCTACATCTGCGAAAACCGGAAACACCTGCAATGTATTCCGAGCGACTCTTAACGTTGATACCAGAAAAATATCACAGGCGTATCGTCACTCATGAACACTTTTATCTAAAAGAAGAATTCGACCTCATGGGCATTCACTTAAATACGCGCAATCCGCATGAACCGCATGACTATTCAGGGCATGTCAGTTATACCTGCCATTCTGTAGAAGAAGTAAAAAGTAAAAAACATTTTTACGACTATGTATTCATGAGTCCCGTTTATGACTGCATATCCAAGGAAGGAATTCTTTCCGGCTACACACCCGAAGAATTGCGTGCGGCAGGAAAAGAAAGAATCATCGATACTAAAGTCATGGCTTTAGGTGGAATTACTCCCGACAATATTCTGGAAATAAAAGATTTTGGATTCGGAGGTGCGGTAGTACTCGGTGATTTATGGAACAAATTTAATGTCTGTACAGACCGGGATTATCTGGGCGTAATCCGCCACTTTAAGAAACTAAAAGAAATGGCGGACTGAAAAGTTAAAAAACATCTATATTAAAATTTCCCATATTCCCTATACTCTGCACTGGCAGGTAAAGTAAAGTAGAAAGTAGATCCCTCTCCTTTTTTCGACTCTACACCAATGCCACCACCATAGTGCTCTACAATGGATTTTGTGATGGAAAGACCTAAACCTGTACCACGAATATTATAGTTCATCTTTACAAAGCGCTCAAAAATAGCACGGCGGCTTTCTTCATCAATACCGCAACCTGTATCAGCTACGTAAAAGTAAAAACTATCATTACTCAGACGACGGTATCCAATTCTGACACTACCTTGTTCTGTAAACTTCAATGCATTCTTTACCAGATTATTAATCACCTGCGCAAAACGTACCCGATCAATCATTAAACGACATTGAGGCAGTTTCTCTACAAACTCGATCTGAATACCCGATGGTCTGGGATGTGCATTCTCCGCAGCACATATTTCCTGAATCAATGCATTTACATCCACATCTCCATCTTTATATTCCATTGTATTGGCCTCTATTTTCGAAAAATCCAATAAATCATTGATCATCTGAACCAGGAAGTTTTTATTATCATTGATTTCTTTCAGAAAAATCATCCGCTCTTCTCTACTTAAATTATCAGTTTCGGCAAGCACATTTGTAAATCCTACGATAGCATTGAGCGGCGTACGTATTTCATGCGTCATATTGGCAATAAAGGCATTCTTCAATTGATTGCTTTCCTCTGCCACTTCATTCAGTTGCTGCAATGTTTTCAAACGCTTGGTTTTATTGATGGACACAACAATCATAATAACCAGAAGCAATAAAATAATAACCCCAAAACAAAGCAGCAGTATTTCATTCTTCTGAAAAAAATCAGTAGCCCAAAGAGCATATAATGTAGAAAAATCCAGATTCATAAAGTTGGTGATTAAAATATTAGGTAATCAGACAGTTTAAGTGATGGCAAAGATAATAAAGAAAAAACAAATATTTGATTATTAGATACATGTTTTTCCAAAAAGATAGGCTGTAAACCTATTTAAAAAAGGTTTACAGCCTATAAATATAAGATTTTAGAGTATTTTACTTCAAATCTTCAATAGCCGCCTGCGCCGCAGCCATGAATACCTGATAATCAGCAATAAGCTATATATTTCTAATCAATTTCAAAACTTTTGAATATCGTTTTTCATCGTTTTTTGGTCTTTTAGCCTCCAAATACTCATTTTAAACAGCTATTTTAAGCAATAAAGACCATTATTTCTTAGATATATCCTAAAATAAATCATTGCTTTAATGAGGTCATTTAATCGGTTTCTATCATTCATCTGTAAATATCATCACGTTCTTTCTCACTTTGTTCCCTACCTTTTAAAGTCCAACAAAATGAGAATATATCACCATTAAGAGGAACGTCAACAACCAATTCATTACAATCAATGTACTTAATGTATACGAATCCACCAAGTTCACTGTTATGAAACAAAGTTTCTTTTAGTAAATATGCATTCTTTCTAGAATCAATATCCTGCTTTTTTAAGAATTCACTATTACCTACTCTATCAAAATCATCCTGTGTCTCTCTATTTTTTGAATACTGATCATAGACTCGTACTGTGGAACTATTCCCGCTGGTATCATGATATGTCACATTTTGAGTGGGAACTGAGGACAAGGCTTGCATTGATGCTCCTACGCTTGCCAGTGCTACAGCAGTATTTACCTTTCTCTTTGCTCTTTTAGAAAAATCAGCAAAACTAACAGCATTCCTTTCTTTCGTTTTGTCCTGCTTACCTTTATATATTATATATTGCGCCTTAATATTCTTCGGCTCAAAATCATATATCGAATAGAATCGATTCTCGATATACAAATTGATTTTATAATATGATCCATAATCATTCATTGTTTCCAAACCCGCAATAATGGTAGCAGAATCACTTTGGATTACTTTATATAAATCTCCACGCATATAAAACTTGTCAGTCTCTTTATATTGATTTTGAGAGAAAGATATATAGTTAACCATGCAAAAAGCAAGAAGTAAAAGAGTTCGTAATTTCACCATTATTATAGTTATTTTATTCGTTTCCTTGTACTTATATCAATTATGATGCACTCCTACTACTACCCTTTCTTTCTCCAAGACCATTCAGTTCTCGGAGTATACGATTTTCACCTTTAAGCATATTAACTTCAGCTTTAAGTTCTTCAACCAATGAAGAGGTTTCAGCAATATTATCTGGTAAGGAAGATTTAAGCATCATTCCTTCATCACGTAAAAGCCACTCTGCGGACAGATCCCGATACAAAAGAAGAAATTCTTTTGCCCTATCTACTGTAATACTCTTAGCTTTAGTAAGAGCACCTACCCCCCAGTTAAGTTCACGCTCTGCAGCTGTCGGTGAAACACCCTTATATTCAAGGTATTCCTGAATTTTCTCCTTGACTGTCATTATTTTCCAGTTAATATTTGTTATTTAAAGAATATATTCTTTTGAATCGTTTTGATAAAAGAATATATTCCTTTAGATTTGCATCCGTAATCAACAACCAATCGATTGAGCAATCCTCAACGGAATAGTTAATTTACAAATGTAATAAACCTTTTTTAATATGACATACTTTAAGCATAGAATTTTGTACGAAAAAGGCGTGATACCCAAATTGGCTAAACGCTTCAATGTATCAGAGAACACGGTGCGTTATGCACTCCGCTTTGCAACCGAAGGTGAACAACCCGACTTAATCCGTAGCACAGCACTCAAAGAGTACGGATGTGCCTTATCCCAAAAGCCAGTAAACATTAAGTAGTCACTTTTAAACAATATGTATATGGATCTGAATAAAACTTCAAAAGTCCTCTGCATAATCCTTACAGTTATAGGGGCATTTGCAATGTTAGGAATTGCAGGTCGGCAGGACTACAATCAAGAAGTCCTCTATACAATGCCGCAAGAAGCTTATGAGCAAATCGTGCTTATACTTGGTGATGATGCTACGGACACAGACATCGTTCGTACATATATGAATAATAAGCAATACTATGACAATCTTAGCTATTGAGTATATGGAAATTCAATTTATTGATAAATCTGTGACATTTGATACGTTCGTTACAAGCGTAGCAGCCAAACTTGCATCCTTTATAAAAGAGGATACGGACGATAAACCCTATATCTCACAGAATGAGGCCTTCCGGATATTCGGGAAAGGTAATGTACTTCGTTGGTATAAACAAGGAAAAATCCAGCCGTGCAAAAGGCCTGGGAAAATAGAATATCCTACAGCCAGACTTAGGGAACTCTCTCGAACGGTTCAAGATTACTTTGATAAATAGGTCGAGTTTCCCGGCCACTTCTTCTTTAGCTCAGTGGTAGAGCAGCGCGTTTCATTTTGTTGTTTGTCTCGTGTTTAAAGGTTAGTTGATTTTCATCGCGCAGGTCACCGGTTCGAATCCGGTAAGAAGAACAATATAAAATGATATAGGCAGTGTGATTTGCAAGGTTTCAGTCGTGCCACCTAAAAAACTGATATACATAGCAGATGCTGAGTTGAAGGCGATAAAAGAGTAGCCTAAACGCTTTATGTAGAAGTCTCAAAACGCTTCTATCATAATGAACTTGTAGAGGTATATCAGAGTAGTAAGTATGACTTTTAAATCATCATTCAGTTGATGTTCTACATATATAATATAAAAAAGAATTATCCCGTGTTCTTCGGAGCACGGGAATATGGAAAGCTGGCAGAGTGGTTTATCGCACCTGTTTGCTAAGCAGGTTAACCAAAAGGTTACAGGGGTTCGAATCCCTTGCTTTCCGCAGTCTTGTATCAATGAACGCACCACTTTCGGAAATTTGAGGTCGTTATGGGAGCGACCAATATTATGAAAGAAAGTAGTAGATTGAGAGAGTATGGTAAAACCCATATAAGTCCAAAGGGTATCAATCGAGGTGGATTCCTGCAAAATCATGCAGCAGTTGACGGTGACGACATGGCGGTTCATGATGTTGACAGTCCGGAATAGACGGACATACGGGCGGTTATGTATATCGTGGCTGAAACTACGGTGAGGTGCACCAATATCCGTGAGGCCGGTTCGACTCCGGCACCGTCCACAAGCCTTTAGGATGGATGAAGCAGAAGTAGTGATCCCAAAGCTCATTTTGTTACGGGCTGCCCGGTATTTATTCCGGCTGACACGACGGAAAGACGCCGAAAAACAACATGAGTGTCACTATGAAGTAGCTGAAGTCGTGTGTTTTGCTCCGGGGAACTGCCCCGGAGCTTTTGTAGACATTTGGACATGAATTATATAGTATTCGGTTTCAAGATCCTTTGTTAACCAAAGTGTCTGTTTATGTAGTAATATGCTCTTTCGGTCTGTGAAGATAGAAGGCAATCTTTTAATAAATTCATGATATAAATTTTAGATTTATAGCCCCGCTTTTGGTATGTGAATATCGAAGCGGTTTTTAAACAGTATTCCCTAACCAGTTTTATATATAACCTCTCCCCGCCCCGTCTATGATTCGGGTTCGTAAGTGTTGCAACTTGGCGGGGAGCAATACTTTCGTCTGAACTACTTCTATCCCCTGAAGTATCGACGTAAAGGAGAAACACGTGAAACCTTGCAGTCTTGGTGTAAGTTCTGCATGGTATCTGAATGCTGTAAAAGAGCGAAAGAAAAAAGAGAGAATAATGAATCCAAGAAAAAAGGTACAAACTAAGAAAGATATGAATTATTCATTTAAACGAATGCTGATGGAAAAATTAGACAAATTGTATTCAGATGATATTCTCATAGCGATTTGTTTTTCTGTAAGAGGTTCTTTGGATTTACGATTCCAATTTAAGCCCCTTTTTGTTAATTCATCCTTCATTTCTGTAAGAGTTAAAGGCTTTCCTGATTCTTGTAATACAGCTTTGATTTCACTTTCCATTGTTGGCTTTTTCATATTCGTTTCATTTTAAAGTTAATGCGCAAAGATACAAAAAATATGATAATAGCATGGTTTTCTTGCGGTGTAACATCCGCAGTTGCTTGTAAGATAGCACTTAGCCTATACGATGACGTGCGGCTTTACTACATAGATACTGGCTCCGGGCATTCGGACAACGCTCGTTTTCTATCTGATTGCGAAAGATGGTACGATCAGCCTATTCATACAATACGAAGCGACAAATATACCTGTGTTGCTGATGTATTGCGAAAGGGATATATCAACGGGGCTCATGGCGCAGCCTGTACACTCCAATTAAAGAAAGTGGTTCGGTATAAGTTGGAACGTGAACTTCAACACTGGGACGGACAGGTATGGGGATTTGATTACGATCCGAAAGAAATAAATCGGGCCATCCGGCTAAAACAACAATATCCAGACACAAAGCCGCTGTTTCCGCTTATTGAAAAGCAGATAACAAAAACTGATGCTATGGGGATGCTTTGGAAAGCCGGCATTGAAATTCCTGCCATGTACAAGATGGGTTACAATAACAACAACTGCATCGGCTGCGTGAAAGGCGGTATGGGTTACTGGAATAAGATACGGAAGGACTTTCCGGAAGTATTTAGCCGAATGGCGCAGATTGAGCGTGACGTTGGTGCTACCTGCCTGAAAAATAAAGATGGGCGCATTTTCTTGGACGAACTACCAACATGGCGAGGTGATCCAGTAGAAGAGATTATACCAGATTGCTCTCTTATCTGCCAGATAGAGTTTCAAGAAATACTTGATAGGCAGGTAGAGCGAGTTTTGAAAGGAGAAATTAGTATTAACGATGTAGCCTGAAAAGGCTCAATACAATATCGAAATGAACACTCAATTTGAAAAATCGGCTACGGCTACCGATGAATGGTACACGCCGAAAGAAATCATAGATGCACTGGGTGTATTTGATACAGATCCGTGCGCTCCGGTTAATCCACTTTGGCAAACAGCTATTCGAATGTATAACAAGGAACATGACGGATTAACAAGAAATTGGATAGGTCGTGTTTGGCTTAATCCTCCTTATTCCCGTCCGCTTATTGAGAAATTCGTTAAACGGTTGGCAGAGCATGGTAACGGCATAGCATTGCTTTTTAATCGTTGCGATTCTAAGATGTTTCAAGACGTAATATTCGAGAAGGCAACAGCAATGAAGTTTTTGCGCAACCGGATTAGATTCTTCCGTCCGGATGGAACCCGTGGAGATTCTCCCGGTTGCGGTAGTATCCTAATTGCTTTCGGTGAGGAAAATGCGGAGATACTAAAAACTTGCAGCATAGAGGGCAAGTATGTAAGAATCAATTAGAGTAAAACGAATTTAGATATGAATAGAATCCAATTACATAAGTCCATTCAGCACATTACAACGGCTAATGGTAAATTGAGTGATAAGACAATAAAGTTAATCAATAAAATGGCAAAGAAAGCGTATGGCAACAAATGACAACCCATTTACAGAAAGTAACGAGCTTATCGCAAAGTTACTAAAGGAAAATAATTTGGAAGTAATGCACTTGGAAATGTATCTCGATACGCAAAATGTTGTGTGTGTGGAAAGAACTACCTATGATGCGATGTGCTATAAGGACACAGCTTTAAAGGCTTTTCTCGAATGTGAGGGATATGATGAATTTGAGCGTGAAATTAACTCTTAACTGATAAAATTTGAATTATGAGTAAAGTAAATTTCAAAATAGAAAAAGCTGTAAACGGTCACATACTGAGAAGTGATATTTGCGGAGTTCGTGTTTACGAAAAGAAAGAGGATTTGTGTGCATTTATCGCAAGTAGCCTCGTTAATGGGATTAAGTTTAAAGATGATATTGCAAACATATCTATCGAAATAAATGAAAAAACGGATAAACAACAACCCTCAAAATTAAGAAAAAAAAGTAATAAATTATGAACATATATTCGTTTAGCAAACCAATGATAGTTACATACAGCTATTCATGGATGTTTCTTTTTAAGATGTATGCAACTATCATTATTAGATTTGATGTTGAGTATATCAATCAGCCTATTATTGTATCAGATGAAGAAATAGCTAAAGTAATAACAAGAATTACAAGCCATAAAGTTATTCAAATTGTGGATTGCTGGGATTCTTAAACAAGTTCAGATTCAATATTATATTTGGCTTTGATATTTTCTTTCAATTTCAATAAGCAAGTTGGGTTATTTTGAGGTGGTGTTATCTTACAAAGCTGAATTCCTACATCGGTTAGCGTGTAAGAATGACCTAAGTGCATTTGTGGAATAGTTCCTGTTTTGGGTGATATAAGTTTTAAAGATTGTGATTTTCCATGGATTTCCATAGTGCCTGCATTAAAACCGAATTCACATTTAATACTATTGATTAGACCGCAATCTATAAGAGATTGGAATTGGGTAGTAGGAAAATAATCTTGTGTTAAGATATAATTAGGTAATATGTAATCCTCTAAGACGAATTGACAGATATCAGCAAACCATTTGGCTTCGAAGGGCTCAATATTTCTTAAAACAGACAAGGTTCTTTTAAAAAATGTACCTGGATTAGCAATCTCTCCGGCTAATAATTTTCCCCAAATAATTTGCGCATCTTCCTCGCAAATGTCCAGAGCATAATCAAAGAACCTTGCACTCCATTCAGGAGAGACAGGAGCCTTACTAATGTTATCAATCATTTGTAGCTCTTGAGCTGCAAGTGCGTATATGTTCGCTATATTGTGAATTTGCCTCGTTTCTCTTGCAGAGAGAGTTGCCTGAGATATTTCATTAGCTAAATTCTGCTTTAGTGCAGTTTTAAGAGCTGATGTACTTGCAATAGAAGCTGCTGACGCTTGTGCTATTGCTATTTTTTCTAAATAAGATGGCTTGATTACCCCAAGGAGTGAATCACGCAATACTTCAAAAAGTTTGGCAAACCCTTTTTGTGAGTTTGCTTGATTTTCAAGTTCTGACATAATACTTAAATTTTAAATGTGACATAGCAAAAGTAATAATAATTCGGGCACGTTCTCCATTTCTTACAATAAAGTTTTAAATGTGACAATTTATACTTCTCTTCGGAGGCGTGCCCTTTTAATCAAATTAAATTAAAAAGGAATCAAAATGAGAATAGAAACAAAATTCACGCCTGGGCAAAAGGTTTGGGCTATTTATAACAATAAAGTGCAGGAATTTATGGTAGAAACAGTTGAAGTTACTTCTCACTTTAATTATGATACCAATGAACCTTACGAACCGTCTTCCAAGTATAAACTACGTGTAGGTGAAAGTGCTGGGTATAGAGTTGAAGTTTACGAATTTGAGTTGGAGAGGAACTATGCGCCATCTAAAGAAGAACTTTTAAAATCACTATAAACAAATAATTATGGAAACAAAAATCTTTCTTTTAGCCCTTAAAAAGAGCGTGAAGCGCAAAGGTATAACCTATTGCATAGGCGTATACAAATTAGGAACTCCAAACATGGAATTCGTTTTAGGAGAAACTGATAATAATCAAGAATACAAAGCAGGTAATGTAGTATCATACATCTACAATGCTGATTATACAAATAATCTACAAAATGCGTTAGACTGGCTGAATAATGCAAAATAGTAATTCACCAAGTAACAGAGTAAATATAGTATAGATTCTTAAGGCATTTCTTGTAATGTGTTTATTCATGATTAGTTTAGGGCGGCATCACGGGTTGGTGCTGCCTTTTTACTTTTCATGAAACTCACAATTCAATTATAAATAATCAAAAAACTTACATCATGAGTAACATTCTTCTTACTGTCGAAGAGATTAATCAAATGAATCCTCTCGACATCGTGCAATCAGCATCAGTAAAACAACGTTTTATTCAAATCTACGACACTCTTTGGGGTGAAGGTACAGGCGAAGCAGCCTATGAGCGAGAAAGCATTCATTTCAACCGTTTCCTTTCTGACAACAAGAAAGTATGCGATGCTGTAACACGTTTCTCCATCTTCACCGCCTTTATCGACCTGGCAGTCTGTGGTCTGTCTGTCGAGCCGGGTGTTCGTGCTCTTTGTTATCTACAAGGGCGCAACACCAAAATCGGGAAAAACGAAAAAGGCTTTGACATCTATGAGCCTCGCTTAACACTAACTATTTCGGGGTATGGTGAACTGGTTCTTCGCGCCCGTTCCGGACAAATCAAGTATGCCGACAATCCCGTTATCGTCTATGAAGAAGATACTTTTTCGTTTTCCGATACAGATGGACGCAAATCTGTTAGATATACCTGCAATCTACCTCACAAATCAAAGAAAGTAATCGCTTGCTTTCTTCGTATTACCCGTACAGATGGTTCGATTGATTATTCTGTAATGTTCGAAGAAGACTGGTCCCGCCTGTCTGATTACTCGGCAAAGCAAAACCGATACTTTGACCGCGATCATCGTCAATGGGTAGAGAAAGGTCCTAATGAACTATACAAGTCTAATGAAGGTAGCATTGATACGGGTTTTCTCATAGCCAAGTGTATCAAACACGCCTTCAAAACCTACCCCAAAGTAAGAATAGGCAAAGGAACCGAACTTGCAACTGAACAGGAAGCCCCCACTCCAAGCATTGATGACCTCTATGGTGTGGATAAAACAGCGGAACAGCCAAATCCGGAACCTCAATCATTCGGTCCTGAGAAAGACACTTCTACCGGTGTTAGCTTTAACCCGGAAGAATCCAACAGTACAGACGATGGCGCATTTTAATGTTACAACCTTATAATATTATATAGTCATGAGTAATGAATTAGTAAAACAGGAAAATGTAGAAATGATTGTGAAGAATGCTCCACAATCCTACAACGAAAATCAAATCTCACATGATCGTTGCATTGAAACAGGCAAGAAATTACTGGCTGATATCCAAGCAGCGGGAGGAATGAATGATGAACTCGATCAACGTGCAGCCGAATTTATCAACCGTGCACGGAATACTGTTAAGAAGATGAATGATAAACGCTCACCGGTTACGAAGTTATTCGATGAAATACGTACAGTCTTCACCAGCATGGAAAATGACGTTGATCCTACTAAGGCGGAATCTGTTCCTGGAAAACTGCAAAAAATGCGTAATGACTACGCTGCAAAAAAGAGAGCCGAAGCTGAAGCCCGCCGTCGTGAAGAAGCACTTCGCCAACAAATCGAAGCTGCAAAGAATAGATACCGTCTTGCAGTGGAAGAAGACTACCAGCAATCTTTCAATCGTATGCTAAATGCAAGTTTCAATGAACTGACAACGCTAAACAATAATATTACGCTGGAGAACTTCTCCCAGCAAGAAAAAGCTATAAGAAACTTCCCTGTCACGTTGTCCGAAGACAAAATCACATTACTTCCTTCTGGTGCAATGATCCCGGCAGAACTAAGTGCAAACGATTCTCTAGGAATACGGAGAGAGGTAATGACTAGATTACTTCCAAAGTTCCGAGAACAGTACCGTTTTGACATTGGCGAAAATCGTGACAACATATTGTTTATGCTACCTTCCAAGAAAAAAGAGTTGGAAGCCATCTCGCAAGCTTCTGCTGAGGAAGCTCGCAGACGTGAAGAAGAAATGAAACTCCGTGAAGCTGAGGAAACTCGCAGACGTGAAGAAGAACGTTTGCGCAAAGAAGAGGAAGAGAGAAATAGGCTTAAAGTACAACAACAGCAAAACGAAATGGCAGGACTATTCTCGCAAGCTGCTGTAGCAACTCCTTCCTATCAGCCTAAATTACAAGTCAAAAAAAAGATAGTAATTAACAGTCCTCTTGGCTTTCTTGACATAATAAACTTATGGTGGACTACTGAAGGATGTAAGCTCACAGTTGATGAATTAAGCAAGAAATTCAAATCACAAGTAACCCACTGTGAAAAGCTTGCCAATGATAAGACAGACCCTCATTTCATTCAATCCACATACATAAGCTATGAGGATGAAGTCAAAGCTAAATAAAGTATGAATCATAATCCAGATGAATATTACAATCGTCGTGAGGTCAGTAACAGTGACCTCACGGAATTGAAGAATCTGCTTCACCCACGGCAACAATTTGGAGACAAAGAAGCTGCATTCCGTTTTGGATCACTCGTAGATGCTATTATCACAGAACCGGACCGGGTCAATGTATATCGATACACTGTAGATGATGTACAATATACGGCCGATGAATTTGGGCTCGCACGCGAAATGTACAAATCCCTGCAAATGGAAGCTCGCAAAGATGAATTTCTCGCCAAAGTTTTGGAGCTGTCCGACACACAGCGGTTCATGGTTAATAGAGCACAACAGTTTGAATACGGGAGTTTTCCATTTACTCTTGACACACGTTGTAAATGGGATTGGTATTTATCCGCATGCAATTTCGGTGGCGACCTTAAAACCACATTTGCTACTTCACAAAAACAATTTGATGAAGCTGTGGATTTCTTCGATTGGGATCGCTCTCGCGCCTGGTATATGGATATTGCTAACAGTAATCTCGATTTCATTTATGCAATTTCTAAAAAGAACTGCCTCGTATTCAAGAAACATATTAACCGTGGTGATACCATATATATCCGTGGACGAGAGAAATATGAAGAACTGGCATTCCAATACTGGTGTCTCAATCTTGCAAGTTAATAATGAAAATATATTGCCGTGTTACAGACCTGGGTCTTGTACCAATGTATGATTCTGACTATGACGAAAAGAAACGACTAAAAATAGGTGATACTGTTCTATGCGATATTAAGAAACCACGTAACTATGAGTTTCATAAAAAGTTTTTCGCATTGGTACGTCTCACTTACGACAATCTTCCGGAACATCTACATGAAGCCTTAAACATCTACAGCGAGGAAGATATGCGTACCTGCCTAAAGATGGACCTTGGGCTCTACTCAATTGTTCGTCATGGTTTTCGTGAGTATATAAATCCTCAGAGTATATCTTTCGCTGCAATGGATGAAACAGAATTTGAACGTTTCTATCACCGTTGTATAGATATCATCCTAAGACTCTATCTCCGTGGTACAGACCGGCAAGATTTACTTGATGAAATAGAACGTTTTAAATAATCAAAACAATATCATGAAAGTAGGTGAATATCATTATGCTCTACATGGGCGTCATTTCCGCATATATCAATGTGATTACTCAGACGGGAAAGTAACAACCTCAAAATCCGTTGCCAACGAACCTAATTATAATGACCGTGAAGCTGCACGCAAAAGGGTGTATGAACTGAATGGCTGGAATTACAAACCCAAAGAACTGAGATAGGTATGGAAGTAATCAAACATCAACTCAAAATCACCCCCTACCCCTATCAACTGGAAGGAATAATTCAAGGGTTGAAGTGGAAACGCCTTTTCATTGGTGATGAACCGGGATTAGGAAAGACATTACAGTCTATAGGAATCATTAATGCCGCTAGCGCCTACCCTGCACTTGTCATTTGTCCTTCCTCTCTTAAAATTAACTGGCAACGGGAAGTAGAGAAATTTACTAATAAGAAAGCAATTGTTCTTGATAATGCCAATCGTACCACATGGCCGTATCTTCTACAAATGAAGATGTTCCATGTTGCTGTTGTCAATTACGAGAGCCTGCGCAAATACTTTGTCTGGGATATCAAAGGTGGTAAATCCTTTCGTCTGAAAGATGTTGTTTTTTGCCCACAAATATCTATGTTTCGGAGCATAATCATTGATGAAAGCCATCGTGTAAAAGATGCTTCTACCCAACAAACCAAATTCGTTAAAGGAATATGTACCGGAAAAGAATGGATAATACTTCTGTCCGGTACTCCTGTTGTTAATCGTCCTTCTGACCTTGTAGCCCAACTCTCCATTATGGATCGCTTAAATGAATTTGGTGGCAAGGGGCAGTTTCTGCTTGATTATGCACAAGGAGAAAAAGCCGCTTCTAATCTTGAACAATTAAGCCAGGAATTATTTAGTCGTTGCCTCATTCGACGGGAGAAATCCAAGGTGCTCACTCAACTACCCGATAAGACACGAGTGGACCTCTATGTAGATATATCTAATCGCGAAGAGTATGATACTGCAGCCGAAGACCTTGCCAAATATCTGCGTGAGTATAAGCAGTGTCCTGAAGGAGAAATCCGACGCAAGATGCGCATGGAAGCCCTCGTTAAGTTTATGACCCTACGTTCCATTTCCGCAAAGGGAAAAGTTGCACAAGCAATAGACTTTGTACAGGTGTTCCTTGAGAGTGGAAAGAAACTGATTCTTTTCTGTTCGTTACATGATATTGTCGACGCACTTAAGAAATCCTTCCCTCGTGCTGTAAGTGTTACAGGGCGCGACAGTTCCATCATGAAACAAGCTGCTGTCGACGCTTTCCAGCAACGTGAAGATATGCAGCTTATCATCTGTTCCATCAAAGCCGCCGGTGTGGGACTTACCCTCACAGCATCCAGTAATGTAGCATTCATAGAATTCCCTTGGACATATGCGGACTGTACGCAATGCGAAGACCGTGCGCACCGTATCGGACAAAAGGATAATGTAACCTGCTACTACCTGTTAGGGCGAGGTACAATTGACCACCGTCTCTATGGCATCATCCACGACAAGAAAGCCATAGCCAATAAAATAATGGCTGCCGACGATGACATACCCACAGACCAGCTTTATTTCAACGAACTGGCCACGGCATTCATGCAGTCCTATGAAAAAGATACCGCTTAAAGCATCCTCTCAACGGGCTATCGTGGAAGCCCTTGCATACTTTATTGAAAAGAATATTGATAACCCCGAAATGACACAGTTCACCCTTCGCCCTTTCCGTATAGCGCAAAGCGAAATGAAGCGTGCCATGGAGGATAAAAAGAAAAACAAATAATGATACACACATGGTTTGAATGTAAAGTCCGTTACGAGAAAGTAATGGAAAACGGAATGAACAAGAAGGTTACAGAACCTTATTTGGTGGACGCACTCAGCTTTACGGAAGCGGAAGCACGCATCATTGAAGAAATGACACCGTTTATTTCAGGCGAATTTACAGTATCAGACATCAAACGTGCCAACTATAGCGAATTATTCCCCAGTGAAGAAGAGGCCGCCGACCGCTGGTTCAAGTGCAAACTAGTCTTTATTACTCTGGATGAAAAGAGTGGTGCCGAAAAGAGAACATCTACTCAGGTGTTAGTGCAAGCAGCCGATCTACGTGACGCTGTTAAGAAGCTGGACGAAGGCATGAAAGCCACGATGGCTGAATATATAATCGCGTCAGTATCTGAGACACTTCTTATGGATGTTTACCCGTATTCAGAACGTGCAGATCATCTCGACACTATAGATGAAGCTGCAAATTCACCAGTTGTAAGTCATTTCATCACCTCTTTACCTGATAACTGCAGGACTTCAATCACAGTAGCAGGCAAAGCTGTTATCATTGATAAAACAGGGCGTAATACCCGTGTTATCCCTGACAATTCGGAAGAGATTCCCAAAGGAAAGAAAAAGCCGAGTGCTAAAGGTTCAGGTAAGGCTAAAGAGAAATAACCATGACCTATGATGAATTTTTAGAGCAGGAACGTAACCGGCCCTCTCGTAAGAAGCCAGCTGATCATGAGCATCAAATTCAATGCGCCTGTATAGACTGGTTTCGTTTGGCCTACCCTAAGCTGCAAAGCCTTCTTTTTGCTGTTCCTAATGGTGGCAGACGTGATAAGGTGACCGGTGGTAAACTGAAAGCCGAAGGTGCCCTTGCAGGTGTTGCTGATTTGATACTGCTTATTCCCAGGAATGGGTATGCTTCACTTTGTATCGAAATGAAAACACCTAACGGCATTCAGCGTGATTCTCAAAAACTCTGGCAGAAGGAAGTTGAAGCGGTAGGAAACAAATATGTTATCTGCCGTTCTCTTGAAGACTTCATACATGAAATAAAAGAATATTTGAATAACATGTAATCAATGGATAAACAAAAGGCAATACGTTGTATTGATTGTCGCAATAGGCGATTAATACAATGGGGAAATACCCCTATAATCTCAGAATGTAAACAGTCTGGACGACGGTTAGTAGCAGACTCCAAAAGATTCTGCATTCACTTTGAACTAACCAAGTGTCCGCCAATAATTGAGCATTTTAAAACCTACACAGATGGCTAATTCAACAGGTCTCGACTATTTTTCATTTAACGTTGATTTCTTCGATGATGACAAGTTAGCACTTATAGAAGGTGAATTTGGCATAAAGGGAGCCTACATTGCTATTCGCTTGCTCTGCAAAATATATAAAGAAGGCTATTACTACCAATGGGGTGATGACGAGTGTTTGCTTTTCTCGCGGAAAGTGGGTGCCGGCATTACTTCGGACTTGGTGAAAGAAGTTGTAAAGGGGTTGGTCAAACGTTCCTTTTTTGATAAAGGGGTTTTTGAAAGGTTCCAGATATTAACTTCTCGTGGTATACAAAGCCGCTATTTTGAAGCAGTCAAGCGTCGCCAATGCGTTGAAGCCCGACGTGATTTTTTGCTTATCGATGTATCGAAATTCCCTAATGTGCACATTTTAGAGGAAAATGTAAACATTGATAAGACAAATGCAGACATTTCACCACAAAGTAAACTAAAAGAAAGTATACTAAAAGAAACTCCTCCTCAAACTCCCCCTCACGGGGGCGCTTCGTCGACTAGAGGAGGAAGAACAACTTCGTCTCCTTCTTCAGAAAAATACTTTGATATAAAGTCAGCATTGCGAGGAAAGCCTGGCGTGAATGAGAATGATGTATGGGAAGCTATGCGCCTAACCGAAAACGGGAAAGAATCATCTATTGGTTTGAGTCTCGTCAAACAATGGTTAGAAAATCCTTCCATGTGTAACTTCTATGAAATCCTACAGAAGTTACAAGAAATGGAACGAACTGGGAAAATCAAAGTTATGTCCCACGAGAATTATTTTATTTATGTTTTCTTACTGGTAAACCTCACACAATCTGATGCTGATTCAATACGCTTGTATATCAAGGACCCCAGATTATTCGAAGAGTGCAAAAAATTAATTGCTGAAATCAAAAAAGGTCGTATCAATCAACCGGGTAAATTCTTGCTTAAAAAGCTGAGAGAATGTCAAGAAGTTATCAACAAACAAAATCTCAAATTAAAATGAATATCGGGATACTGGCAGTAGATAGTAATTATCCTAATCTTGCACTGATGAAGATTAGCAACTATCATAAGCTACAAGAAGATCTGGTTGAGTGGTATAATCCATTCAATCATTATGATAAAGTCTATATGGCTAAGGTGTTTAGCTTCACGGAAGATTATCAACAGTGGATTACCAACGCTGATTATATTGAAAAAGGAGGTACCGGCTATGATATTTCAAAAGTTCTCCCGGGCAAGATAGACTGCATGGTTCCCGATTATTCACTCTACAATCTTGATGATAAAACAGCCTATGGTTTTCTCACCCGTGGTTGTCCAAACAAATGTAAATGGTGTATAGTTCCTCAAAAAGAAGGCAAGATCGCTCCTTATATGGATATCGAAGAAATAGCAGTTAATAATCGGAAAAATATAATCCTGATGGACAACAATGTGCTTGCTTCCGAATATGGATTACAACAGATAGAAAAGATTATCAGATTAAAACTTCGAGTGGACTTTAACCAAGGTTTGGATGCCCGTCTTGTAACAGACGAAGTGGCCCGACTTCTTGCAAAGGTCAAATGGATAAAACGTATTCGCTTTGGTTGTGACACTCCTGGACAGATAGCAGAATGCGAACGTGCAACAGCCTTGATTGATAAATATGGATACAAAGGAGAATACTTCTTCTACTGCATCCTCTTGAATGATTTCAAAGAATCATTTGAGCGTATAAATCATTGGCGATATAAGGGCAGTCGCTTTCTTCCTCACGCCCAGCCTTACAGAGACTTTAACAACCCCCGCCAAATAATCCCTCAATGGCAGAATGACTTGGCTGGATGGGCTGACAAAAAGCAAGTTTTCAGAAGTTGTGAGTTCAGAGATTTTATGCCACGCAAAGGGTTTAGGTGTGGTGAGTACTTTTAATAAAAACAAAAAAGAAATCATGAAAGCAATAACAATCAAACAGCCGTGGGCATCTCTGGTAGTTCACGGCATTAAAGACATTGAGAACCGTACATGGCCGTGTCCAAGGAAGTATATTGGGCAACGAGTTTTTATTCATGCTGCCGGTTCTCATGGTAGAAAGTTTAGCATTGATTTAACGGATGCACAGACGAAAGCTGCATTTGCAACGATAGCCATAGAGACTATGTTTGGAAATATGCCTTTTGGTTCTATTATCGGAAGCGTAGAGATAGTAGGTTGTTCTATTAATCATCCTTCTATTTGGGCAGAGAAAACCGATACTGATAATAAAGGTTATTATGCAAATCCTATTTATAACTGGGTGCTGGCTAATCCCATCCAGTTTAATAAGCCCATTGAAAACGTGAAAGGAAAGCTTTCTTTCTGGGAGTATCCAGGTATCAATGAGGTTAAGATTGAATGTCCGGAATGTGGCAGCATAGAGATAGCTATTGAGGACTACACTACGGCTCCGTTCCCTACATTCCTGCATAGCTGTAATAAGTGTGGATACGTGATTATGGAAAGTGAATGGAATAAATAATTAGAAATGAACTAAGTATGAAGAAATAAACAAGGACACTATCAATGCCCTTGTTTTATTACAGATTAATAATCTTTCCATGAAGGATTTTCTCCATACTCGGTTTCTTCTGTTTCATCTTCAAGAGTTATATCATCTTCATCATCAACTTCATCATCACTAAAATAACTATCACAATGTTTACAATACCATTGATCGTCTTTTCTTTTTAATGTATTACCACAATACGGACATTTCATAATGTATTAATTTAAAGTTTTGGTTGTAAATATATAAAATATATCAATACTCAATGAAAATAATAGTAAGTTTTTCCGGTGGTAAGGATTCGCAAGCCTGCCTAATTCAAGCCGCCAATAAATACGGAACCAATAAAATAGAAGCTGTATTTTGTGATACAGGTTGGGAGCATCCCGATACTTATCAGCATATTAGTGACATGTGCAAACAGCTTGATGTTAAATTAGTAGTTTTAAGAAGCAAGAAATATACTGATTTTGTGGATATGTCTATCAAGCGCTCCCGGTTCCCGTCTTCCCAAAGAAGGTTTTGTACTTCAGAATTGAAAATTAAACCGATGATTGATTACATTCTCTCACTTACTGAACCTTGCGTGATTATACAAGGCATCCGGGCAAAAGAAAGTAAAGAGCGTGCTAAACTTCCCTACGAATGCAATTACTTTGGGGAGTATTACGAACGCATTAAAAAGAATCGCAAAGGAAAGATTGTTGAAGTATGGAAGCAGAATTATCGTAGAAAAGATGTACTTAAATGGTGTGAACACTATGATGCCAGCGTTTCCCGTCCGATTTTTCAGTGGTCTGCACAAGAAGTAATAAATCATATCTTATCTGCCGGACAAAAGCCAAATCCTTTGTATTCTCGTGGATTTTCCCGTGTTGGTTGTTATCCTTGTATTATGTGCCGAAAGCAGGAAGTCAAACTCATTTCACAAGAAGAGTTCGGGCGTAACCGCTTGATAGATGCAGAGCGAAGGATGAAAGAAGAAACTCCAAAAGGTTCGTCTTTCTTCTCACCCGGTTACATCCCCAATCGCTTCTGCAAGAATAGGACTTACCCAACAGTACAGGAAGTTTTCGAGTATGTGAACCGTAACGATGTCGGCATGGATGATATGTTTGAGCCAGAAGGCGGATATAGTTGCATGAGCCTTTATCATGGACTTTGCGAATAAGAAGTTTAATTCAAAACATAATAATTTTGAGTTAACATCTAATCACATTACTAATATTTCCCACATTCTCTGAATTCGGTATTAGGATTATCAGTTACAGCCACAAGTACAGAGCCTGCTTTAGCTATTTCTTTAGTTACTGAAGCATCAGGTAGGTTATAAGATTTAAAATCACAAGAAACCACAGATATATAGCTAGACTCAACAATTTTTGAGTTGAAATTGTACATTGAACCATGATGAGGAATTTGCAGTGTCCTATATGAAAGATTAAATTTTTCCAAAATTTCGTGCTTAAATGCATTTACTATTTCATCGTCCTTCAATGAAGCATCCCCAAAGTAAACACAATTTAACAAACTTCCAGCATCAGAATCTATTAAAACCTCTATTAGTGCATTTTTCACTAAAGCTATACAATCATCAAACGGGATTTTTTTTATTAATCCAGAAAATAGTATTAAAGATGTTTTATTCTGATCCTTTTCTATTTCTTTAAATGCCCGCTTCACTTCATTAATATTTTTATACAAATATTTTTTATCCGATAGTTTATCATAATCCAATCCCCTTTCTTCCAACTTTTTTTTAAGTTTAGGAACATATTTGGTGTAGTTATAGTTGAAAGGAACATATGTCCATTTTAATGATATAGACAAAGATAAAGAGATTTCAATTGGATTTCCGCTTGGCTGAATGATTTCAGCTGAATTTACCGGTATATCATTTTCACCATTTCTACTTATTCTAATTATTTCCGTCTCTTCTCCAAAGTATGCCTCTGTATCAAGTACTAAACCTTCATAACTCCTATCTAGACCTTCTCCTACAACAAATAACGCTCTATCTGCTTTCGGAATAAATGGTATCACTACTTTTTTAATAATACAATGTTTTATTAAGAAAGGAACGCCATTAATATGATCCTTATGAAAATGAGAGATGAATAATATATCAATAACAGTTTTTTCTTTAGGGAATTGTTTTCTTATGCAGCCTTCAATAAATGTTTCCCCTTTTAAAGTTCCACAATCGTACACCACATTTATTTCTCTACCACCAGATTCATGACATTCAGTATAAAAAGCTCCAAATCCAACAGGATGAAATTTTCGAGTAAAATTTACCATTGTATTAAAAATATTATTTCCTAATATCATGCGTCAACCTACCCCATCCGAAACCTGACTGATTACGGGTTACATGATATGAGAAGTTCAAGCAAATAGTTTATATTCAGCACGCCAAATATCATAAATTTCTAAATACAAACAAAATAAAATCAAGAAAATAAATAGATTACCCAAAATTACATTTATTTACCACCTACGCTATCTTAAGACATTTTGGGAAACACAGAAACAAAACCACCTTCCAATGGTGTTAAGCGATTTCTTTATTAGGGCAATTAGGATTCAATAAAAGAAAAACTGGAAAAGTTGAAAGCTGAATTTCAAAATCTATAACTCTTTATATCAGAATATTAGAAAGAGACGAATGAAATAAAAAAGCAGGTTTAATTAAAATACTATAATTCATATTTTTCTAATCCTAATGATAACCCTAAAGGGTATATAACATCACCCCACTTGAAAGGAATACACATGCTGCGGTCATCAGAAGAATTAAATGTAACACATATAATATCAACCTCTTTCTCCTTTAATTCTTTAAGTGGAGATTCATAAAGCACATCGTTAGCTAGAAGAATGATGTTTTCACTATTAACTAATCTTCGAATTTTTTCTATTGTTTCAAATTCAACTATGTTACCATTCTTTTCTCTATAGAAATTCACTTTATGTTCATTTAGAGTAAAAACAGTATTTGTAGCATCAAGATCTATTAAAGAGTCTAAAGACAAGCCATCACTTTCGATTAAGTAACAATTTATGTTCTTGTCTTCGGCTTCATATACATCAAAACAATACAAGATATTTCGCACAACATTTTTGATATTTAATTTTTGAAATTTCTTATCAGGCCATATATTACGATAAATAGCCATAGCTTTTCGTATAGCTTTTTCGAAAAATATTCCATCTATAATTATGGTGGTATATGTTTTTATTTCGGCAGCAGTCAATATAGCCCTAAGTTCATCCACTTTACTATTATTGAACTTTCTTTTATCCATCTCTTCACTGTTCAATAACTTTTTCGTAATACTCAGCGTATAACTTTTATTATTTTTAGACCAGCTCTCAATGTCATATCGGGTAAACATATACAATAAATCCGTTCCATCTCCTTTGTCTATATAAATAAAGAGTATAAATTCATCTGTTACATACGAAACAGGAATAGTAACATTAGTACCTCTTTTACCCAAGGATCTACCTTTACTTTGAACTTTAAGTGTTTTAGTTAACTTCTTATCTGGCCTATCTATAATCAATAAATCAATTCCATTTTTATCGAAAGAAGGCTTTGTCACATTAAAATTATATTTCAGCAACATTGATTTTAGATAAGCTTCAGCTTGTTCTTCGAGTGGTTTGTTATCTACCATAATACGCATTATTCACTAATTTTCATATCGCATACTGATGTCTGCAACCACCCGAGTAGCTAATAAACTGAATAGTTACATAAGTTATCAAACATACGAATAACTATTCTTTTTAGCCCTCATACTGAGGGCTGCAACGTTCTACAGGGTGGTACTAAACTAAATTCCAAAGATCTGTCACCTATTTGAGACACGACACAAATATATGAAAAAGTTCAATAACATTTGCAAAGTAGAAATATTTTTTCTTCAACAAATACAAAAGTTGTATTTCATCAATCCTTTATTTAATTGAACACTATAACTTTACCAAAAAAAATGGAAACTATAAAAATCCCCTTTACCGGCATTAATCGAAGTATTGATGAAGGTATATCAACTGACGGGCAGTGCATGGAACTTATAAACGCGCGAATCAAAAGCGGCTCTATTGAACCTATTGGAAAGCCTGTTTTTATCCATGAACTTACCAATGCAGAAAAGGTGTTCTACCATACACTAGCTAAAAAAATACTTGTTCTGGAAACAGATGGGAGAATACAGGCTCTCAATGAAGATTACTCTCACTTTGAATGGTTGTCATCCGATCTAACTGGTAAAGTAAATGATATTGCCTTTCTGGGAAATATTGCATGCTGCATAACGGATACTCAGATACTATACGAGATATTTGAGAACAACGTTGATGGATACAAATACGTTAGTTCCATCCCTGAAGTACCACAAATTAAAATCTCGCAAATATCTAAGGTCACAAGTATCTGTCCAGATTCTAAATTTCTTGGTGGTAGAAAATCTGATGGATTCACCAGCGAAGAGTTTATGCGTACTGCTGATTATAATGCTGTTGGATATTTAGACAATTGCATTGATACACTAAACAAAGAAGAATATATTGTTGGTCCTTGCCTTCTTAAATATGCGTTTAGAACATCTTCCGGAGAATATATAAAGGAGTCTCCCATCTTCCTGGTAGAGCACGGAAACCAGATAGATTATACCTTTGACTTTAAAGGAGGGGGTAGAGACTCATATAGTAAAAAAGTATCATTTTGCCAAATAAATCCTTTCTTCTATTATGATAACGAGCCTAATAACGCCACATTAAAGGATTACACTTATGAATTTGGCGCAATGGGCACCAAAATAGACTTCTCTTTCGATGATTTTGATTTATCTTATCTAACCCCTCTTATAATTTCCATTGATGTGTTTATTTCTCCAATAGACTGGTTCGAAAAAAAAGAGAGTAAATACGGAAGCATAACCTACAATCAATATCAAAGAACCAACAACGAAACAGAACAGATACTGAAAGCCTATCGTTTTTATAAAGTTGCAGAATTTTCATTGAAAGGTAAACAGACCTGGAGACTTGATGAATGGTCAAAAGACAATATCTCTATTCAAGAGCAATTGATAACATCCGAAACAAAACACTCTTTTTCTGCCCAAACAAGCTATGTATATAATTCAAGATTGCATTTGGCTAACATCAACTACTCCTATTTTAAAGGATATATGTACGGGTATGAGAGCCAGACCCAAGAATCGAATACGGAATATACTCTAACGATTTGTACCGCCATTAGCACTGAACAAGGGGAAACCATTGTCAAAAACACGATATCATCAAAACAGTTAATAATTCCATTTCTTACATATCCTGATTCAAGGGCACATACCATGAGTCTGTTTATAACACCTAAATCAAGCAGCGGAGCGACCGGGGAAACTCTCAAAAAAGTATTTTCACTCCAGAAACATCCCTATCTCGATATCGCCTACTATTGCCAGCCAGCTCAAAGATGGGGGAAAATACCTGGTGATAGAAGCAGTTATGGTTTAATACTTTCTTCCTATTACATATCTATTGATCAGAAACTCGAATCTGATATACCCGCAGAAGAGAACACACATTATACAGCGCGTAACGTACTCAAAGTATCAGCCTTAAATAGTCCAATGGTATTTCCAGCATCACAGACTTATCAACCAACAAATACAGAAATAGTGGGCCTATGCTCCAATACCACAGCTTTATCACAAGGGCAATTTGGACAACACCCATTGTATGTATTTGCCACAGATGGAGTATATGCAATGTCAGTAGGAACAGGCAATGTAGTCTATTCAACACAAACGCCAATAACACGCGATGTCTGTATAAATCCCAAATCTATTAAAGGCATAGATCAAGCTGTTATCTTTGCTTCCAAGCGTGGACTTATGATGATAGTTGGAAATACTGCAAAATCAATATCTGATGATATGATCGGATATCTCCCATCCTGTGTTACTTCTTCCCCTATCATCTCTAAGATAGCAGCTATAGGATCATTTTCTTTATCATTAGTAGAGTTTACTCAATATCTTGAAAATGCAGAAGTAGGTTACAACTATCCGGAGAATGAGCTAATCATAGCAAATAAAGACTATCCTTATGCCTACTTGTTTAATATGGAGTCAAGCACATGGTCTAAGATATCTTGTTGCATTAAGAACTTCACAAATAAATATCCCGAATGCTATGCATTAATAGATAGTGAATCAGCTACTCCTGGTGTTTATGATATGCAAAATAGCCATAGAAGTATATCAAACATACTCTTGTTGACCAAACCTATAAAGATGGGGACTAATGCCCACAAACGCATTCTACAAACTGCATTAAGAGGAATAGTCAAGCGTGCAATGTCAGACTTATATTTGCGTGGTGAACCAGTAATGTTTAGAGATGAAAGCCTTAATATATTCTCTGATGTTGGGCTGTACATTTTAGGATCAAATGATGCTGAACACTTCACCCTTATTTCTGGTAAAGAAAGCATTGTTGATATCCGCGATCTTGTTACCAAAATGAATAAATCCAAAGCTTTCAAATACTTCATGGTGGCATTGGCCGGAGGTGTTAGAACGGATGTATCGCTAAACTATATGGAATTTATTGCATCCGAAGCATTCGAGAATCGACTAAGGTAAAAAAAGGAGAGGTTTCCCCTCTCCTTCTCTCTATATTCCAGCTAAGTCTGTAGCCCTTCTTCTGATCATTCCACTTATCATACCTATAAATTTCACTACATCCCACATCAACGCCTCACTCCTTTTTTCTGGAATCGGAGCGAGTTCTGGATTAACCATCAAGAACCATTCATAACATACATAGTTTACTATGTAGTCAAAAATAGCTTTTTTCAGTAATAATACAACCTTATCCGCATGTGGAGGTATTCTATTATGAGGAATAAGTTCAATATTCAAAGCGGCTTCATCCACACTCCATTTAAAATCCCAAACTCTTTTGATAAGCCTGCCATTTATATTATTTAAGGCTGTCTCAATTGGGGTACGAAGCGTATCATAATCATCAGAAGAAGTTTGGATGCAAGAAAAATCAGCATCCTTTTTCTTCAAAGATTCTCCCTGATAGTAAGTACGAACATCTACTTCAGAGAAGATGGCACTTAACTGTATTTCAATATTCAGCGAATCCATTAGGTGGTAGGTTCAGATGAAGTACGTTTAGGCTTGTCTCTTTGTGCCCCAAGCAACCTTAATTCTTCTTCTATTTCACCGAGCCGATTATCAAAACGAGGTGCTTCATCAGGCTTAATAAGATTGAGCCACTTAGCCAAAGTGTAATAGGAAAGATAACTCAGCATGTTATCTTTGATAGTTTCTTTTTGGGTTTCCATGAAGTTAGATACAGCATTGGTGGTGAAAATGATTTTAGTTTTATTTTCATCCCATGAGTATGATGTTTTCCCAAGAACACGGCTCAGAATATTTCCTAATTTCGTTCCACCTTCTTGAGCTAGATCCTTTAACACAGTGTCGTCATCGTCATTAGCCTGAAGCTTTGCTGCCAGTTCTGCTAACTTAGGATCTGTTTTAAGAGCTTCGCCTAAATAGTAAGAATGCTCTTTCATTTGTTCGAAGAGACTTTTAGCTGTCAGTTCGAGAGTTATAACTTTACTTCCTTCCATAAAAATAGATATTTAATTATTAATTGCGTTTTGGTCTTTCTCGTTCTAAAAGATACTTTTTGATTGCGATAGCTTGTTCATCACATATCGTTCCGTAATAGGTTACCTCTTCTTTCGATGTCAGGTTGAACCATTGCATACAAATGTAATTTGAAACGTATTGTTTCAATGACTTCTCTAATGCCATCTTCACAGTCTGCTTCCAACTGGACGGAAGCACAAAGCAAAAAGCTGAAAACTCATTAGTTTCTTCTGATAAATACCCGTATCTGGAGACAATATCAGCAACACTGCTAACAGCTTCCCCAAAGTAACTATTCAGGATATTTTCATCATCTTCTGAGGAAGATATTTGCTCAACATCCTTACTCTTAGCACCAGTGTATCCAGTTATTTTGTATACTTCCGGCATTATTTCAGCTTTATTTAAAGTTACTTCTATATTCATATCACAAATATATGATGATGAGAATTATTCAAGTTGTTATTTTACAACTATTTCCGTGCTTCTTTAATTTATAAATAACCCATCCAACGCCACTTATAACAACTAAAGTAATTAAGGCCCAAATCATATTACTTATTTGCTTTAGTAATGTCGTTTCATCTTTCTGTTTCTCCTGTTCCTGCCTTACATTTTCTTGGCTTTGAGAAGACGATGAACTATCAGACTTCAACATTACACTGTTTGCAGCTGTTATATTTGTATCCTGTTTAATCTCATTGTTTTCTTCGGTATTCCCCTCAGCCAGCAACGGATGCTTACCTGTATCCAGATTAATAGGTTTAGTGGTATCATACAATTGCCAATTTATTTTTCGATTGGTAGTATTATGTAAGAAGCTGGATATATCTTGCATAGAAGTAAAGCCAAAATTTCTAATCTGCCTGATACTATCCACTTTTTGGGTAGATATCTCTTGCTTCATGGTAGACTTATAACTTCCACACGAATATAGCGACATCAGAACTCCCATCACTATCAATGCCAAGAAACCTATAACTGTCAACCGACACATTTCTTTCAAATTACACTCTTTCATAATCCCAAATATTTAATGATTCCTTCAATATGAATCCGTGCAACAGCATCCTTACCCTCCCGGGATAAAAGGTAGTCTACATCTTCCTTATTATCCTGAAAGAAGTTCTCCGACAGAATGGCCGGGCAATTAGTATCTCGGCAAATTGCAAGGTTCTGCTGCCAATACAATTGGTCGGGCATTGGCTTACGAACCGGTACAGGAATACAGTATGCTACTTGCCCCAAGCATTCAGCCATTTTTTTACTATTACTTGAAGCGTTATTCGATACAAACACACTCCATCCTCTTGCATTCATCCAGTTAGTACCAGAACCGGCCGCATTGCAATGGATAGAAACAAGTATAGCTTTCTTTCCTGTCTCTTTATAGATGTCATTCGCCCGCCTGCATCGCTCAGACAGAGGAACGTCCGTATCTTCTTTCACGATCCGTTCAGCATCAACACCTTTTTTACGTAAGCCGAAAATAACCATATCGGCAATCTCTCTTGTATAGGACCACTCTCTTAATCTTCCGTCCGGTGAGCGCTTGCCCGGAGTATTCTCACCGTGGCCATTGTCAACCAATACTCTCATTTCTCTTCCTCCTTATCAATTTCGTTTTCAATTCTTTCAATAACTCCCTGCACATGCGAAGGCATCGCACGTTTGAACTCAAACCTTATCAAATGGTAGATTATCCGGAAAGCCTTATTCTTCGGATATGCTATAATCAGGTTTTTAAATGCATTTTGGAGGTACACATATGAAAATACATACGTAATAGTCTTAATCACAGTGAGAGCACTGTCACCATCTCCTATTGAATCCATGAAGACAAACACCACCTCAATAATGACCAGGTACAACAGCAACTCTGCCAGTGCATTTTTGAATTTACTCCACTTAAAGTTCTTGCACCGAACAATACTCACGCCATCGGCACGCATACCGCACCAGATATTAAAAGCAAACATCACTGCCAAAGCTAAGAGAAAGCCCTTGGTAGGTGTCAGATACGCTAATATCGAACTAAATAGCGACACGCATATCACTCGAATTTGGTCTAAAGTCAATAATTTATCCATTCTCAAACGTTATCTAAGTTATTTAATACTACCTTTGGTATTGCATAAGACCGTTAAGGTCACATAGTAATTTTGTCGTTGTCCCGCCCGGCTTGTGAAAGTTGGACGGGATTTTTTAGGCACAAAAAAAGCCCATCGACAACACGGGCTGTCAATGGGCATAATCTGTAGACAAAGGTACTAATTATCCTCTAATTCACAAGACTTTTCTTCCATTCTTACGAGATGATTATTAAGAGTTACTAAGTGACATTTCAGCTTCCGGCAAACAGCAGCTTTTGAACTTCCTTCAGCAAGCATCCGGCTAATAAGCTCCGCTTTCTTATCCAACTTATAATGTGTTATCTTCTCGCCTTTTTGTCTGCCGAGCTTCTGTCCTGCAGCCTTACGTCTGGCCAGTCCCTCTTTAGTACGCTGGGAAATAAGATCGCGTTCAATCTGAGCTGATAACCCGAAAGCAAAAGCTAATACCTGGCTATTGATATTATTTCCCAACTCATATTTTTCTTTCACAGTGAGTACTAATGTCTCTTTAGTCATACAGAGGTTAAGCATTGACATTATACTCATGAGGTTACGACCTAATCGGCTAATCTCAGAAAGTATAAGGGTATCACCTTTCTTCATCTTTTTCAAAAGCGGTCCCAGCTTTCTATCCTTTGCAGCCTTTGTTCCTGATACTGTTTCAGAAATCCACTTATCAATTATTAATCGACGATCATTGGCAAAATTCTGAACTTCAAATTTCTGATTCTCGACCGTTTGTTTATCGGTTGAAACTCTGATGTATGCGTAAATCATTTTTGTCGGTGAAGATAATAAACTAATCCTGCCGGAGCAAATACAGTTCTGTCGCCCGTCAAAAGTGAATAGGATATGAAATTAAATGAGTCTGCACAAATAAACTGTATTAGTGACGAATATATAATGCTAATGGATGCCAATGGGAATCCCCTAAAAATAGCAAAGGCAGATTTAGCTAACGCTTTGGCATCATTTGTTCCAGCTACAAAAGGTGAGGTTTGGATTGTATATTTGGACAGCGATAAGAACAAAATTCTTATTCCCTGGGAGCAGTGGTCCACATCCCGGACAGATGCTGTCGGTGTGGCAATCATGTCAGGAGGCAAGCGTCTGTTGATTGCACCTCATGAATCTTCACTTCCCTGGAGTTCTGATGTTGGCTCTGGAGGAGCGGTAACAGCGACTGTGAAAGCAACGGCAGACGGCGATTATGCGGGGCAAAGTAATACTAACAATGTTGTCACTTCGGCTGCATTTGCTGGAGATGGAGACAGTTATGCACCAGGATATTGTGCAGCGTATAGCAATGGAGGTGTGACTGCTGGTTCGTGGTGGCTACCATCACTGGGAGAGCTTGGACTGATATACGAGAAGTTTAGCGCGGTCAATGCGGCATTGGATAAAATCAACGGGGCAATAAAACTAACAAGAGGCCCCTATCACTCCTCTACCGAATACTCAGCAAAGTACGCGTGGACGTTGTTTTCTCAGAGTGGCTTTCGTGCAAGCAGCATTAAGACAACAAGTAAATACCGGGTTAGGCCTGTTACATCATTCTAAGTGTATGAAGAGCCGGAACATAAACTTTCCGGCTCTTCCATTATATAATCTTACTCAATGAATGGTATCTTCGTTAACGTACTAATATCTACTTCTGCTACTTCAAGAATTAATTCTCCAACAAATAAGAATTCCAGCTTACAATAAAGATAATAATAGTTGGATGGCATATACGCATATACATATTCTTCATCACGGTAAAATGTAATATTACTATGATTTCCGGCACGTCTATAAATCTCTATATCAGAAACCCTCTCAAGGGTATGATAGGCATTCGAATAGATGCTAAACTCTGATATAACTCCTGATTCGGACCGCCGAAATAATAGGGATATCTTACCGGAGAATCTACTCTTTTTGCATGAAAACAATTTTATGAGTTTAGTGTTTGTACTACTTGTTGCAAATACCTTAGCTACATACGATTTGCCATATAAACCATTTTTGTCTGTAGTAGCTACGGGCATATTATTCCTGATTACTTCTGCAAGGTCTGCCTTATTTATCTTCAATGGGCTACCGTTAGCATCCATTAGAGTTATGTATTCGCTATTGATGCTATTCACTTGGGGAGCTTCACTTAACTTCATGATCTATTCAGTTTTAACGGGCAACAGATATGAAGCAATTAAGGGCAACTGTGAAGTTCTCTCTTTAGAATGTAAATTCCTTGACATTATATCCTGCGTCCGGTTCTTCAGGAACTTCTACTGGGGTTTGAAAAGTAAAACCGATGTTATTACTATAGGCAAGGTCTATATGATTCATCCCATTCGCACTGATATAAACATCAAGCATACCTCCTTTTTCTGTAGAGTTTATGTATAATAGGCGTATTTTGCTAATGCACTTCTTCGAGAATCCCAACTGAACAACCGTCTGGCTACCACTATAGCCGTCTGATGCTATATAAAACAATTGAGAACATGGTGCGGCATTATTGTAATAGCTACCGGCATTCAATAATACAGTACTCGCTCTATTACAGGGACGACTTGTGGCGATTCTATACCATTTGCCGAAACTGGCAATGGGTATAGAAGATGTACCGCATCCTCCTGATTTTGCGATTTCTTTAGGAGTGGTTACTACACTGTTGCCATTAGTGTCTATTCCTCGCACCTTAGCAACTATACCGTTGTTTAATTCAGTTTCTTTCATAACCTATTCACTTTTGACGGGCATACATTATACGTCATTTTTACTCGTAATATTACACCATCAAAAGGGTGGTAAAAATGCATGAATTTATATGCCCGTCAAAAGTGAATAGATCATGAAACTGAATGAAAGTATGCAGGTCGGTAGTATTAATAGTGAATATATCGCCTTAATAGATTCTAATGGTAATCCAGTACGCATAAGCAGAGCTGATCTTGCTGAAGTAATTAGACTGGTAATGTCAGAAGCTACGAAGGAACGAAAGGGATTGGCATCCGTTGATCTGTTTAAACGAAGTATGCAATCTTATTCAGCAGAAAAATATGTTCACTTATGTAACTTAACAGTTTATTATGCTAATTGCCAATTTCTTATAGCAAGCGGTACCCCTTTGGGAAAGTTACCTCTTGGAATGATATCCTGTCGGAAAGGTTACTTGCCGGAATTAATCAATATACAAGGGGATAATGCTTCTTTTAGGCTATATTACAGAGACGTAAATGGAACACGGGAAGTATGGGGATATGAGACTTCCTCTGGTGGATCGCTCAATTTATCCGTTATTGCTAACCATGGAGGAATCATTAAGTTAGAAACAAATAATGAAGCCCCTGAGGGGCTTATTAGAGTATAGGGGCATTATGCCCCTATACTATTACTCTAACGTGGCTTCAAAACCACCTTCGAACTCTGAATTATCGGCAGTTTCCATCTTCATAGTAATGCCATACGTGCTCATCGCAATAACATCAAGGATAGGGGTAAACTGATTACGCTCAGCATATATTTTGCACTTACCATCTGCATCTGTTTTTCCTATAATTTTCATATTATAGCTACCGGATAACACTTTTACTTTTATGATAGGATTACCTGTATTACCAGATGCACGTGCCATTGTTATAAAATAGAGATTAGGTAGGCCTGTAGTAGTGGCAGATATAGACAGCAGCATTGATGCAGTAACGGCTGTACTTCGAGTTTCACATAATAACGTACTTGCTCCTTTATTCATGCTACCAATCATTCCAGCGGGCATTAAGCCTTTATCTGTGATGTCAGCTTCGTTCATCACGTTGCGAATGGCCTCTGCAAGATTGTTCTTGCTGATTCGTACCAATAGCCCATTACTATCTGTTAGTAGCACATATTCGCTGCCTATAGTGCTCACTTGTGCAGCCTCGTTTAATTTTCCCATACCTATTCACTTTTGACGGGCGTTTAAACTATAGCGAAAAACGCCCAAATTCAACATTTATTTTTTAATCTCGTTTTGTTTAATTTATTTCCCGCAAATTCACTCCCTTGTGGGCAAGGAGAAAAGATATATTTTCATATTACATCTCTAACATTTCATGGATTTGACCATAAGCACCCGCCGTAAAGAAGTTAGAGCAAATTTCTTTAATTAAAGATATGTCCTCACTACACAACTCTACAACCCCGTTATTATCCATGATGGATTTACAGAGTTTATAAGCTCTGAATTTGTCCTCGCGTTTAATTGCAAACTCGGGTGAAATCCCAGCGGAATAAAGAGCTTCCGCAACCTTATCCGAAACAACATTCTCTGTTTCACCTCCCTTAAAGTCTTTAAATTTTCTGTTTAAATCTACTTTCATAATTTCTATGCTCTACTTACTACTGACTAATAATCCTTTTCTAAAAAGCATTGACCCAAAATTATAGTCAATCCCTTCATTATATGAAACACTCCCGTCGGCATTCCGAGAAACCACGGCACCAAACTTATCAGCAAGACACAGCTCACTGGTTAAATTCTCTGAGACAAAGACGCCACCATCAAAATAAGCGGCGTATGTATTACCTTCCTTTGGATATGAACGTGATCCTTCAGATGCATATCTCGATGCATAAATGCAAGCACCGCCAGAGTTAGAACCAATCACTTTTATACCAAACTTTCCGGTGGTGGCCCCATTGAAAGAAACATCAATCATCCCACTGGCCGCATCTGTAGGTACGCCAATCCGGACACTACGACTATCATTTCCAAAATAATCGCGGCCCTTCCAGAATAGCGAACCGCTTTCAAGGGTAAATCCACCTATCTTACCACTTTGAGCTATGATTTCACCCGTAAACGAACCACTGGTTGCAGTTATTTGGCCTTTGACATAAACCTCACCTGTTTTACCATTGATTCTACAAGTAACATTGCCAGATACATCCTCAGCCTGCACATTCTTTGCTACTAAATTGTCTACATCAATATCATCAGCTTTAATCTTCTCACTTAGCAGCAATTTGGTAGCAATAAAAACCCAGTCTATTGCTTTCTCCCAATATCCCAACTGGTTTGCCACCGAGGTTTGGGGATTATTTGATGTTGAAGAAGTGTGAGATTTAAGGCACAGATACAGTAAATCTTTGTATAATACAACATCGTACCAAAGCTCACCATCGGCTCCCGAGAGATATTGCTTCCCTTCCGCCCAATCAGTTTGGCGGAGACGGGCACCACGGTCACCTTTGGCACCGTCATCGGGTGCCGCTGTGACATTAAAGACTGATGCAGCTATCTGTTTCTTTGCCATAACTTAGGATTTAGTTCCTTTTACATATCCCGTTATATTTCCTCCTGCACTCTTAACGTCAGTATAGGTGATTTTACAGCCGGCGGAAGTAGGTGCATTGGCCGGAGTAAAGGCGGCACCGTTAGCCTTTGTGAAAGCTGTTGTAAAGGTAAAGCCATTCACTTCTTCACCCGTTCCTGTTTTCTTGACCTTATACGTCGCTGTAACCTCACTGGTAGCACCGCTGCTGGTAAGCATCGTCGGGCCACTGAAATTAATTGCCAGGAAAAGAGGATCAGTTTCATCGCTTACTTCACAGATAGCAGTGGCTACCACTTCACCGCCGATGATATACTCAGCTCTTACACTTAGCTTAGAATCAATGTCATCAGCAACCAATGATACACTGTTAGCTGTTGACCATGCTGTGGTTGACGGCATCTTATACCATTTCAAAGAATAATTGCTCTGAGGCACTAACGAACCACCCTTGTAAAGTTCCTGAGTTACTTTTACGGTAGCTGTATCACCGTCGATAATACCGCCATCAGAAGGATACAAGAAACCATAATAAGCGGAGTTGCTAAATTCTGAGATAGCAAGCGGTATCTCAGAAGTATAACTAAGATTATGCCCGGAGGCCTCTATCTCTCCATCCATCCGGATAGTGTCAGCGTCCATGTTGGAAGCATTGGCAAGGTTTCCTATTATCTTCAAGGAAGGCACATTTACAGAGCCATTATTATAAGTAGTGGTTTGCAACTTGCTGGCAACGGCAGCCGGAGCGGTAGAAAGTCCAGAAGCGTTGAACGTTACTAAAGTGTTGTTGTAATACCACTTCTCGGAACCCGACACAATCGGCTTGATCACATTCTCATTGCCTGAACGCATGACCGGATAAATGATAGGCTGGTTAGCCGCTACACTCCAGTCCGGAACACATTTGCCCGTATCCTTTTGGTACATCTGCACAAGCGGTTTAGTGGACCGGATATTACCCTGTGCACTATCGCCGTCGATTATCATGCCGATAAAAAGAGAACCCGAAACATCACTCATCTTGTACCTCCTCTCCGTTAATTTGATTATCCTGAGCTGGCAAAGAATCTTCAGCAGGTAATCTATTACTTTCTTCATTTAAGATTTCCTCTCCTATTTGATTTCCACCCGCTTCGATTAGCTTGGCCGCTTCCTGCTCTGTAAGAACCTGCCCGGAAATCCCTCTCACATATTCTTCAGGTTCAAACCTCACCATACGCAGATCACTCTCGTTAACGATAAAATTACCGTCAGCAGTCCGATGGCGGACATCAATCACACCGGCACGCCTGGCGATATCGGCGGAAACTTTCAAATACTTCATTTCTCTCATATACTTCATTTTTTATTTAGCCCCTGGCTATTATAACTTCGTTAGTACCTGTACGGATGGGATCACCGCTTCCGGTGGTAAGCACCGTATAAGGCCCTATCTCATAGACTTCCGGATAAACGGACATTTGCAATCCACCGCTCAGACGCAGGTTGTCGGCTGTTACCGATACCGAACTACCGTGCCCGATTTCCGTGCCTGTAGCACCGGCAGTAGACGACTTTTTGAACCACTTCACGAAGAAGTACTTGTTTATCTGCTCTTCCTTCAACTCCTCTTTATTCGTCAATATCTTCACATAAAAAGTCATATTAGCCATTCCCTTACGAATAATGTTGCCATTCGGACTGTAGACAAATGCCCTAATCGGAGGAATCTTATAAATTATGGCCGTCTCCGCCATCAGGGTATCATCCGCAGGTGCCGAAGGCTTGGTTCCGGTATAATAAGCGGCACGACAACGGATGACGCTCAGATATGTATTGTCAGCATCGATACGTAATGTCTTTGTACCTTGCCCAGATACATATTCGATGTTCAAGTCGGAAGAGTCGATCAAAGTCTCTTCTCCGTTCTCAACCTTATACCACCAATACGCGACGTTGCCATCTGCTACCGTTTCGCTACCCATTTTTAAGGTTGCTGTTATATTTATGTATTGGCTATCTTTTAGGGGATTATAGGTTATCTTTGATGGCTGATTGATACTAAGTGAAAGCTGGTCATCACTCTTCTGTATAGAGTTTAAGGTGAATGTATCATTATACACAAGAGTATTGCCATTCCTGGTATCAATGAAAGTAGCCCGACAAAGAATCTGCACCGGAGCTGTCGGGGAGACATTCTTCTTCACAAGCAATGTACCGTCGGCATTCAGAGTATAATTACTATTCTCTGAGGTAATCTGAGTACTTTCACTGTTTTCATACCAGGTGACAGTCAGCTGACTACTCTTATCCCCGTTACTGATAATCTTATCCGGATCAACAATATTGAGGAAAGATTTCAGCTTCATCGGAGTTATTGTACGGTTAGGAATGTACGTATTGGCATTGGTATAGTAGAACTGTGTCTTGCTACCTCCACCATCTATTACAATTCCAAAGCTCGCCTTCAAAGGCGTATAACTGGTCCTTATTTGTTGCGGTTGAACCGCAACCTTAATTCCTTTCATACAACTATACTATTTTCGATGTTAATACTCTCGGCACCATCGCGGACGTATACCGTACAGGTAAATTTTACTTTTCTTGTAGCTCCCCAATTACTTGGCATATCTTCATTAGTCAAATGAAGGATACGCCCGTTATTGGCATGAGCGACCGACCAGGCGTTGTCTTCCGTCACCTGACCGCTGTCACGGGTCCATGACCAGTCACCGGGCAGCACATCCTCAGATATATCATTATAACCCCAATACACAATAGGGGTGAATTCCGCATCGACCTTGCCGGCAAAAAAGTTATAACCGTTATTGGAAGAGAACGTAAGGCTCAGTTCTGAATTACCTTCAATCTGTGCCCAATCCGTAGCATTCCATTTGGGTTCCTGAGTCGTTCCGGTAGAAAGACACATCCATTTGCAGCCAATGTGATAGACTGCATCAAATACTTCCGGTGTGGACTGGTAGGGATTGTCCACCGCATCCGCTGCCGACCACGGACCACGATTATTCTCCGAGCGAACCGGTGTACCCTGATAGTCTACACGTAACAAGTCCTGAATGGCAATACCCCGGCAATAGATATAACTATGACGGTAGTTTATAGGCAAATTATCAAACAGAGATAATTGCTTCAGCTTGCCAATGATAATAGCATAGTTATTCTCTTCCAGTATGGGCTTTGTCACTCCGTCAAGCATGCAGATACACTTCTCACGGGAAGACAAGTACCAATATGCCTGACGATCTTCATTGACCGGATTGCCACGGTGGGATAATATCATCAGCGGTTCCGGCGGATAGTTCTTGCCGCCCGGCACTTCATCATCCGGGTACATGACGGCAATAATGGTATTGACCACTGTATTTACATTCAGAACACGCAGCCAGGAAGTATAAGAATCTCCGGTACCGGAAGCAAGATTATTCACCACGCCATAAACGACATCATTTTCGTCAAGAGCTGTGAAATCATTCTCCCAACGTTTACGCAGTGGTAAACGGTAGGTACCGTCTTCCAAGAGTTCTACGCTTTCAATCGTGCCTGATTCGGAAAATGAATAATCACTCTCCATAGCTGAAAGACGATTGAAGATAAGTTCTAAAACGGTCAGCGATGACCGCAACTCCATGCGGTCAGCCTGTATCCTCCCTTTATCATCCGCGATTATGCCCTTGCCCGCGATAAGTGAGTCTATGGCTTCGCCAACCTCTAGACCTCCAAATAGACGCAATAGATAGTCAGTACTATCGATTTTGTCCTTACGGAGGAATATATCTTTTAAGATCTCATTGTTATTTGCAATCTCAGCCAGTATTCTTAAGGCTGAATATGTGTTTTTATTCGTAGGAATTGTAGTATCCCCTACTTTTATCAAATAGATAGATGATCCTCCCCCACCTTCTCCGGGAGAAGAAACTATTTTCAAGGCAACCTTATTACCATTTACCTCAAAAATAACGTCGCTATTTTCTTCATCTATATGATACATATTACTTTTGTGGAATAAGACTGACTGCAATGTTCCTCATCTCTTGAGATGTTACTTTATTCTCAAAAATGGAATACACTAAACTAGCAGCCATATAGCAGATAGCTTGCGATACAGGTTCATTCTGATCAATATCTAAGTCTGTACCAGAGGTATATTTCGCTTCATACACGAACATTTCTAATTTAGAATCAGACTTTGCAGAGTATAGCATTAGTACTCTATTACCAGAATTATTATATCCCATTATGCACACAGGTTTGTAACTCCCAGCTCTTGTATAAGAATTGCATTGCTGTTTATATTCCTCTGAGTTTAAATCAAAAGCCACAATACAAGTTCTCTTCCAATTAGAAAGTTTGATCGCAATCAATGAAACAAAATCATCAGGAACAGGTATAAGACATTTCCCCTCACTATCCGAGGTCACGGTAGCATCAGAAGAAACACCATTTTTCTTATTGACACATCTAACAGGAGAATTCATTTGTACCAAACTTACAGCATCTGGTATAACCGCTTTTATATACTCTTCTATTTTGACCGTATCTTCGGATAGGAGAGAAAGAGTCTCTTCCTCTCCTATTTCATTGAGTATTGCTTTGACTTTACTTATGATTTCCTGTTCAGTCATCATTATTTCCAGTTAGGGAATGAAACACCAATTGCAGCTGCTTTAGCCTGTATTGCAGTTTTATTTCCAAGATCACCAAGAGGAACATTATAAGGTTCACCCATTAAGATATCTTTCGCTTGCTGCGAATTCTTCACATCTGGATACACCCCAGCACCTTCACTTGTTTCACCAGATTCTGATACACCAGAAGTAGTATTTTGCCCTATACTTTCCACAACAAGCTTACCAGACTTCTGAGTTCCTCCTCTTTGAACTTGCAATGTACCCGTATCTCGAATCAAAACAGATTCTACCTCTTTGATAACCCCTGCTTTAAATTTAGGAGAATTTTCAATTGCTTGCTGAATTACCGGATTTGGGGTTGTGAATGTAGCAGGGACAATACCAGCAGTCGTTAAAGACCCATGACGGAAATCAACACGGATATGCCCTGTACCCATAGGAAAGACACAACTTTGTTCTATCATTCCATAAATTGCGTATTTTTTCTTATAAATCTTCATATCATAAAAATTATAGGACGGAGCAATACTCCGCCCTTAGATTGTCACAGAATCAGTTTTGAGCGTAAATTACACCCGAATATTTCTCCCAAGAAGTACCATTATACTGATAAATATCACCAGCCTTTGAAGCGGTAATACCGGCACAAGCAACAGTTAAATAAATGACATCATTCAACTTCGGATTTTCAGGTGCGTCAGTGGCGTTACTCCAATTAGTGATAGCAGAAGCACCGGGAATATTATCACCATCAATATCCTCACCATTGACCCAGATATGAGAATAGCCTTTCAACGCCAAAGCGTTGATAGAGATGATAGCTTTTCTCTTAGCCTCTTCACCCTCAATCTTTTCAGAACTGGTTTCTTCGTTCTTGATATAATAGCGAACGATACCGGACATATCAAGAATACCACCACTACAAGAATACCCCAGATAATCCAAAGTCGGTTCATGTTTCAAATAGAAATCTCCAAACACGGTGTGAAGTTTCGTACATGAGAATCCCCATTGCTGATCGGAAGTCATTGTGATATCCTTATGCTTGGTAAAATCAATATTCTGAATTTGTTCCAGCAAATCACGTCCCATAAGCCACCATGCTTCCTTAGAACAGTTCTGACCTGTGAACTTCAATTTTGCCAAAGCAATAATATCAGCAAATGTCCACGGACCGATGTGTTCATACTCACGCTTAAATTGCCAACGAATACCTTCGGTAGTATATACCAACTGACGCCCCATTTTGCCACGATCAACCATCAATTTGCCCTTATGGCTCACCCATAAAGAACGATTATTCTTTCTGCGGTGTTGCTTAATCATAGCCTCAGCGATTTGAGCTTCGTTAAAAGGAATACGTTTCTTTTGAGCATCAAAATAGTCAGAAACCACCTCATTCATGATAGTCTTCTGTAGGTATACTCGTTTAGGGGTCGGGAATACAACATCAGGAGCAACTTCCTTCTGAGTTTCGGCACATGCATTCGTCAAAATAACGATTTCTGTACCCTTTGGAATTGAAGGAAGTTTGCAATAAGCATCCCCTTCATTCGTCTTCGGGCCGTTAATTGCCATAACAATAGGTTTACCACTCGAATCTTTTCCGGTAATAAACAGCATAAGATCCACTCCCTTGATTTCCGTTTTTCCATCTTCGGTATATCCGTTGACTCCTTTCACCAACACCGTACCATTTTCTTGGAATAATCCACGATCATCCGAAGGGACACTGATAGGAGCTTGCTGGTCACCAGCAGAAGTATAATCATCAGTAGTGAACACAGAAGATTTCTGTTCATCGATAACAAAGTGATCTACTTCAAACCCTGTAACGCGAACCTTCTTCTTAGCTTTACGCATGATACCATCTAAAACAGTCTCATCCGTACCAATCTGAAAAATATCGTCATCAATATCCGGTTGGATAAGATTGCCGCCACCAACACCTCCAGTAGCATCTGATACTCCGGAAACAGTTGTAGGGCTACCTGGTAATTGAGTAGGTTCGCCTGCATTTCCCGGAGATGGTGTGGAACCCGGTGTAATTACGGTAGCATCAGCCATAAGTACACCGCCACCAACAAAGACGCAAATAAGCGTCAACAGGACGGAAAGAACCGTCCATTTCTCTCTTTTCAAAAAACTAAATACTTTCATCTTTTTTTTAATTTATAACAGTTAATAATCAAGCATTTAAAGCAGCCTCAACGATAGAATTTCTTTTTCGCATATTAGGATTTCCCGGAACACTCGTTATCCCTTTAGGTAGTCCGTCTCCACGTTCTTCTTTCATCTTATTGATGTTTTCGTTACGGCCTTTCACTACACCAGCGGCCAAAGCATCTTGGGTGTCCTTGTCGTAATTCAAACCTTTGTCCAAGAAGTCGCATATTTCGCGGGAATAACTTCCCGACATAATCGGAGAAATAACATTCGTCCAAACCTTATCAAGAAACTCCTCAATATCATAACCTTTCTCCTGGCACCATCCCTCTACAATAGGCATGCTCTTTTCAAGGTTATCATTATATTCCTTCTTGCTGGCCTCCATCGCCTCCATTTCCTGCTTTCGTTCTTCTTCGGCTACCAGAATATCATCATATTCCGGAGTACCTTCTTCAGCAGTTAGCAGATCCTTTCCAAAATAGCGAGCCATTGCATTACCGGCACCGCGTTTCTTGTTTACAATATCGGCAAGCATCTGGGCCAAACGAGGATCTTCTTGCAAAGCTTCGGCAAGTTTGTTGCGTTGTTCCTTATTTCCGTTGATATATCCCATCAACATTTCAGCCGAAGACTCATCATCATCTGCATTATAACCGGGAATTTCGTCTGTAAGAAGTGACCTTAACTGATCCCGTTTTGTTGGAGTTTGAACCTGTTCGGTGACCGGAACTGATTCCGTTTTGTCAACCACCGTTTCATCCTTCTTTTCTTTAATATCTTCCATAAGCAAATTCTTAAATTGTTTGATGCACAAAAAAAGCACTAAAAAGGGAAACATGACCTGCGTTTTTACAACTAAAAGCTGCGTTTTTAGTAAAATCGCAACTTTTAAAGTATTACTTTAATTATATTTGCATAAAACATTATTATAATGGATGATATATTCAGAGAGATAAGAGATAATTCTATAAGAGAAGCATACTTTGATGCATTGAAAAGCTTACGAAAAAGTATGCCTTATATTTCAACCGAAGAAATTATTCAGGAAGTTATGAAGAAAGAGGCACCTCGTTTTTTCATAACCTATGATAATGCACGTAGGGTTATATCACTTATGCATCGTGGAAAACCTATCAAAGTTTCCAATGAAAATAAATTGTGTATGTATAAAGACTTATACGCCAGATTTCTAAAGTACAAACAAGAAATGAAAGCACCAGGCTATTGCGTATTAAAATATATCATAGAACAGCCAGCGCCTTCTTACTACGTGGCAATAGATACAATGAGAGGCATCATTTATAAATCAATAAAGAATAGATAAGATGATATTTATCATTTTCCTTGTATTCATATACTCCATTGGCTTTTATTGCGACACTACGCAATTAGGTATATATAATGGGTGCGAATGGTGGAACTATATTACTTATAGCTTTGTCCACACTAATTTTTTCCATCTAAGTATTAATTCTGCATTATTCTTGTTTTACTGGAAAAGGCTCAGGGACTTCAATCTATATATAATTATACCAATATTAACTATAACTTCTATTCTCTCAGCAATCTTTGCAACCTATCAGGAACCGACAGTCGGAGCCTCTGCAATAGTTTTATCTATGGTGGGCATCATTACTGCCGGAATAGAAAGACATTATATGCCGAAAGTCATTCTTCTACTCGCATTCTCATTTCTAACCACGGGCTTATTCGCTCCACATATAAATACGCTTATCCACGTATATAGCTTTCTAATATCATTTGCGATAAGCCTCTTATCCAGGAGGTTTATATATGACCGTAAATGAAATAATACAGAAGAACAGAGAACGACTTGCGATAATACGAAGTCCATATAATCCGATAACCGGCGAAGGATCAACATCTATTCCCCGGAAAAAGGTCTATATAAAAGACTGTCCCATTGAAGAAATGTATCTTCCGGAACAATTTGCAGAAACCGGTTTTGTGAAAAAGCTCATTGAGATTGGATTTAATGGGTATATCAAGTTCGTCCTCAAACAGGGTGTATCGGATAAAATAAGGAATGAACTTTGGACATCTTTTTGCCAGGAACGAATAAATTATGACTTTGAATACTGGGCCTATTCATGTATTCAGATATCGGCGAAAGGAAAAGGAAAAGACATAGCATTCTTACTTAACCGAGCACAAAGATACTATTTAAAAGAACTGGAAAAGCTTCGCATAGCTGGTGTCCCTATTGACATTATTCTGTGTAAAGCCCGTCAATGGGGCGGTTCCACTCTTACCCAACTTTATATGCTGTGGATACAACTTATACACCGTTCCAATTGGAACTCTGCTATCTGTGGACACATTGAATCCGCAGCCCGGAATGTATCTGGTATGCTTCAAAAAGCAGTCGACAATATGCCTGCATGGGCAACGGGCGGTATTCGCCTAAAAACGAATCCTTATCAAGGCTCACAGAAGACGCGTTCCATCAATACAACGAATAGCCGATATTCTATAGGTTCTGCAGAGAAACCGGAAAGTCTTCGTTCAGAAGATATATCAATGGCCCACTTGACAGAAGTCGGTTTATGGAAAGAAACTAAGGGAAAGAAACCGGAAGACCTTGTACAATCCATATTCGGTTCTATACTCAGCGGACCCTATACTATCAAGGTTTTGGAATCCACCGCCAAAGGAGTAGGCAACTATTTTCATCGTACATGGTTGGATGCAGTCGAAGGACGTAATAATTTCACTCCGGTATTCATTCCCTGGTTCATGATTGATATATATTCAAAACGTATCGATCCCAAAACATACAACGCGTTTATTGCCACCATGACCGAATATGAATACTGGCTGTTTGAGCTTGGTGCAACTTTAGAAGCTATTGCTTGGTACAGAGATAAATCGCTGGAATTTAAAGATAAATGGCGCATGTGTTCTGAATATCCGTCTACGGCCGCTGAAGCATTCCAAAGCACGGGCCGGAGAATATTCCCACAAAAATACGTCGAACAAGTTCGGACAACCACTCTCCCACCTTGTTTTTATGGAGAATTTGTAGCAAACGATATTAAGGGTAAGAATGCACTATCTAATATTCGTTTTGAGCACATAGAACCTACAAAGGACCTGAATAACATCCTGTGGGTATGGGCTCTTCCCGACTATACAGAGAAGTACTATGACCGATACGTGGTTAGTGTCGACATTGGCGGTACATCATCAGCAGCAGATTTCTCATGTATTAAAGTAGCTGACCGGCTCCCAATGCTGGAAGAAGGTGGGCTACCGGAAATTGTCGCCGAATGGCATGGACATATCGAGCACGACTTATTGATATGGAAAGCTGTACAGATAGCGGCTGCCTATGGGAATGCTGTACTTGTCATTGAAAGCAACACACTTGAAACAGAAGGAACCGAAGGAGATAATTTCGACTACGTACTGGACGAAGTGGTAGAGTACTACGATAACCTTTATTCTCGTACATCTCCTGAGCAAATTAAACAGGGCCTACCGGTTAAATACGGTTTCCATACCAATCCCAAAACTAAGCCGACAATCATTAATTTCCTCAAATCTGCTATGCGTGACTTTCTGTATATTGAGCGTAGCAAACCTACGACCTTTGAAATGGATACCTACGAACTTAAAGAGAATGGTAAGGAAATGGGCGCTGCCGAAGGTTGTCACGACGACTACCTTATGGCAACAGCCATCCTTGTATATGTATGCTACAAATGGCAGCTCCCACGAATTAGGCGGGAGTTTAAGCGAACCCAAAAGACACGTATTGTTAGTGAGGCCTCCATTTAAGCTGCATGTTGCACCATTCCGTCTTCAGGAGATGCAAACGCATCATTTCCGGCACGTTGCATAAGCGCGTTGCCTTGCGGCATCATTTCTCCAGGAACACCCCCCATTGCCTGCTGATTCATCAAAGCCTGCTCGTTTCGCTTGATAGCTTCGAGTATCTTTGTAGCAAACGGATAAGAGCAATTCTCCAACAACGTCTTGACATCAATCGCATTCCGTTCAAAGAGTTGCATCAAGAAGTCATTCTGTAGCATCTGAAATGATGGAGTATTAGTGCCCTCAGTGATTTTCAAATCAATCTGTGCATTCTGAACTTTATCCGGATCATAGTACTTTGCTTCCTCAGAGTAATCCCTGCCGGACAAATCAATGTGTCTGGCAGAAGTATAATATTGCTGGATGGTTTGCATAACCATATAATCCCTTCTCTTACGGAATGAATTGAACGATTCAAACATTCCTTTCAGATTCAATGAAGAGTTCTGAACTTGTTGTGCGTACAAGCTTGCGGCTGTGCCTGCACTTGGCTGTTTACCTTGCATAGCACTATTAACGCCTGAAATATCATTGATGAGCTTCAACTGCAAATTCAATAGTTCATAATCACCGGCAACAGCCGCCTGGCCATTATACTGCTGAACGACATTACTAAGATTCTGACCTTTTTGCAGATTACAGAACAGAACTCCATTATATCGCACATATTCGTCAATGATTTCTTCGCGAGTCATACTTTCAAAAGCTGATTCATCAACAATCAATACACCTTTGGAGGACGAACTACGAATGAAATCAATCAACGTCATTGTCCGGTTGATGGCACGCTGCTGGTCGATGAAATCCTCTACATAGTTGAAGACTTTGCCCTGTATCATTGGATACACATGGAAAGCATAGTTATGCGAACCATGCCAGTAAGGACTTCGACCTTCCTGAAGTATGTCTCCCCAGGGGGATAGATATCGATAATACCAGTACTGTTCATTGCCATACTCATATTCGATCAACAATATATCCTCCGGCAAAACACCATGAGCAAGCGCCTCATTCGTTCGCTGTTGATTCTCCCAATCAATTTCCTTCTTTTCGTTCAATCCTATATAGTAGAATGTACCTTTCAGTGTATCATGACAGAAGTATGCCTCCCGGCTCTCCAACCTCCACCCAAAGATAACCCGGCACAAATCAGGACGAGATGGGGTGTAGAAATCTAAATCTTTCGTTTCCCTCCCCTGCAAACCATCATAAGTAAGATATGTGTCGCTCACACGATATATGTTCTCAATCCACTCTTTATCAGCCCGGCTTTTAGCAAATAGGGAAACAACCTTATCGAGTGGCATATCATACACTTCACCGATACAATTCAAGTCCCAGGTACGGACATCCTCAATATTCGTATTGAAAAACATACGCGCTGGATTACAGCCATAAACCCAAACATCATTCATCCGTTTAGCCGGGTTCCAGCCATATTCCACACGCTGGCCCACATAGCCACCGCATAACATTAATCTGAGACTATCAGAGTCCAACTCCCGAATTTCATTAAGATCATGGACATATTCAACCGCAATACTCATCATCTCTCCGATTTTGGCCTCTTTCTGATCCCGGACCGTACAGATAGACTGAGTTACATTATTACGAAACTGCCCGTCAATATTTTTAAGAATGGGACTAATCATATTGTTTTTCAATGGAACCTTACCATTCTTTTTGATTAAGTCCGCTTCTCTTATCATCAAATCCGTTTCCGGGTCTTTAATATAATCTCCCCACTGGTCCTCATAAGCGTACATCACACTACGGCGCATCTTTTGACGAGCCTCATCCAGTGAAGCCCAATATTTACTGAATTCATCCAGAATATCCAGATGCTTCTCGTTACGTCTCTGTTCACGAGAAGCATCTTTCTTACGTACTGGCTTTACATTTCTATTCAAAAACTTATTCATAGCAACACATTTTTCACAAAAGTAAGACAGTTAACCCATTAGGTAGTTGTTTATTTACAACAAAAGCTACTTAATGCTCCGAAGTTCTTCTACTATTTCTGCTTTAAGAAGGTTCAGGGCAGTCTCATACGCTTTTCGAGTCTCCCTATCCGTTTCCTCTTTTATCAAATCCTGATATGATTTTACTCGTTTCTGATATTTCTTTAATACCGAGTAACGTTCATATTCAGATGAGTTCTCCAATTCTTTCAACTTCGCTCTATACTGTTCATTCCCAGTCTTTATTTCTTTTTTATAGCCGCGAAGTCTGTTCTCAACGACCTTATACTCGCCTAAGTAATTAAAGTATGCCTCATTTACGCGACTGAAAACATTCCTTTCATCACCACCACTCAAGAACCGATTTAATACAGGAACACTCCGCCACATTCTTTCATCTTCGTCCCAAATCATTGAAACCGTCTTTCCGACCTGATTTATGGTTTTCCCCAATCCTCCAAAATAGCTTTCAAAGAAATGTTCAAAAATTGCCGGGTTCATATTTAATAGCCCTCTATCGTATTTATCACTACCCGTTACTTCATTCAGTAATTTGGCAGAGGAAACAAGAGCCTTAGATGTGCCGGCATAAGCTTTAGTCCATTCCGGCATAAGTTCATTGAAATTATCTTTGTAAATGGGTTTACCAAAGAAATTTCTATTCTGTGCTACCTGATAAACCGGTTTACCAGCATCAGGCATTAGATTGCCAACAACAGTACCAACTATATTTTTCGTTGGTGTACCTTTGGGAATATTCCACTCTCCACCACCAAATGGGTTAATAGGCAGTAATTCGGTAAACTGTCCCATCAACTCCATTCCAATATTGCGATTATCCCCTTTACCTTCCATATAAGAACGGAACAGTTCGCCAGCTCCATAAAAAGCACGCAATTCGATTGGTATTGGAATAGTAAGGAACTTATCACCACCTAACCAGAAACAGAAATTATTCTTCCTTACCCATTCCGGCAGGTTTTCATAGGCATCTTTATCATCATCACCACCAAACATACCAATGAGTAAGTTATTCATGATAGGCAATAATATCCCAGCTGCAGTAAAGCCACCAATTGCAGCAGAAAAACGCTTTGGATTAGCCTTTGCTAAATTCGCAAAATTAGCTAAACTTTGTACAGCAGCATTGAAAAATAAGAAAAGAGACTTAAATGTAGTAGCGCCCAGGCCACCAGCTCCTTTTTTATTGAAATTCACCGTAACTTCTTTTGCATCACTAATACTTCTTGAAATGCTCCGTCCCATTTGACGGCTCGTCATATAAGTAGTGAAACGACTTACATCTTCAGCACATCTATTACCAAACTCAGTCCATTTTGCCATAAACTGGAAAGCAGGTACAATCCCCATTGTTGTAGGTACGGTAACTTTACCTGGTTTAACTCCAAATATCCGTCCCAAATCGACAAGGCCTTTAGCATCCATAATTGAACGCTCTATCATCTTTCGATGTTCTTCTACACTATGTAACGCCGTGTAGCCTGTTTCTCCACCATTTTTAAGAAACTCCGAAAAATAACGTTCCAATTCATTATTCAGGTCGAGAGAGTTCTTCTCAGACTTATATAACAATTCTCCAAGTCTTAACCCCAGTCCATTTTTAATTAGATTCCTTCTAAAACGACTTGAATACTTATGATCTTCCTTAATAGTTATTGCGGAAGTGGAAAATATCACATCTCTTGCCAAATTGCTAATTACAAAAGCCGGATTTCTGGTCGTAAAGTTTGCAGCCATTTGCCGATTGATGCGCTTAACCAAGTTTACAAGTTTATGGGAACCACTATCTGGATTTGTCAAACCATTCATAGCCTGTGCCGCCCTTGGATTACCATTGATATAAACAGTGTATTCAAGGCCATCCTTCTTTACTATGACCATGTGCTGCCTTTGTTCTCTGGGCAATGCCCTATATGGTACCTCTAACCGTCCTTTGCGAGCCAGTCCTTCTCTTGCAAGCTCTACCATTCTTCTTTCAAATTCTTCGACTAAAGCAGCCACTTCCTCCCCTGTTGCGTCTTCCGGTATCTCAGGTAGAGCTTGCTGCCATTCATCTCGCACCCCATCATAGGTATACCACATTTGCTTCACTGTAGCAAGGCTTGTTGGATGATTAATAACCATTGCCAGGAATCGTTGTTTCATAAGATTCCTATTCCCCTGCATGATGGCACTTTCGGCCATATTAGCTATTGTTGCCAGCGGATCGTCAGCCTCAGACACCCGACCTTCCATTTTCTTCACAGGTACATTAAATATTGGACGTTCTTCCATGATATAATCATAAACATCTGCTGCAGTATCCTCTTTCCAGCCTCGTAGTGGAATATAATACTTGAACATAGTACTAACTTTCTGATAAACATCTTTTGTCATTAAGCCGCACTCATAGGTCTTTTTGAGACTTTCTTTTGTTGCAGCATTAATCTTTTCCCAAAGAACAGTAGTCTCATTAGCTTCTTCAAAAGTAGATACTAACTTCTCAGCCTCAGTAGTAAAATTCTCTTTCTCACTAGTAAGAGAAGACAAGCCGGAGAAGTCTTTTCCACGAGCCTCAAAATATGCATCCTCTGCAGCTTCTTCCATCTCGGACTTTAAATTATCTCGCTCATCATCAAAAGTTAACCCATCAATACCACCATTGGCCAAAAGTTTTTCCAAATCATTAAGCTTTTCAAGAAATGGCTCCTTTGCTTTCTCCGCAGCACGTTTGGCAAATTCTTCATTTCTTTCAAGACCATGTTTAGCTTTCAAATAATCCAATATATCGTCATACTCTACCCCAGTCTTTATTAGTTTGTTCACTTCTGACATTATCGGATCAAAGAAATTCATTTTATAAAATTCCTGTTCAAATGAATTCCTACTGCTTAATTGATTTTCGGCCATATAAGCATTTTCATAATCTGCAATAGGTTTATCTGTTTCCTTTTCAAGTGCTTCTTGCAGAGTTTTCAACCCCAACATGCTATCTTGATACGCTTCTTGATACTTATACATCCTATCTAAAGTACGGGCCTCATACAAATGTTTAGCTACATCTTTTTCAGCTGTTGCATTATCACTCCTGTATTTTTTCCGAACCGGTGTCTCTCGGTAATTACCAACTTTCAATTTATATCGCATGGACATATCCTTAGCGAAAGCATCTGTCGAGTGTCCTTCTGTCTTCAATTGATAGGTTCTCCAAAGCATATATCGTAAATCTCCATCATTCAATCTGAAACCAAGTTTGATTTTAGCTCGACGGAGCATATCTGTGAGCAAAGACTTAATTGTCTGTAAGAAACCATTTTCACGTTCAAAACCTTTTTCGGCCAATTCAGCAAGATATTCCTCTGTGGCCAAATGAAAATCGTACCCGCGTTTAATTCCAAGGTCAATGATTTTCCTTCTTGTTGCTGGAATAGCATTTTCAAAAACCTTATCAATGAAATCATCATACTGTTCCCCGAATACTTCATTCAGCCCACGATGTCCAACAGTTTCATGCAATACAGTAGCCTGCGCATCTTCAACAGATACGGCATTAGGCAGGTAAACGACAACTTCTTTTGTTTTTGAATCAAACCATCCTTTCACATTACTTCCATTTTCTATTTGGATGCGAGCATCATCATCATTCGGCAATTCATCAATGCTGTTTATAATCCGTACAGGAGTATTCAACATCTTCGCCTGTTCCACTATAACGGAAGACAGGCGCTTACTATTCCTTGTACTTTCATCTTCAGCAATACGATATTTTTTATTTTCATCCGATGCTTTAGCTTTTTCTTCCAATTGTTTTTTCAAGCCCTCAACTTCCTTTTCAGCTGCTTTTAATTCATCTTCGCGTCCCCACGGAGTATTCATTGCTTCCGTTAGTCCCTGGACCCTCTTTTCATAGGAAGCTATCTTCTCATCAATATCAGACAAGTTTTTCTCCACGGCCTTCAATTGGTGCTCAATACTTGACATCAAACCTTTACCACCATTGAATTGGCGTCCTTCAACAATATGTTCATTGCCAGCATACAGTTCATACACCATCCTACCCTCATTGAAATGAACAATGACTTCCGCCTTGCTATTATTCAACATTATTTTTAGAGGCGCTGTCCCACGATTAAGGCTATATGCATCTTCATAAGAGGCAATAACCGGCTCTAATGCAGGTCCAAATTTCTCCGTATAAGTTTTACCGTCAACTGTAACACTCTCAACGCCGTCAGGGAAATACTCACTTATAGTTTTATAGGCACGTTCATATACTTTCTTCTGACCTTTATCATGGATAATTCGATTTCTGGCATACTCAATACTCTCAGCCATACCACTCTTACTGTTTGCATCACTTCGTTTTAAATTACGTAGTTTCTTTAATAAATTCTCAGCAACAAATAGGAGTTGAGCCGTCTTATCACCGGACAATGTAGCTGCCATCTGGTTAAATGTCATTCCGCTGGGGTCCTCATCATCCTGTTCTTCCATAATACGGCCAGAAACATTACCTTTCATCATTTGATTAATGAAGTTCTGTTTTATTCTCAGGCGGTCATAAGCTGTAGCATCCAAAGTTCCCTGAACACCATAGGTCACTACATTTACAGGTTTGCCCCACAGAGCATAATTATTGCCTTGCCGAAGGATTCTACCATTCCTTTGTTCAAAGTCCATAGGACGTACCGGAGCATCAATATGATGCAAACCATATAAGCGATCCTGAACATTAACGCCTACTCCCATTTTCTCAGTACTGCCAAGTAATATACGAACATCACCAGAGCGTACTTTCTCAAACAAACCTTTCCGACGTTCACCATCATAGTTATTAATGATAGCAATTTCTTTGGCAGGTATTCCCTGGGCTATCAGTTTTTGTTTTATGTCCTCATAAAGATTGAAACGAGGAGTATTCGGATCATAGTCAAACAAATCCATTTTGGGCTGTTCCCCGGGAGACTGATAACTATCACAGAAAATAAGTTGTGCCCCTTTATCCGCGTTACTTTCATTATAGAGTTTTACGACATTTGATACAACCTGATTAGTCTTGCTATTGGGATTATCTGCAAATGAAGGATTAAGTAATCGGAGATCAATCGCAGCTTGTTTTGCTTTAGTAAAAACAACAAGAGGAAGTGCGCTCATTCTTCTTTTCTCTTTACCGCTCATTTTGCTGAATCTTTCCAACTCACTTATGAGAATCTGCATTACGTCTTCCAGATCTTCGTTTTTATCAATGACAATATTGGTCATCGCTCCATCCCGGAGTTTTGGAATACTACTACTTTCCTGAAACTCTTCTACATCTTCCGTCAAAACAACATCGGCATGACTACGGAAAGCTTTCACCAACTCCGGTACATTGACATAACTCTTAAAGCGGTCCGCAATTTTGAAGTTCCCGGTAGCCGTAAATTCAAGAGAAGGTTCCACCGTACCGAATGTTGTTGCAAATTCATCAAAAGTCTGAATGTTATAAGCTTCAAGAATATCAGGGGCAACAAAATTCATCATAGTCCAGACTTCTGCCATCGTATTCGTTATAGGAGTACCGGTAGCAAGTATTACATTACGGCCGTTATTCTTCTCCTGTACCCATTTGGCCTTTAGTAGCAAGCTGTTTGCACGTTGGGATGCAGTAGTATCAATACCTTTAACATTGCTCATCTTACTAACAAACCCAATCTTCTTATAGTTATGAGCCTCATCAATAAACAATGCATCTATGCCCATTTGCTCAAAAGTCAATACATCGTCGGTTCTCCGATCAAGCTGGCGTTCCATTTTAGTTTTGATACGATTCTCAGCCTTGGCCCTATCTTTTACTGATCGTTTTTTAGGTTTCTCAACTCCTTCAAATTGATTTTGAAGGTCAGCTACTTCCTTTTCTAATCTACGCCTCAAAGAGTCATTCTCAGTCGCTTCAATAACTCTCTCATACTCATCTATCTTCTGTTGAATGAGTTCTTTCTTTCGCCCCTCATCATCCGGTATAAATTGCATAAATGATTGAGGAATGATAATCGCATCAAAATCCCCTGTTGCAATCAGATTAAATAAACGTCGACGATTATCTGCACTTCGTTCGTCTTTCCCAGGGGCCAAGACATTAGCACCTGGATATAGTTTATAGAAGTCTTTTACAAAATCTTCTAATGTGGCATTTTGAACAACAATCATAGGTTTCCTGGCAATCCCCAAACGCCGCATTTCCATCGCTGTGGTAATCATCGTGAAGGTTTTGCCTGTACCTACTTGATGAGCATACAAAGTGCTTTCCCCCAAACTACGCTGCACAGCTTTCATCTGGTGAGCACGCAATGTTATTTCTGTGTTAGAATTTGGATAATGTTCAAAAGCTGGCAGGTCATATTCCTTCAGGCGGAAGTTATTATACTTGTCATTGTAAATCCGTTCTAACTCTTTATGAAACGCTTTCTGCCCGTCGATGTATTCAATGAATTTATCAGAGATTTCCATTACCTTCTCGGCAGCGGCTTGTGTCTCCACCTCATTGACGACACGTATCTTTTGTTCCCCGTTTTTAATCTCATCATAAACTTTCGGTTTCCGTTGATTTAATGCAGCCTCGAATAAATTAATCGTTCCAAGCCGGTCAGTTTTATATATGCCGGCTTTTGCATAATCTGCTACACTAATAGATTTGCCTGTGACATATTCATTTAATACTGAAACAAAATTCAATCCAGTATCCGAAAGCCCTAAGACATCCTCCGCAAACTTATCAATGAACTCAGTAGGTATCCAGGGGGTACCAAGACGATAGCTTATATCACCAAAGCGTATCATTTCAGGTTGGACATTGATAAGTTCTTCCACATTCTTTTCAAAGGCCGGGTCACGTTCCGCTGCTGTTCTTGCCTCTTCCAGTTTTTCTTTAACATTACCGGAAAGATATGTACCCCTATCTATTAAGTCACCAGTCAAAGGGTCACGATATGCCACCCCATCACGCAACATATCATCAATAACTTCCTCCTCACTCTTCGCTATTAGTTGAGAAATATATGGGATATCTATAGCGCCACGATAGGAGCGACTGATGTTTACAGCATCCTGCAAATTATCCGCTTTAGATGGTTCTTTCACAGGATAACTAACTCGTTTATCCAAAATGCCTTTACCTTTGGTTATTTGGTAAACCGATGATTTACCTGTGGCAGATGGCACTTTGGTAACGTCTTCTAATGATAGAGGAAGGTAACGTTCAAAGTCTTCTACGAGAACATTATCTAATGCTTTGTTACGATTGAGTGTACCGTATTTTTTTGCAAAAGCATCATACTGCTTATTTAGCTCTTTCCTTATAGGTTCAGGGGCTATATCTAAGCTCTGTTCCGCAGTAATAAGTTTCTTTAGTGTGGATTTAAGATCATTGTAACTCTGTACAGCATCTACCGTTTTCTGCAATTTACCGTTGTAGGTAAACGTTTCTTTTACGGGAACAGGTTCTAAAACCCCACTCATGGCAACATATATCTTTCCATCTTTAACGGTCAATGTTCCATCTTTCTGGGTGGTTTGTTCTTTATCCTTAACCACAGCACTATTCTCTACCTTTCCCAAAATATTTTCCGGTAACTTTCCGATAGCTTCACTAATCGCTTGAGATAAGTCCAGACCAGACCGAGCCTTTAATGTCTGCGAAGCTCCACTATATAAGCCACCACTACCAGCATCAAATGCCGTCATCATTTCTCCCAGCATCATTTCAGGACGGGCAGCAAAATATTCATTAATCATTATGGGTTTCGTCCGCTTCTCGCCTTTTTCTTCATAGGTACCCTCTCCCACAGGAGTAGTGGAAATATAATTCACGCCATTAGCCACCTCACCTGCTTTTCTCTTACGGAATACTAGAATATCAGCCGTAACACTCGTACCTGCATTTTTTTGGAAAGCATCATTGGGCAAGCGTATAGCTCCAACCATATCAAAACCATTACCGGCAACAAATTCACGGAACCGGCTGTCAGCACCATCCATAGTTGCAGACGACGTAATAAATACTCCTAAACCATTTTCTTTCAGTTCAAGTAATCCCTTTGCTATAAAATAATTATGAAGATTGTATGCCCCACCAAGCTTTTTCCTAAGCGACTTATCCAAGAACTTATCATAAGGAGCATCTTTACCAAAAGGCACATTGGTAATAACAAGATCCTTACTTTGTGGAGCAAACTCCGTCTCATAGCCCTGTACCTTTGTATTAGCATCTGGATATAATGCTTTACTTATCCTCCCAGATAAACTGTCAATCTCAAAACCGCTGATTTGAGAATTTTCGGCAATACCTTTAGGCATCAAACCAAGAATATGCCCCACTCCCATGGCTGGTTCACTTATCATTCCACCGGTAAACCCTACGCGTGTAGCAATGTTCCAAAGATTTCGGATTATAGGTTCGGGAGTATAATGCGACGTAGTAGTTGATTGGACCGCACTTCTAAATTCTTCAGGAGAGAGTAATTCTTTTAGTTGCTTGTAGTAAGGGAGGTACTTCGCGTTCCAGTTGGCATCGGCAATCCAAGAACGTTCACTGGCTTTAAATTTATTTTCATCTAATGCGTTAGCCAATCCTCCCCAGCCTACATAACGGGCTAACTTTGCTTTTTGCTGTTCCGTAGCCGGCTTTCCGCTATTCTCCACTTCTCTAAGTGTACGGATGGCATCAATGTTTGCCTTTAATTTGGCAACATCACCGGCAGGAACATCAATGTGGTTCTCACCGAAATTATAGTTATTTCGATTTCGTTGAACTTTTACAGAAGAGACGACGCGGCCTGTTGACTCAGGTATTCTTCCGCTTCTGTCCGTGTCAGGCACATTATGTCCATGCACGCCTGTATCGTTTCTTCGCCGTTCAGTTCTGACAGCTTCTTCCCGTGTTTTTCCTCCCATGCTTCTATCCGTATCCGGATTTCGCTCTTCGGAGTTTCTTTGTTCGCCATGATCTTCTAAATTTTGATTAAACAAATCCTGCATCTCGGCAGGCTTATTACTTTCACTCTTTTGCGAAGATATCGTATTCTCAGATGATTTCCTATTATTTGACTTACTTTCTTTGGCAGGCAATGTAGCTTTATCTATGGGCTCTACAGCCTTATCAAATGATTCAGTATCAAAGTCCTTCACTGCATGGTATTCATCCATGTCCTTCTGAAAGTCTTCCATACCCGGGAACTGGCGTGCACCCTCATAGAAAGATTTCAAATATGGACGAACGGCATCGCCAACATCTTCAATCATTCTTTGAGCAAAATCTCCGAATTTCCTGGCACCAGCTTCAATATGATATGCCGCCATCTCCGCTCCGATGGAAAACAATTCAGGGTCAAAACCAATATTCATTTGTCCAAGCTTTCCACGAAGTTTATTCTTCAATTCTTCGTATCTATCCTTAGACACCAATTTATTGGAAACCCCATATTCCACCGTGTCGGCTTGTACTACGTCTTCTGACTGTATTTCTGCGATATTATCAGCATTTTCTTTTGCAATCTTGTATTCAGCAAAAGGTTTCGTCTTACGTTTTGAAGATTTCACCCACTCATTGAACACCTCTTTTGATACTTCTGTAGTCTTTCCTAAACCTTTCCAACCTGGAGAATAGTTATTCATGTAAGCCCTCTTTGCTGCCAAAGCAGAATTGAAGCCATACATTACCTTGTGTTCATCAAAGGAACCGTCTTCATTCATCTGGTCAATGATATATACTTTACCACCAGCCGGATTATCCGATAAGAATACGTCAATATGATCACCGTCCACTCCTTCTGTACCACGGATATAACCATAGGTGTTGTTCATGGTAACACTCCACGGCTGGCCATTAGTATCTACCCCCGAACGTTCACTACCTTTCGGGGTCTCAATAGTAATGTCGTACCCATCAATCTTAATATGCCCTTTCTTATAGTTACCGGCTGACTTCTGTGCTTCAGTTGGGTTAATATCTACTTCCTGTTCAGCATCAAATAAATGCTTAGACTCTGATATCCTATTGGCATAATCCAATACATCTTCCCCAGGTTCCAATAGGGGAGAAACAAATTGTGCTGGATTGTTTTCTTTCGGGGTGGGAATATTACGTTTGAAATCAGCGTCAATGACATAAATATCACCTTCTGTATCTTTCAATACATTACGTGGGCGCAGATCTGATATGATAACGTCTCCATTTGAATATTCAGCTTCACCTGTTTTATTGAAGCCAAGAGCCTGCATATAGTTACCAATCTCTTCTGGAGTGGCAAACTCTGCATTATCTATATATTCTTGTTTATATATTGGATAAATGGCACCGCCATTACCGAAACCTGTAAAACCAACTAATTCATACTTTGTCTGCGGAAAAAGCTCATTATGAAGGTCAATGCGTTTGAATAATTCTGGAAGATTCTTACTGTTTACCAAGTTATTCATCTTGTAAACAGCATCGTTTTCTCGATCTAAATAAGTATCATTTTCATTTCCGCTAAGGAATGGTGTACCGAGGTTGGAAAGATTCTGTATGGGAGTCCACAAGCCGCTTTCTTTGGCCTGTGCCTCGATCATTTGATTTACTTCTTGCTGGTGGCCTCTGCCTCTTTCGCTTTCCGATGCATTTCTTGATGCCTCTTCAATTCTTCGTCGTAATTGATAGACCGGTTCTTCCTGTTCGCCAGATATTTCAGGCAACGTTCCGTGCTCTCCTTGTGGAATTGATTCAGATACTTCGTCATTTTCGTTAACTTTTTGATTTTCACCCTGCAAATTTACAGAATAGTCCTCAGAGTTCAAAGCATTGTTACCATTTTCCTGAGTCGAGGAAGATGGTTCTACAACAGATAAATCATTTACAGTAAGTTGTTCTATATTTACTGGCTTCTGCTCTTTTATAACTTCGAATTGTTCATTGGGGACAATTCCGTTATTCTGCTCCTCACTTTCTCTATTCTCTGTTGCAGCAACTTCCGGTGCTCCGGATTCTTCGTGTTGTTCAACTTCTTCTCCAGATAACGGAGATTGATTTTCTCGGCTATCCTCTGCCTGTCCTTCTGTTCCATTATTATTTTCAATTTGTGAGTAAATATAATCTAATTCATCAGCAGTAAAACCACCATGATATAGTTCAGGATTGCTCTCTTCTATCTTTTGAATAATAGCTTCATCTGCAGCTTCTTTATCAAACTCATTACGGAACTGATCGTATTGCTGAACGTAATCATCTAAAACCTCATAATAGCTATAAGTACGCTGCGTGTCAGAAATATCCATATCAGCAGTCAAAGCCTCCTCTATTTCATTCTTCTGTTTATCTGTCAATTTATCTATTTTTTGATCCGCCTCTTTCAGTTTGATGTACAACCGACCTGTGTTACTTTCCGGACCACCAACAGGAATACCCATTTCTTTGGTGGCTATCTCACTGAACTTGGAAGATAAAGAGCGCATTGTATCTGATACCTGACTGACATGGTTCGAAGGATTAGTAAGCATGAAATCAACTATATCCTGTTCTGTCACCTCTACCCCATTTTCACTTAATTCCTGAGCAATAGTATCTATTTCTTGACCGTCTTTTCTTAGCCAACCTTTCGCTAAAGCACCGGTTATCTGATTACGATCGCCAAAGCGATTAAAAGAAGAAGTACTAACTTTTCTACCAAGTAACTCACGTTGCCATGGTTTCAATGTCTGTTCATGGCTGGCCAGATCCTTAGCGGCAGAATAAGCACCAAGAACCTCATTGGCATCATCTGAGTTATCAGCAACCCAACTAATATAATCCTCATCAGTACGCACTTCTTCCGGTACCTGTGAAGTCTCCATACTCTCAGAAGTATCTGATTGTTCAGGAACGACGCTCTGGAAGAAAGTATTCAATTCGTCCAGCTCTTTCTTTTTAGATCGTATGAGATCACGTAATTCGACGCGTTCACCTCCAGTTGCTTTTGCCAGGCGAGCATTAATTTTTTCAAGTTCTTCATTCTTCGCAGCGACATCGCCTTTCAAATCCTCAATAGCCACTTCGGGAGAGTCAACAGCACTGGTATAGTCAAACTGTTGCTGTGGTGTCATACTTTTATAGTCAATGCTTCCGTCCTTCTTCTTGGGAAGGGTATCAAGAACCTTTTGTAATCTTTGTTCCGGTGTTTCTTCCTTGACTGATTCTCCCTCAACAGGAACAGACACTTGGTCCGTTTCTTCTTGAATAACTTCAGATTCCAATGGCGTCTCTTCCGTTTGCAGGGTTTCTTCCAGCAAGGGGGCCGGGACAATATCATCTTGCCACATTTCGGACTCTTTCAGACTATAATAATCATCAATACTAATTGGACGTTCATCTCCATTCTCGATATCTATTTCACCGGCATCATCCAACTTTATAGCCATTACACTTTGACCTGGGTCATCCATATTATCACCCTCTATTAGATAGCGACTACCATCCATCATAACAGTTTCTCCACGAACAGGTGCAGGAATATCAGGAGAACGGAGGCTTTCTTCCTCATTAGTGACGAAATCTTGTTCAGCATTAATCTCAGCCTGAACAATCATATCATCAATAGGGACCTCGGACAGAACGCTATCAAAGTCCTCAGCCTGGGCCATCTTTCGCTCACCGGTTTCATCGACATAATAAATAGTCTCGCTTGAATTGTCCCGATCCAGAAAGCCATCCTCACCAAATGACAGATTACCACCTACAAGATAAACTGGATTATCGGCAAACTTATGTTTAGCCTGAATAACAAGGCCTGTTTCTGGATTACTAATCCTTTCGACGTCGGCCATTGCCTGTTCGCGGGCCTGCATCTTTGCCTCTTCCTTTCTTTTGTTGGTATGATCGACGTACTGCGAGAATATCTCCTTTGCCGGAAGATAATCTGCCAGAGCCGAAACCTGTTGTTCATTCAGGTTATTGGTCGATGCAAACTGCCCAAGGTCTGAAACAGCATCCAACTGAGAAACAATTTCCTCAGGCAAGAGACTGTTTACTTTTCTCTCAGCTCGTTTAAAATTACGGTAAATATCAATCTTATTTGCTTCAATATCTTCGGAAGTAACGCCAGCAGACACATCTTCATTCTGCACATCTTCAAGTACCCTTTCTTCCTGCATATCCTGAACAGCAAAGACACGCTCTTTCTTTTCTTCCTGAGTTAGTTTTTCATCAGTGAGCGTCCTTTTGATAAATGCTTTAGTCGTTTCTTTGTCACCGGCATTTATTACTTGCTGCAATTCATCAAATAAAGCTTGGTCTTCCTCATTCAGCCCTTCTTTAAACCTGTGTAAGTTCCTCTGAGTAGTATATTTCTCACGTGCCATTCCCCCAAGTCCTAGCAGACCAAAGGCAGCAGACGTCGGTGCAAGTCCCAGAAATGTATCAATGTTATTGTCTAAATCTGTAGCCTGTTCAACGGTCATCTCTCCCAGTGGAATGTTGGCAAAGTTATTATATACCTCTTCGGCATATTCCCCCAACAGCCCATGAAACTGTGTACGTTGAGCAACGTTTTTGATAGTAGGATTATTCTTTATCTTGCTGATGAGCTGTACAATCTCGCTATTAGAAAGTTTAGAAAAGCCAGGAATAAACTTGTTCAGTGCTTCTTTTGCCAACTTGCCACCACCAGCGAACGCATTGAAAAACATTTCTGACTGATTTTCAAGAAAATTAGAGATAGCAGATTTGCCCAAGGCTTCACCGAAATTCATGCTATTCTCGCGACCTGCATACTTAATATCACCATCCTCGACTTTCGCTTGGACATCACCAATCATCCGTTCGTTGGTTCCAGAAGCTACGCGACCTATACTTGAAGTAGCTGTCATCCCGGCAGCGGCTGCGGCATCACCAACCAATCGGCCCGCAACCTTTGCCGCATTACTTGTTGCTACACGGCCAAAGCGTTTCAAACCATGTTTCAGCAAACCTTTTGCTAATGCATTGCCGGAAGAAGAAACTGGATTAACAGCAAATTCCAGCATGAAAGGAATACTTTGAGCCGTCGTACTACCAGCTTTATAACCTCTACTCATATCAGAAGAGAAGTAAGCCTGTGTAGCCATGTTTACAGCCGCAGCATCAAGCAACTTCGATTCTTCCGGAGAGAGCTCTTCCCCACTCTCTTCTTTCTCAATCGCCTTTCTGAGCAAACCGGAATATGCCGTATCTGTAAGTCCCATGGTCCAGTTGTCTGTATCCATAAACTTATCTTTGAAACCTCTACCAAGTGAAGAGAAAAAGCCCGTATCGCCTTTCTTTACCTCTTCTACAAGCTTATTAGCATCATCAAGTAAGTTCTTTGCTGCATGGAGCGATGTATAACGATCCTGCGTCTCTTTGGTATCATCATTACCAAACCTTTGTGCGGCGCCTACGGCAGAAGAAGGAATGAATGCGGAACCGGCAGGCATAGGCAACGGCTCTCTCTTGTTGCTCAATTCACTATCAATCTCACCCAACTGACCACTGATATAATTCGAGAAGAAGTCTTTTTCATCATTCTTCCTTTTCTCTATTGCGGCACTGTATTGCTTCGATTGCTCTTCCGGAGTCATCTGTTGATAATCTGCATAAGGCACACCAAATATCATTGTATCTTCACCTTTACCCTCAACGTATGGAGATTTCGGACGTGGCTGTGACTGTTCCTGATGAAGAATAGAAGGACTATTCGTATTCAATTTAGAATTAAATGTATCATAATCTCCTATATCGTTGAAGCCTTTTTTATTTAATGCCTCATATAATATCTTACGATTATTCTCATTTGCCATTTTTGAGCGAAATATATTCTCATCACCTATGTCATTAAAACCTTGTTTCTTTAATGCACTATAGAGTAATCCAACATTATCTTTTGTGTCCATTTCTACCAATTTAGTCCAAGTGATTTACCGTTATTTGAATTCTCATTCCATCCTAATCCCAAGGAAGTCGATTCTTCCTTCTCCGTTCTTCCACCATACTTAAACCCTCTACTTTTAAGTTCCTCGGCTGGTATCATACCGTTCTGCAATGCGTAGGCAGCAGCAGCTTGCCAGTCAGTCTTAGTCTTTGTGATATTTCCCATATTGTCCCTTTCATGAGAAAGGAACGGAGCCAAGTCGTCCTCTCCCATTCCAGATCCGAGCACAATTTGTTGGGCTTCATTTGGAGTAAGTCTTGTATTACGAGTATAGACATTACCATCACCTCCAATAACACTATCCACAATCTTGGAATTATTGCTATTTTCTTTTGTTTCAATCTCGTTTAATCTATACTTATGGTTGAGTGCAGCAAGTTCTTTCGCATCCTTAGCCTTTATTGCTTGCTGCTGTAAGGCCTGTTTCCCTCTGGCGTCCAACATTCCTATTTGGAACGCCTGATCTATCTGTTTTAAAGTTAAATCACGGTTATATTTCAACTCTGTAGCCGCCTTTGCAGCCTCTTGCTGACGTTTATACATGTCGTCCGCACGTCTACCCTCATAGTCCTTAAAAATAGCAGAGAGAGACTTATTTTGATAATCAGCGTCATTTGCACGCTTAGCATCCCGAAGACGTTGTAACCGCTCATTATATTTAGGTACCTGCGAATTTATCGGAGCGAATTGCCGAGCCCCCTTTGAAGAGGCGAACATTTGGCCGCCCAAATTTGCAATGTCTCCCAGTAGAGAAAGAGCACGTTCGCGACGGGTTATCTTTTCCTCTTTTTCAAGGTCCGGCTTCTGGTAGAAGTCTTTAAAGAAACCATAATAGCCTTTCTGTCCAATCGCATCCGCATAATTGGGCTGTTTGGGGGTAGCAGGTCTTATTTCAGAAACTTTATGTCCTTCAGGTACTACCGGAGCTACAACTTCATCCATCGAAGCCGGAGCCGGTTTATTAAGATATTCCAGTAATGCCATAGTTTACCCTTTCTTATCCAATAAGCTCAGAGCTGAGCTAATTAACGATCCACTGTTACCCAATAACTGCGTACCACCCGCTTCGTTTACCTGTAGTTGAGCCATCTGTTGCTGCATTAATGCATTCTCGTTGGCCTGATTCTGAGCATCGACCTGCCTCTTTATCGCATCACCACGAGTAGCAAGATTTCCAACGACTTCTCCCATCATCTTCTGATCATTTTCCTGTTGAGCAAGCACAGCCTCCGGAGTACCTCCTGTAACAGCGGCAGTTGCTTGTGCTTCTTGATTTCTACGACGCAATGTATCTTCCACTCTCTTTATAGCAGCCTGAGCCTCTTTACTATCTAAGTAGTTCTGATAGTAGTTACGGTTATACCAAGCCTCATTCTTATTACGCTGTTGGTTAAGCATCTGCTGTTGGGCATTGGCCGCTTTTGCCGCCTTGCTTGCCCCCATTACTCCGCCAATCAAACTGGCACCTATTCCAATTGCAGTTCCTATCATAATAGCTATTTTTTTAAGAGCAAAAAAAAGGATTTATCGCCATATCATAGTTGTGCTTTTACAACAATAATATGCTGTATTACAATTATATTTGTAATTTAATTAAATTATCACTTAAACAATTACAATCCACATGAAGAAACTTATAAAGAAAAAGAAGAACTCATACACTGAAGAAGAAAAGATACAGGCTGTAAGACTATTGAAGGAAAACAACTTTAATCATTACCTCACAGCCGCTCAAACTGGTGTGTCTATCTCATCTCTACATAACTGGTCTGCACGGTACATGAGTGATATTGATAATACCAATAAGGTACAGATAATAGCCGAAAGTGTAGAGTTGAATCTGGCAAGGGTAAAAACCAACTTTATCAATAAACACTATACCAAAATGAATGAGCTTGCTGAGGAAGCTGTCAAAAAAGCAATCGACCTTGTGAAAGAAGAAACAGACCTCAATAAGGTCAACAACACAATAAAGGTTATTTCTGACTTTTTTAGTAAGATGTCAGATGAAGGAGAAGAAGGAGAAAAGAAAGGCGATAGTTATAATCTCATCCAACAAACAATTATAGCATGCAATTCGATGAACCAACAATAATAATAGCATCTTCGCTGCATGAAAACTACTTCTCATAAAACTAGGCAAATATGCCGGATATGGTTAATATCCTTTTATCGGCTCTTATTTCCAATTGGGTAGAAAAGCTTAAGACAACCGAATAAAAAGCCTTTTCCTTTGCCTTTTCTCTGCTATGATTTATCTTTGCTGCAAAAACAATATGGCATACAATTATGATGAAGAGAGCGTGAAAGCTCTAATTAACTGGGCTGAGACCGCGCAGTTACCCCAAGAGGTAACTTTAAGTGAGGCTGAACATATTACCGACACCAAGATATATGTTCGTGCTAATATTAACGATATTAAGCAGCATTACCCAGATGCATTCTATAACCCGGCAATTGACCGACTTTATAGACTGAAGGAATTCGTAGAAGGGACGGCGGAGTAACCGTCCTTTTTTATGCTCTTTGCAAAATAGATGGATCAGTTGGTGCTTTTTTTATAAAGTCATTCTCTATAATATAGGCGTCCATCAGTTTTGCATCATAGGGCTTCAATAAAGATGATATTTCTGTTTTTGATAAGTCTGATTTCAACCATTTTTCTTCATCCTCTGGAGATAAGATTGCCGGCATACGGTGCTTAGTATTGTGGATGTAATCTGTGAGAGGATTGGTATCAGTCGTAATGATGGAAAATGTTGTATGTTCCTCTCCAGTCACTTTATCCAGCCAAGTATCATATATTCCGGCCATAGAGAAAATAGGCTCATCTTTCAGATAAATATAGTAGGGTATCTTCTTACTTCCCTCATGTCTCCATTCAAAGTAACCAGTTGATGGGACTATACAACGTTTCTTCATAATCGGCTCACGGAATGAGGGCTTTTCAAAGATAGTATCTGCCCGGGCATTAAGTGTCATTCGCCGAATTTCATCTGCATTAGCTTCACCTTTCGTCCAAAAAGGAATCAGCCCCCAGTTGAATACCTGAATCTCGCCCAAGCTTGTGATGATTGGATATTTCGGGAAATTGAAAGCATTCACATGATACTGTTCGTTGAGAATATCTTGGTATATCTCAACTATATCCGATTTTCGGCCGTAACGGGCCGCCAGCTTAATGGCTTTTGCCGACATGGAGTTATGAAAACACATAGCTACTTACATTTGATTGTTAGTACCTCATTTATATCAGTTGTATAACGCTTGGAAAGCTGTTCTTGTTTTAGCTTCCAGTCTCTTCCGTTACCTTGAACCGCCAATTTCACAAGATGCCTATGTTCACCATTAACTTTATCTATGGCTTGCATCAGCTTTTCCCGTTTTTCCCGATCTACTGTGTCGAATAATCCAAGTTGGGCACTTGTTACTATCTCTGTAATGATAACACCGGCTTTCTTGTACTGATAACCTGGCATAAAAATACTCTTTAGTCCTTCAAGAGCATAATGTACTATTTCAAGAGTATCACTCGTAGGTACAGGCAGTTTGATTATTGTGTTCTTCCAATATTGGGGTAGGTCTTCCCGGAAGTTATTCGTGTGGATGAATACCATCAGAGACATTGCGTATGACTTTTGTTGTCTGAGCTTCTTCGCACATGCAGATGCATGCGTAGCGATTGCCTCAGACATAGTATCAATATCTTCTACCATTTTACCGAAAGAGCGGCTGGTACATATTTGTTTCTTGGCAGGCGGTGCACTTTCCATATCAATGCAAGATATTCCTCTCAGTTCTTTCCAGGTACGTTCACCTACAACGGTCATATTCTTTCTAACCCATGAGCCGGGCAGTTGTGTAAAATCAAAAGCGGTCTTCACTCCTTGTTTTTCCAACTTTGCAGCTTGACGACGGCCAATCCCCCATACATCGCCAATCTCAAACAGTTTTAATGCTTTCTCACGCTTTTCTTCAGTATCAATGATGCAGAGACGATTATACGCTGGATACTTCTTTGCAAATTTGTTAGCCATCTTTGCAAGTGTTTTGGTTGGAGCAATACCAAGACTTACAGGTATACCGGTACCACGAGATACTTTCCGTACAATGTTTGCTCCGAGTGATTGCAGGTCTTTAATCCCCGCCAGGTTGAGAAATGCTTCGTCAATAGAATAGACTTCAATTTCAGGCGCCAGCTCTGCTAACATTGACATCACTCGTCCGGACATATCGCCATATAGCACATAGTTAGATGAAAATACAGCTACATCATGTTGCTTTACTAAATCCTTTATTTGGTAAGCTGGCACTCCCATTTTAATACCGAGAACTTTTGCTTCATTGCTCCTGGCTATAACACATCCATCATTGTTTGATAAAACAACGATAGGTTTCCCGTTTAGCGAGGGGTTGAAGACCCTTTCACAACTCGCATAGAAGTTGTTACAGTCTACAAGGCCGAACATTATCTTTTTCTCCGATTCTTTTTTATTGTGTAGGTAACGATACCCCAGACTATAAATTCATTTTCTTTTGTGACTTTTATCAATGGGTAATTAGGATTGGATGGTACCAACCATGCGACATCCGGCTCTAATCGAACTCTCTTAACGGTAAACTCGCCATCTATAAAACAAACAGCCAGATCGTCATCCAGCAATTCCAACGATTTATCAATTATGAGAATGTCTCCTTCTTCAATGCCTTCATCGCGCATTGAGTCACCAACAACACGGCCGTAAAATGTGCTGGCCGGATGCTTTATGAGCTCCTTATTCAAATCTATTGCCTGTTCAAGATAATCTTGTGCCGGGCTAGGAAATCCTGCACGAACCCCTTCGTCTGCATAAGGCAGGGGCAGACTTGAAGAAATGTCAATCTTATGTATTTCTATGTTCCTTTTCATTGTGGCAAATAAACAAAGAAACCTTGTATATAGTTGCCAGTATTTGTATTTTTTACATTCTATTCAGTTAAAAACCTTTCCCTTTCATTCTTTCATAAATAGCTACCTGGTCCTTATCCACATTTTCCACCCGGAACTGTACCATACATCTGTTCGGAATATCATCAGGGAGTTGCCCAACTAATGAAGTGATAACTTCTTCTTTATTATTAAACCCAATATCACAAAGTGAGGCTATCTTTCTTCCACGGAAGAAAGCTTCTCCCCTAACCTGATATTTAGGAGAAATTCTCAGTTCCATGCCATCACTCTCTTCTTTCTTCTTTTCTTCCGGTGCACAGAAAAAAAGAAAATCAATTACTTTCTGATTTAGAACAGAAACAGAAGTATAATCAGGTTTGATATATCCTTGTGTCACCTTGTGAGCAGACGAATGATTCATTGCAAAGCCTACTTCTTCAAGAGTTGCGCCACAATTATTTTGTGCCACAGTCCCCCACGTATGCCGAAAAGTATAACAGCAATATTGTTCCCCCTTTTGCATCCCCAGACTTTTTTCACATAGAATTCTTATACCGATATTCACATTAGCGTTAAAACTGTCTTCACTACTATATCTCTCCGCAAACATGAATAAATAGGGGCTATCAGGCCCAGCCTTGTACTTATCAAAAAGCGGCATTAGTATATCAGGGAGTTTAATTTCAAGATAAGCATGATCACGACGGAACTTCATTGTCTTGCGCCTATTATAGTGTATAATACCATCTCTCAGATCTGCCTTTTTTAAATGGTACAAGTCAACCGTATTAATTCCTGCAAGACACATTATCATCATTGCTACATCTCTACCAAGTTCTGGGACAGACAACTTATAGTTGCTTTCCGGTATTGCGGCAGAGAAAAACTCTCTGACCTTTTCAGGATCAATCGCACGTTTTTCAGGCACATCAGCAGCAGGTATTTTTACCTTCAACCATGGGTTTGTTTTTATCCTTATAAGCCCACGGTCATAATCGTTATACTCAAGTATGGCAGCTTTGAATATTTGCCGAATACAGATTGGGTACATCTCTTTAGCTCTCGCGCTTGACATCAAAGATTGAATCCATCCATCAACAAAATTAGTTGTGAATCGAGAGAACATTAACTTATTTGTTCCAGCATAACGCTCTAAATGTTGATAAGCTAATTCATAGTTCCGGGCATTTCGCTCTTGTCCATTCTTAGCCATCTCAAATTTATATTTGCGAGCATAATCAGAGAAGCAAATATCTTCATCTATCTGCTGGAGAAAGTCTACTACATCATTAATAGTCCACTTCTCCGTATCAACCTTGTTAAGCCGATCAATAAATTCCGTTATCTTATCAATACAGTACTTCAGGACAAAAGTATCTTTCACATCACCAGCAGCACTCAATCCTTTAGAATCTATCAATTTGTCGGTTTTGATATAGGCAGACTTCCGGTTATGAGTCACTCGAATATACACCGGATAGAAGCCATCTTTTCTCTGTTTCTGAACACAAGTTTTAAAAGTTGCCATAATTATATTGATTTACAGTTTAATACATACTCTAAACATGTTCTAAACTCATGCACAAAAATACGAAACAGTTTCTAAACACTACCAACTATTAGGCATATTTTTCGTGCATTTCGTCAATAAAACAAAATAGGCTACACAACCCTCACAAAAGGGTTATATAGCCTATTATCAATTACTTACTGGTTATTATTCCGTTATTTCAGGTCTTCAATAGCTGCCTGAGCCGCCGCTAACCGTGCTATAGGCACTCTGAACGGAGAACAGCTCACATAATTCAAACCAACTTTATGGCAGAACTTCACAGAAGAAGGCTCACCACCATGTTCACCACAGATGCCGCACTTCAAATCCGGACGGATAGCCCGACCTTTTTCAGTAGCCATACGCACCAGCTGTCCCACACCGTTCTGGTCGAGAACCTGGAACGGGTCTACTTTCAAGATTTTCTTTTCCAGATAAACCGGGAGGAAGGAAGCAATATCGTCACGTGAATAACCGAATGTCATCTGTGTCAAGTCATTCGTACCGAATGAGAAGAACTCAGCAGAAGAAGCAATACGGTCGGCAGTCAAGGCAGCACGAGGTATTTCAATCATTGTACCCACCTTAAAGTCAATACTGTCACCCACTTCAGCGAAAAGTGCAGCAGCTTCTTCACGAATCACCTTTTCCTGTTCTTTAAACTCATACAAGATACCAGTCAGCGGAACCATGATTTCCGGATGTGTTTCCACGCCTTCCTTCTTCAGTTCCAAAGCAGCACCAAGAATGGCACGCGTCTGCATCTGAGTAATCTCAGGATATGTATTACCCAAACGACATCCACGGTGTCCCAACATCGGGTTATGTTCGCAAAGCGATTCTACACGTTGCTGGATATAGTGCAGGCTAACACCCATAGCATCCGCCATTTCCTGCTGACCTTTCAGATCGTGGGGAACGAACTCATGCAAAGGAGGATCAAGCAGACGAACTGTTACCGGACAACCTTCCATAGCCTGGAAGATCCCCTTAAAGTCAGCTTGCTGGTAGGGCAATATCTTAGCCAACGCTTTGCGACGTCCTTCTGCATCTTCCGCAAGAATCATCTCACGCATAGCCTTAATCTTTTCACCTTCAAAGAACATGTGTTCCGTGCGGCAAAGACCGATACCAATAGCACCAAAGTTGCGAGCCACAGCAGCATCATGAGGAGTATCCGCATTGGTACGAACCTGGAGTTTCGTATACTTATCAGCTAGATCCATCAGTTCTGCGAAATCTCCTGAAAGTTCAGCAGCCTTCGTTTCTACCTGGCCTTTATAAACCACACCTGTACTACCATTCAATGAAATATAATCGCCTTCTTTCAGCAGAACACCATCTATTTCTACCGTACGAGCCTTATAGTCAATATTCAAAGCACCGGCCCCCGACACACAACACTTACCCATACCGCGGGCCACTACTGCTGCATGAGACGTCATACCACCACGGGCAGTAAGAATACCCTCTGCAACTGCCATACCGGCCAAGTCTTCGGGAGAAGTTTCGATACGTACCATTATAATACGCTTACCGGCAGCATGCCATTCTGCAGCATCATCTGCAAAGAACACAATTTGTCCAGTAGCAGCACCCGGAGATGCAGGAAGACCGCGAGTCAGAACTTTAGCTTGTTTCAAAGCAGTCTTATCAAATACAGGATGAAGCAATTCATCCAATTTATTGGGCTCACAGCGCATCAAAGCTGTTTTTTCATCAATCATGCCCTGATGCAGCAAATCCATTGCAATCTTTACCATAGCTGCACCGGTACGTTTACCATTACGCGTCTGAAGGAACCAAAGCTTACCTTCCTGAACGGTAAACTCCATATCCTGCATATCCTTATAGTGGTTTTCCAGTTTAGTTTGCAGCATATCCAGCTCCTTGTAGATTTCCGGCATAGCCTCTTCCATGGACGGATATTTGGCTGCACGCTCTTCTTCGCTGACGCCTGCAAGTTCTGCCCAGCGTTGCGAACCGACCTTTGTAATTTGTTGCGGAGTACGGATACCTGCCACAACGTCTTCACCCTGTGCATTGATCAGGTATTCACCATTAAACAAGTCTTCACCCGTACCGGCATCGCGGCTGAAACAAACACCTGTAGCTGAAGTTTCGCCCATATTACCGAATACCATTGCCTGTACGTTGACAGCTGTACCCCACTCATCGGGTATGCTTTCCATCTTACGATACAGAATAGCACGTTCGTTCATCCAAGAGTTAAATACTGCGCAAACAGCCCCCCACAACTGCTCATAGGCACAAGCCGGGAAATCTTTTCCGGTTTGCTCCTTCACGGCAGCTTTAAACTTCTTCACCAATTCTTTGAGGTCTTCCACTTCCAATTCGTTATCCAGCTTCACACCTTTCGCATGCTTCACTTCTTCAATGATAGCTTCGAACGGATCGATATCCTCCTTATTAGTCGGCTTCATACCCAAAACCACGTCACCATACATCTGTACGAAACGACGGTAAGAGTCCCATGCAAAACGGGCATTGCCAGTTTTACGTGTCAATCCTTCTACCACTTCATCGTTCAGACCCAGATTAAGGATTGTGTCCATCATACCCGGCATGGAGGCGCGAGCACCGGAACGTACTGAAACCAGTAAGGGATTTTCTATATCACCGAACTTAGAAGACATCAATTCTTCCACTCTTGCTATGGCGCTTTCTACTTCGCCTTTCAACAGGGCAACAACTTTTTCCTGCCCCATCTCATTATATTCGGTACAAACTTCAGTCGTGATTGTAAAACCGGGAGGAACCGGAACCCCAATAAGGTTCATCTCGGCAAGGTTGGCACCTTTACCCCCCAAAAGATTTTTCATGTCAGCCTTTCCTTCTGCCTGACCGTTACCAAAGGTATAAACTCTTTTCTTGTCCATAATATAAATTTAAGTTTCTCAATTGTGATTTTTTTCTGTTCGCAAATCTAAGTATATTTCGCATACTAGAAAACTTTTTGAGAAAAAACTTTCTATCAAAATGCAATTTCGACATTGCAATCTTTAATATTTCACTTCATAGAGAGAATTCCCGAAAAAATGTCTATTTTTGCAGAATAATTTATTAGACTGGTGTAAAAGTGGCAAGAAATAGAAAAGAGCTTCCTCTACTGGAGAAAGTGACAATAACGGATGTGGCTGCCGAAGGAAAAGCCATCGCAAAGGTTAATGATTTGGTTATTTTCGTACCTTATGTCGTTCCCGGAGATGTAGTAGACCTGCAAATTAAGAGAAAAAAGCATCATTATGCTGAAGCTGTAGTAGTGAAGTTCCACGAATATTCTCGTGAAAGAGCTGTCCCATTTTGCCAACATTATGGCGTATGTGGCGGTTGCAAATGGCAAGTTCTTCCCTATTCTGAGCAAATCAAGTACAAGCAAAAACAAGTAACGGACAACCTTACCCGCATCGGAAAAATCGAACTTCCGGAAATTTCTCCGATCCTCGGTTCAGAGAAAACACAATTCTACAGAAATAAACTGGAGTACACTTTTTCTAACAAACGTTGGTTGACGGAAGAAGAAATAAAACAGAATGTGGTATACGAACAGATGAATGCCGTAGGTTTCCATATCCCCAACGCTTTCGATAAAGTACTGGCTATAGAGAAGTGCTGGTTGCAAGATGACATATCCAACCGTATCCGCAATGCCGTACGTGATTATGCTTACGAACACAATTATTCCTTCATCAACCTCCGCACACAGGAAGGCATGTTGCGCAACATGATCATCCGCACATCTACCACCGGAGAATTAATGGTTATCCTCATAGCTAAAATAGAAGAAGAGGGAGAAGAATTGAGATTATTCAAGCAACTCCTGCAATATGTAGCAGATACATTCCCTGAAATTACCTCTCTCCTATACATTATTAATAATAAGCGTAATGATACCATTACCGACCTGGATGTGTACACTTTCAAGGGGAAAGATCACATCTTCGAAGAGATGGAAGGATTACGCTTCAAAATAGGTCCTAAATCATTCTATCAGACAAACTCCGAACAAGCATACAATCTTTATAAGATAGCACGCAACTTCGCCGGACTGACCGGTAAGGAGTTGGTTTACGACCTTTATACAGGTACAGGAACCATTGCCAACTTTGTTTCCAAACAAGCCCGCCAGGTTATTGGTATCGAATATGTACCCGAAGCTATCGAAGATGCAAAGGTAAATGCAGAAATCAACGGGATTAAGAATACATTATTCTTTGCCGGTGATATGAAAGACATGCTGACTCAGGATTTTATCAACCAATATGGTCGCCCGGATGTTATCATTACCGATCCTCCGCGTGCAGGAATGCATCAGGATGTGGTAGATGTTATCCTGTTTGCCGAACCGAAACGTATCGTATATGTAAGTTGCAATCCTGCCACACAGGCACGCGACCTGCAACTGCTCGACGTAAAATATAAAGTAAAAGCCATACAACCGGTAGATATGTTCCCCCACACCCACCACGTAGAAAACGTAGTGCTTCTGGAATTAAGAAATGAAGACTGAGAATTTTATCACTAATCACTAACCATTAATCACTATCAACGTGGCAAGAGGAAAAATAGTAGCGAGAGCCCGCACCCAATATACGGACTACACAGTAAACGAACCGATGGAACTTATGGAGTTTCTGGCAACCAAGATGCCGGATGCCAGCCGTACCAAACTAAAATCATTGCTCAGCAAGCGAGTGGTATTCGTAGACAGTGTGATAACCACTCAATATAATTTCCCGTTAAAACCGGGTATGAAAGTACAAATCAGTCGTGATAAAGGCAAGAAAGAATTCCATAACAACCTGCTGAAGATTGTATATGAGGATGCATATATCATAGTGGTGGAAAAGATGCAAGGCCTGCTGTCAGTCAGCAGTGAACGCCAGAAGGAACGTACAGCATATCATATTCTAAATGAATATGTTCAACGCTCTAATGGACGTGGTAGCAGCGTGTACATCGTTCATCGCCTCGATCGTGACACTTCCGGACTGATGATGTTTGCAAAGGATGAAAAAACGCAGCGCACATTGCGCGACAACTGGCATGAAATTGTAACCGACCGTCGCTATGTAGCCGTAGTCACAGGAGAAATGGAAAAGAATGCAGGTTGTGTCATATCCTGGCTTACTGATCGTACGCTTTATGTTTATTCCAGTCCAACAGATGACGGAGGGCAGAAAGCAATCACACACTATCGCACAATTAAGCGTGCCAACGGTTATTCTCTTGTAGAGTTGGATCTTGAGACCGGTCGTAAGAACCAAATTCGTGTGCACATGCAGGACTTAGGGCATCCTATTATTGGTGATGGCCGCTACGGAATAGAAGACGTAAACCCCATTGGACGCTTGGCCCTTCATGCTTTCAAGCTTTGTTTCTACCATCCGGTTACAGGAGAGTTGATGAAGTTTGAAACGCCTTATCCGAATGAATTCAAGAAGTTATTTCTGAAGAAATAATATAAAAAAACGCAGATTGAAAAGTTTTACTCTCATCAATCTGCGTTTTTTATGTAATAAAATATAATTTATCGAACACGATGCATATAAAAGCTTTGCCCATTCATATCGTCCTTGTATTCCCTCCAACTATTATACCAAGTGCCGCTAAAAGTATTGGCATCAGCCTGAGCTCCCCAAATATAAGCCATACTACCGTCATCCAAAAATTCCAATTCCATCAAATTATACACTCCTTCAACCCAGTACCATCTAAAAATAAGATAGTTCGGGTCACCTTTTGAGCCAATAGTACCTTGATATCGCTCATTAAATGTCATGACTGTTCCTCTCCCCCAAGTGTACGCTCCAAAATCAATCTCTTCAGAAGTATACCACTCACCTGGTAAATTGTATTCAGTCTCTTCCTGATCATCACAAGCTGTAAGCCCAATGAAAAGGACTGAAAGAAAAAATAGCTTATAAATTAAGCGTTTCATAAGGCATTATTATTAAAAATTAGTACCTACCATCATCACAATCATTCCATTCAATTTGCCGGATAAATAGTTCTCACGTACCCATACATTATCAAAGTACTTTATTTCACCGGCACCATAGTTCAAAATCAAACCCTCCATTGTCTTATCTATCCATTTCCACGTAAAAGTACGTGAAGTTGTTTCATAAGGGCGACTTTCTCCACTACGATAATATTCCCAAATCTCTTGACCAGAATAATCAGCCTTAGCAAATTTTAATTGATGACTACATAACACTTCAACACCGTCTTTGTTCTCTGTTGTGTATTCTTCCACCCATTTTTTTGCGCATAGTTTTTCATCACTGTTTCTCAAATAATCGTCAGTGTAATACTCATCACCACATGATGACACCCCCATGACAATTATCAGTAAAAAAAGTATTTTTCCAACATTCAAAGTTTTCATAATTCGTTTCGTTTAGTTAATACTTGCGGACAAAAATACGAAAAGATATTGAAATGTTTTAATATTTCGCCTGATATTTCTTGTAGAAGGTCAGAAACAGGATAAAACCTACCATAGCGAAAGGCACTCCAGCCAGTGCCGGATAACGGTATCCACCACTAATGGCTAATCCTCCCACATAGGCTCCAATAGCATTTCCGAGATTGAATGCTACCTGTACACAGGCTGCTCCCAACATCTCTCCCCCTTTTGCCACACGGATTATCAGCACCTGTTCCGGACTGGAAACCGCAAACAGACCGGCCGTACAAAGACACATCAGTAATGCAGATAACCACGGGTAAGGAGACAAGAAGAATATCAACAGCAATACAATACAGATCATAGCCTGCACAATAGTCCCCACTTTCCCGGGAGTATAACGGTCGGAAAGCCGTCCGCTAACCAGATTACCTACCACCATACCAAAGCCCGCCAATACCATCAGCGCGGTAATGCTTTCCGCAGTAAATCCCGACACCTCCGTCAGCAACGGATTGATATAACTATACCAGCAGAAAACACCTCCGTTTCCTAAAGCCGTTGCACCCAAGATCAGCCAGGGAGCCGGTGTTTTCAGAAATTGGAATTGCCCCTTGAATCCTGTATCTTTCAATCCTTCCACATGAGGCACCCAACGCCAGATATAATAAAGTATAATCACACCCCAACAACCTACCAATAAGAAAGTGACACGCCAGGAAATGGAATTACTCAAAGAAGTACCCAGTGGAACTCCGAACAGATTGGCTATGGTCATCCCAGCTATCATTATTGATACAGCCTCGGAACCTTTTCCTTTATCAGCCAACTTTTCCGCCACAATAGAGGCTACTCCGAAATATGCACCATGAGGAAGTCCGGAGATAAAGCGTGCCAGCAATAATACCCAGTAGTTAGGTGCCAGTGCCGCACAGGTATTTCCTATCATCATCAAGGTAACCAATACCAGTAAAATATGTTTTAATGGATGCTTACGGGCTAAGATCAATACAGGTGCACCTACACAAACTCCCAAAGCGTATGCAGAAATAAAATGCCCCGCAACAGGGATACTGATACCTAAATCTTTAGCCACATCGGGCAAGATACCCATCATGACAAATTCGGCAATCCCTAATCCCAAGGTGCCGAATGCTAATGCGATAAGACTCTTCTTCATACCTATTTTTACCTACAAAAAACTAATCTTTTACCGGGGCGCAAAGGTAGTGTTTTTTTTATTTCAATGATAAACTATTTGAGTCTCCGTTTTGTTTTTATAGATAAACAGAATATAAAGATGAAAACAATTATTATAAGTATTTTTATGGCAATGATGGCAATAGCTGCTCAAGCACAGCAAAAGAGTTTCTACGACTTTACAGTCAAGACCATTGACGGAGAAGATATATCACTTTCCACCTTTAAAGGTAAAAAAGTGCTGGTAGTTAATGTCGCTTCCAAATGTGGATTTACTCCGCAATACGCTAAGCTCGAAGAGTTATATGAGAAGTATGGAAAGGATAATTTTGTAATAATCGGCTTTCCTGCTAATAATTTCCTGAGTCAGGAGCCGGGCAGTAATGAGGAAATCAAAGAATTTTGTACATTGAATTATGGAGTAACCTTTCCTATGATGGCTAAAATCTCTGTAAAGGGAAAAGACATTGCTCCTTTGTATAAATGGTTAACCCAGAAGAGCGAGAATGGTGTGCAAGACGCAAAAGTCGGTTGGAATTTCCATAAATTCCTGATTGATGAAAACGGAAAATGGGTAGCTTCTTATGGTTCAAGTACCAATCCGTTATCGGAGGAAATAGTGAAATGGATTGAAAAGTAGCTTTCCAGTCTACTAAAAAATAGCCGGGAGTGCAAATCAAATGCACTTCCGGCTTATTTTAAACAGTTCTTATCCTTGCGTCATTGCCTGTACTCCGATTACACCTGCAATGGCAGTGGCTACGGCAATAATCACTTTTAATATCACATTCCAACTCGTTTTCTTCATAGAAATCTTCTTTAGCTTTAATTATTAGTTTTCGTTAACCGAGAGGATTTTCATCCAGTCCTCCGCCGCCCGGGTTGTCTCCCGAACCACTATCCGAACCACCTCCCGTAGGAACATTCGATAACCCTTTCAGATAATCGTCCAGACTGACCAGATCCAACTTTTCACCGGCGCGGGTAGCAGCCTTGGTTATCTTCAACTCCTTATTGGCTTGGAAGCAGATACGGACACTATTCACGCTCTTGGCTGTAATATCCTCCGCTTTATCCGATCCTTTCGACTTGGCAGCCAGCATAAATACGCCCAATCCGGCAATATTCACCGTCTTACCTTCCAACAACTGTTCTTTCAACTTCTCTACAAAGTTCTGTACTACACTTCTGATATCACCGATAGACAGCGATGAACGATCCTGCATCTTTTGGGCAATAAATGCCAGATTCACACTTTGTCCTAAAGTTACTAATTGCGGGAAATACTTTTTGGGAGAATTCTCAACCCGAGGGTCAGACGGTCTCTCCACCGTTCTAAAAATTACACTCATTCTACTTTTTTCATTTAGAGATTTAAATTCCGTTTTAATTCACTTCGCTGATCAACGATAATGCAAAGGTGAGGATTAAATCTCTAATAAAAGAAGAAAAAAGGGCGGTGAGAGCAGTTTTTCCGAGAAAAGTTATAAGTTGCTATAAATCAGCAGTGATAGTAAACTACCCATGCGGATGATATAGCTAAATAAAATCTTCTAAAAAACATTTTGGTGACACAACTCTTACTGTAGAAAAATAGAAATCCTTCTCATTTCTCGTCACAATAACATCTGCTTTCACATTGCAAGCGGAAAAATATTGTAATGCATCTTCAAAATCACTCGCTTGTAACGCCAATGCATCTTTAACATTAGATGCAGTTAAGTCTACAACACAAAAAAACACCTTTAATCTGTTTAAAGCATTATATAATTCTACTCCCTTGAATTTCTTTCGAAGAATATATGCAATATTCGCCATTGTCAACGACGATAGATATAAAGAACATTTTCGTTTTTTTTGGCAAAATAAAATTGCTGCAGCATCTTGATAACCCTCTCTTTCCAATAACAAATCAATCAAGACATTTGTATCAATAAAAGCTTTCATCATTTGTTTAACAGATAATTAAGACGCTCATCTTCGGCATCATCTACACCTGAGGCAATACCTATCAGCTCTTGAATATCCTTAGGCAACATTGTTTCATTTTTCACCGTTTTCTCTTTTCGCGCATGCACATGCCGTTTATTCTCACTATTCAGCAAGCTTTCTGACAGTTTATTTATGATGCGTAATTTCATATCATCGCTCAGTGATAACAGTTTATCCCAATAATTATCCGGTAGATTTATAGAAGTATCCATATCGTTTTCTCCTTTCGAACACAAAGATACCATTAATTATTCAATCATCAAGAAAATAAAATCTTATTTTATAGATTTAGATCGTGGCAGCATCATTACTCATTTGAGAAAATTTGTATCCTCAGTCCCTGAATACCGCAGAACAAGCAAGGGAAACTTCAAATACAAACTTAAAGACATACTCATGCTTGTCATATTGGGGAGGTTCAGTAAGTGTATTACCAGGTATAAAGACCGCCACCCCGACTGATGTCTATAAGGAAGGTCCATACTTGGAACACGGCAGGATTGAGTCAAGGATATGCCATATATACCGTGGGGAAGAACTTATTTTCGACAGGGAAAAATGGAATGGTAATTTGACTGTTATAGAAATACTCACATCGACACAGAAAAAGTCTGATGGCAGGAGTACATCTAAACAGCGATTGTACAAGTGGAACATTCCTAATGTCCAATATAGTCATTGCATACAAAAAAGCCACTATCCGAATGATTTCCGAATAGCGGCTCACTTGCTTTATTAATCCAACAAACTTTAATATTACTTATGGCATTCTGTTGGCAACAGCACTGGAATATCTGAATACTTATAATCTTTAATATTCCGTGTTATTATACCTTCAACTGAAGCATCTTGTAACGCAGCATAATGCCGTATAGCATCTTCATAATCAGAAAATTCAGAATACAATGCTTTTCTTATATCTTTCTTCCATCTCCTTTTTATAGTCAAAATCCTTAGGCAACTTTACAACTCCACGTAGTTTAGTAGAAACCGGGTTAAATTCGTTGTCATATCTCGTTCTCCTTTCTACTACAAAGATACCACTATTTATTCAATCCGCAAGATTCCACAACTACTTTTTGCAACAGCCTTTTATCTGTTCTACAATATAAGCCACATCTTCATCCGTCACCCAAGGACCGGCAGGAATACATAAACCCATATTAA